>Ga0073928_10000589_pt1 | contig 82340 bp, 70 predicted proteins | sample PaiPotPPA55metaG_FD_76969 | JGI IMG/M metagenome (GOLD analysis project Ga0073928, IMG submission 76969) | Iron sulfur acid spring bacterial and archeal communities from Banff, Canada, to study Microbial Dark Matter (Phase II) - Paint Pots PPA... ...
CCAGAGCGCAGCGTTCGGCACGCCGATGAAGTAGAGTCCGATCGCAATGCACGAGCCAAAACTCACGTTCACCAGAAGCTGCATTGTAAGGTAACGGGCGACGCGACTCCCGGCGTCGTCCATCGCCCGCGTGGTCGCGCTGATCCGGCCTTGCCCGATCAAGCGGATCATTCGGCCGCGCAGGTCCTCGCGCTTCAACAGCATGAAGATGACCAGGACGAAAACGAGGCCGGCCGTTCCGAGCGGTCCGAGCATTCCGGTCGCGGTGGTTTGCAGGATTTGCGGAAGGCGGCTTTGCGATTCGATGATCCGAACCGGCATTGGCTGTTGACCCGCAGGCACGTTGCGAGAGCGCGCCTCCGTAGTGGCTTTTGTTTCCGGCACCGGACCGGTCGCATTCGCCGGCGGCTCCTCCGAGTCCGGTGATTGCTTTTGCAGCTCGGAAACGCTGTGCGAAAAGCGGCCAAACGCACCGCCAGTGGGAAGTCGGATCGCGTTCAATTTGTTGTCGATGTTCGTCTGGTAATCGGGAAGCTTCGCCGCGAGGTCGATCAGTTGACGCGTCAACAACCAGCCGGCGCCCCCGAAGACGCCGAAGAGCATCGCCACGACGATCAGAACAGCCGCGATACGTCCGATCCAGCGTTCAATGTAGCCGACCAGCGGTGCAAGCAGGAAGGTCAGCATCGCCGCAAGCGCGAGCGGGATAAGTAGTTGGCGTCCGACGTAAAGAATCGTGACGACGAACGCCGTCAGCAGAATCGCCCAGGTTCCTATGGCCGCAGCGGTAGCGGCATTCTTCGTCGCTCGCATGGCACGTTATCCGTCGTCCACAGTGCGGCATCTAGCAAATGCGCGGCACGTCGCCCCCGCACCGCAGATTTGATATGATATATATTTTTTAGGGGAAATTTTTCGCGTACTGCGTTGGCCTGGATTAACTCTCGTTTGCGTGATTTAGCTCTGTGTCCCTGATGCGCACCGACTAAGGAAGTAGCGATCAGTCACTTCGACAAAGTCACACATGGCAGCAAACCACTGCTTTAAATGATTAGCATTGACGATGAATCGAGATCCAACCGCTATTGGGAAGTTCGGATGTCGGCGAGCAAACTCGTGTGTGACTAGACTAGATGAATGTATGATTACGTGGCGAACGCCCCACAGGGCCTCCATCGCTCCGATCGTTTCAATTCGGTAACCGCGCGCGCCCATTTTCTGAAGGCTCTTGATCCAGGCAGCCGGTCCTCCGCTATCAATGAACGTTTTGGCCCATTGACGTCTGAGCTGTTCTATCACATCTGCGAGGGATGTGGCATTAAGCAAGTCGTTGTATGAGGCGGATTGTTCGGAACGTTCCATTAAGCTTGGGTCCATCCCAGCGGCATAGACGAGAACATCTTTTAAATACGCTTCGGTGATCGCGACCATCAGCACCGGCAGAAATTCATGGCTGTCTAGAATGCCACCCGTAAGTTCTGACGTGTTGCTGAGGACGCGCTTGGCTATGTCAGTTAGATTCTGAATGTTTGGCGGATTGGTTTGAGCGGCTAGAGGGAGACCACTCAAAGCGGACTTCATATCAGCTAAGTAGCCTTGTACCGCCATTGTGCTAAATCGGAGGATATGACTTAGTTTATGGGTGTTTGGCCCGAAGCCGTTGTCGTAAGCGGGGGTGTGCGCTTTGGGGTCGGCTTCGGTGTTACTAAGGGAATCGCTGTGTTCTGGATTCATTTAAATTGAGGCTTACGATTATACTAAGAAACCGTCCACGGCGAACCACTTAGTGTTTGCGCCGATTTTGCATCACATATAATTTTTCACGAAATTTTGCCGGTCGGATTTCCGTCGAGCGGGCCGCGCTTTTCGTCGCTTAATACGTTGGATGCGCCGACGATGTGTGGCTATAATTAGCTCTTCTTTCGCGACGATCATAGGTAAACGATATGGCATCCGAGACCGATCTTCCAAGGCAAAGCGAGCGCGAAAAGAGTGACGAGACGCTACGTGACTCAGATTTGGCTTCTGAGCATCAAGCGGACTTCGACCGGGATGCTGAACGAGTAGAAGCAGACAAGGCCAAATTGCAAAGCCGAAGCGATTCAGACGCTTCGCGTGATCTAGGGAGAGCGGATACGGGAAGAAGCGGCGCAGAACGCCAGGCTCAGGGAGATGAAAGACTGCGCGTGGAAAGACAAACTTCGGACCAAGCAATCAAAGGCGAACGACTCCGAGCTGATGCTGCTACAGAAAAAGGAAGGAGCCAATATCAGGCAGCCGCCAAGTCTTCCGCTGAATTATTATCCCAGGAACAGCAGAGCCACCAGAAGACCAAGGCGACTCTTACTACCAGGGAAGAATTCCTCGCCATCGTGAGCCATGACTTGAGGAACCCGCTCAATAACATATCAATGGCAACGCAAAATCTATTAGAGGAGCCGAAGGATGTAAAAGAGCTCGCCTTGTCAATAAACAGAAGCGCGGACGAAATGCTCCGGTTAATTGAGGATTTGTTAGACGTGGAAAGAATGGCCGTAGGCAAATTAACACTGCACATCGAGCAGCACGACGTTAGCGAAATCATTAAAGAAGCCGGAGAGAAATTCAAAGGAACCGCTGCTTCCAAGAGAATAACCTTGGAGGCAGCGCCTCAAGACGTGTGTGGCTACGTTGTCTGCGACCGAAGCCGCGTCATGCAGGTGTTGTCAAATCTGATTGGAAACGCGATTAAGTTTACACCGGCTAAAGGTCAAATTTGTGTAAGCTGTCAGAGAGCCGGTCCTGAAGGCGGAGAAGTGCGCATTTCAGTCAGCGATACCGGGGAGGGGATCGCCCCGGAGAAGATCAAAACTATCTTCGAGCGTTTCTCACAGATACATAACCAGGATCGTCGCGGCATAGGACTTGGACTCTACATTGCAAAAATGATGGTCGAAGAACATCCGGGAAGAATATGGGTCGAGTCGAAGGTCGGAGAGGGCAGCACGTTTCACTTCACTCTTCCGCTCCATTCTGCTGGTCCATGAAGCCAACAGCGGGCCTCGGAAGGCCTTGAGCTAAAACACGTGGAGCACTTTGAGGACGATGACGATAACAACAATGACTCCGATGATGTAGAAGATGTTTCTGTTCACGGATCGTGGGTAACACGTCGCTATCCCCGGCGGCAAGCTATATAATTGTCGCGTGCGATTGCGGTCTTCCTCTACACCCGGCGGTGCCTCGGGTAATCCTGAATGATCTGTTGCCTCGTACGCGAGGCCAGCGCAACCCAAGCGCAGCCAAAATCAGTGCCTCGGCTTTCAGATTGAAATCAAAGAAAACAAAACGCCTGGCGACGAGCACCGTCTCGAATCCGCCAGGCGCTGAATTGCTAGCTTGGTCTAAAAATTAACCAAGCAAACTTGCCATCTTAGTAGCGGTTCCGCGTCACGATGACCTTGTCAACTACCATGTCGTCACCGTCCTTGATGTAGTGAACGCGAACCTTCGAATCTTTTCTGATTTTCGAAGCTTCGATAACCTTTCCATCTGAAGTCACGTATGTGACAGTCTTGCCGAACTTGTAGTGCACGGGCTCGGCTGCTTCAGTTTTTAGGATCAGCGCTTGGCCCGGAGTAAACTCCGTGACGGTGCCAGTACTTTCCGTTGTCGTTGTCGTGGTTTCAGTCGCTCCATTGCTCCCCGTCGCAACGGTGGTGGAGGATGTGGATGTTTGCCCGTAAGCCACTAAACCCATTAGGGCTGTGGCAAACGTGACACTGAGGAATGATTTAATCATTGTTAACCTTCTATTTTACCAAGTTGCTGCAGTGATCGCAGCTAAAGGCCATCCGATTCGAGGTTCCGAATGAATTCGGCGAACCAGGTAGGTAAATGGATGCGGCAGGAACTCTGAATACGGCTCCGTCTGTATCTAGCCAATACTTCGTAAGCTCGGCGTCATACTTTCTTGGTATAGGAGACGTCGGTATCCAGTCGATTCAAGTCGGCAGCCTAACAAGCCTTCTCGATCACTCGGGGAAACTCTTTATGGCACTCGCGTGCCTGTAAGTTTTACGTCAGCGCGTTTCGTCCGGCTGGCGCGCAAGCGACTCGCTCGCCAGTTTCTCGTTGCGCCAAGCGAATCTTATCTGCCGGGACGCGGCGCAGATTTCGAACAAGTCTTAGTTTCGACAGTGTCCAGATGAGCCACTTGGTCGGGTCGAATTGCCATGGCTTCACTCCGTTACGGTAGTCATGCTGAAATTCGTGGTGGTAGTTGTGATAGCCTTCGCCCATGGTGAAAAGGGCGAGGAAGAAAGAGTCCCGCGCGCTGCACCTGGTTGAATACGGCTGTCGTCCGATCGTGTGACATGCGCTGTTAATCAGAAATGTGCAATGCTGCAGCACAACGATTCGCGCGACCCCCCCGATCAAGAAACCACCGAGCGCTCCATGCCATCCATTCCACAGAAAGCCGAGGATTGCCGGGATACCGAAGCTGACCAGGACGGCGATCCACTGGACGTACTTATCTTGCCAGCAAACGAGCTTGTCTTTTTGCAGGTCCGCTACGTTGTCGTACGGCTCATCGGTATTCAGCTTAAAAAGCAGCCAACCGATATGCGCGAAAAAGAACCCTTTCGAAATACAGTACGGATCATCGTCATGATCGACATGCTTATGATGACGCCGATGTTCGCTCGCCCACATCAAAACCGAGTTTTCAAAAGCAGCGGCGCCAAAAATAAGTGTGAACAGCCGGATCGGCCAGCTTGCCTGGAAGGTAATGTGCGAGAAAAGCCGATGATAACCCAAGCTGACGCTAAATCCGCAAGCGGCAAGCATCGCAAAGAAGAGTACGACCTGAAACCAATCAAGCCCGAAAAACCAGAGATAGAGCGGGACGGCGGTCAATGTGAGAGCCAGCGTGCCAATGAGAAAGGAACTGGTTAACCAATTGATGCGGTCGAGTGGCAACCGGAAAAACAGGCGCTCCGGCCCCACGTTCGCTTTATCGGGAAACGTGAAGTTCCCTCCGTTGGCGATAAAGGAGCTGTCGTTCATGGCGTCTGCTCGTCTTTGTTCCAGCGGCTCCGTGTGCTGATTTGATTGGCAGCAGTCTTACGTCCCAGCGCATCCCACGTGCGGAAACCCGTTCTGCCGTTTTTCAGCGCGCGGACAGCCGCTTCATTGGTCCCAAATAATCCGAGTGCCCAACGAACATTGCCGACGACGAGCTCGAGATAACAGCCGAGCGGAGTTTGGCGAAAGACAAATTCCCCGACAGAGGTTCGTAAAGTAGATATCGTTTTATTGGGGCTTGCGATCTGTCGGTGATAATGCTGGGAATAATTTCCTTTTACCGGCCTGTGCTGCACCGCGAACAGGGCGCCATTTTGTGTGATAGTTGGGTCCATAATCTCAGGTTTACGCCCCCACGACGAGTGGGCTGGCTTCCTTTGCTGCGATGGGGCGTTCATCCCCACCGGCCTCAGTGGCCGAATCGTCCATTTTAAAACGCGCGGTAAACTTCGCGCCTTTATCTAATCCCTCGCTCGCGGCCTCCAAGGTTCCGCCATGCGCTTTTATCAAAGTACGCGCAATCGAAAGACCGAGACCGAGACCGCCGTAGCGTCGATGAATGGACGAATCCCCTTGCTCGAACGGCGAAAAAATCCGCGAAAGTGCATCTGCCGGAATGCCAATCCCAGTGTCGCTCACTTCGATGACCAGCCTGCCGCTTTCCTCGTTGCGCGTGACGATTGAAACCTTGCCGCCTTCTGGCGTGAACTTTAGCGCGTTCCCAATTAGATTAGAGAGAACCTGTTCGAGCTTGAGCGTATCGGCTCGGATATAGCTACGCGGAGCCTCCAACCGGAGGTCGATTCCAATCCCCGTCCCTTTCTGCTGGCTCTCGAGATCCTTGAGTGCAAAGCGGATCACCTCGTGCGCGTCCACCATCTCGAACTCCAGCCCCAAGGCATCGTTCGCGATATGGGTGAAGCCGAGCAACTCGTCGACCACATGCACAAGAGTGTGAATATTGCGGCGGATGAACGCCAGGGCGGATTTATCGAACTGGGGCGGCAAATCTTTCTTGTCGGGCAGGCCGACCTCACCGTGACCCAGCTCGAGCACGTCGATCATTGAAGAGATAGCCGCGAGTGGATTGCGCAGCTCGTGGGATAGCACAGCGATGACTTCATCTCTGGCCCTGCACGCGAGCTCGAGTGTATCGGCGTGCCTCTTGGACGCCGCCTGAAATTCAGCCCGCACACTGATATCGCGGATGTTGCATTGGATCACTTTGGCTGAGCCGACAAAGTAGACGTTACTGACAAACTCGACTTGGATCTGTTTGCCGGCCTTCGTGCGGAGCGGGTGGTTTTCGTACCGGATGTACTCCTCTGTTTGCAGCTTTTCGAACGCTGCCTGATTCGCTACGATGTCTTCGAATAGACCGATCTCCCAGAGCTGGAGGCCGATTATGCTTTCGAACGGATAGTCGAGCAAATCGAGGAGAAATGGATTCACATCGATGATCTTGCCGCTGTCGGCGTCGAGAATCAGGATGCCATCCTGCGCGGTTTCGAATAACCGGCGGTAGCGAAGCTCCGATACTTCCAAGGCGAGCTCCAACGAGTTTCCTCTGCCGCTGGCCGGCATTAGATTCCCTTGGCTCATCGGCGAATTTGATGTCATCGGTCGAGACTCGCTGTCATCGAGATATTTGTTTTAAGCAGGCGGGAGATGGGACAGTTTGTTTTTGCCGCGATCGCCGCATCCATGAAACCCGCTTGAGAGGCGTCCGGAACGTTCGCATGGACGTCGAGCTGGATGTGCGTGACCGTCCAGCCGGCGGCTAAATCTTCCAGCGTTGCGGTTGCGGTGGTTTCAATGCGCTGCGGGTGGAAACCGCAAAGGCCAAGCTCATTGGACAGGGCCATCGAAAAACACCCGCCTAACGAAGCGGCAATCAGTTCGTCCGGATTGGTGCCCCGGCCTTCCGTGAATCGCGTCCGAAAGGAATATTGCGTTTTAGAAAGAACGCCGCTTTCGGTGGTTAAAGTCCCTTCGCCCTCATGAAGGTTTCCTTTCCAAAGAGCTGAAGCGTTTCGGTCCATAAATGGCAAAGCAAAGCGTTACCCCTCCGCTCGTTGCCCGGCCAATATGTTCTTGGTAGCACGTCATACTTTTTAAGTATCGCCTGTCCGCCTGTGGCCGAGCGGTCTGTCATAATTCGCAATTCCTTCTTTGCATTAACGTGCCGAGTCGGTTTACGATAAGTCTCTTACCCGATGGAACTTCGTCATCTGCGCTACTTCGTAAGCGTTGCGGAAGCGCTCAGCTTCACAAAAGCCGCCGAAAAGCTGCACACCGCGCAGCCTTCACTTTCGCGGCAGGTTAAGGATCTGGAAGAAGAGCTTGGCGTCCGGCTTCTCAATCGCACAAAGCAACTGGTCACGCTGACAGACGAGGGCCGCTCCTTTCTCGCCGATGCCAAACGCCTTCTTGCTCTCGCAGCCGAAACGGTCGAGTCCGTCCGGCGATTGCAGAGCGGCGAGGTTCGTGCGCTCAATATCGGGTACGTCAGCAATCTCTTTTACGATTTGCTGCCGAGGACTCTCGCTTCGTTCCGTCAATTGTTTCCCACTGTTTCGGTTAACCTCTTCGACATGTCGTGCGGTGAACAATTTCGCGCGCTTGAAGATGGCAAGCTCGATCTGGGCTTCGTTGGATTACATGAGCCAATTGCGCGGCGCGGATTGGAATTCCGAACCATTGCGTCCTACAAAACCGTCGCCGCGTTGCCCAAAGACAATCCGCTGGCGGGCAAAACCAAGGTCGCGCTGAAAGCTCTCGCGCCCATGTTTTTCATCGGAATGTCAGAAGCGAGCTATCCCTACTATCACGAATGGTTGAGCAAGACCTGTCACCGCGCCGGTTTTACCCCGAAGGTTTTGCAGGATGTCGATCTTGAACGAACGATGATCCAAGCCATCTCCGCTGGTTTGGGTGTCGCCCTCGTCCCCGAGCAGCTAAAAAAACTCCCGCACAAAAATGTCGTGTTTCGCCCAATCATGCCGGCCGTGGCGACCGAAGCTTGTGTCGCGTGGAAAGGCGAAAATTCGTCCGCTGCTCTGAAAGCCTACGTGGAAATCGTCGAGCGCGTCGGCCCGAGCATCCGTTGATCAACGGAATGGCCGCCGGCGAAATCGCCGGGCGTTTCCTTTTGGCCAGGCCTCCTCATCAACGTGCGCAAGATCAGGGTCGAGCCTGACAATAAGCGGTTAGCGCGATGTACCAACACGGCTTTAACTCAATCCAGAAAGGTAAAATAAATGAATACATTGAATAAAGTAATAACATGGAATCCGATTAGAGAGATGGAACAAGCGACACAAAACCGCTTCAATCCTTTCTTCCTGGGCGGCTTTCCGAATAGAATGGGCAGTGGCGAGATCCACAGCCTTGCGGTCGCAGATTGGTCACCGGAGGTTGATATCTGTGAGGATGATCAAGGGTATCTCCTCAAAGCTGACCTGCCTGAAATGAAAAAGGATGACGTTAGGGTAACAGTCGAAGACGGCATTCTTAGCGTTTCCGGAGAACGCAAATGCCAGAAGGAAGATCAGAAAAAGAAATTCCATCGCATCGAGCGATCCTTTGGTACTTTCCGACGCAGCTTCACGCTGCCTGAAGATGCCGACAGTACGAAAGTCACGGCAGAGTTCCGCGAAGGCGTGCTGAAAGTGCACCTCCCGACGACACCGGTAGCAAGATCAAAAGCTACGCAAGTTAAAGTGACGTAATGCGCTAGCACTGATGGCGAGCGTGCGGAAGGTTCCGTGCGTTCGCGTCATCAGTGTAAGGCGGCTAATCTAGTCGCCTGCTCCTTTGAACCAACGAAGAAGGGCCTCATGATCTCGAAAATTATTAGCCGCGCAGCATGTCTGAGAGAACTCGCTTCCAATCCCAAGTCCTTTTCCAACTGTCCAGACTTGCACGGTGGTGTTCCGGGCTTGGCCGGAGATAGAATCCGTTTGAAGCCCGCTGTTGGTAAAAAAAGGTCGTCACGCCGGCAATTTGCAGTGCTTGTGCCCTAAAATTTGACTACGCGCTTGGACCCGCATGCATCGATCGAATACATGGGGAAGAAATGCCAGACGTCCGATCTCGATCTGGCGTGTGTCCTGATGACTTGTTCCTTTAGGCCCCAGTACAACAAACCTAACTCTTACTCCTCCTATAAAACCAGGGAGCGAGAATAATAACAGCTAAAAAACGAACTGAATCACCAAGTTAGATGTGTTACCGGTCATTTACTTCGCGCAGCTACGAAAGGCCGAGCATCTAAGTAGTTACTGCCGATTCCAGTGCGCGATGATGAACGATCGGTCTGTTGGATTCCCTTCGCGTCAAAGTTCCGACCATCTCCGTGAGGCACGCGTCGTAAGAATCACACTTGGGGGATTCGCCATTTGGCTTGACCCATTCGGGATGTTGGGTCCGCAGATCGTCGTGAATCTGTTGCCGGAGTTCGGTGTACGTGTGGATTGGATGAGACATGGCAATCGGCCTCGGTAAAAGATTTAAGATCGGCGCGGGAGAGGTATCCGACGAAGTGCGCGGCGCGAATGGCGTACGGACATGGGTGCCGCAAGTGCCCGCCACGGCCAAGTGAGGGTACTCCAAAGGGCGGCGCGCATCTGGTTGCGTTGTGCACCACGCGAGGCCAACTGGCTTATTTTGTCGCGCTGGCGTTGCAGCAACACGGCCAACAGTCCGCTTTGTGTAAGGGTCAGGGTTAATTTTCTCATGACGTAATCTTTCTATTTTTCCTTGTCCGAAGGACTCCGTAACTTACCTCGGCGTTGAGGACGGTCTGGCCGTATTTTCCGAAAGACTCACCGTTTCTTGTCTTACGAATCCCGACTCGGGCACGGTAGCCAACGACGTCCAGCATCCCAACTGGTTCGAGCCGAACGGCAATAGCCCCACTTGCGACTTGTATGAGTCACGCCTCGCCGGACTGCCCGACCTTTCTCACCGGACGAACAGCGTTATACTGAGCGTCGCAGCTTCGGAAGGGCTTCGCGAAATTGCGTGGGAGAGCGACCTACAATTCGCTTAAACTCGCGATTGAAATTCGTCATGGATTGAAATCCGCATGCGAAGGCAGCTTCGCTAATTCGCGAGTTGGGATTGAGCAAAAGCGTCTTTGATTTCTCCACTCGAACTCTCGAGAGGTAATCGGTGAAATTCATCCCGGTCGCTTTCTTGAACATCTTGCAAAAGTAATGCCTGCTGATATTAGCCACTTGGGCGATCCGTCCGAGGGACAGCGGCTCCGCTTGATGGTCCTCGATAAATTGTCGCGCTCGCGTCATATTTGTGGACTCATTCTTCTCGCGCCGTAAGGCCAGTTGATTCGACAAGATCGAAAGGTGTTCCGCAAAAAGACTCAGCAGCCGCAACATCGCGCGGTACCGGATAGGCGATAAAACGCACGACCGAAAATAGGCCCGCTCAAGTTGCTTCCAATCCGTCTTGTAGCCCCACGCGCGGAGCTGCCGAGTGATGCTGGCGAAGTGTTTTTTTGTCGGATTCTTGAGCATTACTTCGCCCGTTTCGAGAAAACCGAGAATATGGTCACCCACATACACTGGCACTGCGCTTTCTGAGAGTCCCGCAAACCAAGTGGCGGTGCGCGTTGTCGAGGCCAGTTCCTGGGACGCATCGGTTTGGGCCCTTAGGCATGCGGCGCGGGCCTGGTTGAAACGAGCCAGAATCGCGGCAAATGAATCGTCATCCGTTTTGCCATGGTGTGCAGGTGACCATGAATGGTGTGCTCGAATATTAAGCGGCAAACCCATCGCTTCGCTAAAAGCCCGTTCGTAATCTTTGAAAATCTGAGAGCGCGACAGATGTACCATCACTTCCTGATCAGAGGATCGGGCTGTCGCGGCCCGTCCACGGGCGTTGCGGATCAGGCCGCTTCTTTTTGAGCGTCTCATTGGCGTCAATTATTTTTCGACACGGGGTTATCGAAGTTGCCCCGGATTTCCCCCTTCATTTTCCCAACGTCGCTCTGCGGCAGAATCGCTTTCCTCGTTAATGCGGGCCCCGATGTCTGAGCAATTCGTATCGAGGCGCGCGATATAAGCATCCAGAGACGCCACTAAAGTTATCCCTGAGACAGCAGCGTCGCCCGACAAGTTCTCGACCAATTTTTTGAGCTCATCTTTATGAGCAGCGATAAGATTCACGAGGCGGTTTTCTGTGCAGAGAGAAGGGGCCGCCCACCTGCGCGATCGATTGACGCTGCGATTGTTACGAAACCAGCATACGGCTGCAACTGCGGATCAGCTAATAGCAATTACTGCCACCGTTCGCCACACCATATTTCCGGGGTATGGTGGGAATTCACCGGGCAAGTTATTCTGAATCCGTTTTCCCGAGTTCCTGCACGCGCCTGCAACGGCCGCGAATCGGCCGCCAGTATTTCAATTCTGTGGAAGAATTAATTGGGACGCAGAGGTGCCCGGCCCTCCAACTTGTCTCCCACCAGCTTAATTCCCAAGTCCCGTAGCTGCTTTGGATCGACTTCCGCAGGCGACTGCGACATGAGGTCCATGCTGCGATTGTTCTTTGGGAAAGCCATCACGTCGCGGATGCTTTGTTCGCCGCAGATCAGCATGACCAACCGATCGAGACCGAAGGCGATCCCGCCATGTGGCGGCGCGCCGAGGCGAAACGCACGGAGTAGATGGCCAAACTGCGATTCACGATCCGACGGACTGATGCCGAGCGTCTCGAACATCTTGTCCTGCAGTCGCGGCTCGTGAATACGAATGCTGCCGCCGCCGATTTCCACTCCGTTCAAGACAACGTCATAAGCCTCAGCGCGAACTTCGGGAAATTTCTTCGCCTCAAACAACGGCATGTCCTCGGCTTTCGGACGAGTGAACGGATGATGCATCGCGTTCCATTTGTTTTCGTCCGGGCTCCATTCGAAAAGCGGAAAATCTGTGACCCAAAGGAAATTCCAGATTTCACCAGCGGGCATAAGCTTTTGCATCTCCGCGATACGCAGACGTAATCGCCCGAGCACCTCGCAGGCGATCTCCCACTTGTCAGCAGCGAAAAAAACGCAGTCGCCCTCATCGATGTTCAGTTTCGACTGCAAAGCGGTCTTCTCGGCGTCAGTAAAGAATTTCACGATCGGCGATTTCCATTCGCCGTTCTCAATTTTGATGAAAGCGAGGCCTTTTGCGCCGTGCAGCTTGGCAATTTCCGTAAGCTCATCGGTCTGGCCTATAGTGATTCCGGCAAAGCCTTTTGCGTTGATTGCTTTCACTACGCCGCCGGCATCGAGCGCACCGCGAAAAACCTTGAAACTGCTTTCACGAAAGGTCTCACCAAAATCGACCAGCTCCATTTTGAACCGGCGATCGGGCTTATCGTTACCGTAGCGATCGATCGCGTCGCGATATGTAATCCGGTCGAATGGCGTTTTAATGTCGATGTCGCGCGCGCCTTTGAAAATCGCCGCGAGCATTCCTTCGGCGACGGCAAAAATGTCGTCGGGCGTGACGAACGACGCTTCAATGTCGATCTGCGTAAACTCCGGTTGCCGGTCCGCACGCAAATCTTCGTCGCGAAAACATTTTGCGATCTGAAAATATTTTTCCACGCCAGCGACCATGAGCAGCTGTTTGTATTGCTGCGGCGCCTGCGGCAACGCGTAAAACTTCCCGGGCGCGATTCGGCTCGGCACCAGGAAATCCCTCGCACCTTCCGGCGTGCTCTTGGACAGAATCGGCGTTTCAACCTCAACGAACCCCTGGCTGTCGAGGTAATCGCGCGTTGCTTTTGCGGCCCGGTGGCGAATCCGCAAATTGCGCGCGAGCCGTGGCCGACGCAGATCCAAATATCGGTGCGTCATCCGCAGATCTTCATTTTGCGGCTCTGCATCGATTGGAAATGGCAGCGGGTCGGCGCGATTTAAAATCCGCAGCTCGCTGGGAATGATTTCGATGTCGCCGGTCGCGAGGTTTGGATTTTGCGTGCCGGGCAGACGTGCGGCGACGGTGCCCGAAACTTGAATAACATCTTCGCCGCGCAACGTGTGCGCCTGCTTTGCAAGGTCAGCATTTTCCTCCGGGCGGAATACCACCTGAGTCAGTCCTTCTCGGTCGCGCAGATCAATGAAAATCACGCCCCCGTGATCGCGGGTCACGTTTACCCAGCCGGCAAGCGTGACCTGCCTACCGATATCGCTTTTGCGAAGTGAATTGCAGTCGTGTGTGCCAAACATGTTTTCTGTCATTCCGAGTGGACTCGAGGTATCCCCGTTGCGAATCCTAACATTACCCGGCGGGATCCTTCGACTCCGCTGCGCTCCGCTCAGGATGACAAAGTGGATTGCGCTTGCAAGTGCGCAAGCAGACGATCGTGCGCCACAAGCTCTTGCTCACCTGTTCCCATATTCTTGATCTTCACCTGCGGCCACTCATCTCCATAAAGTAGCGCGATGCGCGCGCCCAAATCCTCGGCCGCTTGGAACTGCCGGGCGACTTTCGTTGGCGTGAGCGGGAAATCTACGCGGTAGCCGCGGTCGCGCAGTTGCTGGATTTGTGCGAGCGCGTCGGCACGGCGTTCTTCCTTTGCGATGACGATGTAGGCGTGGATCTTGCTGTCGTTCGCGATTGCTTTTTCCAATTCTTCGCGAGCGTCTGGGGTTTCGTTGATCAGTTCACTTAGAACGACATCGCCCATTGCAAAACCAATTGCAGGCAGAGAAAGCGCGCCATTGCTCAGCTGCGAAATGAGATTGTCGTAGCGCCCGCCGCCGGCGATCGCCCTAAACTTCCCGGCACGATCGAACACCTCAAAGACGATTCCGGTGTAATAGGCAAGCCCACGAACAATTCCCACATCAATCGCCACGAAATCGGCGAGGCCGCGTGCTCGCAGCCCATCAACGAGTTGCTCCAGCTTTGCGCTTTTGCCGCCGCTTTCCAGTGTAGCGAAGACGGGATCGGCAAGGTCCCCGAGTTTCTCCGCCGTCTTCTCACGCGGCTCGCGCGCGGATTTATCGATCGCTTGCAGTAAATCGTCCCACCGTTCAGAAGGCACGTTTTTGGCCCGGAAAAAATCAGTCCAGAATTCGCGGTCGCTGATCCGGACCACGAAATCCTTTTCGGTCAATCCGAATGCACGCAGAATATCGATGCCGAGCGCTACGAGCTCGATGTCGGCGGCGAGGTCCTTCTCGCCGACGATGTCGCAATTGAGCTGGAAATGTTCGCGCAAGCGGCCGCGCTGTTGCTTCTCGTATCGGAAAAACTGTCCGACAGAGAACCATTTGAGTGGTTTCTTGAATTCGCGTTCATGCGCCGCAACCACACGAGCAAGCGAGGGCGTGAGTTCAGGACGCAGTGCGACTTCGCGTTCGCCTTTGTCTGTGAAATTGAAAAGCTGCTCGACGATTTCCGCGCCGCTTTTCTTCTTGTACAGCTCGGTCGCCTCCAGAGGCGGACCCTCCCATTCGACGAAGCCATAGCGGCGGGCGACCTCACGCCAGCGTGCGAAAACATAATTCCGGCGCGCACAGTCGTCGGGCAGGAAATCGCGAAAACCAGGTAAACTCTGCATAGATGGGGTTTACGTTGCTCCGCTGCAGCGGCCCTGCTCAGCCCTGAGGACACAACCGCCGGAGCCTGAATTTACGATATGAGGTCGAACCTGAAAGAAGACCCGAGTTAAAGGACCGGGAAGATACACGATCGAGCACATCGATTGAATCAAAGCAGAGGGAGAAATATGAAACAAATCAGATTAACGAAAATATTGGCGGCAAGCTTGGTTTGTGCGGCATCGCTGGGCATAGCGCTTGCACAGACCACAACGACAACAACAAGCACAGACCCAGTGACGGGTACAACGACAACCCAACAGACGACCACCAGTTCTGCGGGAAACATTGTGACCTACACCCCCGACTCGGATTATTTTATGTTCCGAACAGCGTCGGGAGCGGCGCCCGTGCGCTATTACTACACGAAGGATACGACCGTGCTTGATCCGGCGGGTCGCGTTGTAAGTTTGTCGGCAGTCCGTCCAGACATGCCGGCCACCGTTTACTACTCAACAGTGGGCGACCGGGTTGTAGTGCGCAAAGTAGTATTGGCGCAACCTGCCCAACCTGCCGCTGTCATTAAACGCGAGGAAATGACTACCACCACTACGACAAGGCCTTAGGGATAGAGTTGTTTTCCAAGTAGAAACTCCGAGCGCCCGCGAAGAATTTCGCGGGCGCTTTTTTTGTAGTTGATGCTGTGGCCGGTCGGGCTTGCTGCTGTCTCAGGTTATCGAGAGGGGCCTCAGGGCCGTGACTACAGAAGCGCGCGCTATTCGATCCGAAGCAGCGAGTTTCCCGTTGCGTTCTTCTCGGGTAACTTTCGACCGCGTGGCTGCATCGAAAAAAGAGAAACCTGATCTGCAGAAGAAAGTGCACGAAGTGCCGCACAAGCCGGGTGTGTACTTGATGCGCGACCGATTCAATCGCGTGATTTACGTCGGTAAAGCACGCGATCTGCGCAAACGCGTGAGTTCGTATTTCCTGCCTTCGAAATTGGCCCAGGCCGATTTGAAAACGCGCGCCATGCTCGACGCGACATGGGATTTTGAAACGCACACCGTTCGCAGCGACGCGGAATCGGTTTTGCTTGAGGGCAAATTGATCAAGGAATACCGGCCGCGTTACAACATTTCGTTCCGCGACGACAAGCGGTTCCTCGTGGTCAGAGTCGATCTGTCCGAGGAGTGGCCGCGCTTTCGTCTCGCCCGATTCAAAAAGGACGACCGCAGCCGCTACTTCGGCCCATACGCGCATGCCGGCGCGCTGCGGCAAACACTGAATTTCATGCGCAAGAGATTTGGCGTGCTCACGTTTGGGCGCGGCGCACCGACAGAGCGCGAATTGAAGTCTTCGACATATCAGCTGCCCGTGCGTTTGAGCGAGACCAGCGCCGAGCAATACCGCGAGCGCGTCGCGCAAGCGTGCGAGTTTCTGGAAGGCAAATCGCGAGAGTTGATCTCCGCGCTTGAAGAACAAATGCACACCTTTGCGAAGAAAATGGACTTCGAGAAGGCGGCCGAGCTTCGCAACATGGCCGCAGACCTGCGCAGCACGACAAGACCGACCCGCCGATTCACGCGCGGCGGTTTGCCCAGCACCATTGATCCAACGGCGGACGTGCAGGCGTTGGCGGACGCACTGCACCTTTCCGATGCGCCTCGAGTAATGGAGTGTTTCGATATTTCGAACATCTCCACGACACACGTGGTGGCCTCGATGGTTTGTTTTCGCGATGGGGTTCCGGACAAAAACAATTACCGGCGTTACCGCGTGCGCACGGTTCAAGGACAGGATGATTTTGCCAGCATGGCCGAGGTCGTGCGGCGGAGGTATTCGCGGATTCTGCTTGAGGCCCGAGACGTAAATTCCGACGCGGCGGAATTTTCACAGGAAAACGCGGCAGATGCCTTGGCGCGAATTTCCAGTCATCCCGAGCGAAGTCGAGGGAGCCCGTCGCAAAACGCAGAGCAAACGTCCCGGGATTTCTCGACGACGCTGGGCTCTGCTCGGAATGACGAGAGCTTTGTTGCGGTTCGCTTACCCGATCTGATCATCGTCGATGGAGGAAAAGGCCAGCTGTCATCCGCCTGCCGTGAATTGCAGCGACTGGGCTTGCACGAGCTTCCGATTATCGGTCTGGCGAAAGAACACGAGGAGATTTATCGACCCGGCCGCGCATTGCCGCTGCGACTTCCAATGGATTCTCCTGCCCTGCGATTGCTTCAGCGCATCCGCGATGAGGCCCATCGATTCGCTAACGCATATCACCAACTACTCATGAAAAAACGGGTGGAGGAAAGCATTCTCGACGATTGCCCGGGCGTCAGCCAAAACCGAAAGAATTTGTTGCTGCGGCGGTTCGGCTCGGTAAATCGGCTGCGCAAGGCAAGCGTTGAAGAGATCGCGGCTACAGAAGGCATTGGCCGAAAGTTGGCGGAAGAAGTGCACCTGTTTTTGCAGCGGCATTGATTTGTCGGCAGAATGGGCGGATTAACAGAGATCTTATTCGAATGAGGTCAATCCGGGGAAATGCAGGTGGGCTGTGGATTGTGCTACTGCTCTTCGCATTATTGCAGAACGCGGATGCGCAGACGCTAATGCCAACGCCCGCAGCAAGTCCAAGCACCGCGCCGGAAGAGGAGACAATTGTCCCTACGTTCGAGACACAAAAGCTGGCGCGCACGTTTATGCTCGACGTTCCGGCGCCACGCGGACAGATCACGGACCGCAACGGAGTGCCGCTGGCGCAAAACCGGCTCAGTTACAACCTGGTCATAACTTTCCCAACCCCGTTGAATTTTTCCAATGCGCAGGCGCTCAGCTACACGAGAGAAAAAATAGATGAGGCCGGAAAGTTAATAGGACGCAGGTTCCGGATTTCCGACGAGGCGATCCTTCGTCATTACCGCAACCGGGGCATCATGCCGTTTGAGATCGCACCCAATCTCACGCCGGAGGAGTACGCAGGAATCAAAGACAAGCTGCCATCCGGAATGATGGTGCGTCCTGTTTATGTCCGGATTTATTCGAACGGAAAGATTGCCGGGCAGATTGTTGGTTACACCGGAAAAACGGGCCGCAATCCGGACGGCATTGTCGATAACCACGAAACGATCTGGCCGCAAACGGAGGGACGCGAGGGACTCGAACAGACGTTCAACGACATGCTTACCGGGAAGAACGGCGAATACAAACTGACCTTCGACAAGGACGGCCGGAAAACATCGGAGAAACTCGTTACTCCGCCGGAGCCGGGATACAACGTGGTGACCACTCTTGATTTGCACCTGCAAGACCTGGCCGAAAAAGCGTTGGCAGCGAAAGCAAAGCGCGGGGCTTTGGTTATTGTCGATCCGAACAGTGGCGATGTTCTCGCGCTGGCGTCCTGGCCCACGTACGACCCCAACGCATTCGTTCCATCCATCTCAGCTGATCAACTCAAAGCGTTGCAGGCGGACCCGGACATTCCGCTTTTACCGCGTGCGTACCGTTCGTCCTATCCACCGGGATCGACATTCAAAGTGGCTGTGGGCATTGCGGCGCTGGAAAGCCATGCCGTCTACCCGCAGGACGAATATCAATGCGTCCCCGCGCTTCAGATCGGAAACGTCACGTTCCACAACTGGAAAAAGAGCGATCGCGGCGCGCTAAACTTCGTGCAGGCGCTCACGGAATCGTGCGATACATGGTTTTATCAGGCCGGCATAAAGACCGGCTCGGCGCCCATCATTGATTGGTCGTTGAAGCTGGGCTTCGGCGCAAAATGCGGCATCCCGTTGCGCGGCGAAGCAGAAGGCCGCATTCCGAATGATGAATACATGAAAGCGACGCACGGCCGCAAAATCCTTAATGGCGACATCGCAAACATGTCGATCGGACAGGGCGACATTCAGGTTACTCCGTTGCAGATGGCGCAGGCCATGGGCGTTATCGCCAACGGTGGAACGTTCTATCAAACACGGCTCGTTCAACAAGTGCAGACGTTCGACAACCAAATCGTGACCGCCTATCAAGTGCGCGCCAAACGAACGCTCGATATATCGCCGGAGACACTGGAGCAAGTGCGCACCGGAATGATCGACGTCGTGAATGGCGGCAGCGGCACCGCGCATCAAGCCAGTCTCGAGAATGTCGAAGTCGCCGGTAAAACCGGCACCGCGCAATGGGGACCAAAACACAAAGAGCGCACCGCGGCGTGGTTCGCCGGATTTTTGCCTGCTGACCAACCGCGATATGCGTTTGCAGTCGTTTACGAAGGCGATGTTGGCAAGACCGTGCACGGAGGTTCACATGCCGCGCCAATGATCGCAGAGGTGTTCAAGGACGTGTACAAAGGTCAGATGATCGCCGGTCATTCGCGGCGGCGCGTTGAGGAACAACCTGAAATCCGCCGCGCCGAACCGGTCGAGGAACAAGACGAATCAGATTAATTCCGGGTGCGCACGCGGCTCGCGTGCACTGTTCGGCGGCCTGCGCCGAACAGGATTCATTATCTAGCGATACTTCGGCCTACGTTAAAACTATGTGAAACTTCGCGATGGCGGGCCGCCATCGCCAGCACGCGAGCCGCGTGCGCTCCCCGGATCACGCCACCGCGGTCTCCTTCGGCAGCTCCATGGTCCCCTTGAACTTTGGCGGTTCTTCTTCGATGCCGAAATTGTCGGAATAGAGTTCCTCGATTTTCGCCATCTCGTCTGACGTCAGCGGCGCTGTATCGGGCGCTTTTGCAAATTCGACGAGCTGTTCTTCGTCGTAAATGTTCGGCAACGTCGAAGCGACGCGATCATCCGCCAGCAACCATTGCAGGGCTGCTTGCCCAAGGGTGCGCTGCGAGTTTTCGAGAAATCGCAATTGCTCGACTTTCTTGACCCCGTTCAGCAGCCAGCTCCGCGGTCTATGGCTGCGATGATCAGTCGGCGGGAACTTGGTTTCAGCCGTGTACTTTCCTTCGAGCATCCCGGATGAATGCGTCACGCGAATGAGAAATATCGTGTTTTTGCCGGCTTCCGTAGCAGCATCGTGAAATGCGCGCCCGGGATGTTGCTCGAGGATGTTGTAAATATGCTGGACGCTCGCGAGTTCTCGCTCGCGAATGGAATTAACTCCCTCGTACAGCCAGCCGATCGCCGGTCCCAGCGCAATGCCATAGTACCGAACTTTGCCTTCGCTCTTTAATTTCTCGAGCGTCTTCCAGAGAGCGTCATCATAAATCTGTTCCATCCGAATATTGTGCAGTTGGAGCAGATCGATCCGGTCCGTCTTCAATCGCTTCAGCGCAGCGTCAGTGGCGCGTGTGATGGCTTCCGGCGAAAAATCCTGCGGTATTTCGCGCTGCCCGCGTCCGCGCGCCTCACCGTGATGGACAAAATCGTAGCCAACCTTTGTCGCAATCACGATTTCATCGCGCTGATTCGGGAAAGCTTTCGCGATCAATTCTTCACTTATTCCGTTGCCGTAAGTATCGGCCGCATCGAAAAGCGTTACCCCGAGGTCGAACGCCTTCTGCATAAGCGCGGTCGCTTCGCCTTCGGTAAAATTTCCCCACCAACCGGTGGAGATTGTCCACAAACCGAACCCGACCTCGCTGACTCTCAGATCGGTATTCTTGTAAGTGCGAAACTTCACAAACCAAAGGTTAACCACAGAGGCCCAGAGGTCACGGAGAGAATTTGGACTTCCCCTTCTCTGTGCCCTCCGTGTTCTCTGTGGTAAAATTGTAAGCGTGGAACGCAAACCGAACGGTACGCTGTTGATCGTCGCGCACGGCTCGACTGTGAATCCGGATTCGAGCGCGCCGACGTTGGAGCACGCGGCGGAGATTCGGCGTCGGAAGATTTTTGCTGAGGTGGAATGCGCATTTTGGAAAGAGGAACCGAGCTTGCGTGACGCGTTGTTTCTATTCGATCCCGAATCGATTCGTGAAGTTTACGTGGTGCCGAATTTCATAAGCGAAGGTTATTTCACGCAGACAGTGGTCCCGCGCGAGCTTGACCTGAGCGGGCGAACCACAAAACGATCGAATGGACAAATCTGGAGATATTGTGAGCCGGTTGGAAATCATTCACTGATGATGGAGTTGCTGCTCAAGCGCGCGAGAGACGTCGCACCTGATGTCGATCCGGCCGAAACGAGTTTGCTGATCGTTGCTCATGGAACCGACTTGAATGAAAACAGCGCTGTCGCAGCGAAGCGTGAAGCGGAAAAGATCCGGGGGCTCGGCAAATACGCGGCTGTGCTCAATCTTTACATGGAAGAACCGCCGCTTGTATCCGACTGGAAACAATTGACGAAAACCGAGAACGTGGTGGTCGTTCCATTTTTCATCTCTGACGGATTACACAGCTACGAAGACATTCCGAGGCTGCTGGGAATGGTTGTAACCGCGGTCGGCGACCGCGGGCAGTCGGAGTCAGCGTCACCGGCTACAGCGCACGGCGAAATCTTTCGCCAGAATCCGTACGCCATCGACGGTCGCAAATTATTCTACGCTCCATCCATCGGTACTGACCCGGGTTTTGCGGACATCATCATCGAGCAGGCGTTGTCAGCAAAAAGTTGAATTCGGGCTCGCGCTCGGCTTGATTTGCGCGAGATTGCTTTTCCGCGAATGAAGGAAACCACGTGCAAAAAGCTCCAGGAGATCGGCGGTTTTGCGCTGGCCGGCGGTTGCACTCGCAAACGAATGAAGGAGCTCGTCGAGATGATTCGCTCCGCGCGCGATTATCGCTGGGTCGCAGTCTACAAGATCATCAAGAACGAATTCGTGATAATGGCCGAAACCGGCAGCGAGCCGCCGGCATATGCACGTTTCCCAATCACCCAGGGACTATGTGGTGCGGCGCTGGACTCCGGCAAGCCCGTTATCGTGGGCGACGTGAGCAAGGATCTCCGCTATCTGCCGACATTTCATACAACGCGTTCCGAGATCATTGTTCCAATGCGCAACGATCACCGGCACGTTCTCGGTATGCTCGATGCGGAGAGCGATAAATTAAATGCCTTCGACGACGAAGACCTGCAGTTTCTCGAACGTGCAGGCGGTTTAATCGCTCATTGTCTCCATTAAGTCGGCGCGGCTGCCGGTCGCGTCCCAACAATGGCAGATTCGATTGACGAAATTGTCGACGGCGTTGCTGCGCCGTTTTACCTCGGGCAAATCCTGGTAGCAAAGAGAGAGGGCACCGGTTTTGTCCTGTCGCATCGCGATGACGCATCGCTCAATCAGTTGCAAACGCATCGAGATGCAGAGAACGCGATCGAAATCGCAAAGTACGATGACGCGGGAAACTATCGGCCGCTCAAGACCGCGCCGAACTTGCGGCATGGCTGGCGGCTGGAGCTCGCAACCGTCGAAGAACTGAGACGTGCGCTGGATTATTTTTATCCAAGCCGTCTGACCGTTTATGCGGCGTGGAAAAGGGGCTACCTCAAAACGACGGCCTTGCGCGAGACATTGGATCGTCAGTCAGGAATGTATCGTGTTTCGGCAAAAATTTCCGATCCACAGATCCACGACCTTGTGGCGGACTTTTGTCGCTCCGATGGCCGATGCCTCAGAACTATTCTGTGGAAACGCGACCGGGACGGAGTAATCGCCTCGACGAAATTGCCGAAGGAGAAGTTTGATCCTGTGTATGATCAGGCCGCAGCTTGTAGCCGTCACCCTGCGGACGACTCGCGCGCTTCGCACAGCGAAGCGGCTACAGTTCCGTTGTTCTGCCAGGAAGCCTGCAACCTTCTGGTCGCTGAGTGCCGTAAAGTCGTGAAAGCCGAAAGCTCTTAGTCTGTAGCGACCGCCCTGTGGCCGGTCTATCGCATTTCAGTCTCATCACAATAGATGACGGCGCACAGCGCTGTGGCTACAGGGAATTTGACGCCGGTCAGAGATCGCCGCTACAGCTCACGGATGATCATTCGCGCGCGAATCCTTGTGACGATGGACGGAGCGCCCATGGATAACGGTGCGGTCGCTGTTTCGGGGAATCGGATCGCTGACGTCGGCAGATTTGATGACATCAAGACGCACAACGCCGGGACCACTGTCGATCTCGGCGAACGAGTGTTATTGCCCGGGCTGATCAACGCGCATTGCCATCTCGATTACGCCTGTTTGCGCGGGAAGATCTCGCCGCAGAAATCTTTTACTAATTGGATACAGGCGATTAACGCGGAGAAGTCGGAGCTCTCGCCGAAGGACTATGTCGCCTCAATTAACAATGGTTTCACGGAGGCGAAAAGATTTGGCACGACCACGATTACGAATTTGACCGCTTTTCCGGAATTGATCTCACAGGTTCAGCCGCCGATTCGCACCTGCTGGTTTGCAGAACTGATCGATATTCGCGCGCCGGAGCGCGCAAATGAACTTATCGACTCTGCAATTGAATCACTCGGTAGGTTGCGACCTGAGCTTGTCCTGGGCGAAGCCGATGGAAGCGCGCCTTCAGGCCTCGCGCCGCACGCGTTGTTTACAGCGTCGAAAGATCTTCTTCGCCGGTGCGACGAGATCGCACAACGGGACCACATTCTACTGACGACGCACTTGGCCGAGTCGCGCGAAGAGATGGAGATGTTCCGTTATCGTTCGGGGCCGCTCTACGAGTTCATGAGGAGCATTGGGCGACCGATGAATGATTGTGGGAGCAAAACCCCGCTGGAACTATTCCTGGACTTGATTGGTAGCGGCGGTTCACCGAACCGGCCGCGGGCGATTGAGGTCAAGCGCCCCTACCTTTCCTGGATCGTGGCACATTTGAACGAATTGACCGAGAGCGATTTTGATTTGCTGGAGCGATCGAACTCAAAATTTCACGTCGCGCACTGTCCGCGAAGTCACAACTATTTCGGCCACAGCCCATTCTCATTCGAGCGCCTGCGCTCGCTAGGATTCAACGTTTGCCTTGGAACCGATAGTCTTGCGAGCAACCATACCTTGAGCTTGTTCGATGAGATGCGGGCTTTTCAAAAGGAATTCCCAAGCATTTCGGCTGAAGAAATTTTTCAAATGGTGACCGTAAATCCCGCGCGCGCGTTGCGACAGGAAAGTGCGCTAGGCCAAATACGGTCCGGCTTTGGAGCAGATCTCATCGCGGTCCCCTGCTCCACCTCAACGGATATCTTCGAGCAAATCCTCGCCTTCGATGGGCCCGTTAGCTGGTTGATGGTGAACGGAAACACGTAATCCACGCGTCTTACTCGTTTAACACTTCACGATTTAACGGTTTAACCCGGCGAAGCCGTTGCTTGCCTGCTGCTGACGACGCCCGTAAACTCGGCCTATGGCCGCACTGGGAATGCAGCAGAGACAAAGTCTCGCGTTGCAGCAAGTTCTGTCGCCGCAACTGCAACAAAGCCTGCTCATTCTCCAGACTCCGCTGCTCGAGCTGCGCAACCTAGTTCAACAGGAAATGGAAACAAATCCCGTGCTGGAAGAGTTGCCGGAGGATTCAGACGCCGACGAGCGCAGTGAGGCTGAAGCCTCAGCCGACGAGAATTTTAAGGACGAATTCGAAAAATTGGCAAGCCTGGATGAAGAATGGCGTGATTACATGGCGCAGTCGGCCAGCTCCAACTTCGATGGCCAACGCGGTTCGAAGGACGCAGACGACAAGCGCCAGTTCCTGTTCGATTCCATTCCAGTCCAGGAAACGCTTCAGCAAAATGTCATCGCGCAACTGAACCAGACCGTGCTGAGCACCGATGACCGGAAAGCTGCGGAGCTGATCGTCGGTAATATCGACGACGACGGATTTCTCCAAAGTACGACGGAAGAAATGGCGCTGAACTCGGGAATTCCACAGCACGATTTCGAAAGGGGCCTTGAATTGATCCACACTTTTTATCCTGCGGGAGTTGGCGCGCGCGATTTACGCGAGTGTTTGCTGATCCAATTGCGGCGACAGGGTAAGGAACACAGCCTCGAGCACAGGATCGTCTCCGAGCACATGGACGACCTCGGCAGGCATCGTTTTCCCGAGATCGCGCGTCGAATGGCGATTAGCGTCGAGGATGTGCAAAGGGCCGCCGACAACATCGCGAGATTGAATCCTCGCCCCGGCCAGGTTTTCGCTGCCGCGCCACAGAATTATGTGCTGCCGGACGTGATTGTGGAAAAGGTTGACGGCGAATATCAGATCTCCTTCAACAACGAACAGATTCCCCATCTGCGTATCAGCAACCTGTACAAGGACATCATTGGGTCTGGCGATGCGCAGACCAGCGACGTCAAAGATTACATCCGCGACAAAATCCGCAGCGGCAAATTCCTGATCCGCTCGATCCATCAACGGCAGCAAACAATTATGAACATCGCGCAGCAGATCGTTTCGCGGCAGCACGATTTCCTCGAGCACGGCCCATCACATTTGAAGCCGATGACGATGGCAGAAGTCGCTGAAGTCGTCGGCGTGCATGAGACCACGGTTAGCCGCGCGGTGTCCGGCAAATACATGGCAACGCCCCAGGGCGTTTTCGAGATGAAATACTTTTTTACCGGCGGCTACCAAACTGCGACTGGCGAATCGCTGAGCAACACCAGCGTGAAACAAGCTGTTCTCGACCTGGTCAAGCATGAGAGCGGCAGCGCGCCGTTGAGCGATCATGAGATCGTCGAGATTTTGAGCGAGCGCGGCATTCCCATTGCGCGACGCACCGTCGCCAAGTACCGCAGCGAGCTAAACATTCTGCCAAGTCACATGCGGCGAAAATATTGAAGTGATGTGGAGCGGCCGTTGAGCGTTAATGGCAAGTGAAATTTCGATGCAGTCCGCGCCGGATTCGACGGCGGCGGCGGTTGTCGCCCCACCAGGGCGCGCCGATGAAATATTCCTCGAAGGCCCGCGCTCGCGAATCGCAGAGTTTTGCACGTTGCTGCGAGTCATGCGCGATTTCCTGCGCGGATATCGCGCTCTTCATTTCGTTGGACCTTGTGTAACGGTCTTCGGCTCGGCGCGAATCAAACCTGACGATCCGCATTACGAACTGGCCCTGAAGATGGGCGCGGCGATTGCCCGGCTCGGATTCACGGTGATGACCGGCGGCGGCCCTGGCATCATGGAGGCGGCCAACCGCGGCGCAAAGGAGGTGGGCGGCCGCTCGGTTGGATGCAACATCGAGCTGCCATTCGAGCAAACATCCAACAGGTATCTCGATCGTTGTGTCCGGCTGCATTATTTTTTCGTTCGCAAAGCGCTGCTGATGAAATATTCCTACGCCTTCGTGGTTATGCCCGGCGGCGTCGGCACCCTCGACGAACTTTTTGAAGCGCTTTCCCTGATTCAGAACGGGAAGATCAAACATTTTCCGGTTGTCATCATGGGCACCGATTACTGGAGGCAACTGATCGGTTTCATCGAACAGATGGCGCAGCGTGGGAAAATCAGCCCCTCGGATTTAAACATGATTTTCGCGACAGATTCTGTCGAAGAAGCCATCGCGCACATTCGCGCCAAGGCAATTGAGCGATTTGGGCTTAGACGCGTAGCACACATGCGCCGCCCTTTCCCTTGGCTCGGGGAGCGGGGCTTTCCCAGCAAAAGTCCGGAAATTTGTTAGCGTCCCCGGCGGCGAGCCACGCAGGCGTCGGCACCGTTACGGCCAGGTCATAACTAGTTTGTTTAATGACAGGCGTTAGGCCCTTAGTTTGGGTCATCGCGAGAGCAATTGGCAGTTCGGCGGAACAATCAGCTGAATCGCCTTTGGTACGGCTTCATATCGGACCGTGGAAAAGCGTAACGGTTCACCATCCAGATTAACGGGAATTGCTTCTTCAGGATGCACCTCCAGCCAGGGCGTTTGCCAATAGGAGACATACTCGCCATCAGGTGGAAGCTGTTGCAATTCTCGCGCGGCGGCGAGCAGCGCGGTCGGAGAGATCTGGCGAACGACAAGCACATCAAGCAAACCGTCGTCGATGCATGCACGGGGAGCGACTTAGATACCACCGCCCGTTTGGCGTCCGTTCCCAACGATTGCCACCGGCCCGCTGCCAGTAATTTCGCGGCCCGGTAAGATCAGCCTTCCTTGATAATGATGAAGGTTGATCGCCAGAATCGCACCCATGAGGGTGTAGGCCGCCGGACCAAGCAGGCGTTTGAGTTCCGGTGACGTGGTTGCAGTGATCTCGGCACCGAAGCCAGAAGTGGCGGCATTGATGAACCAGTGGTCATTGGCTTTTCCCACATCGCTTAGCACTGCTTCGCCTTTCATACAGAGCGCCAGCGCCTTCGCCGGATCACGCGGAATACCGCATCCAGTAGCAAAATCATTGGCGGTGCCAAGCGGCACTATTCCCAATATGGGTCGCGTAGCCTTGGAGAGATCCATCAAGCCGTGAAGAACCTCGTTCAGTGTGCCGTCCCCGCCGGCAGCAATCAGCAAATCCACTTTGTCTGATTCCGATGCAAATCGGCGAGCGTCTCCCATTTCCCAAGTCACTCGCACTTCGATGCGATGTCCGGCTGCTCTTTGCCGAGCAACTGCCGCGCGGAGGGCGTCATTTCCAGCTACTTTCCCATTGAGAATCAAATGGACTCTTTTGCTCCTTGGTTTGCTTTTCATCGAGACGGCTGCGGCGGTTTGAAAAAGTGTTCGTCTTTGCACGGCGAATCGGCAAGCGCGCGAATAAAAAAATGGGCATCTATTCCCAATCGCTACCAACCTCCACATCTATTGTGATCGCAACGCCAATCGCGGAGATTGATCTGTGAATGTCGCAATCTTCAGTGCAAAAAAATACGACCGCGAATTTCTCAACGCGGCAAATGGGTCGCTTCATGAACTGCGTTTTTTCGAGCCGCACTTGAATGAGGAAACTGCAGGACTCGCAACCGGATTTGAAGCCGTGTGCGTCTTTGTAAACGATCACGTGGACGCTGGGGTGATAGCGAAGCTGCGTTCGTTAGGCGTGCGACTGATCGCGTTACGCTGCGCCGGTTACAACAATGTCGATCTCTCAGCCGCGACGAGACACGGCATCACAGTGGTACGCGTTCCGGCGTACTCGCCTTACGCGGTGGCTGAGCACACCATCGCTCTTATGCTGGCGCTGAACCGGAAAGTCCATCGCGCATATAATCGCGTCCGCGAAGGTAATTTCGCTCTGGAGGGCCTGGTCGGGTTCGACATGCACGGCAAAACCGTAGGCGTGATCGGCACGGGGCAAATCGGGACTGTGGTGGCGCAAATTCTCACCGGATTCGGTTGTCCGACTTTGGCGTTCGATCCATTTCCAAATGCGGTCTGTGGCTCTCTCGGTGTGCGGTACGTCGAGCTGAACGAATTGTTGGCGCAATCAGACGTCATCAGCTTGCATTGCCCACTCACGCCCGAGAACAAATACATCATTAGTGACGCCGCGATCGCAGGGATGAAAACCGGCGTCATGCTGATCAACACCAGCCGAGGCGCGCTGCTGGATACTGTCGCAATAATCAACGGGCTAAAGAGCGGCAAGATCGGTTACCTCGGACTCGATGTTTACGAGGAGGAAGAAGAAATCTTTTTTGAGGATCGTTCCGGGTTAATTCTTGGCGACGACGTGTTCGCGCGGCTGCTCACATTTCCAAATGTGATCATCACCGGCCACCAGGCTTTCTTCACGCGAGAAGCCTTATTGAACATCGCCGTCACAACGATCGAGAACATCACGAAGTTCGAGAACAATCAGCCGCTCGAGAAGCTGGCAGGCTGATTCCGATACGGCTGAACCGCGCCGGCGGCGGGGAAAGTGTTGGGTTTTGCTTTGCAAAAATTGCGTGGCAGTTTGCGCCTCATAACCCTTGACGGACGCTGTTTTCTCGAAGGGATTCTTGTAAATGCATACGAGACTTGTCGCCGGCATCATTGTCGCCTTTACGCTTTCGACTGCGATCGTTAGCGCTGAACAGCAACGGCAGCATTTCGAAGTGTCAGCAAAGGATTCTGCCAAGGCCGAGGAATTGGCGAACCAGCTCGCGAGTCTGTCATGCAGAGTGGATCCAAAGGAAGCTACGCTCGTGGCACAATGCGCCTTTTCCACGGTGGCCCGGCTAAGGCAGGAGTATCGGATGTTCGGCACGCCGATCTTTAACAATTTCCTCGTCTATCACGGCTGGAGGAAACGCGGCTATTGCTATCAATGGAGCGAGGACCTGCTTCTTGCGCTGGACACGCTGAAACTCAAGACGCTTGAACTTCACTGGGGTGACACATACCGGGACACATGGCGCGAGAACAATTGCCTGGTCGTTACAGCGAAAGGACAGCCGTTTGAGCGCGGCATGATTCTTGAGTGCTGGCGTCATTTCGGACATCTCCGTTGGAACCTCGTCCCGTCAGACCAGGACCCATACTACGAGAATACCAAATGGGCGGAAAAGGTCCGCGCCCGCGCGGCATCGAAAACTTTTGGACCGGGCAAACGTCATGTCGTGTTCCAAACGCAAATTGAGAGAACCGGCAAGCCTTCCGAATAGCTCTTTCGAAAAACAAAAACTGGGCAACCAAAAGCGTCGCCCATCCGGGCGCACGCGCCCCCAAGAAAATTGCTTGCGCACCGCCCGCCGCTGTCTGAAGGTCGCAGCGCGATGAATAGCTCGGCGCGTTCACAGAATTGCGCGCGGGTTGTTGTCGCAGCCGTTCTCTTCGCGGCGTTTTCGTGGACCCTTCTGGTCAGCGTATCGCCCCAATTGCATGCGCGCATCCACGCTGATGGAAATGGCGCTGACCACGTTTGCGCGATCACCCTAATCGCGTCAGGCAGCTATGAGCACGGGGCTCAGCCGCCGGTTATTAGCCCGCCACGCCTTGATGTTCGCATCGCGGCAAGCGCGGAGCTGACGTCCACTTGGGTCAGGCCACTCTTCCTTAACGCGCATATCTTCGCGCACGCGCCGCCGGCGCTGGTTTAAATTGTAGGGCGTCTGTGCCAGACGCCACCTAACGAATTGGCGTTTCACAGAAACGCCCTACAACCGCCGCTTTTCCACTGGCTTCACGTAATTTCGTGAACGCTACAACAACTTTGAAAAACTTACTTGAAGAACATCTCAATGAAAAAATTTCTGATCGCATCAATTGCATCGTTGCTTATGCGCAACATTGTTTTGGGTCAAGACGCCGCTACGGCATCGGCAAGTCCAAGCCCTCCACCCGCGGGCACGGAAGAAAACGAGCGCGTGATCGTCCAAAGTGAGGAGATGGATATCACGCGGGAATCAATTGTGCCTAGTCTTGGCGCAACGCGCTACACCGTCGGACCCGACCGTCTCGAGTCGCAAGCGGAAGGTGAAAACGCGCCGTTTAACCAAACGCTGTTGCGTTTCCCTGGTGTCGCACAGGATTCGTTTGGGCAGCTTCATGTCCGCGGCGAACATGCAAATTTGCAATACCGCATCGACGACGTGCTTCTCCCCGAAAGCATTCCGGGTTTTGGGCAGGTACTTGAGACCCGCTTCGCGGACAACATTTCGCTTATTACTGGAGCATTGCCGGCACAGTTTGGATTTCGCAATACGGGCGTGATCGACATTCACACCAAGAGCGGCGCCGTTTTCCAACAGGCCGACGCATCAGTCTATGGCGGAAGCTTCGACACCATCAGGCCGAGTTTTGAGTACGGCGGTGTGTCGGGGAAGCTGAATTACTATTTGACCGGGAGTTATCTTCACAACGGCATCGGGATCGAAAATCCCACGGGCAGCGCCAACCCGATCCACGACGACACCGATCAATATCGAATGTTTGGGTACTCCTCGTACATTGTCGACGACACGAGCCGATTCGTGCTGCTCACGAGCGGTTACCACGGTGAATTCGAGATTCCGAATAGTCCCGGGCAAACACCGCAGTTCACCGACATGGGAAGATCGACATTCAACTCAGCCAAGCTCGACGAGACCCAGGTCGAGCAAGATGCATATGCCATTCTCGCCTATCAAAAGAAGATCGACGATTTCAACATGCAGGCGTCGATTTTTACCCTTTATAGTTCGGTCCTGTTTCGGCCCGATAATACCGGCGATCTTATCTTCAATGGCGTCGCCTCACGCGTTGATCGCGACATTTTTTCGAATGGCGTCGCCTTGGACGCGAGCTACAAACTTAACGATCAACACACGCTTCGCGGCGGATTCCTTATAAACGCCCAGCATGCCACGGTCGGAACGGCAACACTGGTTTTCCCGGTCGATGCCAATGGCAACCAGACCAGCGACATCCCACTGCGTATTGTCGATAACTCCGGCAAGTACGGCTATTTCTACGGATTCTATTTGCAGGATGAATACAAGCCGTTCGAGCAGCTGACGATCAATTTCGGTGGCCGGTTCGACATCGTGGACGCGTTCGCGCACGAGAACCAGCTCAGTCCTCGGATCAACATCGTCTATGAGCCATTCAAAGGGACCGTGCTGCACGCCGGTTATGCGCGGTATTTCACTCCGCCGCCGCTGGAAAATGTCGAACAAGGCACGATTTCAAAGTTCGACGGCACAACCAACGAATCCGCCATTCAAAAGGATTCCGTCACGAAATCGGAGCGCGCGCATTATTTCGATGCCGGCATGACGCAGCAAATTTCCAAAGGTTTCAATGTAGGCATCGATGGTTTCTACAAAAGCTCGCACTCGGTCCTGGACGAAGGGCAATTCGGGCAGGCGCTTATTCTTTCGTCGTTCAATTACAAGCGCGGGGAGATTTACGGAGGCGAATTCACGGCAAACTATAACGAGGGTGGCTTCGTCGCGTATCTGAATGCGGCCTACGGATGGGCGCGTGGAACTAACGTCAGCTCATCACAATTCTTATTTGATCCAGCCGAGTTCGCCTACATCAAGAAGAACTGGGTCTTCCTCGATCATGATCAGCGCTTCACCGGTTCCGCCGGTATCTCCTACACGTGGAACGACTGGCAGACGGGAATCGATGGACTTTATGGCAACGGCTTACGCCGGGGTTTCGCCAACACCCAGAAGAACCATCCGTACGAGACGTTCAACGTCAACCTGTCGCGCCGGATCAAGATCACAGAGAAGACTGCCCTCAAAATCCGCTTCGATGTCGTGAACATTCTCGATAAGATCTACGAACTGCGCGATGGCAGCGGCATCGGAGTCGGCGCGCCTCAGTTTGGCCAGCGTCGCGGTTTCTACGGCACCGTGGCCTACGAGTTTTGAGGTGGCTCGCTCGTTGTTACGCTTATGATCCGACCTTTTTTATATGCTCTTATCCTCATCTTGTCGGCATACGCCGCCGCTGCTGCGCAAGATTCGACATTAGCAGCGCCTTCTGCTACGCCGAACCCTCCGAGCACTGAGAAGATTACGTTCACGGAAGTTAACGTCGACGGACCATATATCGCGATGACCTTTGATGACGGCCCGCACGCGACCAACACGCCCAAGCTGCTAGAGATGGCAGCGAACAGGCACATCAAGCTCACCTTCTTTGTGCTTGGCGAATGCGTCGAGCAGAACCCGGACGTTCTCCGCCAGGAGGTCGCGGAAGGACATGAAATCGGCAATCACTCCTGGTCGCATCCTAATCTCGCGAAACTCTCGGACGCGAATGTTCGAAGCCAGCTTCAGCGGACTGAAGATTTGATCGAGAAAACCGCCGGGATAAAACCGAAGTTGATGCGTCCTCCGTATGGCGAGGTGACGAAACGGCAGCGCATATTGGTGAATCACGAGTTCGGCTACAAAGTCATCTTGTGGGACGTTGATCCACTCGATTGGAAGCGACCCGGCCCTAACGTCGTCGCGCAACGCATCATCGCGGGAGCGCGGCCGGGGTCGATCATTTTGTCACATGACATTCATCCGCCGACAATTGAGGCGATGCCGCAGGTTTTTGACGCACTACTCGCAAAGGGATTCAAATTTGTCACCGTCTCCGAGTTGCTCGCCATGGACAAAGGCGGCGAACGAAAACCGTCCAAATAATTCTACTGGTTTTTCGACGGAAGAAGCTCTGGTCACTATTCGTTTCGATCTTACGATCTGTCCCCACAAGATGTACCGAGCGCGCGAGCATTGGAGCGCCGCAATTTCGACAACGCCACGTCTTTTACGGAATGGTCGCCTATGACTTTTGACGAGTTCGAACGAATCATGAGTCGGCGACGAGGAATTTCACCCTCGTCGCTTGCAGCAATGCCGCGTCTCGTTTTGACAAAACATTTGAACGTTCCGGTTTTCCGGGTGATCGAAGAAGGGTCGTGAATCAGCAAACCGCCAAACTCTACCGGGTTGCCGTCGTGTCGCTCGCGCTTGTGGCGTGGTTCTCAATCTCGAATCATTGCGCATTAGGTAACCTGGTTGCCGCCAAGACGCACTCCGCGATGGCGCCGATGCATTGCCACGGCGGGCAGCCGTTACCGTCGAAGAAGAGCGGCGACGAGGAAATGCCCTGCTGCAAGATGCTTCGCGCGACAGTAACGGGCGAAGCGAAGATTATTCAGGTTGCGACTAAAGATTATGTACCAATCCAAAGCTGGATTGTTGCTGAGATAATTTTGGCGCATAAAGCGCGGCTACACCGCGCGCCACAAGGGCTCGATACCGGGCCACCTTTTGCCGCTTCATTCGCGGAATCTGTTTTGCAGCGGAGCGTGCTCGCCCACGCGCCGCCTTTTCTTGCCTAACGACTGGCACTCTGCTCGCGCAGGGTTTCTAGCCACTCGTTTCCCTTGCCTGTTGTTCCGCCGGGCGCCGCTCTGGTGCTTGCGGAGTCAACGTGAACCGCCACTTGGCACAATCACCCATAACTAAACCACAACCCCAAAGAGAAAGAAGAACAATGCAACAAACGAAATTCCCATCCAAAGCGCTGCTCGGCTTCGCGCTTGCAGCTCTGTTGGCAGTTGTAACCGCCCTGCAGGCAGGCAGTCTTTCAGCGAACGATAGAGAGTTTTTGGCTGGCTACGAAAGAGTGCGTGCGGCGTTGGCCGCTGATGATCTCGCTGGAGCTAAGAGCGCCGGTAAAAGTCTCGGCCCGCCGTTTGGTTTCACAATTTGGAACAGTCGAAACCTCGACGAAGCGAGACAGGCGTTCGGCAAAATGAGCGCTCATGCCGTTAAAATCGCTGTCGGCCAGCCGGGCTACTACGTCATTCATTGCCCGATGTTGAACAAGGATTGGGTACAAACATCAAGAACGGTCGCCAATCCGTACGGCGGAAAGGACATGGTCAGCTGCGGCGAGATCAAGAAATAAAACCAAAACAGAAAGAAATATGAAAAAATCAAACAACATCATTGCATTCGCGGCCGCAGCGTTGTTCGCGGCGTCGCCGGTCATTGCTCATGAAGGCCATGAGCATGGCGAGAAAGATGAACTCGCATCTGGTGAAACAAAGAAGATCAGCGGCGAAGTCATCGATATGGCCTGCTACATCGATCACAACGCGACCGGCGAGAAACATGCCGATTGCGCGAAGAAATGCATCACGAGCGGATTACCGGTTGGGCTGAAAGCAGATGACGGCAAAACTTATTTGCTCATTGGCGAGCACAAGCCCCTGAATAGTGAGCTTGCACAGTACGCCGCGAAAAAGATCACGGTCGAAGGCAAAGTCACTGCGCGCGATGGCGTCAATATGATAGAGAATGCGGTGATTCAGAAGTAGCGAAATCCGATGCGGCGTTCAATCCGCCGTATCCACCGAGTTAGACCGGCATGAACACGAGCACCAGTTTTTTCGCTGGCGTATTTTGCATGCAGTGGTTGATCGGCTGCGCGGCGAATTTCCAAGCGCCGCCGTTGTCGGCGACAAATCCGGCCAGCATGGAGGCGAAAGAGGCGGTCACACCGGTCGCGAGACCGATGCTAGGTCGTGATGCTCTTACGCAGAAAACCGATGAGCGCCTCGCCGCGAGCGCACCAGGCAATCCGAGTTTTCAGCAATCAAAAATGCAGGGAATGCATGATGGCATGAGCGGCATGGAAGGTATGCAGCACGAGAAAACTGGCGCGACGAAAATGAGTTCGGGCGAGCAACCAGGGAGCGCAAAAATTTACTACACATGCGCAACGCATCCGCAGATTCATCAGGACAAGAAGGGAAAGTGCCCGATTTGTGGCATGACCTTGATCAAGAAAGAAGAGGGGAAATGACTCGGCGCTTTTTTCTGGGGTTGATGCTGCCGCTATTCTCACTCTCGGGATTGCAGGGGCAATCGACTGAGGACCTGCAATCGACAATCCGGCAACGAACCGGGAAACAGGTCGAATGGCAAAAGGATGTCGAGGCGCGCGATCAGATCCGAGAAGCAATTCGCGTTTTGCTGCGGCGAACTCTAACCGCCGACTCCGCTGTGCAGGTCGCCCTGCTAAATAATCGGGAATTGCAGGCAACGTTCGAGGACATTGGAATTGCTCAGGCCGACTTGATCGAGGCCGGGTTGCTCAAGAATCCAATCTTCGCCGGAGACGCCCGGTTTCCCAATCGTGCGCCGTCTGGGACAGACATCGAAATGGCGATAGCGCAGGAGTTTTTCGATGTGCTCGTGATTCCGCTTCGGAAAAAAGTCGCCACTGCGCAGCTAATGAAGACCAAGCTGCAAGTGGGCGATGCGATTTTAAAGCTGGCCGCTGGGGTCAAAGCGGCGTTTTACGAGTTACAAGCTGAGCAACAATTGCTCGGGCGTCTGAAAGCAATCAACGAAACAGACGCAGCCGCGGTTGAGTTGGCGCAACGCCAGCACGAAGCCGGGAACATTAACGATCTCGATCTGGCCAATCAGCAGGCGACGTATTCGCAATCGAAATTAGATATCGCCGAGACCTCGGCGTCTGTTCGCGCTGCTCGGGAAAAGCTCAACCGCCTGATGGGAACGTGGGGCGACGATACTGCGTGGAAGATCGACAATGAACTTCCCGAGCTGCCAGCTGGCGATTTCCCGCAACAGCGGCTCGAATCACTGGCCATCAATCAACGCTTGGACCTAGCCGCTGCGAAAACGCAGATTGGCGCGCTCGTCGGAAGCTTGGGGATCACCAAGACATATCGATATGTCGGCAGCATCGAATTCGGAGTCGACACCGAGAAAGAAACAGACGGACAGCGCGAGACCGGCCCGACGTGGCAGTTGGAATTGCCGATCTTCAATCGGGGCCAGGGACGAGTTGCCAAGCTCCAAGCGCAGTTGCGACAGGCGGAACGGCGGCTTGAATCAGAGGCGGTGGCAATTCGCGCCGAAGTGCGCGAAGCGCGTGACCGTCTCATCGCCAAACGCGACCTGGCAACTTACTATCGCGATGAGCTTTTGCCCGGGCGAAAAAAAATCCTTCAGCTCACACTCACCCACTACAACGCGATGCTGAAGAGCCCCTTCGACCTTCTTCTGGCAAAACAAAATGAGATTTCGGCCGAGCGCGGTTACGTCGATGCATTGCGCGACTATTGGATCGCGCGCTCTGATTTAGAAAGAGCGGTCGGCGGAAGGCTCAGCCGCACTTCGGTTGAGACAAACTTTTCGTTCAAAGAAACAAAAAACAACCAGTAGGAATCCATGTTTACTCGTCGCAAGTTTTTCTCGGGAGTCGCCGCGTTGATCGGTGGTTCCGCATTATTCAAACGCATCGCGCAAGGCGCCGAAGTTGTCGCTGCGCAATCTCCCGCGCCAGCTTTGTCAAACGGCGCATATCCACCGGTTGTCACGCCGAACGGATCGAGCCTGCCCTGGAAAATGGTTGGTGGCGCGAAAGAGTTTCATCTCGTGGCGGAGCCTGTGCGACGCGAGTTCGCGCCAGGAATGCTGGTCAACTGCTGGGGCTACAACGCACAAACGCCTGGTCCAACGCTGGAAGCGGTGGAAGGCGATCGAGTGCGCATTTTGGTGACGAACCATCTTCCGGAACCGACCTCAGTTCATTGGCACGGATTCATTTTGCCGAATGGAATGGATGGCGTCGGCGGTTTAACCCAGAAACATATTCCGCCCGGCGAAACTTACGCTTACGAGTTCACCCTCAAACAGCATGGCGTGCAGATGTACCATCCGCATTCCGATGAAATGGTGCAGATGGCGATGGGCATGCAGGGTTTTTTTGTCATTCATCCCAAAGATGGATACAAGCCAGCGGTTGATCGGCACTTTTGCATTTTCTTGCAGGAATGGTTTGTCGAGCCCGGCACCTCAAGGCCGAACCCGAACATCATGACGGATTTCAACCTGTTCACGTTTAACAGTCGCGTTTGGCCGGGCACGGATCCGCTAGTCGTAAAATTGAATCAACGCGTTCGCGTCAGTCTCGCCAACTTGAGCATGGACAGTCATCCGATTCATTTTCACGGCCATCGGTTTTGGATGGTGGGTACGGATGGCGGTGAATTGCCGAAGGAGGCGCGCTGGCCGGAAGTGACGGTGAACGTCCCGCCCGGCACGACGCGGACAATCGAATTCGTCGCCGATAATCCCGGCGATTGGGCGTTTCATTGCCACAAAAATCATCACGCCATGAATGCGATGAACCACGAAATCGCGAATCTCATCGGCGTGAATCAAGAAGGCGTGAGCGAGAAAGTGCGCTCGCTTGTACCAGGTTACATGGTAATGGAATCGACCGGCATGTACGAGATGAGCGAAATGAACATGGGCGGTCCAAAAAATACTCTGCCCATGATGACCGGCGAAGGGCAATTTGGTCCCATTGGGATGGGAGGGATGTTCACGGTCTTGAAGATTCGCGATGGAATTACGAGTTATGACGATCCGGGCTGGTATCGGAATCCGCCCGGAACTGTCGCGACGCTCGCGAGTAGCTAGCAATTCTCGGGCGATTGGATTGATCGGATCGTGAATACGCTGTGAGACCATCGCTAGATAGACACGGCGCTTTTGCGCGATGGCGTTGAGGCTAACGTTCCGTCAGTGAAAAGTGGCCGGCCTGTTTACGGCACGATTGCACTCGATTTTTAGACCGACTTCACTTGTGTGACTATTTCTCTTCCGACGCGTTCGGAGCGGATGGGCTTGTCGCCGATCGTTTGCACGTTCGGCGCGCTGTTAATACTCATATCGTTCCTCGCGCTGTGGCGTCGCCACGCGAAACTGTAGTGACGGGCGTTCGCTTCCGAAATAGATTGCAGCCGGCACGGCTGCTACTACAGAAGGGAACATCGCGTCTTTTCTGGATCAACACTGAGGGTGTTTACCCTTTTGACAAGATACCCGGTAGGGGTATCTCTGATTTTCAACAAAGGAACACGATGGCTCACACAATTCGAGACAAGACGAAGCTGCTGCATCGTGTTCGGCGCATCCGCGGACAGCTTAACGCGATCGAGAAAGCCCTGCTGGCGGAGCATGAATGCTCAACCATTCTTCTGACGGTGGCTGCGTGCCGAGGCGCGATGGATTCGCTCATGGCGGAAATCATCGAAGACCATATCCAGTTCCACATTCTCGATTCGGAGCACAAGCCGACTGCGGAACAAAAGAAAGCGGCCAGAGAAATCATCAGCGTCGTAAGACGCTATCTCAAATGAACCATCCGCACGATTCAGAACACGACCATACCGACGACGGCGAGCATGACTTAGAACATGAGTCCGCGCATGAGCATGACGGCGGAGTAGCGGAATATGTGCGACTAGCGCTGATGGCGGCGGTGATTGTCGCCAGCTTGACCGGCTGGTGGCACAATTGGATGCCGCGCGACTGGCTGGCCTTCGCCGCCACACTTATCGGCGGTTTCCCCATTTTCAAAGAGGCGTGGGAGAACCTGCGCAAGCGGCGCATGACAATGGAGCTGTCGATGACGCTCGCGCTCGTCGCGGCGCTTTGCATTGGGCAGTTTCTGACCGCGCTGGTTATCGCGTTTTTCGTGCTCTTTGCCGAGTTGGTCGAAGGTTACACGGTTGGCGGTGGGCGGCGCGCGATCCAAAATCTTATCGATGCGCTGCCGCGTCAGGTCCGGGTGCGGCGTGACGGCCAGGAGCGTGACTTGGGTACGAACGAAGTTGCCGCCGGCGAGACGATCATCATTCGGCCCGGCGAGCGCATTCCCGCTGACGGCGTAGTGAGCAAAGGCCACAGTTTTGTCGATCAATCCTCGATCACCGGGGAGTCGTTGCCAGTCGAGAAAGTCGAGCAGAGCAAGGTTTTCGCAGGCACCATCAACAAGGATGGCGTACTGGAAGTGGTCGTAGAAAAAATCGGGCGCGACACCACCTTCGGCAAAATCATCCAGATCGTGGAGGAAGCTGAAAAATCCCGCGCGCCAGTGCAGCGCATCGCCGACCGGCTTGCGGCCGGGCTTGTATATTTCGCGTTCGGCGCGGCAGTGCTCACGCTTATCGTGACACGCAATATCACTTCGACCATCGCAGTTATCATCGTCGCCGGCGCGTGCGGCGTTGCAGCGGGGACGCCGTTAGCGATTCTGGCCGGAATCGGTAGCGCGGCTCGGCGCGGCATCATCACCAAGGGCGGCCTTTATCTCGAACAGCTCAGCCGCATCGACACTATCGTTTTGGACAAAACCGGCACGCTCACGCTCGGAATTCCCGAAGTGACCGCCGTGCGGGCGATCAATGACGCGACAGAGAATGATGTGCTCCAGACCGCTGCCATCGCCGAGCAACATTCCGAGCACCCGCTCGGCGAAGCGATTGTGCGCCGCGCGAGAGAGCGCAACTTGCCGTTGCGTGAGTATTCGCAACTGCGTTACTCGCCAGGCAAAGGAATCTTCGTCGAAGAATCGGGGACGCGCGTCATGGTAGGCACGCGGGCATTGTTTGAAGAGCATGGCGTGTCGATCCCCACGAATGCGCTTTCCGAAGTTGGCGATCGTAATGGTGCGGGCAAAACCGTCGTGCTCGTCGGACGCGACCGTCGTGTTCTCGGGACCGTAACGTTGGCTGACCAGCTTCGCGCCGAAGCGAAGGAAGCCGTGAACGATCTAAAAACGCAAGGTTATCGTGTGATCCTGCTGACCGGTGACAGCTCCGACGCTGCAAAAACTATCGGTCGCGAGCTGGGCGTCGATGAATCGATCGGGGACCTGTTGCCCGAGCAGAAAGTGGAAAAAATTCGCGAGTTGCTGCGCGCCGGCCGCAAAGTGGCGATGGTCGGCGACGGCGTAAACGACGCCCCCGCGTTGGCTGAAGCGACGGTCGGCATCGCTATGGGCCAGGGCACTGATGTGGCGCTCGAAACCGCTGACGTGACGCTAATGACCAGCGATCTCTCGCGTCTCGTGGAAGTGCTCGCGATCAGCAAGCGCTGCTATCGCGTAATTATGTTTAACTTTTGGGGCACAATCGGCGTGGATACCGTCGGCATTATATTAGCGTTTTTCGGTCTGCTTGCACCGATCATAGCGGCGCTCATTCACGTCGGCTCGGAATTGGCTTTCATCCTCAATTCCGCCCGGTTATTCCGCCAGCCCGGACCTTCTTGACGGCTGGGCTACCTTCTACTGCGAGAAGCAAAGTCTAGCCTGCGCCGGGCGTTGATCGACGATGGCGCTGGAAGCCTTTGGCGACATTAAAATAATGAATGGTCAAGTCACTCTCTGGCAGGTCGTCGCGGCCTATGTTTTCGCCCTTGCCGGCGGATCGATCAGCACGTCTCTGCACTTAGGGCACAAGCCGCTTTGCGCGCTGATTAGTTTCGCAGCCGGAACTCTTCTGGGCGTAACGCTCTTTGCCATTTTGCCCGAAAGTTTGGGTGACAGTCCTGTGTGGGCCGTAGCGATTGCGGCGGCTACTGGGTACGCCTTGTTCTTCTTCATCAGCAAATACATCCATCATGTCTGCCCCGCCTGTGCGGCCAGTCACTTCGACGCAGACGCGACGCAACATTTTAGTGAAATCGCGAGTGCGCTGATTGTGGCACTGGCGATTCACAGCACGACCGACGGTTTGGCGTTGGGAATTCAACAGGAAGCTCCTGCAACAGACGTGACGAAGTGGTCACTGTTCGCTGCACTTTGCATTCACAAAGTTCCGGAAGGCCTCGCGCTGGGGAGCCTTTTGATTGGCGCTGGATTGCAACGCAGCGGTGCGCTCGGTTGGGTTGCCGCAGTCGAAGCAACGACTCTCCTCGGTGGCGCGATTGCCTATTTCTTCCTGGCGAAGGTTTCCACGTTTTGGCTCGGCTTAATTATGGCGCATGTTGGCGGTGGATTTTTCTATCTTGCTGCGCACGCGGTATTGGGAGAACTGATCAGGCATGGAAAGGCACTTGTGCTGACGAGCTTTTCTGCCGGATTGGCCTTGATTGGGATTCTTAACACTTGCTTGAGGATGTTCGCGTCCTAGGAATTGCATTTTGCGCCGCGTAATCATTCCATTATTGCGACGAAAGCTTTAGAGCCTGATTAAATGTTGTTGTGACTGAATCCATGGAACCTTAATGCCAACATCATGTCTTCCGGACATTCACACTCGCCCGCGAATTTCGATCGCGCATTCATCATCGGAATTCTATTGAACTCCGGATTTGTCGCGACCGAAGCGGTCTTCGGTTTCCTCTCCCACTCGCTCGCATTGCTCGCCGACGCGGGTCACAACCTCGGCGACGTGTTGGGGCTTGTGATGGCTTGGACGGCCAGCTATCTCGTTACGCGCGCGCCGACTCGCCGCCACACTTACGGATTTCGTGCGTCTTCAATTCTCGCTGCGCTCGCCAACGCGATTATTCTGCTGGTTGTTACGGGCGCGCTTTCGTGGGAGGCAATTCGGCGGTTGATCCATCCCGAGCCCGTCGTGGGAACGACGATGATTTGGGTCGCTGCGGTCGGCGTCGTTATCAATAGCGTGACCGCTCTGATGTTTATGTCGGGCCGCAAGCGTGACCTGAATCTGCAGGGCGCCTTCATGCATATGGCGGCTGACGCCGCAGTCACGTTCGGCGTCGTGGTCGCGGGCATCGCGATTTACTTCACGCAATGGCTCTGGCTTGATCCGCTCATTAGTTTGCTGATCGGTGTCGTCATCGCGGTTGGCACTTGGGGATTGCTCCGCGAGTCACTCAATCTCTCCCTGGCCGCCGTACCTACCGGTATTGATTCCGCTGCCGTCGAAAATTATCTCTCCAAACTGCCCGGCGTCGCTAGAGTCCACGATCTCCACATTTGGGCCATGAGCACGACGGAGATCGCGCTTACAGCGCATCTCGTAAAGCCAGATGGAAAAATCGACGATCCGCTGTTGGTTCGGATCCAACATCAACTGCTCGATCGCTTCGGCATCGGGCATATGACCATTCAACTGGAATGCGGCGGCCCCGATAGCTTGTGTGCGCAGGAGTCCGCGCACGTGGTGTAGCCACTCTCTTCATTCGTGGCTAGCTTTGGTTAGTGCACTCGTTTCGTTATCGCGATGGGCATCTCTACTGCGAAGACGTCGATCTAGCGCGTGTTGCCGAGGAATTCGGCACGCCGACTTACGTCTACAGCGCGGGGACAATTCTCGATCACTACACGCGACTCGACGCCGCGCTCGCGCCGCTGGATCACCGTATTTGTTATGCGGTAAAGGCGAACTCGAATCGCGCTATCCTGAACTTGCTAGTTCGCGCGGGCGCCGGCTTCGACATCGTTTCCGGTGGCGAGTTGTTTCGTGTGCTCGCGGCGGGCGGCGATCCGGCTAAGTGCACTTTCGCCGGTGTGGGCAAATCGCGTGACGAAATCGAGTACGCACTGGAGCGAGGCGTCTACAGCTTCAACGTCGAGAGTGAAGCTGAACTGGAGGCGATCGAGCGCATCGCCCGCGCGAAGAAAATGCGCGCACCAATCGCATTGCGCATCAACCCTGATGTCGACCCTCACACGCATCAGTACATCTCGACCGGCTCCCAAGAGAACAAGTTCGGCATCGCACTGGATCAAGTCACGGCGGTTTATGAACGCGCGGCCGGAATGAGCAACATTGAGATTGTCGGCGTCCAGATGCACATCGGTTCTCAAATCACCGAGGCGAAGCCGTTCGCCAGCGCAATCGAAAAAGTGACGCCACTGGTGCGCGAACTGAAATCGAAATACGGCATCAAATTTTTCAGCATCGGAGGCGGCATGGGAATCATTTACCGGCGGGCACTGGAGAGCGGATCAGGCAAATGGTGGCACGATCACCGCAGCGAACCGTCCGCATTCAGTGTGCGCGATTACGCTGAAGCAATTGTGCCGCCGTTGCGCGACTTGGGTATCCGGATTCTTGTCGAGCCCGGTCGTTTCCTTATTGGCAACGCCGGCGTTTTGCTCACGCGTGTTCGTTACCTAAAGCAAACGGGTAGTAAAAAATTCGCAATTGTGGACGCCGGCATGAACGATCTCATCCGCCCGGCGCTATACCAAAGCTACCACGAAATTGTACCGGTCATTAAGCCGAGCACCCTCACCCCAACCCTTTCAACGCTCCGCCCGGTCGCGATCCCGGGAGGCGGACGCGAAGCGCCAGGTGAGGGTGAATCTGTGAGTCTCAGTCACACCAAGAATACGTTAGGAAAGATCGACATCGTTGGACCAGTGTGTGAGTCTGGCGATTTCTTTGCGCTCGACCGCGAGATGCCTGAACCGCAAGACGGCGATCTGCTCGCAATCATGAGCGCGGGCGCATACGGTTTTGTGATGGCGTCGAACTACAATTCGCGTCCGCTCCCGGTAGAAGCGCTCGTCCGAGGCGATAAGTTCGCGCTGATTCGAAAACGCCAGACATGGGATGACCTCGTACGTGGAGAAGTGGATGCAGACCGGTAGGCGGGGACCGCCGGGCGGTCCGCCAAAACTCGGCGCGCTCCACGATCGCGCCCTTCCACTTGCGGAATTTCGTACTCCGCATAAATAGTCATCCTCGCCGGAAATGATGAAACGTCTCTTATTCGTATGCTGTTTGTCGATGGTCGCGCTCGGTCTGCGTGCCGCGCCGCCTGTCGGGGGTGAATACATAATCCTCGTGGGCGGTCCATCGATGTATCAATGGGAAAAGTACAAAGCGGTACCGCATGATCACTGGTGGGCGAATTTTGTGCGCGCCGCACGACTGCGCACGGAGCAATTGCGCGAACAACTTGGGCCGGATGCGAAGATTACATGGCTGGTTTACAGACAGGGTTACGAGGATCGCGCCAAGCAGGAGCACCAGGATCTGATCAGTCTAATTGGTACGGTTCGCGACAAGCTTAATATCAATCTCGTTTGGTTTGGCCCGGGCCAGGAGGTCATCAACTATTTAAACAACGGCCAGCCGCGAGATCAGCTAAAAGTCATTGGGTTTGAATATTTCGGGCACTCGAATCGCGCCTGTTTCATGTTCGATTACAGCAACAACATCGACAGCGCTTGTAAATCCTGGCTGCACGATAGCGATCTAACCAAAATCAATCGGCGGGTTTTCGCGCACCGCGCCTACGTTAAGAGCTGGGGCTGCCATACCGGCGAGGAAATGTCGAAAAAATGGTACGCCGCCACGGGGACCCGTATGATCGGAGCCGTTGGAAAGACCCAATTCATGATGGAAGAACTGCCGATCCTCACTTCGGAAGACGGCAGGTGGGTGAATTGAGTGGCTCGGGAAGCCGCGAAATAGACGGGCAAGCCCGAAAGGGCGAGCGACTGGGAAACGAGCGAGTCAATTAATTGCCGATTTGCGATTGAACATCGGGCGGCCCGCGAGCAGATAGCCGCGCTAATCTGCCACGCGCGTCTCCTGGCTCGGACTCTTATTAACGCCGCCCTTCAGGCCAGTGGTCGGCGAGTCGACACTAGCCCATTTCAACAGCTTCTCTTAGTCCTCGTCCGGAAAGTTTGAGGTCGACATTCTCCGGCGGTTTTGCCATGAAATTACGCGGTTCAACACAGTAGAACCTCAATAGAAAGAAGTTATGAATTGGAAAAAATTCTTTTTCGCATTCATCGGCGCGTTCATTTTCCTCTTCGTGTTCGGGTATCTTTGGTATGCAATGCTAATGCACGACGCGCACCGGGAAGTGCCCACGCTTTTGCGACCGGAAGCCGACCTAAAGAGCTACTTCGGATGGCTTGCCCTCGGTCAGTTTGTCATGGCATTCTTTTTCACCCTGCTGTGTGCTCGCTACGTTCCAAGCGGACGCGCAGGCGCCGGAGCGATGCTGGGCATTCTGGTGGGATTAGTGTATGCAGGGCCGCATTTGATCTCATTCGCAGTCCAACCATTAACCTTCAAAATCCTTTGCGGTTGGATCGCGGGCGCCGTGATCCAATTCACAATCGCAGGCGCAATCGTCGGCGCCATCTACAAACCAGCGACTGGGCACATCATGTACGTAAAGGAACGGTCGCGCTGACCGGCTTGAGCCAAATCCCCCAGTGTAATTCTGAGTTGGGCGTTGGACGTTGACCATAGCGCGTTCGACGTTGACTTGATGAGCTCACAGACTCCAACCGCGCTCGGTTATCGCATGCCGGCGGAATGGGAACCGCACACGGCCACATGGCTGTCGTGGCCGCGACGCGAGGGGATCAGTTTTCCCGAGTCGTTCGATCGGGTTCTGTTTGCGTTGCGCACCATGGTCGAAGCGTTGATCGAATCCGAGCAGGTCTGTATCAACGTTTGCAACGGGGCGCATGAAGCAGAAGCGCGCTTGGTTTTGAACGGACTGCCCATGGAACAGATCACGTTTTATCGCGTCCCCACGAACGAGCCATGGTGCCGCGACCACGGCCCGATTTTTCTCACACGCGATCGCGACCCGAGACTTGCCGTGGTGGACTGGGATTACAATGCATGGGGAAACAAATATCCGCCGTTTGATCTCGATGAAGCCGTGCCGACACGCCTCGCTGAGGTCCTGAAACTGCCGGTTTTTTATCCACACATGATCCTCGAAGGCGGCTCGATAGACGTGAACGGCAGCGGCGCATTACTCACGAGTGAGTCCTGCCTCCTGAACAAGAATCGGAATCCCAATCTTTCGCGCGATGAGATCGAGCAACGCCTGCGCGAGTATCTCGGCGTCAGCGACATTCTCTGGCTCGGCGATGGCATTGCCGGCGACGACACCGACGGTCACATTGATGATCTCACGCGGTTTGTATCCGGGCGAACTGTTATAACTGTCGTTGAAGAGAATCGCGCCGACGAAAATTACCAACCGCTTCAGCAGAATCTCAAACGTCTGTGCGAGATGAAAATCGGTGGTCGCAAACTCGACATCCTCACGCTTCCTATGCCGAAGAAGATGGTACGCGAAGGACTGCGACTCCCGGCGAGCTACGCCAATTTTTATATCGCAAACACATGCGTGCTTGTGCCCACATTTGCCGATCCAAATGATGAGGCTGCATTAACCGTGCTGCGCGAATGTTTTCCAGATCGGCGCGTGATGGGCATCGATTGCCGCGAGTTAATCTGGGGCCTGGGCACGTTTCATTGCCTGACGCAGCAGCAACCGGCCATTTAGCAACGGTCAATCCGCAACCGGGGCAGGTTTGTAACCGCTCTTTAAGATCGCGTCATGCAGATCGGGTGGATGCGTTTTACGCGGATCGAACGTGACCATCACGCGCTCGTGCTGGACATCTACTTTTACGTCTTGCACCCCGGAAATGTTCTTCAGCACCGGTCGCAGTTTGCGCACGCATTCATCGCAATCTTCACCTTCAGTCGCGATCTCGATCGTTTCCATGGTTTCGTGATCACCCCGTTCCGGAAAAAACGGATCGGCCGGATCGGGATCACTGGGTCGTGCAGGGTCCATCGCGTTTGGTATCTCTTTATCTAACGTGTGAGACCGGTGCAGCGGTTGCCTCCGCAAAGTAAGGGATTGATCTCAATCGCCCGTCGGCGGCGCAAGGGAACCGCCCCTACCTGCCAGTACTTCACGCGCTACCGGTTCGAGCACGCGCCAGACATTTTCAGCAAGGATCTTTTGACCGGCTGCATTCGGATGAATGCCGTCCGACAAATTCAACGAGGGATTGCCTGCCACGCCATCGAGTAGATAAGGCACCAACGCCGCTCGATTTTTCGCCGCTAAATCAGCAAACATTTGGCCAAAAGCGGACACGTAATCGTCAGCCGCATAACCCGGTATTTGCATTCCTGCGATCACCACGCGCGCATTTGGATTTCTGGCTTTCACCTTGTTGATGATCTGTTGGAGATTGTTCTGAATTTGGTCGATCGGCAGCCCACGAAAGGCGTCGTTGATCCCAAGCTCCAGAATCAAGATGTCGATTCTGTGCTTTAAATGCGGGGGTAAGCGTTCCAACCCGCCCTCAGTTGTCCCGCCGGAGGCGTTCGCGCTGGTCACTGAAAAGTTCAGGCCCGCGGCGCGCAGCTTTTTTGCGAGTAAAGCTGGGTAAGCTTCGCTGCTTTTGAGCATGAAGCCGCCTGATAGACTGTCGCCGAACACCAGAATGGCTTTCGGTCCGGCCGCAGACGCGTGTTCCACAAAAATGAGGGACATGATGGCTATAAACGCCGCGACAGCGTATTTCATTTAGAAATATAAACGCTACGGGTCGTTGCACGGCAACCGTTCCGGTTGCCAGAGCTGGGCAGGCGAAGCGCCCGCCCTACAGTCGCCTCTTCGCAGTTGGACGTTGCAGCTTTTCCGCGTAACGGTTTAACTCTTCAACCTTCAAGTTTTTTCCTATGGCTAATTTCGCTATCAACGGTTTCGGGCGCATCGGGCGCAACGTCCTTCGCGCCATGCCACAAAAACAAGTCGAGCGCGTTCTCGCGATCAACGATCTCACTGACACGCACACGTTGGCCCATCTCCTGAAATGGGATTCGGTGCATGGTAAATTCAACGGCGAGATCGGTTACGACGACGAAAATATCATCGTACGCGGTCACAAAATTAAGGTTTTGAAAGATCGCGATCCAGCGAATCTCCCCTGGAAAAAACTGAACATCGATGTGGTGCTCGAATCGACTGGCTTGTTCACCAATCGAGATAAAGCCGAGCTGCACTTGAAGGCCGGAGCAAAACGCGTGTTGATCAGTGCGCCGGCAAAAGATCCGGACGTGACGATTTGCATCGGGGTAAACGACAACGCCTACGATCCTAAGAAGGACAAAATCGTTTCCAACGCGAGCTGCACGACGAACTGTCTCGCACCCATGGCCAGGGCTCTGCACGAGAAATTCGGGATCGCGCACGGATTCATGAGCACGATCCACAGTTACACAAACGATCAGTGCATCCTCGATTTTCCACACAAGGACCTCAGACGTGCACGCGCTGCAGCAATCAATATCATCCCATCCACGACGGGCGCGGCGAAGGCGATTGGCGAAGTAATTCCAGCGCTCAAAGGAAAACTAAATGGCGGTGCGTTCCGCGTGCCTACCCCGGATGGTTCGGTGACGGATTTCACGGCCGTGCTGGAAAAAGACGCGACTGTGGACACGATCAATGCTGCGTTCAAGGAAGCGGCGTCAGATAAAAGCTACAAAGGCGTGCTCGAGTTCAGCGATGAGCCGCTCGTTTCCGAGGACATCGTCGGTAACCCGCACTCCTGCATTCTAGACAGCAAACTGACACTAATGATCGGCAACCGCTTCGTAAAAGTGGTCGGCTGGTATGATAATGAGTGGGGCTACAGCAATCGCTGCGTCGAAATGATGGAAATGCTGGCTGAGTAGTCGCGATCACGACCGGGAGCAGGAGTAAATAATGGCGAAGGTTTGTGTCCGTGATCTCGACGTCCGCGGGAAACGCGTACTGATGCGGGTGGACTTTAATGTGCCAACCGAAGTTCGCGGCGGCAAAGTTCGCGTCACTGATGAGACGCGAATCCGCGAAAGCTTGCCGACCATCAATTACCTCCGCGAACACGGTGCGAAAACCATTTTGATGTCCCACTTTGGACGGCCCAAAGGAAAGCCGGTGGAGAAATATTCGCTTCGACCAATCGGCGAATATTTGCATTCCTTGATCCATCATCCCGTCATTTTCAGTCACGACACCATTGGTGACGTGCCGAAGAAAATCGTTGAGCACATGCAAAACGGCGATGTCGCGCTACTCGAAAATGTTCGTTTCCACCCGGGCGAGGAGGCGAACGATCCAGAATTCGCCAAGGCGCTTGCCGGGTTGGCTGATTTTTACGTGAACGATGCCTTTGGCGCCGCGCACCGCGCGCATGCGTCAACAGTGGGTGTCACACAATTCGTGTCGAAATCGGCCATGGGTCTTTTGATGGAGAAAGAACTGAAGCATCTGCGCGACGGACTTCAGAACCCCGCCAGACCGTTCGTCGTCATTTTAGGTGGCGCCAAGGTGTCGGACAAAATCGGTGTTCTGAAAGCGTTGATGGAAAAGGCCAATACGATTCTCATCGGCGGCGCCATGGCGAACACGTTTTTGAAAGCGGAGGGGATTCCAGTTGGCGCGAGCCGGGTTGAATCCGACAAGGTCGGTCTCGCGCGCGAGCTTTTGGACCTCGCGAAGCAACGCGGCGTGAAGTTTCTCATTCCCGTCGATGTGGTCGAGGCAGATGAAATTCTTCCGGGCGCGAACATGCGAAATACAAGCCGTCTCTCGCCCCAGCACGGAATCACGGACGGGTGGCAGGCAGTGGATATTGGCGCGGCAACGATAGCGCTTTATCAGGAAGAAATTGCCAGCGGAGAAACGATTTTGTGGAATGGACCAATGGGCGTTTTTGAAATTCCTGAATTCGGCGAAGGCACAATCGCGATCGCGGAAGCCATGGCGCTATTGGGGGCGACGACCATTATTGGCGGCGGCGATTCGGTCACCGCGGTGAAACAGGCCGGCCTCGCCGGGAAAATGACGTTTATTTCCACCGGTGGCGGCGCAACGCTCGAATTACTCGAAGGAAAAGAGCTTCCCGGCGTGGCCGCGCTCAGCAATAAAACTTAGACGGAATTAACAGAATGGGCCGAATGGGTTTCTCTGAAAGCATTTTGTAAATTTTGTCCATTCTGTCAGAACGATTTATGCGCAAAAAGATCATCGCAGCCAATTGGAAGATGAACATGACGCAGGCCGAATCGGAGCGGTTTGTTAAGTCGTTCCTCCGCGACGTTGGCGAAATCACTGATGTCGAAGTGGTGATTATTCCGCCGTTCACGGCGATTGCGAAAGTGACCGAAGCATTAGGCAGAGCACAGAACATCAACCTCGGCGCGCAAAACATGTATTGGGAAAAGAGCGGCCCGTTTACCGGCGAGATCAGCGCTCCGCTCTTACGCGACCTGTTTGTGCACTACGTCGTGCTAGGCCATAGCGAACGCCGCACGTTGTTCGGCGAGACGGACGAAATGGTCAATCGTAAAGTGCGCGCGGCGCACGAGGGGAAGCTGCGACCGATTGTTTGCGTCGGAGAAACGCTCGAGCAGCGTGATAAAGGAAATGTAGAAAAAATTTTGTCGCTTCAGTTGCGAGGCAGTCTCGCTGGTCTGAGTCCAAAGGAGTTGCAGGAGACGGTGATTGCGTACGAGCCAGTGTGGGCCATTGGCACCGGCCGCAATGCCACACCCGCTCAAGCACAAGAAGCACACGCATTCATTCGCCACATCCTGCGCGAAATGACCGACGAGACCACAGCCGACCGAGTGCGAATCCAGTACGGCGGCAGCGTCAAACCGGAGAATGCCCGCGAACTCATGAGCCAGCCCGACATCGACGGCGCGCTCGTCGGAGGAGCCAGTCTTGACCCGCGCAGCTTCGCCCAAATCGTGAAAGCCGCGCGCGACGAATAACGTGCGGCAATGCGTCTGATTGAATGACGCGCGCATTCTTCATTGTCGGCCCGACTGCAAGCGGGAAGTCTGAGTTGGCAGCCGACGTGGCGCACGAAATCGGCGCGGAGATCGTCAGCGCCGATGCATTTCAAATTTATCGTGGTCTCGACCTACTCGCGGCAAAACCGGAGTCGCCAATGCTTGCGAAAGCGCCGCATCACCTGATCGGCAGCGTGCCGCTTACCGAAGAGATGAACGCCGAAAAGTATCGGTGCGCCGCGATTCGCGCGATTGAAGAAATTAATTTGCGGGGCAACCTCACGATCGTCGTTGGCGGAAGCGGGCTTTACATCAAAGCGCTGACCCACGGACTTGCGCCTCTGCCCAAGTCTGATCCGGAGCTACGGGAGAAACTAAATGCGATGACTTTGGATGATTTGCGTTCGCAACTCGTCGAAGTCGATCCAGAAACGGCACGAAAAATCGATCTCAAAAACCGCCGTCGCGTGGTACGGGCTCTGGAGATTTGTTCACTCACTGGGAAACCGGTTTCTGCACAACGCCTGTGTGAAGACGCTTCGCACAGCCAAGCGTCTACAGGCGTTTTTGTGTTCCGCGACCGGAACGAGCTTTACGAACGAATCAATCAACGAGTGGAAATGCTGTTTGACCGCGGCGTAATCGAGGAGGTGCGCACCGCGAGGAAAACGAGTGCGACCGCGTCGCAGATGATTGGTTTGCGCGAAATCCGGGAACGACTCGATGGAAACAAATCACTTCCACGGTGTATCGCGGAAATTCAGCAGGCGACTCGCCGCTATGCCAAGAGACAGTTGACCTGGTTTCGGCGGCAAAGTAATTTCATGCCGCTGAACCTGTCGTTTCTTACTCACAACGAAGCTGTGAAATGGATCTCGCTCCGAATTCTGTCGGAGGCCGGAACAAGGGATGATTGAAACGCGTCCTCAAAATTTACGGGAACGCGCTCTGCTGATCGGCTTGGAAAAGGAAGGCGTTTCCAAGTGGGACCTACACGATTCGCTCGATGAGTTGCGCGAGCTGGCGAATTCCGCAGGCGCCGAGGTTGTAGACACAGTCACGCAAAAATTGCAGAAGCCGACCGCGCCGTACTACATCGGCCGCGGTAAAGCGGAATCCATCAAGGAATCGTGTCAGGATCAACAGGTGACCTCGGTGATTTTTGATGATGAACTTTCACCGGCCCAGGGGCGCAACCTGGAAAACTTATTAGCGCGCAAGGTCATCGATCGAACGCAATTGATTCTCGACATCTTTGCGCAACGGGCGCGCAGCCGGGAAGGCCGACTGCAAATCGAGCTCGCGCAGTTGCAATATCTTTTGCCGCGCCTCACTCGGATGTGGCATCACCTGTCGCGTCAGACGGGCGGGATCGGGACACGCGGTCCGGGTGAAACGCAGTTGGAAATCGACCGCCGCCGCGTGCAGGAGCGAATAGCGAGACTCGAGCGCGAACTGGAATCGGTGCGGAAAACGCGCGCCATTCAGCGACAGGGGCGAAAACGCCATCAATGGCCGGTCGCTGCAGTGGTCGGTTATACGAACGCGGGGAAATCGACTTTGTTGAATCTGCTCACCGGTGCGGACGTGGTAGCAGAGGACAAACTTTTCGCTACGCTGGATCCGACGACGCGCAGCTTTGTTTTGCCTAACAAACAACGGGTCCTGCTCACGGACACCGTCGGGTTTCTGCGCAAGCTTCCACACACGCTGATTGAATCGTTCAAGGCGACGCTGGAAGAAGTCAGCGAAGCTGATTTGCTCATTCATATTGTTGATCTAAGTCACCCGCGCGTGGACGAGCAGATGCAAGCGGTCGATCGAGTGATCAAAGAACTCGACGCTTACGGCAAGCAAACGCTAATCGTCTTTAACAAGATTGATAATCTGCCGAATCGCGAAGTCGTCGATTCCTACCTCAAGCGATTTCCAGGTAGCGTGGCGATTTCCGCGCGCACGGGAGAAGGAGTAAACCAACTCGTGCAAGCTCTGGAAGGCGCACTCAGCTCATGGCGCCTGCGCTCGCGGTTTCGGATTCCCGCGAATGAAAGCGCGTTGATTGCGGAGATTCATCGGGTCGGTCACGTCCTCGAACTGCGATATGAGGGCAACGATGCGCTGATCGTCGCGCACGTTCCTCCTAATCTGGCGCAAAAGCTGGAGCGGTACGCGGAACTGTAGGTTCTTTATTCTGCAGCCAGCTTCCGGACGCTCAATTCGAGGCTTCGCGCGATCTGTAACCAGCCTTCACGATTGTTTGGAATCGCTGCAAAGTTCAGAGGCTCTCCTACAATCAATTTGATCCTCACGGGTCGCGGAACCTTTCGGTTTGGCGGCAGAGCTTCAAAGCTTCCAATAACACCGCAAGGCACGACGGGAACATTTGTTTCCGCGACCAGCATGCCGAGTCCGTGTTTGAAAGGCATCATTGAACCGGTGCGCGTGCGTCCGCCCTCCGGGAAGATGATAAAAATCGCTTTTTCGTCCTGCAATTTGCGACGCAACTCTGCAAGCGCATGCGGACCACAGTTTTTTCGCCACATCGGCAAAGCGTTGAGCATGATTGCGGAGAACACACTGACTGCAGTGGTTTGAAAGAAGACGTCGCCAGCAGCGATCGGGAAAGCGCGTTCGCGATGACGCGGCGCGAGCGCTGCTCCCAGAACCAGCGCGTCGAGATGACTGCAATGATTTGCCGCGAGCACGAAAGGCCCGTGTGCCGGCAGCTTCTCCCGGCCCGCGACTGTGAGTCGATGAGCGATCGAAAAGTAAATTCGCAATACCGAAAAGCATGCCTGCTGCGCCGCGCTTTCGAGCAGACCGCTTTCGCGTCGAACGCTGCGGAACCGCTCTGCCGGAGTCAGCCCAGTGTCACGCGCTGGTTGCAGTTGCCAGGGTTCCACTGGCATCACCCCCCAGAGAAAATGCGCTGCGGTTGCCCCGCGCCGAAGCCGACAAAATAACCGACGTAGTGAAACACAGCCGGCGCGACCAGGATCAAGCTGTCAAAACGATCCAACAATCCGCCGTGCCCCGGGATGAGCTTGGAGGTGTCTTTGAGACCAAGATCACGTTTGATCGCAGAGAGCATCAAGTCCCCGAATTGGCCTACAATGCTGACGATGACCCCAAGACCAACCAGGCAGATCGGATTATCCAATGCGGTGTTGATCCAAATGAAATGACCAATCACTGCCACGAGCGGCGTCGTCAAAATGATCGCGCCGAGCGCTCCGCCAACGGTTTTGTTTGGACTGGTGTTCGGAACAAATTTTCGATGACCGAAGAGATGACCGCAGATGTAGGCAAAGATGTCATTCAGTTCCACGGCGAAGATGATCAACAACAGGATCGGCCGATAGTTCCGATCGTTTGCCATGTAGCCAAGGTTACCGAGCGCGCTTCCGAAAAGAGCGAATCCGAGGACACCGAGACCGACGCGTTGGATGTAGCCCTTCGGTTGATCAGGAATTAACCCGCCAATAGCAATCAACGCTACGGTTAGGGGAAACAACGCAACAAACAGGCGGTACCAGTTGTCCAGTTCGGCGAACGTGATCAGGAGAATGCCGATAACCACGATGAAACTAATGGTGCGTTCGCGGAAGAGGCCGGTGATGCGCGCATACTCGCGATAACAAAGCAGACTCAGCGTGCCCACAGCAAGGATCGTCCAAAAAGCGCCTGCCAAAATGGGAATCAGAATGCAAAGCACCAGCCAAATCCAGGAGCGATAACGATCCCAGAGTTCCTTTCGCTTTTCGGCAGCGCTCGTTCTCGCTCGCGTTGCGATGAAAATCAGGAGCGGTGCCAGGACGAGCAAAACTACAGCGGTCAGCGTCACGACAACTGTCAGGGGATAATCGAACGCGTGACGGAATCCGAATAACCGCTGCCAGGTCGTGTCATTCATCTCAAAGCTCGCGCAATTCGTCTGAACCTGCGAAGGACTGTGATGACGCAGCCGGCGATTATCAAAGCAAGAGCAAGACTCATGACGCCAACGTCGAAATCAACGAAATGGAAGATCTGCCATGATCGCGGAACCACCACGGAATACAGGCAGGCAACGGTAATGACCAGCATCCGGTGTTGTTTGGCCATTGGCCCGCAAAACTCGTTAGGTCCGCCGGCGATTTTTCCTGCGGCGCGAACGTAAGCAGTGAAGATTGCCAGAATCGTTGCGATATAACCAAGAGCAACGTTTCCGCCCCACGCGTAGCCTGCGCCGATGAACACCGCCGCATCCGAAACGCGATCGGAACCCTCGTTGTAAAGCTCGCCCACTTTTGAATCGCGACCGGACGCGAGCGCGACCATCCCGTCGAGCATGTTTGCCGTTAGCCGCAGTTGCGCGCCAAGCGCGGCAACGAGCCAGAAGATTCGATTGTATTCAACGGAAGTCAGGCCGAGCGCCAAGCCAGCCGCGATACAGGCGCACATTCCGGCAATGGAAATCGCATTCGGCGACGCATTTCGCGAAGCCAGCCAAGCCGTCGCTGACTGTGCCCATTTCCGATTTCGCGTGGCGATGGGCCGACGATCGATTGCTTTCGCCGCTAATTCGTTCATCGCGGACGGAATCCATAACAGCGTTGAAGAGCGATGACCAGATAACAACTCGAGAGAGCGTCGCGCGTTCATCGCAACATCGGATGCGCTCCCGTCTTGCACAGGGCGCCTTCCTTCGAGATGATGCAGAGTCATGCCTGCGACGCTGGAACAAACCGGACCGAACGTAGTAACGCGGCGTTCCGTGTTCATTCTGCGATTCATCAGCACCGTCGCCTTATGGTCAGTCGCCTTGCTGATCATGTTTACCGGTTACGAGATCCTGTTCTGGGTTTTGATCAGCGCGTTCGGACTGATCGGACTTTGGGAATTCTACGGGATGCTGGATCACAAGGGCCTGCCAAATTTCAAAATCACTGGCATGATTTGCGGGGCGGTGATGCTCGCCGGCAGTTTTTATTATTTCTCCAGAATCGGACCAGCAGGCTCATACGATTTCGAAGTTGCAGTCCTGCTTTTTTTTCTGCTGACAGTATTCGGACGGCAAATGTTTGCACGGTTGCGTAATGACGAGCCGTTGCAAACGATGGCCTACACCCTGTTCGGCCTGCTCTACGTCCTTTGGCTTTTTAATTTCATCACTAAAATTGTGTATCTCACTCCGCGTTCGAGCAGCGGCCAGGTCACCGGCCAGTTCTACGTGTTGTATTTGATCGCCGTCACCAAATTCTCGGACATGGGTGCGTATTTGACGGGCAGCGTGATTGGGCGGCATTTGATGGTGCCGCACATCAGCGCGAAGAAAACCTGGGAAGGTTTTTTCGGCGCTATTATCTTAGCGTTGCTTTGCAGCCTCGGACTTTACAAACTCATGCCGGGCCATTTGTCGGCGCTCAACTGGACACACGCGACAGTGCTGGGGCTGCTGCTGGGGCTTGCCGCAGTCCTCGGCGATTTGGCCGAATCCATTATTAAGCGTAGCACCGACGTAAAGGACTCGGGCAATCTGCTTCCGGGAATTGGCGGCGCGCTCGATCTGCTGGACAGTCTGCTTTTCACTGCACCGCTAATGTTCTTTTATCTGCGACTCGTGATCCACGTCGCATAAACACGAGGAGTCATTTAACGAGGTGAATCGTAAACGTGTTGTCATTCTGGGCGCGACCGGGTCCATCGGCGAGAGCGCATTGAAGGTGGCGCGCGATATTCCGGAGCGGATGGAAATCGTCGGGCTCGCGGCGAAAAGCAACGCACAAAAGTTGGCCGCCGCTGCGAATGAAGTCCGGCCGGAATCGGTTTGCCTGGTTGATGAGACCCAGATCGATGTTCTTCGGAAGGCACTCGATTATGAGCCGCGAATTTTCTCAGGCGAATCAGGTTTGCTCGAGATCGCCTGCCTGACAAATGCGGACATGGTGCTGGTGGCAATCGTCGGCACGGGGGGTTTGCGCCCTGCGCTGGCGGCGATTAAAGCTGGCAAGGATCTCGCCGTGGCGAGCAAGGAAATTTTGGTCATGGCGGGTGAGATCGTAATGCGCGAAGCGCGCGACAAAAGCGTACACGTTTTGCCGGTCGACTCTGAGCACAACGCCATTTTTCAATGCCTCGAGCCGGCCCGGCTCCGCTCCGCACGCGACGGGGGCGTCGAGTCTCCAACAGACGTTCGCCGGATTATCCTTACCGCGTCTGGCGGACCGTTCCGCGAAACGCCGCGAGCGGGATTCGATTTAATCACGCCGGAGCAGGCCTTAAAGCATCCGACCTGGAACATGGGACCGAAGATCACCATCGATTCAGCGACGTTGTTCAACAAGGGCCTGGAGATGATCGAAGCGCACTGGCTTTTTGGCGTGGGGATGGACCGCGTTGAAGTAGTCGTTCATCCGCAAAGCATCGTCCATTCAATGGTCGAATTCACGGATGGTTCCACACTCGCGCAACTGAGTTATTCGAACATGTGCTTCCCGATTCAATACGCCGTGACCTGGCCGGATCGGGTTCCGAACTCGTTGCCGCCGCTCGATTTTTCGAAGCTGTCGAAATTGGAATTTTCCACTCCGCGCTACGACGACTTTCCGGCATTGAATCTGGCGCGCCGCGCAGGCGAGATCGGCGGCACATTGCCGGCCGTAATGAATGCCGCCAATGAAATCGCGGTCTCGGCGTTCTTAGATCGCAAAGTGCGGTTTCCGGAAATCTGGGGGCTTGTTGAACAAGTGATGAACCGACACACGCCCGTTGCGCACCCCGATCTCGATGCAATATTGGGAGCCGATCAGTGGGCGCGAACGCAAGCGCAGGGATGCGTGCAATCGGCCAAACGTTAAAAGATTTACAACGGCAGATAGAATGGCGTGTCCAACGATTCACTGATCACCGGCTGACCACATGATTTTGCATATCGCTCGCGTCATCTTCATCCTGCTCGAGGTCCTCATCCTGTTTAATCTGCTCATTGTGGTGCATGAGCTCGGGCATTTTCTGGCGGCGCGGTGGCGGGGTCTCTACATCGAGAAATTCGGTGTTTGGTTTGGCAAACCGATTTGGAAGAAGACGATTAACGGCGTCCAATACTCGCTCGGCTCACTGCCCTTCGGAGGTTTTGTTGCGCTGCCGCAGCTTGCGCCGATGGACATCATCGAGGGCAAAGCCGACTTGGACCGGGCGAGGCTGCCGAGAATTTCCGCGCTCGACAAAATCATTGTAGCCATCGCTGGTCCGGTGTTCAGCTTGCTGCTGGCGTTGTTTTTTGCCGGAATCGTCTGGGCTGTTGGTCACCCCGTGAGCGAAGGCGATTCAACCACTGTAATTGGCTACGTCACCCCGGGTTCGCCAGCGGAGAAGGCCGGCCTGCAACCGGGCGACAAAATCTTATCCGTGGATGACAAGCCGGTGAGGCGTTTCATGGGAATGAACGACAGCATCAGCTGGGACGTCGTGCGGAGCGAAGGCGACAAGATTGCGGTGAAATTCCAGCGAGACGGAAAGGTGCAAACAGTATCGGTCGAACCTTACAAGGCGGAGACCCGCGGCTGGCGGAGGAAAAGCGTCAGGCAGCTGCTCATCGCTCCCGCAGAAACTCCGATCATCGACAAAGTAGAAGCAAAAAGCCCTGCCGCGGCAGCCGGACTGCGCCCCGGAGACATCATCCGTGGGTTTAACCAAACGCCCATCTACAACCCGATCGCGTTGCTGGAGTACATCAGCAAACATCCAAATGAAGAGCTTGTGCTGCACGTCGAGCGCAGCGGCTCAAAGTTGGATATTCCAGTAAAACCAACTCTCCTGCCCACGGCCGGCGAAATGAAGCCGCGAATCGGAATCCAATGGGATACGAGCGGTATTGTCTCGATCCAGCATCCGAATCCAATTGAACAAGTCTACAACAGCGTCACCAGCACCTTAAAGACGATCGGCGCCGTCGCCTCGCCGAAGTCGGACGTGAAGTTGCAACATCTAAGCGGGCCAGTCGGAATCGGTCGCATTTACTATCTGCTTTTCCAAAGCGAACGCGGCTGGCAACTAGCACTGTGGTTCAGCGTGATTCTCAACGTAAACCTGGCGATTCTGAATTTGCTGCCGATTCCGGTGCTTGATGGAGGCCACATCGTCCTGGCGTTAATTGAATCGGTCCGGCGCAAACCGGTGAACATGCGCGTGCTTGAGGTGATTCAAACCAGCTGTGCCGTATTGATTATCGGTTACATGCTCTACATCACGTTCTTCGATGTGCAGGATTTGCCGTTTGTCCGCAAAAAGCTCGACCAGTTCGAAGCACAATCGCCTGGGAAAAACTCGCAAGCGCCGTAGAACGTCAGCGCGATTGCGAGGTTGCCCCAGACTTCGTACATTTCGGTTCTCGTGAACTATTGCAGTAATCCTCTTCAGTATCATCGCCGCGCCACACGCGAGGTGAAGGTTGGAAACATCGGCATCGGCGGAGACAACCCGATTCGTGTCCAGTCGATGATCACTTGCGACACGATGGACACCGAGGCGTCGATTCAGCAAACAATGGAGTTGGCAGACGCCGGCTGCGAGATTGTCCGGATCACCGCGCCTACGGTGAAGGATGCGCGCAACCTCGCGGACATTGCCAAAGGCTTGCGCGAGCGCGGCTGCGAGGTGCCGATCGTCGCCGACATCCATTTCAAGCCCGAGGCTGCAATGGAAGCAGCCAAATGGGTCGAAAAGGTGCGGATCAATCCCGGCAACTACGCGGACTCGAAAAAGTTCCTCATTCGCGAATACACTGACGAACAATACGCGGCGGAGTTAAATCGGATCAGTGAGCGGTTTTCGCCGCTTGTCGAGTTGTGCAAAACGCGCGGAGTCGCCATGCGCATTGGCACAAATCACGGGTCGCTTTCGGATCGCATTATGAATCGCTACGGCGACACGCCTCTCGGCATGGTGGAGAGCGCGCTCGAGTTCGCGCGGATCGCGCGCGACCTCGACTATCACGATTTCGTTTTTTCCATGAAGGCCAGCAATCCGAAGGTCATGATTGCCGCGTATCGATTGCTTGTGGCGCGATTAAACGAACTCGGCCCGGACTGGAATTACCCGCTGCATCTCGGAGTAACCGAGGCCGGCGAAGGTGAAGATGCGCGCATCAAGAGCTCGATTGGAATCGGGTCGCTGCTGGCGGATGGAATTGGCGACACTATCCGTGTATCGCTCACGGAAGATAGTCCTCACGAAATTCCCGTGGCGAAAGCGCTCATCGAGAATATTCGCAACACATCCAACGCCGCACATCGAGCATCGAACGTCGAATTGTCATTTGATCCATTCTCCTATCAGCGGCGGGCGACGGAGAAGATCGAGCGCGACGGAGTGAAACTCGGCGGAGATGAATTGATTCGCGTCGTAGTGCGGCAGGCGAACTTCGACAAGATCGCGCACAAGATCGACCGAATGGGCGATTACAAACCCGAAATCGTTTACGAGGATGCAAACATCATCGCGATCGATCCCCGGGATGACGAGACGATTGCGAAACTCAACGCGCAGCAAAGTGCGCAATTTGTTACCGTGACGGACGAAATCGAACTCCCGGTAATCGCAGCAATCCGTTTGCTGGCGGCGAAGTTGCACGCGCGCCATCCGATTTTGCTGAAGGATGCCTTCCGTCATTCCGAGCAAAGTCGAGGAATCCCGCCGCAAGACCTTAGTGTAAATCGGCGGGATCCTTCGACTCCGCTGCGCTCCGCTCAGGATGACAGTAGGGATTTTCTTGAGACTCTTCTCACCGCCTCCACCAACATCGGCTCACTGCTATGCGACGGCATCGGCGACGCGATCTTAGTGCAAGGCGAGGAAGCGCCTGGTCAAGCGCTCCGTTTGTCCTACAACATTTTGCAGGCTGCCGGCTCGCGTATCTTCAAAACTGATTATGTGGCGTGCCCGTCCTGTGGACGGACGCTGTTCAATCTGCAAACCACGACGGCGAAAATCAAAACAGCCACCTCGCACCTGAAGGGCGTCAAGATCGCCATCATGGGATGCATTGTGAACGGACCCGGCGAAATGGCCGATGCGGATTTCGGCTACGTCGGCGGCGCGCCAGGCAAAGTGAATCTTTATGTCGGCAAGACCGCAGTGAAATTCAACATTCCTGAAGCAGAAGCAGTCGATCGACTCAAGGACTTGATCCACGAGCACGGGAAATGGGTTGACCCAGCGCCGCAGCCCACGCCTGTGGAAGCGGTTTCGTAGCGCGACCTACGAATCGCCCTACAGCGTATGTCCCGTCAATACACGCTGCAACGCGCGCCGGTATCAACGTCGGTCCACATTGATTACGCCGCTGAGCTGAACGAACAGCAACTCGCGGCGGTCACCGCTCCGCCCGGACCGATCCTTGTGATCGCCGGCGCGGGCTCGGGAAAAACGCGCACCCTCACATATCGCGTGGCGTACCTGCTCGAGAACGGGATCGATCCGCGAAATATTCTGTTGCTCACGTTCACGAACAAAGCAGCTCGCGAAATGCTGAATCGCGTCGCGAATTTGCTGCCGATCGACGCCAGCGGACTCTGGGGTGGGACATTCCATTCGGTAGGGAACCGGATCTTGCGCAGGCATGGGACGGCGCTCGGTTACTCGAGCGGTTTCACGATCATGGACCGTGAAGATCAAAAAGATTTGATCAATACGGTGGTGGCGAGCGCGGGCATTGATCCAAAGGAAATCCGGTTTCCGAAGGGTGATGTGCTCGCGGAAATCTTCAGCTTCGTCGTGAACACGGAGATGCAGCTGGAGTCGTTGCTCGCGGAAAAGTTTCCTTACTTCCTGCCGTTGCTCGACAAAATCCAGGACGTTCGGGACCGATACGAAAAAAAGAAGAAGGCGACGAACTCGGTGGATTTTGACGACCTGCTGCAAAAGACGCTGTTGATGATTCAGCAGCACGAGCGGATCGCGGAAGTCTACCGGCGCCAGTTTCAATTCATTCTGGTCGACGAATATCAGGACACGAACAAAATTCAGGCTGACCTTGTCGACTTGCTCGCCCGCGACCATCGCAATCTGATGGTAGTGGGCGACGACGCGCAATCGATCTACTCCTGGCGCGGCGCAAACTTTCAAAACATTCTCGAATTTCCGAAGCGCTATCCGGATGCGCAAGTGTTCAAGATTGAAATGAACTACCGCAGTGTGCCGGAAGTTCTGGAGGTGGCTAACGCGGCGATCGCCGCGAATGTTCGACAATTCCGGAAACACTTAAGCGCGACGCGCGAATCAAAGACGCTCAAGCCGGCGTTAGTCGCGCTGAATGATGGCTCGGAACAGGCGCAGTTTGTTGCCCAGCGGATTCTGGAGCTGCGCGACGAGAACATTGATCTGAACGACGTCGCGGTCCTTTACCGCGCGCACTATCACGCGCTCGAGCTGCAATTGGAGCTTTCGCGCCGTGGCATCCCATACCAAATCACCAGCGGCATCCGGTTCTTCGAACAAGCGCACATTAAAGATGTGTCGTCGTTCATTCGTTTCGTCGCGAATCCGCGCGATGAAGTCGCGTTCAATCGAATGGTGAAATTGCTGCCCGGAATCGGCAACCGCACTGCGGAAAATCTCTGGCGCACGTGGGAAACGGGGGTTGTAGCCGCGGGCGTTGACCGGGGTTCCGACGAAGAAGCAGCGCCAACCGGGGTCATCCCGCAGTCGCGGGACTACAAATTTGGCGAGCGCTTCCTTGCGATGAACGTCCCGGCAAAATCAAAGAAAATGTGGACGCAACTGGCGCATACCCTTGATGAGATCGCACCGGGCGGGGATCCGAATCCGCCATCGGAAATAATCACATCCATTGTGGAAGCGATTTACGACGACTATGCGAAGGTGAATTTTGCAAATTACCAACTTCGCCGCGAAGACCTCGACCAGCTCGCGGCATTCGCTCGCCAATTCAAAGACGTCCATGAATTTCTATCTCAGTTGGCGTTGATCAGCAACGTCGATGCGGAAGCTGCTCCCGGTCAGACAAACGAGAAAGAAGCCGTCAACCTCTCCAGCGTGCATCAGGCAAAAGGTCTCGAGTTTCATACGGTCTTCGTGATTTGGCTCACTGACGGCATGTTCCCCAGCAGCCGCTCGCTCGACACGCGCGACGCGCTGGAGGAAGAACGGCGCTTGTTCTACGTGGCGATTACCCGTGCGCGCGACGAGCTTTATCTCACCTATCCGCACATGCGCCTGAGTGGCGGCTACGGCGATGTCTTCCAGAGGCCGTCGCGTTTTCTGCAAGAAATTCCAAATGCTCTCGTCGAAGACTGGCAAGTGCAGAGAAAATGACGAAGCACGAATGTCGAATCTCGAAGGAAGCCCGAATGAAAGAATGATTAAGAATCGCAGCAGATTTTTTGGTCGTTTAGGTTTCGTCATTATTTCGAGCTTCGTCATTCGTCATTCGTCATTCTCTTCATGAATCTGTCGCCGGAAAAGAAGATCGCTGGTGTACTCGTGCCGCTTTTTGCGTTGCGCGGCGAGAACGATCTGGGAATCGGCGATCTCGGCGCATTGCGAGAGTTCATTGATTGGATTTCAGAAATCGGATTCACGCTTGTCCAGCTTCTGCCAATCAACGAAACCGGAGCGGATAACAGCCCATACAACGCCATTAGTGCGATGGCGATCGAGCCAACGACTCTGCACCTCGCGCCAGGTTCGCCGCCAGATTTAACGCGCGAGGCCTTTGAGGCTGTACTCGCGGAAGTCGACCTTGTGAGCCTCCGCCGCGGCCGCGCAAACTATCGGCGAGTCAAAGAACTAAAGCAGCGCATTTTCGAGAACGCGTTTGCGAATTTCTCCGCTCGCGCGGACGAAAAACGCCGATTTGAATTCAAAAGGTTCTGCGAAGGAGAATCCTCATGGTTGCACGATTACGCGCTCTTCCGCGTTCTCATCGAGGAAAATAACGGTAGCTCCGCGTGGGATCGATGGCCGTCGCGGCATCAAAGCACTGAAAGCGCTCGCAACTGGATACGCGATCTCCCGGACGACAAGCGGGCAACCCTCACACAACGCGGAGACTTCTTTTGTTACGTTCAATGGATCGCTCATCAGCAATGGCGGGACATCAAAGCGCATGCGGAACAAAGCGGTGTGGCGCTGATGGGCGATATTCCCTTTGGCATCAGTTACTACAGCGCCGACGTTTTCTCGCGCCCGAATGAATTCATGCTCGACTGGTTCGGTGGCGCGCCTCCAGAGCCGCTCTTCAAGGACGACGCGTTCACCCAAAAATGGGGTCAGAACTGGGGCGTTCCGCTCTACCAGTGGGGCGCAATGCGCGCGACCAATTTTCAATGGTGGCGCGAACGGGTGCGCGGCACCCGACGGATCTTTCATCTTTTCCGTATTGATCACGTCCAGGGATTTTATCGCGTCTATGCGTTCCCCTGGCGACCTGATAGAAATAGGGAATTCCTGCCTCTCGACCAGCATCAAATGCTCGAACGAACCGGCGGGCGCGCACCGCATTTTTCTCCTCGCGATGACGGCACGCCCGAAAATCGCGAAGCGAATAAACGCGAAGGTGAAGAATGTCTGCGCATCGTTCTGGAAGAAGCCGGCGCCGCGCGTGTGGTCGGGGAAGATCTCGGCGTCGTGCCGGAATACGTGCGCCCCAATTTGCAATATCTTGGTATCGGCGGGTTTAAGATTCCACAGTGGGAGGTGTTCGATGGGATGATGATTCCGCCTGAAAGATACGAGCGGCTATCAGTGGCGACTTATGCAACGCACGATCACGACCCGATTCGCGCTTTCTGGGAAGAAGCACTCGAAGTTTCTGGCTCCGAGACAGGACAACAGGCGCGGGCGACACTCGAGAAGATCGCGCTTTTTGCCGGATTGAATTCCAAAATCGACCAACTCGATTACGAGAACGATTTTTATCCCGCGGTGATGGGCGCGCTTTTCAGTTGTAACTCCTGGATTGCCGTGGTCATGATCACCGATCTGCTCGCGCGCAAATACCGCTTCAACGTCCCCGGGACGCGGGCGAACTTAAATTGGACACGACGAATTCAGCGCTCGATCGCAAAGCTCCGTTCCAGTCGAAAAGAGCGAAAGCGAATGCAGTTAATTCATGAGCTGTTGGAAAAAACCGGGCGCGTTTAAGTTCCGGGGGCGCTTACGCGCTCCTTTCGATTGGTGCGCCAACCTTGTTGCCCCATTCAGTCCATGAACCGTCGTAGTTGCGCACGTTACTAAGACCTAACAAATAAGTGAGCACAAACCACGTGTGACTGGAGCGCTCGCCGATTCGGCAATAGACGACTGTGTCTTTGTCGGGGCTGACGCCGCACTGATCGAAGTAGATCTTTGCCAGTTCCGGGGCTGACTTGAACGTGGCATTATCGTTGGTGGCCGTCTTCCACGGCATGCTCTTCGCCCCGGGAATATGACCGCCGCGGAGCACGCCCTCCTGCGGATACTCGGGCATGTGTGTGATCTCGCCTCGGTATTCGCCAGGTGAACGCACGTCGATCAACGGTTTACCACTTTTACTTTGCGCCAGCGCTTCATCGAAGAATGCGCGGATCTCCTTGTCGAAGCGTTTCTTTGGCACTGGATAATTTGTCTCGGGATATTTCGGAATTTCACGCGTCATCGGGCGCCCTTCTGCTTTCCATTTGTCACGGCCGCCGTTGAGGATTTTCACTTTCTCATGACCAAACAACCGGAACGCCCAAAGCGCGTAACACGCCCACCAGTTCGCCTTGTCGCCGTAGAAAATGCAGGTCGTGTCCGGCGTAATGCCGTGACGACTGCAAAGCCGCGCAAATTTTTCCGGTGAAATATAATCGCGAATCACCGGGTCCTGAAGATCGGCGCGCCAATCGATGTGTACCGCGCCGGGAATATGCCCGGTGTCATAAAGCAAAATGTCCTCATTCGATTCGATGATGCGGATCCCGTCATCCTTGAGATGTTTCTCCAGCCAATCAGTCTCCACCAGCGCTTCCGGATGGGCGTATTCGGTCGGGTGCGTAGCCATAGTGAAGTGTCCGCTAGCCCCCGCACGGAGCAAGAGAATTCACGGCGTGTTACCGCGAGAACGTCGGATTCCGGGGAGCGCACGCTTGCAGCGTGCAGGTCGCCGCATTCTGCGGCGACGAACTCTTGTTTGACCGACGTTAACGCGAATTTGCGATCGCCAGCACGCCAGAGGCGTGCGCTCCCCGGGCAGGTCATTTCAAGATCGAATCAGCCGGATAAGCGACGCCGTTTTTCATCACGGTGTCGATATCAGAAGCATGAGCGATGTCGTCCAACGGATTTGAATTGAGAATCACAAGATCGGCGAAACAGCCGTTTTCGAGTTTGCCGACACGCGCACCGGTTTCGCCGCCAAAAAGTTTCGCAGCGTTCGCTGTCGCGCATTGCAGTATCTGCATGGGCGTGAGCCCGGCTTCTTTCATCAACTGAAATTCACGGAACAGTGCGGGCCCGTGAATCGTCCCGATGTTCCCAGCATCAGTGCCGGCGGCGATAGTCACACCGGCGTCCTCGAGCTTCTTCAAATTCGGCAGCGCGACTTCGTACGTTTTCTCAATCCTGTCGAGCGCGGCCTTCGGATCGCCCAAGGCCTCTTTGACTCTTTGTGGCAATTTGTCCTGCGGAATCTTTGTCACGTCGAGAGACGCGATCACTTCCGGGTTGCCCCACTTTTGTTCCTCCTGAGTAAGATTCAGTTGGTGCGAAAACGTCCGGCCGTACCGTTCAAACACCACCAGCGTCGGACACAAAATGACGTGGCGATCCTTCAATAGCTTCACAAACGCGTCATCGATCGGTTTATCAATCACGCTGTGGACAAGCACGTCCGCGCCTTCTTCCACAGCCGCACGCGCGGTGTCGAGCTCGGTTGCGTGCACGGCGACGCGAATCTTGTGCGCGTGACTCTCTTCAATCGTCGCGCGGACGATAGGCCGGAACGCATCGACGGGATGATCTTTGTCGACGATGTACCAGATCTTCACCAGATCCGGTTTTTGTTCCGCCAGTTTGCGCACGAACTCGCGCGCCTGATCAGGCGTGTCAATCTTCACGATTGGCGGATCACCGAGATCGAGTTTCTCGCGCGAGACGCTTGAGATGAGCGGGCCCGCCACGGCTACGCGCGGCGCTTTCGCAGTTGCGTTGGCCTTCTTGCGGACCTCGAAGTTCCACATCGGTCCGCCAACATCAACGACGCTGGTTATGCCGCTGCGGATGTAGCGCGCGAAGACGTCGTCGAGATGCGATTTGATCCACGCGACTTCGTCTTTGTACGGGCGAACGCTGTTAAAATCAGCACCGTCCGGCCGCGTGAACAAATCAGCCGACTGAAAGAAGTGCACGTGCGTGTCGATGTAACCCGGCAAAATGAATTTGCCGACGCAACTGACCTGTCTGCCAAGCGTGGCAGCGTCCTGTTTGCCCATCGACACGCGCTCAATCTTGTCGCCGTTGATAACGACCGTGGCATTCGGCAGCACTTTGCCGTCAGCCGGATTAATCACTGTCGCGCCGACGAGTGAAATTTTTTCGGCGCGGAGCGTCGCGGCTAACAATGAGAACGCGAGTACGAGCGCTACTCTAATTTTCATTCGAGAGATTCCTCGACTTCGCTCGGAATGACAAAATTATTCTTTGGATTCCGGAACCGCTTTCTCTGCGGCTTTGAAGCCGATCTTCGAGTGGGTGCCGTCGCAAAACGGTTTCTCGGTGGAAGCGCCGCAGCGACAAAGTGCCATTCGTTTTTCGACAGGGAATTTGTTTCCATCCGCGTCGATCAATTCCACTTCGCCCGTCACGATGTAAGGGCCGTTCTTGATTGTTTCGATTTTTACCATGGTGGATAATAACGCGCATAACTGATGGGTCGAGCGGCGACGTTCTGGGGCGCGCACGCTTGTGGCGTGCTGGTCGGCGTATTCTGCGGCGACGAGCTTTGTCTGACTCGATGCACAACGCGAACTTGTGGAACAGTTCGAAAGTTCGCGATCGCAGAATGCGATCGCCAACACGCCAGAGGCGTGCGCTCCCCAGACTGCTTGCGCCGGTCGGGGTTAAACGAGAGCTTGGCCGCTTATGAAAAGTTTTCTCGCAGCACTCCTTTTGCTCACCACCTCGGTGCTCGCGCAAACGCCATCTCAGAAACGTCCATTCACCTTCGAGGACATGATGAAACTGAAGCGCGTCGGCGCGCCAGTGCCGTCGCCGGATGGCAAATGGGTCGTATTCGATTGCGTAGACGTCGATCTGGAAGCGAACACGAGGATTTCGCATTTGTGGATCGTACCGGCGAGCGGTGGGGAATCGCGGCGATTGAATCCAACGCCGAATCACGAGGAGCGCCCGCGGTTTTCGCCCGACGGGAAACGCTTGATCTGGACATCGAAAGCGACTGACCCGCCGCAAATCTGGATGTGCGACTTCGATTCGAACGCAGGCACGCTCACCGGCAAGCCGAATCAGGCGACGGAAATCTCAACCGGCGCGGATGGCGGGATCTGGTCACCCGATGGCAAGAACATTGTATTCGTGTCGGCCGTTTATCCTGATTGCAAGGACGACGCCTGCAACAAGCAACGCGATGAAGAGCTGAAGAAGAGCAAGGTGAAAGCGAAAATCTTTTCGCGATTGTTTTATCGCCATTGGAGCGCGTTCACCGAATTCAAGCGGAGTCATTTGTTTGTTGTGGACGCGGATGCGCGCGCCGATCGTAGCACAGAGGTCCCGTCTGTGGGGCAGGCGGGCGTCTCGCCTGCCGAATCGCAGACACCAGACAAGATGTCCGGTGGCCCCACAGGCAAGATGCCTGTGCTACAACCTAGAGATCTGACGCCGGGCGATCACGATGTGCCACCATTCTCGTTAGGCGGTCAGGATATGTATGCGATTTCGCCCGACGGCCAGGAGGTCGCGTACACGAGCAATATCGACGAGGTCGAAGCGACGAGCACGAACAACGAAATCTTTGTCGTGCCGATCGCTGGCGGTGCGCCAAAGAAAATTTCCACTAGTCCCGGCGCCGACACGACTCCACTCTATTCGCCGGACGGAAAATACATCGCCTGGCGCTCGCAAGCCCGCGCCGGCTTTGAGGCCGATAAATGGCGGCTCCTTGTGCAAGATCGACAATCTGGCAAGACGCGCGATCTGACGGAGAAGTTTGATCGATGGGTTGGAAGCTACACTTGGTCACCGAATTCTGCGGGAATATTCTTCGCTGTCGAAGACCGCGGCAACGCAGGCATCGCAGTTGCGATTCCTCACGACGATAGGGTGGTAATCATTCCACCGCTCAACAATGTCTCCGGATATACTTCCGATCACGCGGGGCAAGCTGATGATCTGGTCTTTGCGAAAAGTGGCGGAGTGCACTTTTTGTTTTACACCAAAGCTTCCATCGTCGCGCCAAGCGAAATTTGGAGACACCAGGTCGGGAACGATGAGTTAGCAGTCGTTGATCCGCCGCCGCGGCCAGAGCCCGTCTCTCATATGAACGAGGCCCTTTTGTCGCAGATTGACATGCAGCCGTTGGAGTCGTTCACGTTCAAAGGCGCAAACGACGAGGATGTTCAGGGCTTTATGGTCAAGCCGCCGGGGTTTGATCCAAACAAGAAGTATCCACTGAAATTTTTGATCCATGGTGGGCCGCAAGGGGCGTGGGGAAACGAGTGGACGTATCGCTGGAACGCGGAGTTGTTCGCGGCGACCGGAAATTACGTGGTGGTGATGATCAATTTCCACGGCTCGACCGGTTACGGACAGAAGTTTACGGATTCGATCAGCGGCGATTGGGGCGGCAAACCGTACGTCGATTTGATGAAAGGACTCGATTACGTGGAGAAGACCTATCCGTTCATCGACAAAAACCGCGAGGCGGCGCTAGGCGCGAGCTACGGCGGTTACATGGCCAATTGGATCCTCGGTCACACGAACCGGTTCAAATGCATTGTGTCGCACGATGGGACGTTTAATACGGAGTCCGTGTACGGCACGACGGAAGAACTTTGGTTTCCGGAATGGGAATTCAAAGGGCCGCCGTGGAAGAACCGCGAGCTGTACCGGAAATTTTCTCCGCACTTGTTCGCCGACAAATTCAAAACGCCGACGCTGGTGATCCACGGACAGAACGATTATCGGCTAGACGTGAGCGAAGGATTTCAACTCTTCACGACGTTGCAGCGATTGAAGATTCCATCGAAGATGTTGTATTTCCCCGACGAAGGCCATTGGGTGCTTAAGCCGCAAAATTCGCGGTTGTGGTACAAAACGGTGAACGATTGGGTGGATCAATGGTGCAAGCAATGACGCGCCGAAAACGTGCGCTTGTAGAGGCGCCCGCCGCGGCGGGCGCCTAGGCGTTTGACACAAACGCCCCTCCAACATCCGCGGTGTTATCACGTATTTGCGCGTGCAAAGCACTGCTAAGCCCTTGACTTTTTGCGTGAGTTGCGCATTAAAACGCTTCTAGAATTTATGGAACGTTTCTTCCTTAGGCTTTGGTACGGAGTTCTCTCTATTGGGCTCGTTTTATTCGTCACAGGGTGCGGCGAAGACCCACGCTTTTCGGCCAATACCCAGTATCTGGGCGGCGCTTACGGTGGCCAGCAGGGTGGTGGTGGTCCACCGCGCGACACCGTCTCCTATTGGGATGGCGATCACGCCAGCGGTAGTCCCTCCATTAAGATCAGCCTCGGAGAACAGCGCGCCTATTTTTACAAAGGCGGCGTGCTCGTCGGGGTTTCGCAATTGTCGACCGGCCGCGAGGGACTGAATACTCCCGTCGGTAATTATAAAATCATTCAAAAGGACAAGGACCACGCCTCCACTTTATTCGGAGATTATGTGGACTCCTCGGGCAAAGTAGTCGTTGCCAATATCGATATAAAAAAGGATCCGAAACCGCCGGGCACACACTTCCAAGGCACACCGATGCCTTACTTTATGCGGATCGTGTCGGGGACGGGCTTGCACGCCGGTTATTTGCCGGGGTATCCGGCGTCGCACGGCTGCATCCGCATGCCTGAATTCATGGCGGAAGATTTCTTCAGGTCCGTCTCAGTCGGAACGCCGGTCACGATTACGAACTAGGTTCAGATCCACTTTAGGGGACGACATCGTCGTCCCCGGGAACCTGTCAGCTTCCCCTACAGGCTAGAGGGCGACTCATATCCAGCGCCGCCGTCTGTTGCGAACGCCGTTGTATCCAGGCTTGCAGAAAATTCCTGCTCACGTCATTCTGATGATCCCGCACAAGTAATATGATCGTTATCGCCCAGCCCAACGCCACCGAGGAACAGATCCAGCGGATCGTCACGCGCGTTCGCGAATTTGGACTTGAGGCGCAAATCAGCCGGGGAGCATCACGGGTGATCATCGGCGTCATCGGACCTGAGGCACTCCTCCGGGAAAAGGCGATCGCCGCAATGCGCGGCGTGGAAGCGATCGTGCCCGTGCTGAAACCGTATAAGCTTGCGGCACGCGATTCACGCGGCGCCTCCTCCGTGGCAATAGGCGATGTTCGCCTCGGAGAGCATGAGGACGTCGTCCTTATTTGCGGGCCGTGCTCGGTTGAGAGCAAAGAACAGATTCTGTCCATCGCGACGATCGTGAAAGAATCAGGCGCAAGAATTTTGCGCGGCGGCGCGTTCAAACCCCGCACGTCGCCGTACAGTTTTCAGGGCTTACGCGAAGAAGGACTTCGTTTTCTCGCTGAAGCGCGCGCGAAGACTGGCCTGCCTGTGGTGACGGAAGTCATGGACCCGCGCGATCTTCCGATGATCGAAAAATATGCGGATTGCCTTCAGGTCGGCACGCGCAATATGCACAACTTTTCGCTCTTGAAAGAGGTAGGCCGCAGCAGGCTTCCTGTGCTGCTTAAGCGCGGATTCAGCGCCACAATTTATGATTTGATCATGAGCGCGGAATACATCCTGAACGAAGGCAACCCGAACGTGGTTCTGTGCGAGCGCGGCATCCGCACGTTTGATAACGCTGCGCGTTACACGCTCGATTTGAGCGCCGTTCCCATTTTGAAATCCAAAACGCATTTGCCGGTGATCGCCGATCCAACGCACGCGCTCGGTCTCCGCGAGTTCGTGCCGCAGATGTCTCTCGCAGCTGTTGCCGCCGGAGCGGACGCGCTGATGATCGAAGTGCACGATTCACCGGAGCAGGCCAAGAGCGATGGTAACCAGGCGCTCACGCCGGAAATTTTTGCCGAGCTCGTCCCCCGCCTGCGCGCAGTCGCCGCAGCGATCGGCCGTGCGCTCTAGGATACTGCGCTTCACGCGCAGCTTGCCAACGCGTTGAGGACAACGCGTTCCACCTTTTCGCAAATGGTGGATCGGCTTCCCCGAAGACGATATGAGATAAATCGCCGAAGGCGCAAGAATGCGGACTAGCTACAATTCCGGCTGATTTGGCGTAAAGTTTGAGGTGGAAAAATCAGCGGAGTTGCTGGAGCGCGTCGCTACAAGCAAACCGATCACGCACAAACTCAAGGCGATACAACGGGCTGAATGGCCCGTACGATTTTCTCATGTAATCCAGACCGGTCAGCCGTTCCTGGCTGCCGTGCTCGCAAACGCTCATCGCGGCGGTCGAATCGATAAACGGCGGGCTGCTGATTCCACAATTTGGGTCCTCTGCCCTAGCGTCCATTCTCAGGAACTCTTTTACGAGAGCTTGCTCAACTGGCAGCCCGATGCGCTGTTCCTGCCAGAAGCAGAGTTGACCGGGATCGAAAATGTCCTGCCCGATCCGGAAATCACAGCGGAACGGCTGGCATTGTTTTTGCAAATCGAACGCGACACTGGCCCGAGGATCATCGTGGCGACACGCGCAGGTCTCGATCAAGCTGCACCGAAACGCGGAAGCCTTGAATCTGCGGTTGTTCAACTCCGGCGCGGGGCGACCACCAGGATGGAAGAGTTTCTCGAACGGCTCGCGGCGAGCGGTTATGAACGCGTCTCACAAGTCACCACTCGCGGACAGTTCGCTGTCCGCGGCGGGGTTGTCGATCTTTATTCGTGGCAAGCGCCGTTACCATTCCGCCTGGAATTTTTCGGCGACCAAATCGAATCGCTGCGCGAGTTCGATATCGATACGCAGACTTCCGTGCGCGATTTGCGCTCGATCGATATTCTGCTCAACCAAGTGGCAGCGGACCAAAGTGGCAACGTTGGCGATTATGTTCGTGAGCGCGATCTGATCTTCGATGTCGAACCTGACGGAATTTCAAACGCCCACGTCCAAATCAGTGAAGGCTGGATTGAGACTGGTCCGGAAGATTTCGGCGGCGCGTTTCAGGATTGCGAGATTGGAGAGTTTGGCGCCGGCGATCTGGTGCTCGCCGAGGCCAAGCGCGCGCAGTTTGTCGAGCGCTTGAAAGAATGGCGTGCGACCAACGCCAGGATCGTAATCTATTTTCAGACTGAAGGCGAGATCGAGAGGTTCCGCGAAATTATGGAGGGGACGGTTGAGGGGGTCGATTTCGTCGAGGGTTCGCTCGCGCGCGGATTTTGTTTTCCAGCGGCCAATCTCGTCGTTCTCTCGGCTGCGGAGTTGTTCGGACGATTCGCAGTCCACCCTCGAAGGCTTTTGCGGCTACGTCGTGCCGAACGTCACCGCGCCCAAATCGATTTCAGCGAACTCGCTGAAGGCGATTTCGTCGTCCATCTCGAGCACGGCATCGGAAGATTCATGGGTCTTGAAAAGTTTCCAGTAGGGCAGGCGCCCCGTTTGCCTGATAATGGTCAGGCGCCCCTGGCAAGCGGAGCCCTTGCCGTACAACAGCAGGTGCAACCGCAGGAGGTATTGGTCCTCGAGTTCGCCGATGAAGCGAAGCTGTACGTGCCGCTCGAGCAAGCCTATCTCGTTTCACGTTACGTCGGCGCAGGAAAAAAATCGCCGGCGCTCAGCTCGCTCGGCGATGGCAAATGGGCCCGCGCAAAAATCAAAGCCGCTGCTTCCATTTTCGATTACGCAGGCAAAATGCTCGCGATCCAGGCGGAGCGACAACTGCAGCCTGGCTACGCGTTTACGCCGGACACAAAATGGCAGGCCGAATTTGAACGTTCGTTCCCGTTCCGCGAAACACCGGACCAAATGAAGGCGATCATCGACACGAAGATCGACATGGAACGGCCGCGGCCGATGGATCGCCTGATCTGCGGCGACGTTGGTTTCGGCAAAACGGAAGTCGCAGTGCGCGCCACGTTCAAGACGGTCATGGAGGGGAAGCAAGTGGCCGTGCTCGCGCCAACCACTGTCCTCGCTCAGCAACATTTCGAAGTGTTCCGGCAGCGCATGCGTGAGTACCCGGTACGGATCGAAATGCTCAGCCGTTTTCGTTCGCAATCCGAACAGAAAAAAGTGCTGCAATTGCTGCGCGAAGGCGGGGTCGATATCGTCATCGGCACACACCGGCTCATTTCTGGCGACGTCGTCTTCAAGGACCTCGGCCTGGTCGTCATTGATGAGGAACAGCGGTTCGGCGTTCTGCACAAAGAGAAATTCAAAGAGCTCTTCAAGCTCGTCGATGTGCTGACACTTTCCGCCACACCGATTCCGCGCACACTCTATCTTTCACTGGTGGGCGTGAAAGACATGTCCACGATCGAGACTCCCCCGCCCAATCGTTTGCCGGTCGAAACGGTCGTGTCGGCGTACGACGAGCGGATCATTCGCGCCGCGATTGATCGCGAACTGGAACGCCAGGGGCAGGTGTTCTTTTTGCACAACCGCATCGCTTCGATCGAGCGGGTGTGCGAGCGGATCGCGCATCTTTGTCCGCAAGCCAGAATCGAAATCGGCCACGGCCAGATGGACGACGACGAACTGGAAGCTGTGATGACGCGATTTATCGCTGGGAAAACAGACGTGCTCGTTTGCACGACGATCATCGAAAGCGGTCTCGATATTCCGAATGCAAACACGATCATCATCGATCGCGCGGATCAATTTGGCCTCGCTGATTTATATCAATTGCGTGGCCGCGTCGGTCGGGCCGAGCACAAGGCCTATGCCTATCTGCTCCTGCCGCGCGAAATGATGACAGTTGGCGCCGCGCGCAAGCGGATCAGCGCGATCAAGCAATACAGCTCGTTAGGCGCTGGTTTTCGCATCGCCATGCGCGATCTGGAGATTCGCGGCGCGGGCAGCATTCTCGGGACCGCACAGAGCGGCCACATCATAACAGTGGGTTTCGATTTGTATTGCCAGTTGCTCAAGCAGGCAGTCGCGCAGTTGAAAGGACAAAAAACAGGACTCCGGCTGGATGTGGATGTTCGCCTTGATTTTGTGGTGACAAACGAAGCCGAGTTCATCGTGCCACCCACAAAACCAATGGGGTTTCCAGCCCCGAATGCCGTCGAGATTGGAAAAGCGCCTCTCCCTGAGCGCATTCCCGCATTCATTCCAGTCGCCTACGTGAGCGATCCGGCCATGCGCATACGTTCGTACCGTGAGATTGCGGAGATTGCGTCGCGGGAGCAGCTCCATCGATTGCGCCGGGATTGGCGCGATCGTTTTGGAGCGTTTCCGCCTGCCGTTGACAATTTGTTCGTGCTGGTCGAGATCAAGCTCGCCGCGGCAGAATCAGGGGTGAGCCGTGTGGAAGTGCGTGAGCGCAAGTTGATGTTGACGCGGCACGGGGATTTTATACTTGTCGCGGGCAAATTCCCCCGTTTAGTTGGATCGAAAATCGATCAACACCTCCCGGAAGTTGTCGAACTGATCAAGAAATTATGAGTAATTTCAGGCGTCCATTTATAGCCGTTTTGCTGGTAGTCGGTGTACTTGCTCAAGTCCCGATCTGTAACGTCGCGTCTGCTGAGGGAGAACCCACAGTTGTGGACGGCATTGCTGCGGTCGTAAACGGTGAAGTGATCACGTATTCTCAGGTGCGCGCTTTATCCGCGCCACAGGAACGCCTGCTCCGCCAGCAGTACACCGGGGACGAATTAGCGAAAAAATTGACGGAACTGCGTCAACTCTCAGTAAAAGATCTGGTCGATCGGCGGCTCGTCATTCAGGCATTCAAAAAAGAAAGCTACGAAATCCCTGACCACATCGTGGATCAGCGAGTAAATCAGATCATTCACGAAGCGTTTGGAGGCGACCGCAACACGTTTGTTAAAACGCTCGAAGCGCAGAACTACACGTTGGGGGAGTTCAAACAAAAGGAGATGGAAAAAATCATTGTGGGAGCGATGCGCCAAAAGAACGTAAAGACGAACTCCATTGTTTCGCCTACGAAGATCGACGAGTACTACAGGAAACATCGCGATGAATTTACGTCCAAGGAGCAAATTAAATTGCGAATGATCATGGTTTCCGGCCATAAGGATACCGCGAGCGCGCCCGCGCAAAAAGAACTCGCCGAAGAAGTGCTCGGCAAACTCGCCAGTGGCGCAGAGTTCGAGCAGATGGCGCAAATGTATTCCGAGGACAGCACGAAAGACAACGGCGGTGACTGGGGTTGGATCGAGCGCAAAACTCTGGCGGAACCGCTGGAAAAGTTCGCCTTCAACATGCCCATCGGCAGAGTCAGCAACATCATCGATTACGCCGGGAATTATTACATCATGAAGGTTGAGGATAAACACGGCGGCAGCACGAAGTCGCTCACGGAAGTGCGCGCCGATATCGAGAAGAAACTGGTCCAGGAAGAAGCTCAGCAAATTCAGGATCGCTGGATCGCCAGCCTTCGGCAGAAAGCCTACATCAAGACGTACTAACGCATTCCGCTCTCCCTCTTCCTCTTAGTCTTCATCTTCTTTTGTTGGTCCAATCCTGTTCGTGCCGAGTGAACAAATTCGATTACGATCACGAGCATGAGCAGGAGCACAACGAAGCCGCGCATTGGCATCACACTTGGCGATTGCGCCGGGACCGGACCGGAGATTGTCGAGCTCGCTCTGAAATCGGGACGCGTTCCCGATTCGATTGAATACGTCGTCCTCGGCCGGCAGCCAAATTGTAAGCCCGGCGAACCGACATCGGAAACTGCGCGCGCGGCCGCAGCTGCGCTCGAGGAGGCAGTGACACTCGCCCGTCGCGGCGAGATCGAAGCCATCGTAACCGGGCCGGTACACAAGGCCCGAATGTATGACGTCGGATTCAGGTTCCCGGGGCAAACGGAATTTTTTGCGGAGCGCTGCGGCGTAAAAAATTTCGCGATGTGTTTGACTGGAGGAAAACTCACCGTTGGGCTCGTCACGGCCCACATTCCCATGCGCAAAGTGGCGCGCGCGCTCAAGCAGTCAGAGATAGTGCGCGTCGGCTTGCTGCTCGAGGAGTTTCTGCGCTCCCGAGGCAAAAATGCGCCCCGCGTTGCCGTTGCCGGATTAAATCCTCACGCCGGCGAATCCGGTAAACTCGGCGTCGAAGAAATTGAAGTCATCGCGCCGGCCATTGAAGAATTAAACTCGTCGTTTGTCACCTCTCACTCATCAACTGTTTTCAGCGGTCCGGTTTCTCCCGACACCGTTTTCCATCGCGCGATTGAAGGCGAATTCGACGCGGTGCTTTGCATGTACCACGATCAGGGATTGATCCCATTGAAGCTGCACGCGTTCCACCGCGGCGTGAACGTAACGCTCGGGCTGCCGTTTGCCCGCACCAGTCCCGACCACGGCACTGCATTTGAGATCGCCGGCAAAGGCATCGCGCGTCCCGACAGCATGATCGCCGCGATTAATCTCGCTATGGAATTGGCAGGGAAACAATGACGAAGCACGAATGTCGAAGGAATTCCGAATGTTTGAATGACGAACCGCAGTAGGTGCTTGTTTGGTCATTCGGATTTCGTCATTGTTTCGTCATTCGTTATTCGGATTTCGTCATTCGCGGACGATAGGAAACCATGAGCACTAGCAGGATCGCCAAGTACGCGTCCGTTTTTAACATCGGGCTCCAGAACACGTTCGTGTACCGCTGGAATTATTTCCTGCGCGCTCTGTTCGGGCTGATACCGCTCGCCGGCACCGTGTTTCTCTGGGCGGCCGTGTTCAAGGAGCGTGGCGGCGGACTGCACGGCTACGATTACGCCTTGATGATTTATTACTATTTGCTGATCCTTTTGGTCAGCAATCTGGTCGTGCCGACAGAGGACGAATGGCAAATCGCCGCCGATATTCGCGAAGGCCAGATCAACGCGCTGCTCACGAAGCCGATGAGTTATTTGGCGTATCGGACCAGCATTTTTTTGAGTGGCCGCCTCGTTTACAGCTTCGTCACGTTGCCGCCGATCGTGCTGATCTTCATTTATTTCCGAGAGTACGTCGTGCTGCCGACCGATCCGCTGGTGTACGTGTTGACGATGATCTCAACCGTGATGGCCGCGTTCATTCAATTCTTCATCACCTACAGTCTGGCGATGTTTGCGTTCTGGATCTTGGAAATTTCCACCCTCGTGTTCATCGTTTACTCGTTCGAATACTTTCTCGGCGGCCAGATGTTTCCTATCGACATCATGCCGTCTCCCGTGTACGCCGTGATGAAATGGCTGCCGTTTTATTACGAGCTGTTTTTTCCGGTCGCCATTTTTCTTGGCCGATCAAAAGGGATTGAACTTGTACAGGGGTTGACCATCCAAACTGGCTGGCTCCTGCTGACGTGGATGTGGGCGCGCTTCATGTGGCAACGCGGGCTCGGCCATTACCAGGCCGTTGGCGGTTAGGTAACGCAGGCGTGCGTGCACCGGAAATCTCGCTAAAATCGCGCGACACATCTCATCATGGCGCGTCTTCACGAGTATCAAGGTAAAGCCATTCTCGCTGCGAATGGATTCAAAATCCCGCGCGGACGGGCCGCATCGACTGTCGACAAAGCTGCCGCGGCTGCGAAGGAACTGGGCTGCGAAGTTGTCGTTAAGATTCAGGCCTGGACTACAGGACGCGCAGGGATTGGTGGAGTCGCCTTCGCCAAAAAGCCCGAAGAGGCGCGCGCGCACGCTAAGCGAATGTTGGCGATGAAAGTGGGGCAGTTTCCGGTCGAAGCTGTGCTGGTGGAGGAAAAGATCGATATCGATCGCGAGTTTTTTCTTTCATTCGTGATCGATGACGGTGCCCGCGCCCCGATCATCATTTTCGCCGCGGGCGGCGGCACAGGAATCGAAGAGCGCGCCGCTGCAACGCGGCGAATCCCGTGCGGTGTGAATCGCGGACCATCGGATTCAGCAGTCGATGAAGCCGTGGCGTCGTGCGAACTCTCAGCGGAAAATGCGAAGCAGCTAAATGAGTCGATCCGAAAATTGTTCAACGCGGCCCGCAGCGTCGAGGCGCGTTCGCTTGAAATCAATCCCCTCGTGGTGACCAAAAGCGGCGAGTTCGTCGCAGCCGATTGCCGCATCACGATTGATGATTACGCTGTTGGGCGGCATCCGGAGCTCGGGATCGAGATTGCACGTGAGTTCGATCATCCGCCGACGGCTCTCGAGCAGGTCGCTTACGCCGTTGAGCAAAAGGATCATCGCGGCACATTCTATTTCGCACAGTTGGCAACGGCGGCACCAAAAGGATCCAAGGGACTCGTCGGTTTTCACGGCGCAGGTGGCGGCGGCTCAATGATGTCGATGGATGCGATCGTGAATGCCGGGTTTACGATCGCCAACTTCACCGATACGAGCGGCAACCCATCTGCATCAAAAGTGTATCGCGCGGCGCGAATCATACTGGCCCAACCCGATCTGCTGGGTTATTTCGGTTCCGGTTCCGGGGTTGCGAGCCAGGAACAATACTGGTCCGCGTACGGTTTGGCGAAGGCGTTTTGGGAACTCGATCTCGACATCCCCGCAGTGATTCGTCTCGGCGGCAACACCGAAGATCGAGCCGTGGAAATCTTGCGGCGCATATCGGAGCTGCTGCAGGCGCCGGTGGAGGGCTATCGCAAAACCGACACGCCCGCGTTCATCGCCGCGCGTTTTGCAGAACTGGTCGCGGGCGCCAGCGGGAAAAAATGGAAACCTCGCAAGCCCCAATTGCCAAAATTTGTCAACGATCCGTCCGCTACAAAGCTCGCGGTAAAAAATGGCTGTGTCTGGATCGACACCGCGCGTTGGCCGGAGATCCGTGCCGCAGTTGAAACGCATTCAGGCGGATTAATCATCGACCACGACGACGCGCCCGTCGCGGCATTGTCCAATGAAGAGTTCGCTACCAAAGATTCCGAGCTGCTCGCCTGCGATGTCGAATGCCGTCTCGCTGGCATTGAAGGCTTCTACCTGGAGCTTGAAATTCCGGGATTAGATGAACTGATCGGAGGCGATCGTTAAATGGCGATTTTGATCGACGAGAAAAAGCGCGTGCTCGTGCAGGGAATCACGGGACGCGAAGGGCGGGCTCGCACGCGATTAATGCGCGAGTACGGGACGAACGTGGTCGGAGGAGTGACTCCAGGCAAAGGTGGACAGAGTGTGCTCGGCGTGCCGGTGTTTAACACGCCACGGGAAGCGGTGAATTCGTTAGGCAATATCGATGTCTCGGTCGTTTTTGTGCCTGCGGCTGGTGTAAAAGACGCTGCGATCTCGGCAATTGAAGCAGGGGTCAAACTCGCGGTGCTTGTGCCCGATCGCGTGCCGGTGTGGGACGCGATGGAGATCGCCGCGGCGGCGAAAGCGAATGACGCAATGTTTCTCGGACCAAACACGCTGGGGGCATTGAGTCCGGGCAAGGCGGTGGTGGGCATGATCGGCGGTCGCGCGGAAAGCGCGCGGCAATGGTTTAAGCCCGGTGTGCCGAAAGGGGTCGGCGTGATCAGTCGCTCAGGCGGGATGGCGTCGAGCACCGGCTATTATCTCGGGCAAGCAGGCGTACGGATTTCAAGCATCGTGCACATCGGCGGGGACGCTGTGATCGGAATTCGTCTCCCAGATGCGGCGCTGATGTTTGAAGCCGATCCGCTCACCGAAGCCATTGTGATCTTCGGCGAAATCGGTTCGTCGCAGGAGGAGGAATTGTCGCAGCTGATCGCCGATCGAAAAATCACCAAGCCGGTGATCGCTTACATTGGTGGCAAAGCGGCGCGCGAAGGCACACGCTTCAGTCATGCGGGCGCGATTATCGAAGGCGGTCGCGGAACGCACGCTGGCAAAGTGAAGGCGCTGCGCGAAGCGGGCGCCGCCGTGGTTGACGCCTTTGGCGAATTGCCCAGTGCAGTCGTGGAAATCCTGCAGCAAACCAAAGGACAAAGCCTCATGAATGAAGCCGACAAAAAAGCGGTGTGGCACAGCGGCATTACGCGAATCCAGCCTAACAAAGTGGCGGTGCGCGGCTACGACATTGCCGAACTGATGGGACGCGTCTCCTTTGGCGCAGCGGTCTATTTAATTTTAACCGGGGAGTTGCCATCGCCGACCGTCGCGCGTTTGATGGACGCAATTTTAGTCTCATCGATTGATCACGGTGCGACGCCCCCCAGTGCATTGAGTGCGCGCAGCGTTGCGTCTACCGGTGCGACATTGAGCGCGTCGGTCGCGGCCGGTATCATGTCGATCAATCGACACCACGGCGGGGCAATTGAAGATTGCGCGCGTCAATTGAAAGCAATCGCCGATCGCGCGGCGCGTGACTCCATTTCCTTAGAGGAGGCAGCGACCCGTACGCTTCGGACCATGAGCGAAGCAGGTGAACGCATGTCGGGATTTGGTCATCGCGTGCACACCAAAGATCCGCGCACTGCGCGTTTATTCGAACTTGCGCGTGAAGGCGGCGTGGACGGCGTGCACATGCAGGCGGCGCGCGCAGTTGAGAAAGCATTTGCCGACGCGAAGAAATCGCTCCCGATCAATGTAGACGGCGCTATCGGCGCCATTCTCGCAGACTTGGGAATGAATCCCGCGGCGTTCAACGGGATATTCATGATCGCGCGCACACCAGGACTTATCGCGCACGTAATCGAAGAACAAACTCGCGAGAAGCCGATGCGCCGTATCGATCCCGTGAACCACGGGTACGACGGGCCATCCCCCCGGACCATTTCCAACAGCAATCCGTCCGGAAAAATCTCTCTGGACGAAAAATGATTGATTCTTACCGAGTTTTCACCTAAGAATCGCGACTACCTAACAACCTCCACAACCTCCACAGCCCCCACCCATGAAAAAGAAATCCACTTCGCAATCCGCCTTTTTAAACCTTCGCGTCTTACTTGGTTTAGTTCTTGCCCTTGCCGGCGCATCCATTGCGCTACTCGGCTTCGGTGCGTTCTCAAACGCCTCGGCGCAACCAAACGCAACGCAACAGCCCAACACCGAGCAATTCGGCCAAACGACTGTGATCCATGCCTTGCACAGCGATTTATCGAAGCCGCTGCGCGAGCAGCCACTGATCTGGCCGCCGATTGAGGCGGAACATGAAGCGAATCCGAATCCCAAAATACCGCTTCAGCATCAGGATGCACCGGATCCGGTGATCCAAAACAGTTTCTGGCAACGGTTGATAAAGACGCCCTCTATTCCTAGTCCTATTCTGAATTGGGACGGCATTATTTATCCAGGTGTGGGTTGCAATTGCGCCCCGCCCGATCCCGATGGCGAAGTGGGAAAAACTCAGTACGTGCAGATGGTCAACGAAGGCTTGCAGGTTTTTGATAAACTCAGCGGTGCATCAGTGTTTGGTCCGGTTGCGATCAGTTCAATTTGGTCGGGCTTTGGGGGCGCCTGCCAGAATGGTGGAAACGGTGATCCGATAGTCGTCTATGATCAGCTCGCCGATCGCTGGATTATTAGTCAATTCGCAACGCCAACTGGCGCTACTGTTCCCCAAGACGAGTGCATCGCCATTTCCCAAACAGGCGATGCAACCGGCGCTTGGTACCGGTACGATTTTCATCTGACCAGTAACTTTCTCGATTATCCTAAGCTGGGCGTGTGGCCGGACGGCTATTACATGTCAGCGAATGTGTTTAACACCCTGGGCACGTCCTTTCTCGGCCCTCAGGCTTTCGTGTTTGATAGAGTCAAAATGTTAGCTGGCGATGCCACCGCCACCAGCCAAACGACTGGGATTACAG
>Ga0073928_10000593_pt1 | contig 82102 bp, 63 predicted proteins | sample PaiPotPPA55metaG_FD_76969 | JGI IMG/M metagenome (GOLD analysis project Ga0073928, IMG submission 76969) | Iron sulfur acid spring bacterial and archeal communities from Banff, Canada, to study Microbial Dark Matter (Phase II) - Paint Pots PPA... ...
CCGAGACGAAGCCCGTGTCCTCCTGCGTCGCCGTCCCGCAGTCTTCAAAAAATCGCCTGGGGCGATCCCGGAGATCGTCCGTAGTGCCCTGAGTTTCCTTGGACCCAGATGGCAGGGTTTCGTTTCACCACCCCCACACCCCGCTGGTGACGGTTAGCGCTCAGTCCCTGCATTCACTTGGAGACCCAGCTGGCCGGTCCGCCTCATTGATCCTTTCTGCTCCTACTTTTACTTATCATTCCCCCAGTCCATATAGCCAGGACCCTTAATTTCAATTGGCTGCCCTTAGCAAATAAAAAAACACGAGCCTGGAGGGTCGTTCTCCTGGCTCGCGCATTCTTCAAGTCGGCATTCAGGCGCTATTTGCCGCCCAGGCTGAAGTTCTCGGCGGTCTTTTCCTCCAACTTCACTTCCTTGCCCTTCTTATCGCCAATGAACCCATCCGCTTCATGCCAGGCAATAACGCGTACGGTAGCGCCCACCGGCACGTTTTTGATTTCGTAAGTCCCATCTTCCTTCGTCACCGCGGCATAAGGATGTTCGAAGGACCAGATATGGCCTGTCATCCAGCCGTGGATGTTGCATTTGATCGGGAGGTCCTTGTTGACTTCGGTGACTTTGAATTCCTTTTCGCCCTTGGACGGAATGATTTGGTTCTCCTCGCCGGTGTTGGTGTTGTGGTTGATATCGGCGGAATTCTTCACGAGCAACACTTGGCCGGTCTTTTCCTTCTTGTCCTTCTTCTTGGATTCCGGGTCGTAATACTGGGTGAACATGACTAGGGCATGGGGAACGAACGCGCAATGGGGTTGATCCAGAACCACCTTGTCTTCCCAGGTCTTCTTGCTCTTATCGACCTTGAAATAGTGATTATTGTCAACCGGTTGGATCCAGACGAAGACATTGGCGACGCCGCCGTCCTTGCTTATGACCCATTGCTGCTGCATTCTTTCGGCCGGGGTCGCCTGGTCCACGCAATGCGCCTTGTCGGTCTTCTCCATTTGGATCAACAGTTCGGAGTTCGCCTTGTCTTCATTTGGTGGAGCGCCCGTGTAAGTAACTTTCCCGGTGAGGGTGCCGCTGTAATTGCCGTCCACGCCGGTTTTTTCAGCCTTGCTGCCGCTGCTTGTGCTCTTGGCCGTCTCCTTGCCATCCTTGGACTTGGTTTCTCCCGTCGTGCCGTCGGACGATTTCGATCCGCAGCCCACATTAAGAGCCAGGGCCAGCCCGAGAATCGGAGTCAAAATTGCCATCGCCCAAACATGCATGCGTCGCATTACTTAAACCTCCAAGGTGAGTAGAAAACTTAGGTATTTGGCGAGCGGGGGGCGAAAGCCCCCCCGTGGGTTTGCTTAAGTTAGCTTGTCAACCACGGGGGGCTTTCGCCCCCCGCTCGCCGATTTAGGATTCGTTTAGTCCTTTGGCGGTTCCATCTCGACCTTGCCCAGGTCGGTTTCGCCGCCGGCCTTGACCTTGACCGGAATGCCGTTCTTATTGCCCTTTACCCAGCCGACGCCCTCGTGCCAAATGACCATGTGGAAGTCGCCGGCTGGGGCGTTCTTTATTTCGAATTTGCCGTCGGCATCAGTGACGGCAAAATAGGGGTGGTCGAAGACGCGGATCCACGCCTTCATCCAACCATGAATGTTGCAGGAAACGCTAATGGGAGTTTTCGACGGTTTGAGGTCCTTAACGGTGATCGACTTGCCCGCCGGGAGGATCGGATTGTTGCCGGGATTGTCCGTGCCGCCTTGATAGTTGACGTTGTGGTTGATTGGAGCGCTGTTCTTGACTACCAACTCCTGTCCCTTGCGCAGAGCCAAAACGTGCGGGACAAATTGGCAGTTTGGTTGGTCAAGGACGACTTCCTTGTCCTTGAGGTCCTTGAGCGAAGGATGGATGGGCAGGGGGGGCGCGGGCTTCTTGCCGCCTGTAGCGGGTGCGGGGGTCAGCCATACGAAGACATAGCGAACCCCTTTGTTATCTTTGTTGACAACGAACTCTTCATTGATCAGCGGACCGTTTTGCAAGCAATGGTCCTGATCCTTGTCAACTTTCAAGGGCACCGCTTTCGGAACACCTTTGCCGCCCCAAATTACTTGACCCTTGAGAACGCCCCATTCACCTTTGTCATCAGCCGCCAAAGCACCAGAGCCCGCCGTTAAAGCGCCTAGACCCAGTACTAAGACCAGGGCTTCTATGTGGTTAATAACTGGACGCATTATTTTCCTCCCAGCGTGGACTGGTAATAGTTGCGGTTGGCCGGCATATCGGCCACCTTGGGAAGATTCATCAAGACATCGCGCAGAGCGGTGACTTTCTGCCGTGAATCCCCCTCAAACAATTCCGGGAGAACATCCTGACCCCTGGGGAAGTTCTGCGGCATGATCGGATCGTAGGTAAAGAGGCGCCGGGGGTTGGCAAGCCACTGAACGGTCCATTCGGGCCTGAGGCGCTCGAAAGACAGTTCCAGCGGCGGGCCCTTCTCTTCCTGAGCGGGCGCGTTGCCGACCCGATGGCAAGCGATGCAAAAGCTCTTGCTGGCGTTGGCTAAGAGGTGGTAGGCGTCATTGGCGTAGACTTCCCGGTCTTCCCACCGCTTTTCGATATCCTTCCTGATATTCTTAGACTTTTCGTTCAACTCGACCACTTCTTTGTCAAAGCGAGCCTTATCCTCGTCGGTCTTGGCAAGGTTCTTCGCCTCCTGAGCTGCCTTTATCCGTAGGTTCAACTGGGCCTTTTCTTGCTCTTCCTGGATCTTCCAAACGTCCTTCATCTTTTCAGCGCGCTGGGCTAATTTGTCCTTGCCCAGACGTGCGACGTAGCTGCGCGTTTGCTCCTGCCAGTATCTCTCATCCTGTTGGGGGACCGTCACATAGGGAGCGGTAAGTCCCATCGCCGGGTTTTCCAGGCGATCGACGGCCGCGAAGTAATTGACGAGAATCATGGCCTCTTCGTCGGTCATGTTGAACTTCGGCATGCGCAACATCATCTTGGCAGTCGGCCGGATGGGCTGGGGATTGCGTAGGAAGTTAAACAGCCAGCCCGGCTGCACGCGTTCGCCCTCGCGCTCCAGCGGCGGCGGCAACCAGCTTCGCGCCGTTGACACGTCGCTATCAATCGGCTTGCCTTCGTGGAGTGCGCGTTTGTCGCTATTGGGATCGAGGGCGATGACGTAATCAACCAGCATATCAGCAAAGGTGCCGCCAAAGGTCCGGCTCTTTGAAAGGATATTCTCTTTGAGAAGTTGAACGTCGGCGCCCGCCGGAATATCCACCGTCTTCTTTTCATCCTCGTCGGTGTTGTCGTTTCTCTTGATCGTTGGCGCCCGCAAGGCCTGGGCCAGGCGTAACTTCACAACCGACTTCTCTTCCTCGCCCTCGCCCTCGCGCGGATTGGTCCCATGAATCAATAAACGGCCTGCGGCCGGTTGAGCCAGGGGCATCCAGGCGTTGCTGTCGCTGAAGAAATGGTCCGTGGCCAGCGAACTGCCGGCTTTTTCGAAGGATTGGGCCAGCAAGCGCTGCCCTTCGTCGCTTAGCTTGTATTCGAAGATGCTGGGTCGCAGTTGGTGACAGCCGGCGCAATTGTACTTCTCCAAGACTTCCCGGCCCTTGACCTCCGCCAAGCGATCTCCGGCCGGTTTATTGACATACTTGAGGGGCAGCGGGTCGGCGACCAAACCCAGGACAAAAGTCATAACCGCTTCGCGCGCTTCCGACTCTTCCTTCAGGCCACGCGCTTCGAAGGCCTCTTCGGACTCATCCTTGTGCCGCTTGGTTTGAGCGAACTTGAACTGCGGCATGCGCAGGCGATCGTCCCAGGTGCGCAACCGGCCATAATCATAGCTGCGCGGCTCGGCTAACTTCTGGTGCAGGAAGCCATCGCGCCGCTGGTTGTCCAGAGCTTCAAAGAAATAGCCTTCGTAAGGAGTCTTGCCGTCCTTATCCTTTTTCCACACTTCGGCAGGCTTCGATTTGTCGTCTGAGTCGTCGCGGGCCTCGACGATGTTGTGCTTGTCCTTGACATAGCGGACGATATCCTCGAAGGCCAGCCGGGTGGGATCTTTCTTGCCCCAGTCGTTGAGTGCCGTGCCGATGGGTTTGGCAATCTCGAAGCCGGGGATGTTATGGCAGCCATAGCAACCAAGCCGGCCAATGCTCTTCTTGCCGATGTACCACTTGAGCTTGCTTTCGTTGAGTTCGCCCTTTAACTGATATTCGTCGATATCGGGCTTGATATTCAAATCCTTGATCTGCTCTTCCGTCAAGCCTTTGCCTTCTCCCTCATTCTGTTTGCCGAGGACGGCGTCCACATCTCGCTTGGTCATATTGGGCGCCTTGGCCAAGTAAACGCGGGCCAGTTCCTTCAGGGTCGGCAAGTCAGCCGAATCGGATTCTTTCTTCCAGGATTCGTAGGCCTCGTCCTCTTCGATCGGCTGGCTCAGCAGCCAGGCGCCAACCTGATCGGCCTGTTCGACCGTAAAGTGAGCGTTGGGCATCCGGGTTCGGGCCGAGTGAACGGTTGGATCGAGCAACCACTGGACGATCCAGCGGCGCTTGGCTTCTTTACCGCCCTTTTCGGGGACAATCTTGGCCGCCAGCCGGCTCAAGTTTGGACCGAAGTGCTGGTTGCTGACCACGCCCGGGATGGCGCCTTTGGCCTTTTCGGTGCTCTGATTAGAATGGCATGCCAGGCAACCGCGTTCGGTGAACAGGCGGCGGCCCTTGTCCAGCTCTTGCTCCTTCGCCTTGGCATCCGCCGGCTCAGCCGGCAGCTCGACGGGCTGACCATTCTCGTCCGTAATCCGTTTGGCAAGGGGTGTCGGCGGCTTGGTTAGCTCCAGACGTCGCGTGATTTCGATCAACTCATTCTTTTCCTTGTCGCTGATCGTGTTAGCCGACTTTTTTTCCTCCAATTCACTCTTGCGCGCCTCGCCTAAAACGCGGAATAGATCCTTGCCCTGAAGGTAGTCCTCGCTGGTTTGGAAGAGGTAATGAGCGATGGAGTGGATCTCCGCATTCGGGAAGTTCTTTTGATCCTCGGGCAATACGTCGAGGGTATTAGTGCTGAGGCCGTAGAAGTGTGGCATTTTGGTATCTGGGCGAAAGCCGCGCGGGCTCATGATCCATTTTCGCGCCCAGTCCTGATTGGTCTTCTCGCTCAACCGGTAGAGGCTTGGGCCAACCTTACGCATGGTCCCGGGCGGGTTGAGCGGATCGGCTTTGAGCTTGACCTGCTCCTCGGCGGTCAAAGCATCTAAGGGCGGAATTGGCTCCAATCGCACATCAGGGCCGATCTCGCGGCCGCTCTTGATGCCGGCGACTTCATGGCAGCCAAAGCAACCGTTTTCCTGGAAGAGGTTGTAACCCTTGAGCAGCTTCGGGGCTTCCTCCCGGCTGCCCTTGGAGATGAGGTCCGTCATTTGATAATGACACTTGACGCAGCTCGATTCAACGAAGCGCGAGGAATACATCGGGAAATCCCAGTCCCGCTCGCTTTCCCAGTGATATTGCTTGGTCCATTCCTTCTGTTGGCTGATGGTGGCGGGCATATGGTCGGCCTTGTCGAAGTCCGTCGCGCTGCCCTGGCCGGCGTGGCAAATGGTGCAGCCGAATTGCTCGACCGGATGCTTGCTGTTGGGTTCGACAAACAGCTCCAGACGCGGATGAGCGCAGAACTGAGTGACCTGGCCCGCCGTTAGCGCCGTCGTGCGGACTTTGTCCGGCAGTTGATCGGGATCGAAGGTAAGCGTCTCGCCTTCTTTCTGCCGGTTCGCGAGGAACTTCTTGACCTTGGCTACCCGGTCTTTCAGTTCATCGGGGGCGTCGCGCAAACTCTCCAAGGAAGCCCTATCAAAATTGGCCCGATCGATGCCGAGATGACAGGTTGTGCACCGGTCATAACGGGTCACGTTGCTGAACCCGCCGTAATCGATGGTAAGGTCCTTGAGCGTGACTTGTTGGATTTTCGTGGGCGGGGCAAACGCGTCGAGAATCGGCAAACTGCGAAACCAATCCCCGAACTTCCAACTTTTCTGAGCCGTTGTCTTGGCTAGGCGGTCAAATTCGTTAGTCAGCTTCTTGAGTTTGTCCTCTTGTTTGGCCAGTTCATCGGTCTTTTCCTTGATGCCGTTTTCATCAAGTAAGCTGTCGATTTGCACTTGCTTGGCGTCAACCTTTTCCGTGATGGCAGCGTATTCGTTGGTCAGTCTTTCGACATTGGCCTTTCTCTTCTTGGCCTGGTCGGAGTCCCGGCCGTTTTCGTCGACGGCGATGTTGTAAAGACTGTTTTCCGAGTCCAAATCCGCTTTGGTGCCCAACTGCTTGACTACCAGTTGGCCCTTTTCGGACATAAGGGCGTCAAATTGCTTCTGAACCTTCTTCTTGGCATTTTCCAGGTCGGTACGCGTCTTTTTGATTTCTTGATTCAGGTCTTCAATTTCCTGGAGCTTGCTTTCATCGGGAAGGCTGGTCAGCATTTGCCGTTCGGCGAGATCGGTCTCGACATCGCGAAACTTCCGCTGCACCGTTTTGAATTCGCGGGTGTAGTCGTCGTAAAGCATCCAGATGATGCTGACCAACATGAGGACACAGGAGACCGCAAAGACAATGTCCAGAATCCTCTGATTGCGGTAATGTTGATCGGAAGCTGCCATGGCGTCCTAAATGTTGAAGAAGTATTCAGGAATGAACACGATGTACTTCAAGTTCAGCGTCCAGCGCAGGACCATCTTGATGGGCAGCGCGGCCATGAACTGAAGGAACGTCACGAGAATGAAGAACCGCGTGAAGCCCATCTTGACGAAGAACGGGCGCATTACCGTCTTGGCAAGGAGGGGCGGCAGCAGCACCAGATAAGCCACGACCAGGGCCAAACCGGGCAGCTCGCGCACAAACCAGTTCGTCATCTGTCCGGCATCGCTGCCCATCTTGAACCAGAAAATCTGCGAAAGGTTGATATTGTTCAGCGGTAAAACCTTGTGCGGATCCCAGTATTCAAAGGGCCCGAAAAAGTTCCAGTTGGGACCGCGAAGGAAAGTGCCCAGAACGATGAGCACGACCCAGAGCACGTCAAAGCCAAACATGAACGTCGTGATCGCGAACATTCGCTGCTTGAACGTGAAATAGCCGTTGCCCTTTTGATTGAAATCGATGTAGGGCAGGCAAATCAGGCCGCCGATGATCATGAGCGGTAAGACGACGCCGGCCATCCACGGGTCAAAATAGACGAGCATTTCCTGGAGGCCGAGGAAGTACCAGGGGGCCTTCGAAGGGTTGGGCGCCTTGGAGGTGGTGGCCGGCGGCTCCAGCGGCGCTTTAAGCGCGATGCCCCAGACCACTAGAACAAACGTGCAAATGATCATGCAGATCAGTTCTGTGTAGACCAGGTCGGGCCACACAAGCACCTTGTCGTCTTCTAGCTTTTCGAGCGGCGGCTCTCCGTTGACCATGCGCTCGTCGTTGATCACCGCGCGGCGCAGGGCCAACCAGGTGAAGAAAGCAACGGAATAAATCAGCAGCGTGATCGGTACATTATCCGGCTTGGTCACGACTTCGCGGAAGTTTTGGTTGGTCATCGCCCAGCCGGCGCCCAGGAGCGTCAAGTTCAAGATTGCCCAGGCGACCTGCGGATCCGTGAGTGTCCGGCGGAAGAGCAGCAGGGAGGTGAAAGCGACCACCGCGGCGATGAAGAAGCTTTCCGCGCCAACGACGCGGTCGACAAAATCGAGAGTTCCCTCGGTAAGATGCCAACCAAGGTGAGCGAAATTGGCCCCGGCATGAATCAAGAATACACCGCCGACCAGCGCCCAGATGAAGGCAATGCCGGGCTTCTTTTCGCTGTAGAAGTAATAGGCCGCGAACCCGAGATTGAGCAGCACCGCCAGCAGATAATAGAAGCCCAACCCGTTTTGAACAGTGGCGAAACTCTCGGAGGTTGGCATGATAGTTTATCCTGCGATTTCAATGAATTAATCACCAGCGAGCGGGGGGCGTGAGCCCCCTGATTGCAGTAGGTCATCAGGGGGCTTACGCTCCCCGCTCGCCGAAGGAGTCACTACAAGGCGCCGCTGATGCCGCCGTCTTTGCGGACACGCCAGAAATGGACGGCAATCAGCACGGCCGCCGCCAGGGGAATAGCGACGCAATGCAACACATAAAAGCGCAAGAGCGTTTCGCCGCCAACCGTTCGGCCGGCCAGGAGCAAGAATCGCGCATCGCTGCCGGAGTGGATCAGAGCCACGTCGCCTGGAATCTTGAGTAAGGCGGAACCCGGTCCCTCATGGCCTACGAACGGATGGGCGCGAGCCATGTTGCTGCCCACCGTGATGGCCCAAATAGCCAGTTGGTCCCAAGGAAGCAGGTATCCGGTGAAACTTAGCAGCAGCGTCAATACGAGCAGGATGACGCCCACGCCCCAGTTGAATTCCCGGGGAGGCTTATAGCTGCCGGTCAGAAAGACGCGGTACATGTGCAGCCAAATCGTGATGACCATGGCGTGGGCGCCCCAGCGATGCAGTTCGCGGAGGACGCCCAGCGTGGTCACGTCGCGCAGCGCCAGGATGTCGTTGTAAGCGTGTTCCAGCGTGGGCCGGTAATAGAACATCAACAGCACGCCGGTCACGGTTTCAACCAGGAAGAGAAAAAACGTCAAACCGCCCATGCACCACGTATAGCTGAGGGCGATGCCGCTCTGGCGCACGGATACGGGATGCAAGTGCAAAAAAACGTTGGTCAACATTACAACCACGCGATTACGGCGATCGCGTGGAGCGGGGTGGCGAAAGATGCTCTTCCAGGCTTGTGAGCTGCGAATGTAATCGCCGACCGACATGAGGTGTCCCTTATACCTTGATGTAAGATTCTTCGTTGGTCCATTCGCCGCGTTCTTGCTGGAACTTTTTGCTCTTGTCGACAACCAGTTGGCCGTCGTCGCCGACACTGACGGCCCAGCGCTCCAGCGGCCTGGGGGCGGGGCCTTCGAAATTGATGCCGGAAATGTAAAAACCGCTGCCGTGGCAAGGGCACTTAAATTTCTGCTCGCGCTCCAGCCATTGGGGCGTGCAGCCAAGGTGCGTGCAGGTCGTGCTCAGGGCATAGATAAGGCCGTGATTCTTGACGACCCAGATGTTCTGGTCTTTGTAGCGCTCAACGACCTTGCCGTCTTCGTAGTTGTCCGGAAAACCCACTTTGACCTTGGCAGGCGGCTCGGAAAGGACGTTGGGGAAGAGGAACCGAACCGTGCCCAGCAGCATGGCTACCGAGGACAAACACAGAGCCGTCCAGGCGATATTGATGGGCACCAAGAAAAGGCTTGCAAAGAATGATCGGCGCTCTTTGCCCTTGGCAGCCGCCTTCGCCGGCGCGGCCTTGGCCGCCGGCGGCTTGGCCGGAGCTACAGGCGCAATCGCGGCAGGGGCCGCGGGAGCAGCCGGTTGCGGCGAGGAGGCCGGAGGGACGCTAGCGGTGGGATCGGACATAACGCCTTCTTGACCGTAAAAGGATCGTATCGGCAACTAGGCTAGCTGGGCATCCAAGTGTTTTAGGCCAGTGGGCCACGTTGTCAACAGTTCTGTGCGGGCGAAGTGGGATGATGTGATAATGGCTTGGAGCAAAGTAAGTGCCAATGGAACGAGGGGGTGTTTTGCAGCCAAAAGTCCATTTCTTCAGGGACAGGAATAGGCGATCAAATGAGTATTTTCCCAAATGTGAAAAGTGGCCCAGTATCCTTTCTCAGGATCAGGAACGCTCAGTCTTTACCTCTGAGCAAGCTGAGGGCCTGTTCGTGCAGCTTGCCGTTGCTGGCTAAGACATCGGTGCGATGAATTGTGGGCGTGCCGTCCCAATCAGTGAGCCGACCCCCGGCTTCCTCGATGATCGGCTTAAGAGCGGCCACATCCCAGGAATGCACGCCATGTTCGATCATCAACTCGCCGGAGCCCTGAGCGATCAGCACGAAGCCATAGAAATCGCCAAAGCCGCGCTGGCGTTGCGAGCGCGTTATTAGATTGAGGAACTCCTCTTGCTTGCCCGCTTTGACGAACCAGGACAGGCTGGAATAGAAGATCATGGACTCGGATAGACGGCTAATGTCGGAAACGTGAATGGGTCGATCGTCACGGTAAGCACCGTCGCCACGCAACGCCCGAAATGTCTGGCCCAAGGCGGGCAGCACCGCGACCCCGGCAATTTGCTCGTCCCTGTACTCAAGGCCGACGAGGGTCGCCCAGACGGGGATATTGCGGACAAAGCTGCGCGTGCCGTCGATCGGGTCGATAATCCAGCGGAAACCGGACGTGCCTTGATGCTCGCCAGACTCCTCGCCCAGAAAGCCGTCGTGCGGAAACTTCTCCAAAAGGGTGGTCCGCAATTGCCGTTCGGCTTCACGGTCCGCCCGTGTCACCGGGCTATTATCGGGTTTCCATTCCACCGCGAGGCCTTGATCGAAATAGCCGAGCGCCAGTTGCCCGGCTTGTTGGGCGGCTCGGATTGCGACCTCGTAGCGGTTTTTCCAGTCGATGTTCACAGATTAAACCTTAGGGGTGACCCGCGCTCCCTTGGCGGGTTGCGGCTAATCGGGTCATTCCTTTTTCGCAGGGCTCACACGATACTTTACGGTATTGGGCGTCTCATCCGGCGGCTTCTCGTACGGCAACGATTTGAGAAACTCGACCAGATCCTCAAGTTCGGCCGGCTGCAGATGGCTGGTGACTCCGTGCTTATCACCTTTGTTGGATTTCGTTAACACGTCCAAGAGCGTCATCGCTTTGCCGTGGTGGAGATACGGCGCTGTGCGATAAATCCCCAGCAAGGTCGGCGTATCATACTTGGGCCCGATCTTTTCGGAGGCATCGTCGCTTCCGGTGCCGACATCGTGAAGCTTGAACGGCTTTGCCAGGCTGCTGTCCGTGTAATAAGGCCCGCTGTGGCACTCGGCACAGGCAATCTTTTTATCGAAAAAGAGCTTCTTACCGCGCTGGGCGGATTCGGTAAGTTTGCCGGGCGCCGGAATGTGCGGACTGAGTGTGAAATCAAACGAGTTGCAATAAATCGCCAGGGCATCGAGGTCCTTAGAGCGGCCGGCGAGGTTCTCTTCCAGTTCAACAGGTTCAAAGCCCCGCTTCTTTTTCATGCCGCCGGATAGCAAGCCAAGCCCTTGCATGAGCCTGCCGCGGATGGTGTATTCAAAATCCTGCACCTCGTCGCGATCCGCCGACCAATGCAAAGGTTGCGTATGGGCTAGGCCGAACATCGCGGGCGTTTTGCGCAGACCTTCGGGGTTTTGCCAAACCCGGCCGTCGCTGTGGCCATCGGGATGACACGAGACGCACGCGATCCAGCGCTGGCTGGACATGGGGGGCAGGGCCGTGCTGAAGAGGATCTTGCCACGCACCCACTCGGGCGTTTTGGGTGGATCACACACCTTCACGGTCGCCAACCGCTCCATGTTTTCCGCCTTGTGCACACTGACGGCGAAATCCAGGGCGTTGTAGATGTACACCGTCTTGCCATCGGGACTGACGCGAACGGCCCGCGGGTTTTGACCCACGCGCACGGCCCGGCCCACGCGCTCGATCTCCATGTAATCGTCGTCGATGACACCCGAGATGTTCATGTCGTTGGTGCCCGCGTAAATTGAGTAGAGCCGTTTGCCGTCGGGCGAAAGAGCAGCCTCCCAGGGGTTGGTGACAACGTAGACGTTGTTGTAGGTATCCATCGCGATCGACGTCCGGCGTTTCGTTCCGTCGGGCGGCACGAGACTGCAAACAGAGAGATGCGGAAAGATGGACCCGTTGCCATCCACCGTATCGATCTTCGAGCGAATGTGCGACAAATAGGCTTTAGGGCGGCGCGGATTGAGTACGACATTGCGGCACAGATTGTCCGTCGAATGCCCTTTCCAGCTATCGATGACCTCGCCTTTCTGAAGATCCACTGCATGCAGCTTGGCCGTGTAGAATTCCGTGACATAGAGACGCGTCTCATCGGAACTGAGCGCGAGTCCGCGCACATTTGCGCCCGCTTTCATTTCTCGCGTTACCATTCTTGATGCCAGGTCAATCTCGCTGATCGTGCCGGGATACTCATGCGTTATCCAGGCCTTTGTGCCTGATTTGTTGCTCACTATGCCGTATGGCTCATTGGATACCTTAAGTTTCTCGACGACCTGGCCTTTTTCGGCATCGAGAAAAACGACGCGGTCTTCCCGGTAGACAGTGACGGCGGCCAGCGGGCCCGCCCCAATCCAGGTTACTCCTTCGGGCTTGTCGCCGACCTTGATCTCCCGCAGCGCCTTGCGGCTGGCGGTGTTAACGACCGTGACCGTGCCGTTATCCGAGTTGGCGACCAGGAGCAGTTTGCCGTCGGGCGAGACGTCCATAAGGCTATTGGACGTTCCGGCGAGGCTGAATGATTCGAACCCAATAAAGAGGGCCAGCGCCATCAGCAGAACAATGATTCGCGAGAGCATGCTGAGATCCTGTTTGAAAGGTGCAGGCCTGGGGCGACGCTATTATCTGGCGAGAATTTCTTGCACGGTCATTATGCGGGTCTGACCCTCGAATTGCAACGAAGCCCAACGAACCAGCCATTTGTTGTCGCTTGCCACATGATTCAGATACAGGCACCCGATAATGTTCACGTGTATAGTGTACATGCTCGCCCAGCAAGGATGCGCTTTCGCCTCATGTCACCCACCCGACAGCCCCCGTTCAAGGCGGGGACCGTCAAAGGTGCGCACCATGGGTTGCGCTCGGTTTACCTATGTAAGAGTTGATCAGGGCTATCCAAGAAACAGAAGTTCCACGGTTGACCTAGATCGCTTTCCTGCCTCTGGTTATGATCCGCCTTCGGAACGGACCGTGATCGAGGAGGGAACCTCGTGGCGGCGGATAATGCGAGCGATTTGGTGGTCGAGACCTACAAGCTCACCAAGATCTACCAGAATCGCCAAATTGCTTTGAATGATGTGACACTGCGAATTGAGCCCGGATGCGTGCTCGGCTTGCTTGGTCCCAATGGCGCCGGCAAGACCACGCTCCTGCGGCTCGTGCTCGGCTTGCATCGCCCGACCGCCGGTTGGGTGAAAGTCTTCAGCAAGACAATGACACCCAATGCCGCCGCGCTCCGTCGCCGCATTGGGTATATACCCACCAATCCGCAGTTTCCCACCGGCATGACGCCGATCAGCTATCTTGACTACATGGCCAGGCTTTTCGGCTTGCCAGCCGTCGTGCGCAAGCCGCGGCTTGCTTCACTCATCCGGGCCGTGGACCTCCTGGCCGCATCCGGCGATCCTATCGCCGGCTTTTCCAATGGCATGACCGCCAGACTCGCCGTTGCGACCAGCCTCATCAACGAACCCGATCTGCTTATCTGGGACGAACCAACGCACGGGCTTGACATTGAAGCCCGGCGCAGCATGCTCGAACTGATTAAGACGCTGGCTCAAGACAAGACCATGATTCTGTCGAGCCATAACCTCAGCGACATTGACGAAGTGTGCAATCACGCAGCTGTGCTAAGCCGAGGGCAGTTGATCTATAGCGGCTCCCTCCAGGATCTGAAGGGCCGCATGCGCCGCAACCATTACGAGTTAGATCTCGAAGGCGATCAGAAGTCGATCAGCCGGGCCGCCAACGCCATTAAGGGCCTTAACGACTTCAAATCCGTTACGCTGAAGCATCGCCGGCTAGAGCTATACATGCAAGAGGACGCGGTTAACACCGCCGCACTGGCAAATGTCTTCATGACCCTATCTGACAACAAAGTAACCCTCATCACGATTCGCAGCGTCGGACAGCAAACCGAACAGGCGTTTCTCGATCTGGTGGAAAAGGAAGAATCCCGCGGCTTCGCTCGGGCCTACCAAGCCGGGGAGGCTGCCTAAGTCGTCCGTTGTCCGTGGTCAATTGCTGAAAACAAAAGCTACGCTGCCGAGGATATAACTGAACAATCGCTGACAACTGACAACTGACAACTGACAACTGACAACTGGCAACTGACAACTGACAACTGGCAACTGGCAACTGGCAACTGGCAACTGGCAACTGGCAACTGGCAACTGGCAACTGGCAACTGGCAACTGGCAACTGGCAACTGGCAACTGGCAACTGGCAACTGGCAACTGACAACTGACAACTGACAACTGACAACTGACAATGGATTTAAGGTATGGACGCCTTATCGACCCCGAAAGTAGTAAAAATCAATCGGTGGCTGCCTTATTGGGCGGTTTTCCAGGCGGATGTTCGCCAAACCGTTCGCAGTTGGGTTTATCGGACCTGGGTGCTAGTGACGGTGCTGGCGGTGGTGGGTTATCTGCTTTACCACGTGGGCATTTACCAGGGGGCGGGTATTGTTCAACAGGCGTCCAAACTTATTAGTGATCTGCTCCGCTGGACCATGCTGGGAAGCATCACGCTCATAATTGCGCTGACAGCGGGATGCATCTCGTCGGAGCGAGGCACGATGGCGGACTCGGTTTTGAGCCGAGGGATCAGCCGTTATCAGTACTTCATGGGAAAATGGCACGCCCGCCTGGCGACCGTCATGATCACATTCTTGACTATGGGGGCGGTCACGCTAGCTGCAAGCTATGTGCTGCTGCATGAAGATTTGTCGTTTATAGGCAGTCTGGTCGCACTCGCCACGGTCGCGGCTTTGTTATTAGTCGTAGTGTCCGGAGGGGTAACGATTAGCGCCCTCGTAAATAGCACAGCGCTTGGTGTCGCCATTATGTTGCTGGGCGTCTACGGCAGTTGGATAGCGATATCACTCTTACCATCCTATTTTCAGACCCCGAATCTGACCTATATTCTGCGCGGCTATTACGACTTGCACCTTGTCGGCAGGCTGATGGGATGGTCGGCTCTGGCGTCGTGCGCCATGGCCATAGTTGGCTTGGTGTACTTTGCCCGTCGCGACGTGTGATTTCAAAAAGACGGCGCAATAACCACGCGGTATCAAATACATGAACCCGAAACGTCGGCGAGGGAAACCATTTTCCCTCGCCGACGTTTCGGGTTCAAGTTCGGCTCGGATTGGGGCGTTCCGCTAAGAACTGCGGTATTGGCTTCCCTGTGGCCGATAGACGCGATGTCCGTTATCAAAGGCGGGGACAAAGCCATTTTCGTCAGTTTGCCCTGGGCCTGGGTCGTTGCCTTCGGGCCGTGTGGCAGCCAGAGCACCGTAGATCTGCGACGTATGAAGTCCGGCTTTTCGGCCGTGGTCGATCAATCGGCGTATATTCATGCGACTCATTGGTGTTATCTCCCAGCCAACCCTGGCGGCTTCCTCCGTTCCAGCATCCTGCAATCACTTGAGCGTCCTTGCTCAGCACAATCTTAGCACAAATCGTGCCGAAAGCTGCGGACCCGGAGCGCTAAATCTACTAAGACTTCACAAGTGCTTTACTACAAAGGAGTAATAATGGATTACCACAAAACTTAGTTTTCCGATGTTGGGCTAGTTATCGGAGCCCCGCGCAGTTTTGAGGTATTTCCTCAGCGCTTCCAGTAAATCGGAAGGTGATTCCGCAGGAAATGACAAATTCAGCGATAAGAGAGTTGTTTGGTCAGCTCAGCGCCTTAGAAGCCTTATGGATTCGCTAGTTTACCCATTGGGGTGTCTACGGCTAAGGCCCGAATTGTGTTCCTGGTCGCTTCAACAATTTTCGCCTCCCAATCGTGTGTTTCTGGAGCGAATGAGCTGAAGATTCCCCGTGAGTTATTCACCACGGCTCCCAAGCCGTCCGCGCGAAATGCCGGCGCCGCGTCCGCGGCGCTGCCGCCTTGAGCACCGTAACCAGGAACCAGAAAAATCACCTCGGGCATGGCCCGGCGTAATGTGGCCACTTCGGCGGGATAGATGGCTCCCACTACAGCGCCTACGTCGCCATAGCCGCATTTGCCCAGGTGCTCTTTGGTCCAGCTCCGGACCGCCTCGGCGACATGTAGGTAGAGCGGCTTGCCACCGCAGTCCAGATCTTGGAATTGCTTGGCGCCCCGGTTGCTTGTCCTGACCAGAATAAAAACGCCCCGCCCACTCCGCCGTGCGCTTTGCAAAAAGGGCTCAACGGCATCACGACCCAGGTAAGGATTGACTGTCAGCGCATCCGCGTTCCAAACGGGCTGGTAATGATCGCCCAATCGTGTGCCGCCAAAAGCCGCCTCAGCGTAGGCCGTCGCCGTGGAGGCGATGTCGTTTCGCTTCGCATCCAAAATGGTTAGCAATCCTTGCTCGCGGGCCCGGCGCAGGACCGCTTGCAGCGCCTTCATGCCGTCCGGGCCAAACGCCTCAAAAAACGCACTTTGCGGCTTTACAACAGGAACCAGCGGCGCTACCAGGTCCACGACCCGAAGACAAAACTCCTCAACCGCCATGGCCGCTGCCTCGAGGGTGCCGCCATCATGGCGATTCCGAACCTGTTGGGGCAATGCGTCCCAGCGGGGATCCAGGCCGACGCACACCGCATTTCCCTTGGCGCGAACAGCGGCCGTCAAGCGATCGGCAAAGTGATCCATTCGTGATAACTCCGCAAGAAAAGGCGAGCCCGGCTTTCAAAGCTGTTGCAAATCCTGGGTGCGCGGCAATTCATCAAGGCTCTTTAGATGGAACAATTCGAGAAAACGCGCGGTCGTCCCGTAAGCGACCTCCCGCTGCATCGAGTCGCCGCGCTGGGCGACTGTCACCAGGCCGCGTTTGACCAGCTGGCGGAGAACACCGCCCGAATCGACGCCGCGGAGGCTGTCAATCTCCGCCTTGGTCGCCGGCTGCCGATAGGCCACGAGGGCCAAAACATCCAAGGCGACTGAGGACAGTCGGACTTGGCGTGTGGATCCGAAGAGTTTTTCGCGGATCGGTTGGAAGCGAGGCCTGAGCCCCAGGACATAGCCGTTTCCCTGAGGTTCAATAAAGCAGGGACGCTCTTGAAGGCGATATTCGTGGTTCAACTGATCAACGGCCTTGGCAAAGTCCTCGGGCGTCAAACCACGCACAGCCGCACACGCCCGTTCCGCACTCAAGGGCTCGCCGCCTACAAACAAAAGAGCTTCCACAATCCGAAGCAGGGGAGGCGGCGTGGATAATGCCGACTTCTCTCGAGGTATTACTAAATCTTCCTGAGTGGGGTTCTTGGCCATCGATTGACGATCCTTGGATTCAAGCATCTGAGATCATGTTCGCGGCAAGCTAGTGCCCCGGCAAGTCACATTTTGTCTAAATGCCGCGAGATTTGACTGATTGAGGATCGGACGTATTCTTGGTTTCAGTTGCATTCCACGGGAAAGGCGCCCAACGATTGCTACTCCCTTTGGAAATTTCGTTCCAGAAAGGAACTCACCAAGCTGTCTGCCGTCTATCATCCTCCGACGATGCAAGGAGTAGCTCATGACGACGACCGGAGCCTTTGAGGTTTCCGATCCCTTTGAGGTACAAGGTCGCCCTGATCCGGGACAGATCACCGTCCATGAGTTCCTGCATTATTTGTCCGCCAGCAAACTCTTGAACCCGGCTGAACTGGAAACCTTCCTGGCCGACCATCCTGGCCTCGACAACGGCGACTTGCAGCCCCTAATCGATACCTTCCTCAAAGAAGGCCTGCTTAACCCGTATCAAGTTGAACGGCTCTTGGCCGGCCAGACTTTTGGCCTGGTTTTGGGCAATTATCGCATTGTCGACCGGATCGGCAGCGGCGGCATGGGAGTAGTATACAAGGCCGAGCACGTTCACATGAAACGGGTCGTTGCCTTGAAGGTGCTCGTGGCCGAGGACGATCGCGAATCGGTTTTCCTGCAAAGGTTTTACGGCGAAATGCAGGCCATGGCGGTGCTGCGCCATCCCAATATCGTCTTGGCCTTCGATGCCGGCGAAGTCAACGTGCCGCACGACTTTTCCAAGGTCCTGCGCTACCTGGTAATGGAGTTTGTCGCCGGAAAAGACCTCGAACAGCATGTCATTGACCACGGCCCGATGCCGCCTCAGCGCGCCTGCGACCTGGTCCGTCAGGCAGCCAGCGGCTTGCGCCATGCCTTTGAACACGGCCTGGTCCACCGCGACATCAAACCCTCCAACCTTTTCTTGACCGGTCAGGATGAGGTCAAAATCCTGGATTTCGGCCTGGCCCGGCTTTGTCGCCGCCGCTGCACGGAAGCGCACTCGATGCTGGGCACGATTGATTACATGGCCCCCGAACAGGCCCGTGACGCACGGTCTGTTGATATCCGGGCTGACATCTATGCCTTGGGGGGCGTTCTTTACTGGCTCCTTTCGGGACACACCCCATTCCAGGGCGACCGGCCCGCCATCGAGGAACTCCTCGCTCGCCAATATGAATCTCCGGTGCCCCTGCGCAGGCACTGTCCCGATCTGCCTCTGGAACTGGAAGCCATTGTTTGCCAGATGATGGCCCGCGATCCCGACGACCGTTATCCCACGCCCCTGGCCGTCATCAGCGCGCTGAATGAGTATCTGGAGCAAGATCGCGCCGATTCCACGTCGCTGGCGACCGCGACGGAAAGACCGCGCCAAACTTCAACCCGAGCTCGCCACACCCAAGTCGGCTCGCTCGTGGACACGATCGCCAGTAATCGGATTCAACAATTGCTGTTTGTCTCACCCGATGAAGCATACCGTCGGCAGATTCACCAAGTCCTTGTAAGACCTACCTTGGAATGCGTGGATGCCGGCGGCACCCGGGAAGCCCGCGAACGCTTTTTAGACAACTCGATCGATCTCGTGCTGATCGACACCTCGCTGCCGGAGCAGGATTGGTCGGAATTCTGCCACGGCTTGCGAGCGGAGCCGCCCGTTCCCTATTTGAAAATCGTGCTTTTGAATCGCGGTTCGGTCGCCGAAGAAACGATATTCCAACCTGAAATGAGTATTGACGACGTTGTGCCCGCAAGCGCCTCGTCGCAGTACTTGCGCGCCCGGGTTCACCAATGCCTTCGTTTCAAGGATGCCGAGGAACGAGCGGACAAACTGGCCGGACACTTAATCGCAACCAATGGACAGCTGGAACAATCGATTGAAGTCCGCAGTAATGCCTTATTCCAGTCACAAGATGTGCTGATTTTCACCATGGCCAAGATGGCGGAAATTCGCGGCATGGAAACGGGCGGTCACTTACTTCGCATGCAGAGCTACGTGCGCGTTTTGGCCGAGGAGGCCGGCCGATTGCCCTCCTTTGCCGGCCTGCTCGATGCCAATTCCGTCCGCATGCTGGAACGCTGCGTGCTCTTGCACGACATCGGCAAGGTTGGACTGCCGGACCATGTGCTGCTCAAGCCGGGCCGGCTGGAACCGGACGAGCGGGCCATCATGGAATCTCATACGGTCCTGGGCGCGAACATTCTCGATGCCGTCAGAAGGCAGGACGGCGCTAACATGGCGTTTATCCAGATGGCCATCGACATCGTCCGCCATCATCACGAACGCTATGATGGAAGCGGCTATCCCGATGGTCTTTCCGGCGATGCCATTCCGCTGGCCGCCCGCATTGTTACCGTGGCCGATGTCTATGACGCCTTGCGCAGCAAACTGGTCTACAAGCCCGGCCTGAACCACGCCGCCGCCCGCCGCCTCATCCTGGATCCCGCCGCCAAACAATTCGATCCCGGCATGCTCGTCGCCTTTCGCCAAGTGGAAGCGAACTTCGAAAAGATCTTCGAGCAAACGGAAGATTAATAGCGAAGACCCTGGTTCTAACATGCGAGCGGCGGGCTTTATGCCCGCCGTCTATTCCAACGGGCCAAGCCCGGCGGTTCACTCATCATTGTGTTGTTTTTCTAAGGGATCGGGTAATGAGGTAGAAAGAATACGCCGGTTACAAACGTGCCAATCCAGAAGATCAAAAAGATCAGGGCCAGCGGGTAGTGAATGCTGATCCTCCGGCGCAGCCCCGTGTAGAGAAGGACCGGCAATAGGAGCGCGGACGGGATGGAAAAGCAGAGGTGGATCTTGAGTTCGGACCAGGCATCGGTGTTGGTGAAATAGTCGCTAAACAAATCCGGATCGATGACCCGAGCGATCACTTCGAGACCGATCAAGGCAATTTCCGTTAGCACAAAAAAGACGATATTGATCCGTCCGTGGAGATGGTACTTGCCAAGTGCCAGAGATATGAGTGATGCAATTAAGAGTAATGTAACCGCCACGACGGCGATCTTGAGCACAAGTATCACGATGGGAGCCGTCAACACGCAATCTGTCCCCGCGGTCCAAACGTCAATGCCCTCCCTATTATTGGTACGACTTTCGCGGTGATCATGCCACTCCTTTAGGCGGCTTGCTTGCGTGATTTGGCCGGCTGATGTTTCCAGCGGCGGTGCAGCCAGAAGTATTGCTCCGGGGCGGAGCGCACCACTTGTTCAAGCGCCGCTGTGTAGCGCTGCGTTATCGCTTTCACGGCGTCGGATCGGCCCTCGTAGTCTTCGGGCAAGATGGAGTCCGCGAAAACCGTTTGAAAGCGCATCGGTTCGCCGACCTTGCGAACGCCCATCACCAGCATCGGCACTTTATATTCCAGAGCCAGCAGAGCAACCGCCTTGTGAGTTGAAGCCGGCTTGCCGAAGAAATTCACGAAGAGGCCGCGCTGCCCGGCATCCTGGTCCGCCAGCGTGGCAACAACGCCGCCTTTGGCGAGAATCTCTTGCATTTGGTCGAAATCCCCTTTCTTGGCGAGGATGCCTTGACCAGTCCGTTCACGGAAGCGGCGCAGGAAATCATCGCAGTAAGGATTGTCAAGCGGTCGGGCAATGGCGTGAGTCTTGAATCCGAGGAGGGCCAGCGTGTAGCCGCCCACCTCCCAATTGCCGAAATGGCCCGTCACCAGGAGCAGAGGGCGGTCGGATAAGAGCGCTTCCACGAAATGCCGGCCGTTCTGTAGGTCAAGATGACGTCGCCAAGTCGTGGGATGCAAACGGCGGGGCAAATGGACGATCTCGATCATCAGATTGCAGAAATGATTATAGATGGCCTGAATGACCTCGGTCGGAGCCTCTGCGCTATAACGCTCGGGGAAAGCCTGCCGCAGATTAGCGGCCGCGACGAGACGATGGCGCTCATCCACGCGATAAGCGAGCCAAGCCAGACCGCGTGCCATCTTGCAAGCGGCCTCGTAGGACAGGGACTGAATAATACAGACGACGAATCTCACAATGAGGTAGACCATGTAGTCGGCGAGACGCGAACGCTTCTTGCCCATGTGGCCACTCCTTTGGCGTAGGGGATTGCAAAATGCAATCACCCTGTTAATTCCACGACTCTACCGGTCACTGCAGATCGGTATATGGCGAGAATTACTTCCACCGCCTTGCGGCCCTCCCGGCCATCGACGATCGATTTACCACCCGTTTCAATCGCTCTTACGAAGTCGGCAAGTTGCCTGGCGTGACCGACATGCGAAATGGCCGCCGGATTGCTGGAGCCTCCGGATGCCCCGGTTTTTTGGGCGAATTGTTCCTTGATGGCACGATCCTCCACGGTTTCCGGCGTCAGTTCCCAACGGAGGACATCGTCCTGCTCGATTACGGCCGTGCCTTTGTCGCCGTGGATCGCGATGGTTTTGGGCAGCCCGGGGTAAACACTGGTGGTCGCCTGGATCACGCCCAGAGCGCCGGACGCGAAACGTAAACAGGCGACGGCGGCATCCTCGACTTCGATGCGTTGATGAGCCAGGGTGGCCGTGAAACCCATGATATGCGTCACCGGACCCATGAGCCAGAGCAGCAGATCGACGTTATGAATCGCTTGGTTCATAAGTGCCCCGCCGCCGTCGAGCGCTTGGGTTCCCTTCCAACCCCCTTCGTCGTAATACGACTGAGGCCGCCACCATTTGCAGGTCGTCTCGCCAAGCGTCAATCGCCCGAACCGCCCCGAATCGACCGTCTTCTTTAAAGCCAGGTTGGCGTCGCCGAAGCGCGAGGGGAAAATCGTACAAAGCTGTACGTGATTGCGGTCACAAGCTTCGATAATGCCATCGCAGCGCTCCAGCGTGATCTCCAAAGGCTTCTCGACGACGACATGTTTACCGGCCTGGGCAGCGGAAACGGACGGTTCCAAGTGAGCCCCGCTGGGAGTCGTGATGATGATGACTTGCACATCCTTGCGTCTAAGGACGGGAGCCAATTCCGTGAAAACGTCGCAAGAAGTCTCTAGTGAGCCGGCAAGGTTCTCGGCATTTTGCCGGTTCCGACTGACCAGTGCCACTAGCCGCGCTTGCGGTATGTCGGCAAGGGCGCGGGCATGAAACCGCGCGATCATTCCACAGCCAACGATTGCGAACCCCATCATGGCGTTTCGTACTTCGTCCTTTGTCCTTTAACAAGGACGAGGATTAATTAAGTTCTTCGGCCTTCAGCAGCAGCGCCGCCTTCCAGAAGTATTGCAACCCGCTTAGGATCGTGCTAGCCAACATGGCGTAGATTAGGCCATCGCGGATCCAGTCGAAGTAGGGCAGAGCGGCGGCCCCGGATTCCCGCGCTTTCAAGTCACAGAAGATAGCAATGAGGGCGGCGCATTGCAGCACCATTTTGACCTTGCCGACCCATTCCGCCCCGAACCGGGCGCCTCGGTTCTCCAGAAAGCTCCGCAGGCTCGTGATGACGAGTTCGCGCGCGACCACGACGGTGACCATCCACGGATAGAGTCCGGCGCCTTCGACGGGCATCAAGAAAATGTACGCGCCGCAGGTAAGGACTTTGTCCACGAGGGGATCGAGGTTGCGACCTAGGGTGCTGGTGATGCCTTGTTTGCGAGCCAGATAGCCGTCAAGCCAGTCGGTGAACGCGGCCACGCAGAAGATGACAAGGCACCAGGCCCACCAGCCATACGCGATGAAAACGAAGAGGATGAGCGCCAGGACGAAGCGCGAGGCCGTGAGTTGATTGGGCAGGTTGAAGACCGGCGGCCGGGTTGGTGAGAGAGTGGCCATGCGCAAATCCTATCAACATCCTGTTTGTTCAGCGGCGAGCCTCCGGCGAGCGCGTTGCAACGCGCTCGCCGGAGGCTCGCCGCTAAACGTCAGCGCCGGCCACCGATCAATCGCGCCGCCAAATCGTAGCCGTCCGCCCCGGTTACCTTGACGCGGACCAGGTCGCCTGCATGCAGGCCCTTGCCTTTGACGCGGATGACACAGTCGATGTCCGGGGCATCGGCATGGCCGCGGGCGAGGGTGTGATTGGGGACTTCCGGGTCGGGACCATCAATCAGCACTTCGATTTCTTTACCGACCTGCCGCTGGCTCCATTCTAACGCGAATTGCTGCTGTGTCGCCATCAAGCGGTCGCGCCGCTCGGTTTTGACCTCCTCGGGAAGATGGCCGTCGAGGCGGGTCGCCGGCGTGCCCGGTTCAAAGGAATAGGTGAACACGCCGGCCCGCTCAAAACGCGCCTGGCGCACAAAGGCTTGCAACTCGTCGAACTCGGCCTCCGTCTCGCCCGGGAAGCCGACGATGAACGTGGTTCGCAGCGTCAGGTTCGGGATTGCGGTTCGCAATTTGCATAGGAGTTCTTCGGTTGCTCCGCGATTGACGCGGCGCTGCATGCGTTTCAAGACCCGGTCGTTGATGTGCTGGAGCGGCATATCGAGATACGGCACGATCTTCTTAGCGTTGGCAAGTGTCTCGATCAATTCATCGGTGAAGTAATTCGGGTAGGCATACAGAATCCGAATCCATTCAAGGCCGTGAATGTTGTCCAGCTCGCGAAGCAACTCCGCCAGCCGAACCCGGCCATAAAGCTCCAGGCCGTAGTAGGTGGTGTCCTGGGCGACGATAATGAGCTCGCGGACGCCGTCGGCTGCCAATTCGCGAGCCTCGTGCAGAACTTCCTCAACGGGTTTGGTGACGTGTTTGCCGCGCATGCCTGGAATGGCGCAGAACGTGCAGAGCCGATCACAGCCTTCGGAGATCTTCAGGTAAGCGTAATGGCGAGGCGTAATGCGCAGGCGAGCGGTGTCTTCAAGCGCTCGGACCGGAGCAGGGCGAAAGAGCGAACGCTGTTCTTGACGGCCACTCAACGCGCGATCGACGACTTGCGTGATCTCCTCGCGACCGAAAACGCCGACGATGTGATCGACACTGGGCACTTCCAGAAGCAGGTCTTCCTTCTTACGTTCAGCCAGGCAACCGGCGACAACGACAGCGCCGACTCGGCCCCGTTCCTTGAGGCTTAACATCTCGCGGATGACGCCGAGAGATTCCTGCCGGGCCGGTTCAATGAAGCCGCACGTATTGACGACGACGACATCGGCCCCATCGGCATCGGGCGTGAGAGTGTAACCATCCTGGGCCAGTTTGCCCAGCATGCGCTCGGAATCGACCAGATTCTTGGGGCACCCAAGGCTGACGAAGGCATAGGTCGGCTTTGTCGCAGTTTTGTCCGTCTCTTTTCGCAATTCGTTTCCTTATTGGCTGTTCTGCTGGATTGGGCCATCCAACGGTTCAATGGATTCAATTAGCATCATCGTCTCGGCCTCTTGTACAGAGCCATTGTTGCATGAGCATCAAAAGTCTTTATAAGGAATCCGTTGCAAAGGCAAGGAAGGCCGTGGGCCGCTTGCCCGATAAGAGATGGCCGCCTCAACATTCCGGAAACGGCAGGATCGTGATAAGTCGTTATAGGGCAAAAGCTGGGAGCGAGTCAAGTTTCAGAACGAAGTGGTAAACATGAGCCATTAAAAATGCCGGACCGGCCGACCACGAGGACGCTGCCAACCTCGCGGCCTAAGCCGGTCCGGACAGAACAAGAACGGAGAGGCAGCTAAGAGCCAGAGTCGACCTCCCCCGTAGAATCCAAAAAAACATGCAATTCTCAGACATTTTTAATGATGCGCGCCACCGGGAAATTATTGTGAAATACCTTATACGCCAACAGTTTGTCCTAAGATGTTTCGGAGTCTAGAGTTCGAGCCATCCGCCACTTCCTGATGCAGTGATCGGCCATGTGCGTCCATGGTCACGACTGCGGGAAAATCCTTGACGCGCATCTCCCACACGGCCTCCGGACTGCCGAAATGTTTCAAATGAACGTCATCCACTCCTTCGATGCATTGGGCGTAAATCTGGGCGGCCCCGCCGATGGCATGGAGGTAAACGCAGCCTTGCTCCTTACACGCCTGGAGCGTCTTGGCGCCCATGCCTCCCTTGCCGATCACTGCTTTGATGCCATAGCGAGCGATCACGTCGGCTTGATACGGTTCTTCACGGATTGAGGTCGTGGGCCCCGCCGCCATTACTCGATATTTGACAGGAGCCTCGGGCCCCGTCTTTTCTTCCAGCACCACCGGGCCGCAGTGGTAAATCACCCCATTGCGCAGCACGGGCAAGTCGCCTCCCTTGTGCAAGTATTGGTGCACCGCATCCCGGCCTGTGTAGATTTTGCCGCTTAGAAGAACAATGTCGCCCGCCTTGAGATTACGGACGGCTTGTTCGGATAACGGGGTTTGCAAACGGATCGCTGCCGCCCCGCGTTGGCCCAGATCCAAAAGCTGGCCGCCGTCTTGCCGATAATCGTGATCGAACTCCCCGGCCGTCTGGTAAAGCCAATCGACGACCTCACCCTCCGCATCGAGCACGACGCCGCGCCGCCGAAACGCCCAGCACATGTAGGCGACGCTGACAAAGAACGACGCCGGCAAGCGATTGCGCGCCCCGATCTTGCACGAGCCGACCGTCAACTTGCCGCCGAAACCCATCGGGCCGATATCGAGTTTATTGGCTTCATTCAGAATTCGTGTTTCAAGTTCCGCTAATTCAGGCGCCGGATTGGCATCATCGACCTCACGAAGAAGTTGCTCCTTGGCGAACTCATAACCGCTGGCCCGGTCGCCGCCAATGCAGACGCCGAGGAAGCCCGGCCCGCAACCCTTGCCCTGCGCCTGCCAGACGGCATCGAGGATGCACCCGCGGACGCCTTCGAGGTCGCGATCCCAGCGTTTGCCCGCGATGATGGTCGGCAACGAGTATTGGGTGCTCATGTTTTCGCAGCCGCCCCCTTTGAGGACGAGCTTTACTTCAACCGTGTTTTTGCGCTGTTGATGCCAATGGAATACCGGGCTGCCTGGGCCGAGATTGTTGCCCGTGTTCTCGCCACTGACGCTATCGACGGAGTTTTGCCGTAGATAGCCTTTGGCGGTCGCCTCGGCCACGGCATCCCGGCACACGTCCTCAAGTTCAAGTTGGTCGAAGCCGACGGGCGTCTTGATGTAAAAGGCAATCGTGCCCGTGTCCTGGCAGATGGGCGCGCTCAGTCGTTTCGCCAGGCCGATGTTTTGCGAGACGAGATCGAGGGCCAAGTCGGCCTTCGATCCCGCTTGCTCCAGCCGGCGGTGCAGTTCAATCACGTTGGACACATCCGCCGGCAAGTACGCCGAAGTACGGCGGATCAGTTCAAGTATCTGGGAATGGAACTTGGTGTTGTTCATTAGATAGCCTCAACGGGTCATTTTAATCTGGCGAGCGAAGGCGAAGCAGAGCTTCGCGGTAGTGCGGTCCCACTTCTCGTTTCCAGACTACTTCTCGTTACCAGGCTCAGCCTGGTAACACGCTGCCGCGAGGCTCCGCCTCGCAGTCCATACGGAAGGTAGCTTGGCATGCGGAGGCGAAGCAGAGCTTCGCGGTAGTGCGGTCCCAAAAAGAGTTTGGGACCGAGAGTTTGGGACCGAGGTCACGATTCTCGCCCAGGCCTTGCCTGCGACCGAGGCGTTCGCTTCACTCCTGTAAACGAAACAGCTTTCTGAGGGCCTCAAGTAGAGTATGGCTGCCGCCCGGAGTGTCTGCGTGAGTTTCTTCAGTGAGAGCACTGATGGGGCCGTGCAGGAACTGGTTCTGTAAAAGTCGAAACGCGCCTTCGATGTATTTGCGATCCGCCTCGCCGAGTTGGCCGTTCAAGCGCGAAAACAGTTGCCGGACGATGGCTTGGCGTTTGGCTTCGAGGTCGCTGTTGAGCCGGGCGATGATCGGGCCGTTCCGTCGCCGGGTCCAGTTTTTCAGAAACTTCGCGGCCTCCTGCTCGACAATGGCCTCGGCTGGGGCGATATGTTGCTGGCGCTCGCGCAATGTTTGTTCGCGGATGCGGGTCAGGTCATCGATGTTGAATAAGCATGTCCGGTCGCCGTCATGGATGTCCGGGTCAAAATCGCGGGGGACGGCAATGTCGAGAATGACGATCGGCCCACCCGCCCGTCTACTTATTAGCTTGTTAAACCGGCTGCGCGACATGATCGGCTCCGGCGCTCCCGTCGTGCTGAGCACGATATCGGCCTGCGAAAGGGCATCATCGAGAGCATCCCAGGGAACCGGAATCCCGGCGCAGCCTTGAGCCACGGCATTGGCTTTTTCCGGACTCCGATTCGTGACCAGAATGCGCAGAGGATGGAGATGGCGCAGGTGCCGCAGCGTTAGCTCACCCATCTTGCCGGCGCCGATCACCAGGATCGTCTTATCGTGAAAGTGATCGAACACCTGCCGGACATAATCGACGGCTACACTGGACACGGACACATGCCCTCTGGCAATCCCCGTCTCCCGGCGAACGCGTTTGGCAACCAACCGCGCATTCTGGAACAGGGCATGCAAAAGGGGCCCGGCGCTCGACCGAGCCTGAGCCGTCTCGTAGGCTTGCTTAACTTGCCCGGCAATCTGGCCCTCACCGACGATCAAGCTGTCCAGACTGGCCGCTACCCGAAACAAATGCCGCACGGCCTCTTGCTGCTGACGCTCGTAAAGATGCGGCTGCACTTCTTGTGACGGAACCCGGTGAATCTCACTCAGAAACTCGGCAATCATTACCGCGTCGAGCGGCGGCTGCGTCGCTTCTTGAGCCAGGTAGAGTTCGACGCGGTTGCAGGTGCTGAGGATGACTGCTTCGCAGCCATAGCGCGCGCCGAGTTCGTCCAATGCGGTAGTCAGCTTGGCGGCGTCGAAAGCCAGCCGTTCGCGAAGAGCCACCGGCGTCCTGCGGAAGCTGCAGCCGATGACGATCACTCTCATGGCCCACCCCCGGTCGACATGTGAGCAGTCGCCAGAGTGAGTAACAGCAAGGGAAAGGCTACGAGCGTCAACAAGGCCACGCGCTTGCCACGGACATGGAAGCCGTAACGCAAATAGAGCAAGATGGCAAAGACCAGCCAAAGACCCAGAGCGCTCAGCACGCGTGGGTCGGTCCATCCTTCGATTAGGCCTGATTGCATGCCTTGCCGCATGAGAGCCAGGCCGATCAACATGCCGATCGTCAGCAGCGGAAAAGCCAGGTTGAGCGCCCGGCGGTTCATCGCTTCGAGCCGTTCCAAGCTGAGCATTTGCATCCTCGGGTCCGGCATGTTCTTCGCCTTGAGCCGCTGAGCCTGGATCAAATACATCACACTGGCGAGAAAGCCGACGCAAACTCCGACTGACGCGAGCAGAAGGAGGGCGACGTGCAGGACGAGCCAAGGCTGCATCTTCTCGCTTTGGACGGCAAAAAAGCGCTCCCACCATGAATCGCCCGCGCCGAAATCGGGCTTGCCAAAGAGAGTGGCAAAAGAGGTCAGCCCGAAAACGAGTGGCAAGACAAAGACGCCCCAGGCCAGCTTCTTGTGGTGCATCGAGCCGTAGAGATAGAAAATGGCCAGGATCCATGCGAGAAAAAGGGTGGACCCATATTGCGAAGCAAGCGGAGGCCCTTGAGCGACAAGATACAGCGTATGAGCCAGGAAACCCGCCCAGCCGAACCCCAGTGAGAGCAAGCGCTGCACCGGCCGGGGCTGCAAAAGCTGAACCAGCTCCAGAGCCAAGGCCACGGCGTAACTGGCCTGGAAACAGAATAGCGTGATGCGATCGAACGGCATGGTTGGGTCATTATACCGTAGCGGCGGAAAGGCGAGCTAGGGCTCATCATCAGCCCGGATGGCCACTATCTACCAGCCCGCAGCGCAAGCAAGGGAAAGTGAAAGCCTTCCCTTGCTTGCGCTGCGGGCTGGTGAGTCAGCAACTTATCAATCGCTGAAAATCTTCCTCAGTAATATTTCCCCCAGTCAAGATCACGCAGGTCGGCTCCTCTAGTAGTTCAAGATTCGCCTTAACATGAGCGATGGTGATCGCGCTCGAGGGTTCCACAACCATCCCGTGCTTCCCATACAGGTCGGCCATAGCTAATCGAATGTCCTTATCTTCGACTAGGCGAATAGGAATCCGCATCTCGCTGATTCGCTGCCGCACTTTCGCGTGCGGATCGTCCAGGATCAAGCCGTCGGCAATCGTTTTGGTTCGAACATGATCGTAGCGGGCGTAGGTCGGGAAGTTGTAAGCTTCGCACCCGATGAGCCTCACGGCGGCCTTGTGTTTCAAGACGAATTCGGTCAAACCCATCAGCAGTCCGCCGCCGCCGACGGGAAACACCAGGGACCGACACTTTGGCAAGACCTTCAGAATCTGCTCCGCAATGGCGAAGTAACCGTCGGTCCAGAGTGGATCCAGGTGGGGGTGGACGAAATAGCCTTGCCGTTCGTCGGCGATTTGCTTGGCTCGATGCAGAAGTTCGCTGCCGCCACCCGCGATCTTGACGAGGTCGACGCCCAACGCCTGAAGCTTTTCATCCTTCGCTTTGGAGATGGCTTGCGGCACGACCCCGACCATGGAAAACCCGAAAGCCTTGGCGCCATAAGCCGCGCCGAGAGCCGTATTGCCCATCGAAGGAACGACGAGCGTGCGGCGCGGGCTTTCTTGGCTCAGACGATTCAAAAGATGCGCCGCCCCGTGAATCTTGAAGCTGCCGGCGGGGGCCAGGAATTCACACTTGGCGTAAATCTGGCGGTCGGGGAAGAGGTTGCTTAAGCGAATCAAGGGAGTAATGACGGGTGGCAACATGAGGCAGCCTACTTTCCCACCGAAATGCATAACGATCTGGCCGACTCTTCGAACAACTTCCCTTCAGATTCTTTGCCCATTTCAGACTCCATTCTTTGCATTCCTTCCAAGATTACCTGAACCATGATCCCTTTGTCTTCGCACCAAACGTAGGAAATGCCTACGAAAATTGAGTGTCCTTTGTCACCTTTTTCAAGCACTGTGATGTAAGTGTAAGGATACCCTGAGGCGGTAAATCCTTCGCTTTGACTATTTGTTGATGAGTCCGGAGATTCGGCAACAATTTCGTGAAGGTGCTTCACCGCGGCTTCAAAACCCTTCCGATCTTCTTTGACTACCTTGACGCCTGCGTGCATCGAGTGCATCGAATCCTCGAATCCAAAATGGCTTGGATCGTTCGATGCCCCTCCTTTCCAATAGTCCGACGGGAGCGTAATGGTGAAGCCATATTCTGAGGAGCGGTAAGTCCATGCGGTTGAACCGGTCGCCAAGGGAGAGCCAAGAGAAGCAAGTGAAGCAAAATAGAAAAACGCAAGTCCCATGGCCAAGTGCGTCAATGATAGCGCGCCGCCCACGATGGGAACTAACAATCCCGTCCCTCGATCCCTGCGCCGGATTATTAGGGCCGCAACTGCCAGGCTTATGCCTGCCAAACCCAGAAGGGCCCGCAGAGTTCCGCTGATGCGAAAAACGAGCGGATCATCTGTGGGTCGAAGGCCAACACTTTTCTCAAGATAAAAGAAGGCCAGGATGCCTAATACAACTGACCCGAAAGCCAGTTTTCTTGACTTGGTGGAGGCTGACAACGCCTTTTTCGAAAACCAAAGGGCGAGAACTCCAGCGAAGATTACCCACGGCCACGTGGTGATGGCGTCAACAGCAAGGACCGATCCTTTCATCATTCCCAATCCTGACACCAAAACGTGAAAGCATAGATTCCAATATCAAGATTGGAATTGAGTGAAGTTCCAATTTGCCCACATTTGCGCGGTCTCGCCATTTCCCGCCACGCAAACATGGGCGCTGGATTAGTTATTTCTTCTCCCGCTTCCACACGGACAGCGTCACGCCCTTGTCGCCCTTGGACGAGAATTCTTTGGGACGCTCTTTATTGCCGGGCGCGCCGTAGCAGACCTTTTGGTTGTCTCCGTCGATTTCATAGATGCCGAGCAACGGCTTATCCTTGTTTTCGCCCTCGGAGAACATGATGTCGATCGTCTTGGGACTCTTCGATGGGTCAATAGTGAATTTGCCCTTCGCCAAGACTTCGCCATCTCGAAAGACCGTGAATTCATCACCCTTAGTCGTGCGTTTGAGCCCCTTCAGATTTTCGGGTGGCGCTGGCTCGCCATTGCGTTCGCTGGAGACTATGACCCAGTCTCCTTGTAATTTCTCCATTTCCTTCTTGGCATCGTCCTTGGGATCGGCGCCCAAGAGCAAGCCGGCGATTAGGACCAGCAGCATCTTCGGTTTCATGAGGAAACTCCTTGACAGGGATAGGGAAACCGACTGATACGATAAGGCTACTCTGGTTCAACTACAAATACAAAGTTGATGATTGAAAGGTGCTCCGATTTAAGAAAATCACAACAGCAGATCGGTGACGAGGACTAATTCGCCGCAAAACGCAATTGCGATTGAGATCGCGATCAGTGGTAAACCGGAAGGAAATACGCAGCAATCCATAGGATCAAAAGCGAACAATCAAGGACGGCTGTGGCTACCTCCATCGTGTTATGCGTGACCTGGCCACGAGAAACAATTAGCGGGCCACCTTCTGATTGATCGTTGTAAACGATCCATTTATATTTCTTGTTCGGGTCCGGCTCAAATTCTGGCGCACTCTCGGTGGCAGTCACATCCGGCACCCGAGGTTCCGGAGGAATGGACGCATCCTTGGAAGCCGTGAACCCTGGAACCGACGTGGGTTCATTCCCATGGCCTCCTCTAAACAATCCTAAAAACTCTGGCGCGCAGCCGTTTGCCGTCGTAACTATGGCAAGACAGGCGAACAAGGATAGACGGGGCACCCGCTTCTTCGCGCACATCGGAATTTCACCTCGGATCAACCAAAATGAAGAAAATAGACCTCAAATACTGATTTTTAGTTATCGTCAGTGAAGGGGAGGCTTAATAACCAAATAAGTTAGTGAACGCTAGCCGAACATTTGAACAGCACCCAAAGGTTCTTTCCATTGCTTTCCACAGGGGGTCAGGCGAAATGGAGAGAACCAAATCCCGGCGACAAAGAGATAGTTAGGCGGGGAAGGGCAAGTTGCTGAGGCTCTCCGATTGAACGCTCTCCAACCGTAGCCGAACTTGCTCTGCATACTCGGTCGATAGCTCGAAGCCGAGGTAGTGCCGGTCCAACCTTTTGGCCACCGCCAAGGTCGTGCCGCTGCCGGCGAACGGATCGAAGACAAGATCGCCTGGTTTACTCGAAACCCGGATGATGCGTTCCAGCAGCGCCTCGGGCATCTGGCAGGGATGGCCGGTGCGTTCACGGAAGGTGCCGCATACCCGCGACACATACCAGGTGTCTTCCTCCGCGCGGAAAAAGCTGCCGTCTTCCTGCGGCCGCAGAATCCATGTATCGTCGGGAACTTTGCCGGCCGGATTGGCGCGCCGATCCGCGTAAGTGGTTTGGCGAGCGGAGGCAACGCGGACCTCATCGGCATTGAACGTGAAATGCTTTGGATCGACGACGTAATAGAAGATGTGGGCGTGGCTGCGATTGAATTTCTTGGTGCAGTGAACGCCAAAGGTGTAATGCCAAACGATCCAGTTGCGTAACGTGAGCCCCAGCGCGTCCAGGCGGATTTTCATCTCGGCGGCGTACTCGTCGCCAATGGCCACATAGAAAGAGGCGGTCGGCTTCAGGACGCGACGCACGCCGTCCAGCCACTTTTCGGTCCAGGCCAGGTATTCCTCCTTGGCTTTCTTGTCGTGGTAGACATCGTATTCGTAGCCAATGTTGAATGGCGGGTCGGCAAAGGTGAGATCCACGCTCTCTGCTGGCAGGTTCTGTAATAAGCCCAGACAATCGCCGGTTAGCACCTCGTTAATTTGCATGAACGTATTGTGCAAAGGCGCATGCCGTAAGTGAAGATGCTTTTCACCATCATTTCAGCCTGGGGAAATCCACAGCCAAGAATTGGCCTGTTCGCCAAGAGCGACCTACACTTGCTTGTCCCAAAAACACAACACGGATCGCTCGCTCAAGGCGGGAAGCATGGCAGACCGGGTCTTTCTCGGCCGATATCAGGTAGTTCGCCAGCTGGATGAAGGGGGCATGAGCCGGATTTACCTGGCTCGCTCGCTCGATCGGGGCCAGGAGGTCGTGGTTAAGGTTCTGCACGAACGTCTAATCCATGACGACAAGGTTCGCAAGCACTTCCAGCGTGAAATTCATGTCCTATCACAAATCAGCCATCCCAACGCCGTCGGGTTCATTGATTCCTCGCAAGACGATCCCAAGGGACCCGTTTTGGTCATGGAGTATCTCCGCGGCACGTGTTTGGATGCGGTTCTCCGGCAGGGCCGTCGTTTTGCTCCTCAACGAGTGGGTAAGCTGCTGGAGCAACTTTGCAGCGCCCTGGCCCACATTCATTCGCTAGGAATCGTTCATCGCGATTTGAAGCCGGGAAATCTCATGATTGTTCATCCGAACACGCCCCACGAAACCGTCAAGATCCTGGACTTCGGCCTGGCCGCCTTGCATACGACTCTTTACATCGCACCCGAGGATTTGGCCAACAAGGAGAGGCCCACGATCTCAGGCACTCCGCAATATGTCTCTCCTGAACAAGCCCATGGCGACGATATGGACGCGCGCAGCGACTTATATAGCGTCGGCGTCATCCTTTACGAGATGCTCAGCGGACGGCTGCCGTTCGAGCAGGAGACGATCAAAGAACTCCTGGCGGCCCATGCGACGGAGACGCCGCCCTCTTTCCGCGACCTGGGAACGGGGCAGGCCATACCGCCGGCTCTTGAAGCCGTGGTGCGCGCCTGTCTAGCCAAGTCGCCGGCTAGCCGTCCTCAAAGCGCGGCGGAATTGAACGACCGCTTCCAGGCGGCTCTAGGCCGCCCTCGTTCCACCGAAGCAAATTCGACGCCTGCGCAGGGATCGATCAGTGTGGAGCCCAGGATCAACCAGAGATTGGGTTTGCAGCCTCGGACTGCCTCGGAAATGAAGGATCCGAACGCCGAGGTCTTCACCCTGACTGTCAACATGCCCGAGAGCATGGCCCTGGTAAAAATCAAAGGCTTCGTCCACGACCTCAAGGGCAACATTGCCGAAAGCGTGCCCGGTCTAATTCGCGTACGCATTCCGGAGGAAGTCGAGGCGGCCTCGCCGGCCCCGGCAGGCATAATGGGTTGGTTTCAAAGCGACCGGCCTGCCAGCACCAAGCCGCGCCGGTTACTGGAAATGGACCTGTACATGGAAAAGAACCAGGCGAACCAAGCCGGCGGGTTGACGGTAAAACTGGTCCTCCGCCAAAGAGGTTTGCGCGATCGCTCCAAATCTCAGTGGCGGGCTCATTGCAGTCAAATCTTCAAGAATCTCCAAGCCTATCTTGTCACACGGTGAGCGCAGCGCCGGAATTCCCATTACATGCAGTTCAGCACGGTCTTATCCTAATAAGAATGCTAGACTCAGTGCTCCTTTACCGGGCGCCGTAGGTTCGATTCTGTTGGATGCCATGCGAGTTTTCCTATGACCCTGCTCTATACGGATCCTTTGTTCTTGCGCCATGATACCGGCGCACATCCCGAATCCGCCAAGCGCTTGAAATCCATCACCAAGCGCCTCGAAGGGTCTGGACTGGCCAAGCGCTGCGAGCCCGGCGCCTATCAACCATTAAAGGAGGAAACAGTCGCCCGGGTCCACAAACCGGAAGTCGTCAAGCTCGTTAAAGAGGCTGCAGCTCGTGGAGGCGGTCGGCTCGATGCTGATACCATTGTCAGCCCCGAGTCTTACAAAGTGGGCCTGGCCGCGTCGGGCGCCTGTGTCGCTGCAGTCGATGCGGTTCTCACCGGGAAAGACAAGACCGCCCTATGCCTCGTTCGACCGCCGGGCCATCATGCCACACCTGAACAGAGCATGGGTTTCTGCCTATTCAACAATATTGCCTTGGCCGCCGACCGGGCCCGGGAAGGGCATCATTTAACACGCATTCTGATCCTTGATTGGGACGTGCACCACGGCAATGGAACACAAGATATCTTCTATGAAGTTCCGGAGGTACTCTTTCTCAGCATTCATCGGTATGGCAGGGGCTTCTACCCTGGCAGCGGCGCGGCTGACGAAACTGGAAAGGGGCGCGGTCTGGGATACACGGTGAATGTGCCCATTCGTTATGGAACGTCGCGAAAGGACTATTTCGCCGCGTTGAGGAAGGCGCTTGACAAGACGGCTGACCTGATGAAGCCGCAACTTGTTCTTGTCAGCGCCGGTTTCGACGCCCACGCCAAAGACCCGATTGGCTCATTGGGTTTGGAATCCGAGGACTTCAGCGAACTCACCAAAATGGCGCTGGAAGTCGCGCGGACGCATGCTGAAGGCCGCCTGGTAAGTTGTCTTGAAGGCGGATACAACGTCGACGCCTTGGCTGAATCGGTTCAGGCACATCTGGAAGTTCTGCTAGCCAAGCATTGAGAATCAAGTTCATGGTTCCGTTTATCGTTTCGCGCCCGCAGGACAGTTCGAATTATTGTTTCGCCCCCTTACGGGCGCGAAACGATAAACAGGAGGCGATGTCCCCCGGCCATCGCGCATGATATACTGCACTTATGACCCCGCCGGAAATCTTCATCCTTATTCCTGGACGCACCAGCCGCCAGGGGACCACGCTGAACGAAGGCAAGTTCACTTCGAATTATGTCGAAGAAACCAGCACGCTGATGATGAGTGCCGAGGATATGACTCGGCTCTCGCTAAAAAACGGCGACCGCGTTCGCCTACGGTCGGAACAAGGCTTTATCGAATTGCCTTGCCAGGGCGCCAAGGCCGGCGAACTTCCTCCCGGATTATTGTTTCTGCCCTATGGCGATCTTTCGAGCCGCTTGATGGGCGGCGACACGCACGGTTCCGGCATGCCGAGCAGCAAGGGCCTGGATGTGGAACTGGAAAGGATATGACTATGCTCGAATATCATGCGGCGTACTATTTGATTGAAGATGGCTGGTACATGATGCGCGTCCTGGATTTTCCCGGAACAATTAGTCAAGGAAAAAACATGAAGGATGCCCGGTTTATGATCCGGGATGCCTTGCGGCTCATGGCCGAGTGCGCACTTGAAGAAGGACAACCGTTGCCCCGACCTAATCCAAGGGCTCGAGACAAGAAGGCCGATTCGGTTGAGCCGATCCGGCTGGGGGTCCGTACATTGTCAGTGAAGCTCAATGAAAAGAAGAAAACTGCTCAAACACCCAGGAATTCACGACTGCGTCATCCTGCGTGAAGGAGCGGCCCACACTATCGTATACAACACGAGGACTGGGCAACAAAGCTCCGTGCCGCGGCATCCTGAAATCAAGTACAGCACCGTTCGAAGCATATGTAAGGACCTCCATATTCCCGCTCCCAGAGAGCGATAAACGCGAGTTATCATTATGCCGGCGGAAATCAAAGTCGTCTCCAATGCCACTTGCACCTTCTGCGGCTGCGTATGCGACGACATGGAATTGACGGTTGAGAACAACCATATCACCAAGGCGAAGAACGCCTGCGTGCTCGGCAAGGCGTGGTTTCTCAACCATCACATCGAGGATCGGCCCGTCGCTACCATCAAGGGCCAGCCGGCCAGTCTGGAAGAAGGCATTGAGCAAGCCGCCAAGATTCTGGCCGGCGCCCGCTATCCGATTGTCTATGGTTTGTCGGATACGACCTGCGAGGCACAGCGCGTCGCCGTCGCCATTGCCGATCGCATTGGCGGTTGCGTCGATACGACGACTTCCGTCTGTCATGGTCCATCCGGCATGGCGTTTCAGGGCGTGGGCGAGGTGACCTGCTCGCTGGGTGAGGTCAAGAACCGAGCTGACCTGGTCATGTTCTGGGGCTCAAACCCGGCCGAATCGCACCCGCGCCATTGGGGTCGTTATTCAACCATGCCCAAGGGGCTGTTCGTGCCCAATGGCCGCAAGGACCGCACCGTGGTCTTGGTGGATGTGCGCCGCAGCAAAAGTGCGCCGGCCGCTGACATTTATCTCCAGATCAAGCCGCGCAAGGATTTTGAAGCGCTGTGGATCTTGCGTGCCTTGGTAAAGGGTGTGGAACTCGATCTCTCGGCCGGGGATGAAGTCGGCATTCCGTTGGAGCAATTGAAGGACCTGGCCGATCGCATGAAGGCGTGCAAATTTGGCATTCTATTCTTCGGCATGGGTCTGTCGATGACACGGGGCAAACATCTCAATGTGGAAGCCGCCCTGGCGCTGGCCCGCGACCTCAACGAGCACACCCGGTTTTACATTAAACCGATGCGCGGCCATGGCAACGTTACTGGGGCGGACAACGTCGTTAGCTGGCAAACGGGATATCCATTCGGGGTCAATTTGGGACGCGGCTATCCCCGTTTTAATCCCGGCGAGTTTACGACCGCCGATACTCTGGCCCGCCGCGAAGCCGACGCGGCTCTGATCATTGCCTCCGATCCGATGGGCAACTTCTCGCAACCGGCTCGCGACCACTTGGCGCGCATTCCCTACATCGCTCTAGATCCCAAGGAAACACAAACGACTCGCGGCGCGGCCGTCGCGTTCACCACGGCGACTTATGGAATTAACACGGGCGGCACCGTCTACCGGATGGATGATGTGCCGATCCCACTGCGCCCGGCATTCGACTCGCCATATCCCAGCGATGAGGAAGTGCTCAAGCGGATTGAGAAACGCATCCGAGAACTGCAAGTTTTTCCCGCGATCACCATAAATGGACATACCCACTAGCATGCCGGATGGCGGCAAGCCGGGGATTCGCTATGCCTCCCAAGATCGCCCCGAGGCGGTCGTCGTCGCCATCTTGTATCGCACTGCCTCGCTCCTTCGTCCGATAGACGATGTCGACCGCATACGGCAAATGTATCAGAACTCCAACCTGGTCCTCAGCGCATGGGACGGCGAAAAGTTAATCGGCATTCTGCGCGGCTGGACGGATGGCGCCTTTGACGGGTACATTTGCGACCTGGCTGTTCATCCGGATTATCAGAACCACGGCATTGGGAGCGAGTTGCTGGATCGGGCGCGGGCGACAAGTCCTCAAGTTCAGTTTGTTCTGCGTGCATCGAAGATCGCCGTCGATTATTATCAGCACATCGGCTGGCAGAAAATTGAGAATGGTTGGTTCTGGCCGCGCGAGCCTTGGTGATATTCCTGGTTAAGCATCGAACGGCCCTTTTCCATGAACGACAATAGCGGCGTCCCAGTTTCCAACTTTGCCGCCCTGCGAGATTGGCTGGCCAAGCAGCGCTTGCAGGGACAGGCCGACGATCCCACCTTGAAGAATTCCAAGCCCTCTTCCACCACGCAGGTTCTGGAAAGGACTTCCGCTGACCCCCAGCCGACGTTTAGCGTGTCGCCAGATGGTTCGGGCGATTTCACCGATATCACCAGCGCCGTCAGAAAAGCGCCTGGAGGGAGCCGCATTTTGGTTCGTCCAGGCCGATACCAGGAAGGCATCATTCTTGAAAAGCCATTGGAAATCGTCGGCGACGGCTCACGCCAGGACATTGTCATCGAAAATCCCGACACTCATTGTGTTCTGATGCAGGCCAGTCACGGCGCCGTGCGGGGTTTAACCGTGCGCAGCCAGGGCGCTTCCAAAGGCAACAAACGCTCAGCGGTTTACATTGTCCAGGGAACTCTGCTCGTTGAAGAATGCACGCTCTCTTCGGACACTCTCGCCGCCATCTCGGTCTTGGGCCCTTCCGCCAGGCCGACGCTACGGGGTTGCCGCTTTGTTGATAGTCGATCCAGCGGGCTTCTGGTGGCCGATCATGCCACGGCCACCATTGAAGAATGTGAGTTTCTGGGCAATGGCGAAGCCGGCCTTCTCATACGGAATGAAGGGAACCCGGTTGTTCGCCACTGCAAGTTCCACAACGGCAAAATGTTTGGGCTCATGGTCGATCAAGGCGGCCGGGGGACGATCGAGGAGTGTGAGTTTTTCAAAAATGAGGCGGCCGGCGTGGAGATTTCGGGCGGCAATCCGCTGATCCGGAATTGCACGATCCATGACGAAAAAATCGGCATCCTTTCCTATTCCGACGGCACGGGCACCGTGGAAAATTGCGACCTGACTCGTAATGAAATCGGCGTTCTCATTGCCGAAAGCGGCAATCCATTGATCCGAACCTGCCACATCCATGAAGGACTTGTCTACGGTGTCTCCGCCAAGCAAAAGGGAAGGGGGATCATCGAAGGCTGCGACATTCACGACTGCGCTAAAGCGGACATCCATATTATCGAAGCCAGCATTCCTATCGTCCGGCGCTGTCAATTGCATGACAGCCCGCAATTCGGCGTCTTTGTGCATGCCGGCGGGGTCGGAACCATCGAGGAATGTGACATTTTCGCCCACGGTCTCGCTGAGATTGCCGTCAGTGAGGAGGGCAATCCGTTTATTCGCCAGTGCCGATTGCACGATGGCAAGAAATTCGGTCTGTCCGTCCAATTGAAGGGCCAGGCCGGCGTCGTGGACTGCGAGATCTTCGGCAATGCCCTTTCCGGTGTTTTGATCCGGACCGGAGGAGATCCGGTCATTCGGCGCTGCAGAATTCATCGCAACATGGCAGAAGGCGTACGCGTGCTGGAAAGAGGAGCGGGCACCTTTGAACGCTGCGATTTGACAGGGAATGCCAAAGGGCCCTGGCAGATTGACAAAACATCACGGGTGCAGAAACATGGGAATATGGAATAGCAATTGGAGGTCAACCATGAAAATCATAATCCAGATGTCCAAGTCCGAGGAACTCAAAGCCCTGCCTATCCTTTTGAGGCATTCGCCCGGGACCATTCTGCCTCAAAGGACATATAACGCCTCAGGCTGTTCGGAGCCTGCGTGACGCGGGAATCAAGTACACCAAGGTCTCTCGGGAGCCTGGATTGCATAACATCGAAGGGACCATTTCCGGTGAAAGAATATGATATTTTCGTTCCACTGTTTGATAACGAGGTCGGTCTTCTCTAATGTCCCTCCTAAAAATCGCCAACGGCACCGTCTACGATCCGGCCAATAACTTTGACGGGGTCGTTAAGGACATTTGGATTCGGGACGGTATCGTCGTCAATTCTCCGGGTGATTCTCCGGTCGCTGACGCTCCCGGCTCGCCAGACAAGGTAGTTGACGCGGCGGGCCTTGTTGTGATGCCGGGTGGTGTGGATATGCATTCGCATATTGCGGGGCCCAAGGTCAACGTCGCCCGCAAGATGCGACCCGAGGACAAGCGCAAAGCCCGAATGGTCACCCGGACGCCAATCACGCGTTCGGGAACGACGGGCAGCGTGCCCAGTACTTTCGCGACCGGCTATCTTTATGCGGGACTCGGTTACACCACGGCTTTCGATGCAGCCATTCCGCCTTTGGGTGCTCGCCACGCTCATGAGGAGTTTCATGACACTCCGGTCATCGATAAGGGCTTTCTTCTCCTGTTCGGCAACAATCATTATGTTTTGAAGCAGGTCGCGGCCAACGACAGCGAGAAGCTGCGCGCCTATTGTGCCTGGATGCTTGGCTCGGCCAAAGCCTATGGCATGAAAGTCGTCAACCCCGGCGGCGTCGAGGCCTGGAAGCAAGGCCATCTCAACGTCTCCAGCCTGGACGAACCGGTCGAGTTGTACAACGTCACGGCCCGGCAGATCATCACGGCCTGCGCCCAGACCGCCATTGACCTAGGCTTGCCGCACCCCATTCATATTCATTGCAACAATCTCGGCTTGCCCGGCAACTGGACGACGACGCGCGATACCATGACCCTCCTGGAAGGCCGGCGGGCGCATTTGACTCATATCCAATTTCACAGCTATGGCGGCGGGCCCGACGACCAGGGCAGCTTCCGATCGCACGTTCCGCAATTAGCGGATTACGTCAACAGCCATCCGAACCTTACCGTGGATGTTGGCCAAGTCCTTTTCGGCGAAACGACTTCGATGACCGGCGACGGCCCGCTTGGCTACTATCTACACAAAGTCACCGGCCATCGCTGGGCTAACATCGACACCGAAATGGAAGCCGGCTGTGGCATTGTGCCCATCAAATACAAGGACAAGAGCTTCGTAAACGCCTTGCAGTGGGCCATCGGCTTGGAATGGTACCTGCTCGTTCAGGACCCATGGCGCGTGGCCATGAGCACGGACCACCCCAACGGCGGCTCCTTTCTGGCCTATCCCGAAATCGTGCAACTGCTCATGGATCGGACCTACCGGCAGGAGGCTCTGAAACGCGTTCATCCGCGCGTGCTCGAACGCTGCGTGCTCAAGGACCTCGACCGCGAATACTCGCTGTACGAGATCGCCATCGTCACGCGCGCCGGCCCGGCCCGCATTCTTGGGCTAAAACAGAAGGGTCACCTGGGGCCCGGCGCGGACGGCGATGTGACGATCTACACACCTGGCGCCGATAAGAAAGCCATGTTCGAGTTGCCGCGCTATGTTATCAAGGGGGGCGAAGTCGTGGTCGAAAAAGGCGAGATACGCCAGAATCTCTTTGGCAAAACGCTGCATGTCCAGCCGGCCTACGACGAAGGCGTGATGCCCGACATCAAAAAATGGTTCGAGGCCTATTACACCATCCAGTTCGCCAATTACCCTGTGGATCCCAGCTACCTCGACCACGGAGGCATACCGGTGGAATGTTCCCGTTAATGGCAAGCACAATTGACAACGAACAACGAACTTCGAACAACTGATCAAAAATGAAACTAATTCTGGCCATCATCCAGCCTTCGAAGCTTGAGGCGGTCAAGGAAGCCCTCAACAAAGTTGAGGTGTTCCGCCTGACCATCGTCGACGTGCAAGGCTTCGGCCGGCAGAAAGGACACTCCGAGGTTTACCGCGGGCACGAATTGACGGTAAACCTGCTCCGCAAGGTGCAGCTGCAGATCGCTGTCAATGAGGACTTCGTTGAGCCGACGGTCAACGCCATCATGGAGGCAGGACGAACTGGCCCCGAAGGCCGCATTGGCGACGGCAAAATCTTCATCCTGCCCTTGGACGACTGTATCCGCATTCGCACGGGCGAGCGCGGGCCGGAAGCCATTTGATGAATCGATCAACCATGAATGAGAGAACCACGAGTCCCGTTGGCTTGCTGCTGGCCGACGATTTGCTCTTTACAAGTCGGATCACAGGAACCGCCCGCGCTTTGAACTTGACCATTAAAGCGGCCCGCTCTGTGGACGTATTGAAAGCCATTGCCACCCAGGAGCAACCCGCCTGCATTATCTTGGATTTGGCCAACCCGGGCCTGGTGACCGGGGAGATGATTGACTGGCTGAAGCAGAACTGCACGCCCATGCCGCGGGTAGTGGCCTATGGCTCTCATGTAGATGCGGCAACCTTGCGAACCGCTCGAGCGGCGGGTTGTCACGAGGTAATGCCGCGGAGCCAATTTGCGGAGGCATTACCATCGCAGCTGGCCGAATGGCTGAAGCCAATTTAGGGCTGAATGGCTTTGCGTATATGCGGTTAAAGGGTAGATGGGACTATGCCGAATGCGAAATAGTGTAAACAATATGAAATTAGAGTTTACGAATGTGTTAACTGATTGAAATCAACTTATCGTGATATGAGTATTTCATACCCGCTCAATTCTGAGTGCCTTTTTCCGTTGGGGAACCGGCGTAGTCGCTCGAAAAGCGAATCCGGCCCTGGGTTACGAAAAGTATGTTTGGTCTTTTGGTAGATTCCGCCGACACGTGAATTATTGCGGCAGCGCAAAAACTGCTGATGGCAATACGTGGCGCAAGATTTGCTGTTTTCGTTTAAGCCCAGTTTTCAGTTTTCCGGCGAACGTCCTTGGGGGCGCCTCAGATTGCCGCCTCGGGGACATCGTAATAGGGGATTCGAAGAGAACCGCATGGGTAGAGGTACGGAGCTGCAGTGCCATTTTCCAATGGCGGGAAATTGCACTGGAGCCCGATATTCTTGTGCCTTGGGCTCCAAGATGAGTTCTGGCGGTTTTTCTTCTTGTGACCTTCTTTTTCGCCAAGTTCAAGAATCGCAAGGACCCGCGCTGGCCTCGGTAGGCCTCCCTTGAACCCGCCTGCGTTCAATGCACCAAAGACGGTGTTCGTTGACCTGGGATTTTCTCCCAAGCCGGCAGGTTCTCCCTCCGCTTGTCGATTCACGGATGAACCGATTTACCCCTTGCCTTGGTGGAAAAAATGGGCCGCTGCTTTATAACTCTCGCCGTTTCCGCTGCGCTTCTCGTTGCCGAACCTCTCATTGCCGGCATGGTGCCGCCGGGATCATCGGGCCAACAATCATCCTGGCTGAATACGCCGGGCCTAATTCGAGACACCGGCTTTTTACCGGGATTTGGCTATGGTCCGATGCTTTCCCCTGGCGGAAAAGGGCCTGAAGGGAGCGCTGGCTCCGGAGGCGGAGGGGGTCAAGGCGGCGGCGAGTCCGCCTCACTTGGGGCAGATAGTTCCCAGCGGGGAAGATTCCCGTTTCCCCCAATGCCCGATGGACTCTTCGGGTCTCCAACGGGCGGGTTGTTCGGGTCTGGTCCAGGGCCAGCAATGGGACAGAATGGAGACGTCGTGGCTTCGATGCCGACCGGTCCGGTGCCCGGCCAGAACGTCTTTGGGCTAAGCGTTCCCCAATCAAGCGCTCTAAACTACCCTTCTTTGCCTGAGGGCGGAAGCTCTACCGCCGTGGGCGGTTTCAATTCGCACAATTCCTTGGGCGGCGACGGGACGCTTTCCCAAAACGGCAGCTCCAACAACTCGAACAATGTTCATTTTCCGGGTGACGAGCAAACCATTTCGCGCACATTTCCGGGCAGCGGTCCGATCAACGGACCAATCAATGTATTCGGCAGTGATCTGCCCAATGCCGCCACTGGTCCTACTCAGCCTCTTGGCAATGGGCCCGTCGCCGGATTCGGCAATGGTTCCGGCGGCGCAAATAATGGCGGTTCGATCCTACCCAATGCTGCGGCCGTCCCCGAACCCGCTTCTCTGATCCTCTGTTGCGTGGGTGTCGTGGGACTGCTGGGGGTCGCGTCTAGGCGACGATCCGCAAAACCATGATGACCATCTAGTTTAATCCGACCGGAGATTGAAGCGCTGGCGTTATTTGCTTCTGGAAGCCAGAGTGACAGGCTGGCCGTCATTCAACGTTTCAGGGCTGGTTACAACAATCTCCTCCTCGCCGCTAAAGCTCTCCCAGTAGACCTCGTTCCCGGTGTTAGCCGGTTTTGTCTGTTTCTTCACAACTTCGACGATTTCATTCTCCGACTCGTTGCCGCGCATTCCTAATCGGATCGGCGTGCGGACTGCTTTGCCGTTCTTCACGCGATAGCAAAAGGTTTGATCGCCCTTGGTCACCACGGCTGTCGCGGGCAAGACCCAGACGTCCTTGTGCTCGGCGATGATCGTGGCGGTCACGAACATCCCGGGCAATAATTCGCCGTCGGTGTTTTTCAAATCAATTTCGGTGCGCAGAGTTCGGTTTTGAGGATTCAGGGACTTGGCAGTGCGCGTCACTGTCCCCTTGAATTGTTGCCTGGGGAAGCTCTGGACTCGGATGAGTGCGACATCGCCGTCCCTTACCCAAACGGCTTCCAGCTCCTGAATGTTAATGAAAATCCGCACCGGCTTCATCTTCTGAATGACAAAAAGCGAGTCCCCTTTGCTGGCGGATGCGGGTTGCACAAAGTCCCAGGTGTTGACGTTGCGCCGTGTTATGACGCCGTCATAGGGAGCGCGCACCTTGGTGTATTGCAGAAGCGTCTGGACGTGGTCCCGGTCGGCCTTCGCCACGTCCAGCCGTGCCATGGCCACATCCACGTCGGCCTGGGCCTTAGCCACCGCGGCCTGGGCGGCTTCAAACCCGAGGCGAGTCTCACTCATTTGTTCCTTATCAAGCACACCGCTTCGGCCCACTTGGGTCAGGCGCTCGTACTGGGCTTTCGCGCGTTCCAGTTCCGCTTGCCAACGCAAAACAGCCGATTCCGCTTGCTTTATTTCGCATGAGGCTTCCTTTTGCTTGAGTTCTACATCCATCTCGGGGACATACAGCTCCGCCAAGATCTCGTTCTTTTTGACGCTGTCGCCGATGTCAAAATTCCATTTGAGAACATAACCGGCGATCTTGGCATAGAGCGGCGTCCGCTCGAATGCCTCGATGTTGTAGCCGGGTCGCTCGATCAGGCGGCGGACATTCTTCTTCTCGGGTTTCACGACCTTCACCGCCGGGGTTTCGACGCCTGGCGCCTGGGCCGCCCGCTCCTGGGGAGAGGGCGTTGGCCGATTACACCCGGAGGTTAGACTAAGCATCGCCACGCCGACGGAAATCGCAAGCAAAAGGAAATGTTCTCGACTGACCTCGGTGGAAGCTGGTTGCCAATAAATGGACCGCATGGCTGACCTCTAGCTTGGTTGTGGTTAGGTTGTCTGCAAGGGCGGCGGTCCCTGGGCATTCGGGTCGCGTTCGGCAGGTCGCTCCCTGGAATGGTCGAAGTAACCGCTCTCCGCGTCGTCGGGGTCGAGGGACACTGACCGGGTGCTACTCCGCCCCAGTATAACTGTGAAAACCGACGGTAAAATGAACAGTGTGGCGAATGTGGCCATGGCGAGCCCGCCGATGACCGCCCGGGCGAGCGGCGCGGTTTGCTCGCCCCCTTCGCCGAGGCCTAGCGACATCGGCACCATGCCGGCGATCATGGAACAGCTCGTCATGAGGATCGGCCGGAGCCGGTGCTTAGCCCCTTCCACGGCGGCGGCACTTACCTCTTTCCCTTCCCGACGACCCTGCTCGGCGAAGGTGGCCAGCAAGATGGCGTTGGCGACCGCCACGCCGACAGCCATGATCGCTCCCATGAACGACTGGATGTTCAGCGTCGTTCGGGTGACGAAGAGGGCCAGGATCACGCCGGCAATCACCGCGGGGGTGGTGGAGATGACGACAATCGCCAGCCGAACGGATTGGAAGTAGGCGGTCAGGAGCAGCAGGATGGCGAGCACTGCCGCGATGAGCCCGCCGGTCAGGCCCTCGTAGAATTTCCCACCGGCCAGACCGCCAAACATCTGCCGCATGGGGGTCACCTGGCCTCTGACCTCGATCGAAAGATGTTTCGGCGGGCCGGGAAGCTCTTTCTGGTACACGACGTCCTTGGTAATTTCGTGTTTCCAGCCCGCTTGGCCCTCGGGGCCCGTGGTCGGGGTCCACAGGCTCTCATTCACGACCTGCAACGCCGCGTCGATGTGCTTGGCCACGTTCCCCAAGTCCTCGCCCTCGACATTGGCCGTGAGGCTGACCACGCGCTTCATGTTGTAGCGGTCGATCTCTCCCGGCATGGCGCCCGGCCGGACCTGGGCCACGTCCTGCACTAGGATCTGGGTTCCATCGCCGGCCTTGACCGGGATCTGTTCCAGCTGGCTGATCGAGTTCATTTTGGACTGTGGGATCTCCACCTGGACCTGGTAGCCGTTGCCGCTCTTGGGGTCCCGCCAGAACAGCGGGGTCGTGAAGCGGCTGGACAGGGTAGCGGGGGCGAGCGCCCGCCCGACCTCCTCGGCGGTCACGCCGCTCAGGCCGGCGAGTGCGCGGTCTACGTTCACCTCGATGGTGGGATAATCCAGGGACTGCTCGTACTGGAGGTCGCGCAGCGTCGGAATCTCGCGGAGCTGCTGCCGGACCTTTTCGGCGTAGGCACGGTTCTCCTGCAAGTTTGGCCCGTTGACCGTTACCTGCACCGGCGTGGGCGAGCCGAAGCTCATCACCTGCTCCACGATATCCCCCGCCTCGAATTGCAACTTCACGTCCAGCATGGCGGGGGCCTGCCGTCTTTGCATCTTCGGCAGCTTCTCGCGCAGCCGATTCTTGAATTCCTCCAGGCGGATGTCGCTGTCCCGTTTCAGGGCCACGCGGAGGACCGCCTCCTGGGAGCCTGCCGTCCACAGGTAGATGGCGTTGATGGGGTAGTTGTAAGACGTGGTGCCGACCAGGGAGACGCTGATGTCCACGTTCTCCTCGCCACCCGCCTCGTGGGCGATCTCCTCCAACACGTCCTTGGCGAGGGCCTCCGTGTCCTCCAGGAGGGTGCCGGCCGGGGCCTGCACGCGGAGCTGGAACTGGCCGGAGTCGACCCTGGGGAAGATCTCCGTGCCCAGCCCTGGATGCCCGATCCACCACCAGCCGACCAGGAGGGCGGGGACGGCCAGGTACGCGGCCACCAGTAGCCAGCGAACCTTCAGGACGCCCTGCAAAAGCCAGGCGTAACCGTCCTGGAGCCGGGCCATGGAGAACCAACGGGACGACTGTTGATCGTCGGCTTGGGAATTCCACAACAGCCAGGTCGACATCACAGGCACGAACGTGCTGGAGAGAATGTACGAGGTCACCATTGAGAAGCCGACCGCCAGCGACAGCGGCACGAACAGCGCCTGGGCCGCTCCCTGCATGAAGAACGAAGGGATGAAGACCGCGAGCACGCACAGCATCGCCAGCAGACGCGGCACGGCGGTTTGGGCATTGCCCGCCCGCACGGCGCGGGCGATGTTGGGCGTGTGCTCGAACTGGGTGTGGATGTTCTCCACCTCGACGGTCGCCTCGTCCACCAGGATGCCGACGGCTAGCGCCAGCCCGCCCAGCGTCATCAGGTTAATCGTCTGCCCCGTCAGCCACAGGGCGACGGTGGCCCCCAGGAGGGCCAAGGGGATGTTGAGGACGACCACGATGACGCTGCGCCAGTCGCGCAGGAACAAGAGCACCATCACCCCAGTCAGGAAGGCGCCGAGCAGAGCCTCGATGCCGACGCCCTGGATCGCCCGGGTGACGTAGAGGGACTGGTCAAACACGAACTTGACTTGGACGCCTTCCCCCGCGAGGGCCTGCATGCTCGGCAGCTTGGCCTTAACCTCGTTGACGACGCTGAGTGTGGAGGCGTCGGCCCGCTTGGTGACCAGGATGTATACCGACCGCTTGCCGTTCACCAGGCCGTAGCCGGTTGGAATGTCCGTGGTATCCACGGCATAGCCGATATCGCCTACATAGACGGTTGGGTCGGTCCCGAGTCGGACTGGGATTTTTTCCAAATCCTTGATATTCGCCCCGACTACGGAGTTTACCGGCACCATCGGCCCCTTGCCGTTGATGGCGACGTTTCCCGCTGGGGTGATCACGTTCCCTTTGGCGATCGCGGCGACCACCTCATCAGCGGACAGATGGTAGGCTTTCAAGCGCTCCGGGTCGGCCCGGATGACGATGGTACGTTGGTTACCTCCGAAGGGGGGCGGGGCGGATACGCCGGGGAGACTGGCGAACATGGGGCGGACGCGGAACAGGGCCGCGTCCTGGATCTGGCCGATGGTGATGTTCGGGTTGTCGGTGGAAAAAACTAAGTAACCGACGGGCACGCTGCCCGCGTCGAAGCGCATGACAAAGGGCGGGACGGTGCCCGTGGGCATGAACGAGCGGGCGCGGTTGACGTAGCTGACCGTCTCGGCCATCGCCTGCGCCATGTTGGTGCCGGGATGGAAGTAGAGCTTCATCAGGGCCACGCTCTGGATGTTTTTCGATTCGACGTGGTCGATGCCCGTGATGTAGAGGAAGTGGTACTCGTAGTAGTTGGTCAGGAACCCTTCCATCTGCTGCGGGTCCAAGCCGCCGTAAGGCTGGGCCACATAGATGACCGGCGCGTTTAGGTCGGGGAAGATGTCCACTGGCGTGCGGAAAACGGCCAGGACGGCGCCCAGCACGACGGCGACGATAGCCACCATCATCGTGATGGGATGGCGCAAAGCAAAGACAATGGGGTTCATGCAAGTCATTATTGCGAGCCGGCGTCGCTAATAAAAGGCAGGCCCGACCGCTGTGAACAAGAATTAATCCGCGAAAAACCGGCATAAACATCAAGATTGGCGAAGGCGGAAGATGAGAGCTAACCGCTTTGCGTCCTCTCAAGGCCGCAATATCCTTCAGAGCCGCGACCGTTAGGGAGCGGTTGCAAGGACCCTTCCTGACGGTCGCGGCTCTGAAAAAAGAGTCGCGGCTCTGAGGAAGGCATCCTATCATCGCAGTCTAGCGTTCTTTTGCGAGCTTCGCCGGAGTTGATTGGGTCGCTAGGTGGCTCGTCGCCGAGACGGGCTCCCATCGCGGAGAAGGGGCCGGAGCCGGGCAAGGCGCTTCCGGCTGCAGAATTTGCTTCGCCGGATGCCCCAGAGCGCGGTAGAGCCGAAACTGAGCGCGGTTGGCGTCGCCCACGGCGACATAGTAATCGGCGTAAGCCGCGGCCAGCGCTTGGATGGCTGCCACCACTTCTTGAGGACGGATGACCAAGAGAATGACATCACCGCCCAACCGTTTCGTCTGGTTGAGCCCTTCGAAGTTCTTCTCCACCGAATCCAGGGATTCCTTCAGTCCGCTTTCCGCCTCGATCACACGGCCGGCCGCGGCGACCGCCTGAGCGTGGGCCTGGGCAACCTCGGCGGCAATGCGATCTTGCAATCGCATGAGTTCCAGGACGGACAACCGATTTTCAGCGCGACGTTCATCGACCCGCGCCTTGTTGCCAAAGCCAAGGTTTTGCAGTTCCCACAAAATCTGAAGGTCAAAGTCGCTGCGGGCCCCGAAGTGGGAGAGATCGTCATTGCGCCCGGCGCCGAAGACACCGGCAGCCAGGGTACCGGCAGGATTAGTCGAGGCGCCTCGCAACACGACACTGGGTATCAGCGGGCGGAGGCGCTCCGCGCGCAGCCGTTGCAGCGTCGCCTGAACGAGCGCCTGCTGAGCGGCCAATTCCGGCCGCTGCACCAACGCGATTGGAATCAAATCGTCGAGCGCGTAATTCTGGTCCAAAAGCGTCACTTGCAACTGGGGCGGTTCGAGAGGTTCCACAAGCGTCGTGGGTTCGAGGCGCAGGAGCCGATTGAGTTCCGCGCTGCTGGTGCGCCAGCGTTCGCGCGCCGTAAGGCGAAATTGGCGGCGGCGCGCGGCTTCCGCGCGCGCCCGGCTGACTTCGAGAGGCGGCACCAGGCTGGGAGCCAATTTCTCCGTCCGGCGAACCAATTCTTCGGCCCGGCGCATGGCGTCGTCGGCCCCCGCCAGTTCGCCGCGCGCCTGCTGGACATTGAAATAGGCCTCGGCCACGGCCAGCAGGCTATCGTTGGCGGCTGCTTCCACGTCGGCCTGCCGCGCCCGCAAGACTTGCCGGGCCGCCAGCGGTTCAAATATCGCATCGCCAATCTGGAAGACAGCCGTCGGCGCGACGCCGGCCATGAAAGAGCTTTTGCTGGTATCCATGATCACGCCCGGCGTATCCTGGATCCGCCCGTCATGCCGGAAGTAATCAACGCCCCAGGAAAGGCTCGGCAGCCACAGCACCTTGGCCCGGTCTAGCTGAGCGGCGGCCAGGCGCACGCGTTCGGAGGCCAACGCGATATCCAGAGGCTGAGCATGGGCCAACGTCAGGGCCGTCGGCAAATTGATCGGCAGCGGCTTATCGTCGGCCAGCGGCTTCGGAGCGCCCAGTGTGGCGAACTCTTTAGCCGGCGGGAGTTCACGCAGGCCAGCCCGTGACGGCTTTTCTTGACCGTAAAGTCCGAATGCCGTCGGTCCCAAGCCGATGCCGGCCAGCAATCCCAGCCTAACCATCCATCCTCTCATGGCGCGCAGCATACCGGTTCTATCGGTTTTGACGGCTTAAAGAGTCAGTCAAATCCAAGGAGGGGTTCCGACTGCCGCGAAACAAAGAGGATGTGTGCCCCGAGACCTTCCACTCCACTTACTTTCTCTAGTTTTCTGATGGATTCTCAACTCTTCCTTCAACCTTTTTTTGGAAAAACATCTCTTTGCGATGTTTTTGTTTGCAAGCTAGGTAGGCTTTGTTAGACTCGACGAAGTTGGAATAGCCGGCGAGGGAAGGGGTTCTTGTCCCCACCGCCATCTGTTGGTCTCATGTCTAGCAAGGTTCGGCATGTTGTGGTCTTGGAAACGAAGTAGCCGACTCCTGTGCTGTATTGCCGCGTTGCTCGCGGTGAACATCCTTTGCGCGCCTCGGCAATCCCAGGCCAGTTGCGGCGATTATTTGATGCCTTCGTTCGGGCATAATAGTGCGGCAACATCGAAGGATTCCGCGGATGCAATGCCAGGCATGGGGCATCGCCAAGATGATCGGCAGCGCGATCCGCACCATCCTTGTTCGGGACCGAATTGCTCCAGGATACCTCTTCCGCAAGCGCCCATTCCAACCAGCCCCGCTCCCGTGCAGGATCTGGCCGCCCTTTTCTTTACGGTAAGATTAGTCGCCTCCGAGCCTTCAGCATCCACACTTCAAGCTCCTTCCGAAAAGCCGGCGCACAACGGCTCGCCAGTGTTTCACCCTCCACGTTTTACGGTAGCCCACCTCTAATTCAGGCTGTCTCCGAGCTGAATCGCGAACTCATCCGCGGTGCGCGTCATGCGTTTCCACGTGGGAATTGCCGCTTGACCAGGCGCTTTGTCGCCGCCTGGCTCGTGAGTTTCTCGGACGCTTGATCCAGCGATTTTCTTGACCAGCCTCTTCGTTACGGTCGTCGTGGCTTCATAAGGAATGCCGCGTTTGATCGTGCGCTTCGACTCCATGGCCGCGTATTCCTTACGCGCGTCCAATCCAGTCGATGCCCGGAAACAATTTGTGCGTTTTCATTTAATCGGTGCTAGCGAAGCCCACGTGTCCGTGTTCGGCCGACGTGGCAAAGAGTTTCGTCCTTTTATTCCATCTTAATTGGAGTTTTCCCATGGTACGTCGTCGGTCCGCATTCACCTTGATCGAATTGCTCGTCGTCATCGCCATTATCGCCATTTTGATCGGCCTGTTAGTGCCCGCGGTCCAGAAGGTGCGCGAGGCGGCCAATCGCATGCAGTGTTCCAATAACCTCAAGCAACTTGGCCTCGCTCTCCATAATCATCATGATACGGTGGGTACTTTCCCCATGGGCCGGTCGTTCCCTAACGGCGTCGCCGTTTCCGGTCTGAGCCACCTACTGCCCTACTACGAGCAGGACAACACCTACAAGCTCATCAACTTCAACGCCGGCTGGGCCGACCCTACCAACGACCTGGCCCGCGGCTGCATCTGCAAGATCCTGCAGTGCCCTTCAGACAGCGCCCATTCGCGGGTCCCGCCAGGCCTCGCCCCGACCAACTATCGCCTTAACGAGGGTACTAGCCTGGTAATGTGGTACGGAGCCACGGACACCAGTGGGGTGAACGCCAACATGCCGCCCCCCAACGGCGTTTTCTTCTGCAACGAAACTTACAAGATTGCCGACATCACCGACGGCACGAGCAACACGGCCGCCTTCAGCGAGCACGTCACGGGCGACTTCAGCAACGCCATTGCCACCGAGAAGAGCGACACCTTCAAGCCCGGAACGTATCCTTCGACCCCGGACCAGGCCGTGCTCGACTGCGCCGCGGTAAACATCAACGACCTGACCATGCAGGGCTATTCCAACGTCGGCGCTCCCTGGCTGCAGGGGTATCATTCCACGACCAGTTACTGGCACAGCGGCCCGCCTAACTCGCGCTCGTGCATGTTCCCGCCGTCGCGCATCATGACGACTGCCAACAGCGACCACACCAACGGCGTCAACCTTTGCCTGTGCGACGGGTCGGTCCGGTTCGTGCCCAACAGCATTAGCATGGCAACCTGGCGCGCCGTCGGGACACGAAACGGGGGCGAGGTGCTCGGCAACGACTGGTAAACAAAACTAGGAACCTTAACGCCCTGTTGGACTTTGTACTCAAAGCCGGACGAGCGCCGGCGGGATGGTTCCTATCCCGCTGGCGCGTCGTCGTGCGGCCAAAATACGGGAGAAACCAATCATGATTGATATGAGATTTCGAGCCAGCTTGATGGTCCTCGTCTTGACCTTGGTCATGCCGCTCGGCTGTAAGCAGACGGCCCAGCAGTCGGAACCCGATCAAGCTCGCGAAACGCTTCGCCGGGCCTTGGACGCCTGGCAAAAAGGGGAATCGCCGGATGCGTTGCAAAAACAATCGTCGATCACGGCAGTGGATCCGTACTGGCAAGCGGGGGTTCGCTTAACCCAATACGAGATTATCGGAGACGGGAATTCATCTGGTTTCGACTGGCAGTGCCACGTGCGATTGTCCCTACAAGATAACGGCGGCAACAGCTCGCAGGTGAAGGCCACCTACAGCGTTAGCACGGCGCCCGCCAAGGTAATTGTCCGCTCCGAGGATTCCTAACAGGGCGCGCCTCCAGATCTACTCCCCCTCTCCCCCGTAATCGGGGGAGAGGGGCGGGGGTGAGGGGGTTAGAATCCCTCGCGAAACTCGCCATTGTTGCACCGACCATGCCCCCTCACCCCCAACCCCTCTCCCCCGAGTACGGGGGAGAGGGGAGACCGGATTTTCTCCCCTCTCCCCCGTACTCGGGGGAGAGGGGCGGGGGGTGAGGGGGAAAGAGTGCGCAGCGAAGCTTGTCCCTGGTCTGGTCCGTCAATCCCATTGCTTTACACGAAAGTGAGAACACTTATGAAAATATGCCTGGTGAGTATCCTGACGTTAGCCCTAAGCTTGAGCTTTGCATTTTCAGCGGAGGATCCCCCAGCGCAGCCGCGGTCCGTGCCGCTGACCCGCCCTGCCATGAAACAGGCTCTGGAAGATCTGAAGGATGCCAGCCCGCGCGTTCCGCCTCCCGAACTCACAAAAGAAGAAAAAGCAAAACTTGGGGATCGGGCCGATACCCCCGAGGCTCGCATCCGCGCCCGTTATCTCCCGCCGGAACTGACCGCCGGCGAATTCTCCCGCGACCCCGACCCGAGCATGACCCTCAGCTTTGTGTTCAAGACCAGGCTTTTTTGGATCGTGTCGCGGGTGAACAACTGCCATTACTGAATGGGCCATCAAGAGATCAAGCTCGCGGTCGCGGGCCTGAGCGATGATGAGATCGCCGCTTTGGATGGCGATTGGGCGGAGTTCAGTGAGGCGGAGCGGGTGGCGTTCGCCTTCGCTCGCAAGTTGACGCAGGAGCCGCACCGGATCGAAGACGCGGATTTCGACCGTCTGCGCAAGCATTACAAGGATATTCAGATTCTGGAGATGATCTTCAGCATAGCCGGCAACAATGTCCTCAATCGCTGGAAAGACGCCATGGGCTTCCCGCAGGAACGAGAGGGGTCGCACTTCCTGGCCCAGCCAAACAAGGCGCCCTCCACCGACCGGCCGCTGCCTACCAAGAGCTTTCTGACGGCGACATCGAATAAATACAAGAATGCCACCAGCTGCCTCGCTCCGGCACGGCCGACCGGCGACAAGGGCACACCGAATCGGAGCGCCGACGCTCGCCGTCCTGCCCTTGAGTCGCGCTCCGAAGTTGAAGCGGCTTTGGCCGCTTGCCGCACGCGCACACCGCGGTTGTCCGTTGTGGACGAAGACAAGACGCGCGCGTTGTTGTCGGCGGACTGGCCCAAGGGACCGCTGCCCCAGTGGGTCTGCCTGCTGGCTAACTTTCCAAAGGCCGGCGTCGCTCGCGCAGGGAGCATCCGCGCGGCCGAGGAAAAAGGCGATTTGAAACCGCTCTTGAAGGCCCAGATCAGCTGGGTCGCCGCGCGCCAGGACCGCGCCTGGTATGCTCTGGGCAACGCTAAACAGCGGCTGCTGGCACTGGGATGCTCGGAGGATGAGGTGTATGCCCTCGATGGATCCTGGGACGCTTACACGCCGGGCGAGCGCGCCGCCTTTTCGATGGCCCGCAAGCTGACCGCCACTCCCGATCTGGTTACCGACACGGACGTGGCGGAGTTGCGGAAGCACTTCAGCGACCGGGAAGTGGTCCAGCAAATCCACTACTTGACAGTCAAAGCGTTCTTCGACCGGGTAACCGAAGCAAGCCATTTGCGCCTGGAAAAGAAGTGAGGATTTGAGTGCCGATTTTTTATCGCCCCCTGAGAGGTCCAGCGGCAATAGTGTTCGGCACGGTGGGGGGTTGGGTCGTTCCCATCACCTTTTTTCTTTCTCTGCGCCTGGTCCCGGAGGGACTACCGAAAATAGCCCAGCGATTCATCGCTGGGTCGGCCTTGCCGTGGCGCCCTAGTCCCGTAGGGACGGCTGAAGCAGTGCCTGGGTTCAGCCGTCCCTACGGGACTACCAGGAAGAAGGTTCCTATTTTCCCAGCGATAAATCGCTGGGCTATTTTCGAAGGCCCCTAACGGGGCCACATGCCCTTGGTCGAATTTCGTGCTGAACACTTATGGGGCCGGCGGCCACCATTTAAGGAGACGCGGCCATGAAGCGAACATGCGCCTACTGTCAGAAAGACTTCACCGATAAGGAACTCGCGCGCGCCGAGTCGGAGGGCATGGAGGCCGAGCGAAAGGAATTAGGCTTGCAGGGCGTGCTCTTCCGATACTTTGTCTGCTCAGGCTGTGGCAACGCCATTATTTTCGTGGATATCCACCCGCTCGAAAAGGAGTCCCCCGAGGCATTCCGCAATAGACGGACCGAACTAGAGGAGACTATCAATCAAGTACACGGTCGGGGAATCAAGGCCGTTCTCGTTCAAAGATAACGGCCTATTTCGCTTTCCGGGCCAGGTGCCGGGTGCCGGGTGCCGGGTGCCACTGGCGGGTGCCACTGGCGGCTTGTCCGCCAGTGTGTCGACGTAACTCCCATTACCGATCTCTCCGTCACTATTCCGCCTCTTGCCCTTGCTAAGGTTCTCCTGGTAAAGTCGGTCATGACTTATCTCCCACCTCACCGTAAGCAAGTCCACCATTTCGATGAACCCGGCCATGCCCATGAACTCACCTTTTCCTGTTATCACCGCCTGCCACTCCTCGTGTCCGACGCTTGGAGAATCCTTCTCTCGCGAAGCATCGAAGCCGCCTGTTCCCGACATGCCTTTGATCTTTTTGCTTTCGTTTACATGCCAGAACACGTCCATCTACTCGTCTGGCCTCGGAACGCCACAGCCAAGGTCGAGAACCTTCTTTATGCCTTGAAACGACCTTTTTCTTACCGTGTCAAGCAAGATCTGCTCCAACGGGGCGACCCATTGTTGCATCAGTTAACCGTGCGTGAGCGACCGGGAAAACTGGCCTTTCGTTTTTGGCAGGAAGGGCCTGGGTACGACCGCAATTTGATATCCCCCGAGTCGGTTTTGTCATCCATCGAGTATATTCACAGCAACCCGGTCAAAAGAGGATTGTGTTCCTCGCCGGCCGATTGGAAGTGGTCTAGCTGGAGACATTACCATCAGCAAGAGATCGTCGATCTTGATTTGCCGAAAATACACAGGTTTCAGCCGAGAGACGCCAAATCACTGGCGGACAAGCCGCCAGTGGCACCCGGCACCGGCCTTTAATTTGGTGACACCGTCATGTTCAGCCTTCCTTTCGTCGAGGCTGTCACTTTGCTTTCCGGGCCAGCCGCTCCAGGGATTCCAGAGCCTCACGCGTTTCCCGCGCCGCGGCGGCCCCGGCGGCGAGCTTTTTGAGGACATCCCGCGCCTCCGGCGTGCCGATCCGTTCCAGGACCTGAATGGCGCGCAGGGTCCGCAGCGTTTCGCCCGACGGAACGGCTCTCGGCGCATCGAGGATCGCTTTGACCTGTCGCCGCACTTCTTCCGACGGTTGCCCTTCCAACGCTTTTCGCAGAGACGGTTCAATTTGCTCACCAAGCTTGGCGAGTTCCTTGGCGGCCTTATCGCGGGTTACGAATTGATCGCTGTCAAGATCGGCAAGGAGGCGTTGCACGTGTTTGGGGTCAGGTTCCTGTGCTGGCTTGAGATGATCCTTTAAGAACGCAAGCGCCGAAGTAGGCGAATCGGCTAACGTCCAAATCGCGCGATAGGCCTTGGACGCCTCGTCGCCAACGTCCGACCAAAGATCCGCCAGGGTCTTTTGGTCGAGATCTCGCGGGAGCTTCTTTGGCAACTGTTCCCAAGGTGTCAAGTCCCAAATGAGGATGGTGCTATCAACCATTCCCGTAACCAAGGCTCTACCGTTCGGCATGAAAGCCAGGCACCTTACGAACGAATCATATTCGATGCCATGGAAGTTCTCGGGGCGCTTTATCTGGAACAGCTCCTTCCCGGTGGAAATCTCCAATATACGCAGTGCATCCCTATCAGCCGTGGCCAACATCCGCCCATCGCTTGAAAAAGCCAATTGACCTACTGGACCGGTTGGGATGAGGGACAAAGTCTTTCCGGTCGTGACATCCACGAGCCTGATTCCTTGGCCTGTAGTCTTTGGGGCCTCCGCAGTTAGATCCGAGCTGGCAATTGCTAGGATTTTACTGTCGGGAGAAAAACGAATGAAATAGTAACGAAATCCACCTGGAATCGACACCCGTTCGACGCCGGTTTTCAAATCCTGGAGGACTATACCCTTACGGTTCTGAGTAGCCAGGTTCATTCCATCGGGCGAAAAGATAAAATCACTAACTTCCTTCATTTGCCGAGTAACGACCACTCTGCCGGTTGCGACATCCCAAACATTCAATTGATAGCCTGCCATGCCCATGACATAGCCAATTGCGGCAAGTCGATTGTCATCGGCTGAAAGGCCAAACCGAATGATCTGGACGTCGGCGGACTTTCGGTCCAAATCAATGAACGATAGTTTCCTGGCCTCCTTGCCTGTTTCCACATCCCAAAAGTGGAGAGCGCCATCGCTCTTGGCGCAAATCACTAACTTGCCATCCGAGGAGAATTCACAGTTATGGATATTCCAATTCAGATTATCAAAGACATGAACAGGTTTGCCGGTGGCCGCATCCCAAAGACGCAGTGTATTTTCGGCTTTGGCAGTTGAGGCAATTATCTTGCTGTCAGGCGAAACAGCTAACGAATCCACTTCGCATAGATGGCCATTTCTCTGGTGGAGTTGCTTTCCGGTCTTAACGTCCCATAAACGTATGGAACTGAGGCCCGAGGAGGCAACGGTTTTGCTATCGGGCGAAAAAGACACCCAGCCCTCCAAAGGAGGCGCTAGTTGCCGAATTTCTTTTCGCGCGGCTACGTCCCAAAGTGTTAGCGCTCTTTGTCCTCCCGCCACCAAGAGTTTGCCATCCGGCGAAAAAGCCAGTTTCGAAATGTTGCTTTCAATGGAACTACGCAAAGATGCCTGCTTCGTCCCCGTTGCAGTGACCCACATGGTGACCAAGCCATCGTTTCCAGTGGCAACGTGCTTTCCATCCGGAGAAAATCCCAGACAACGGGCCTGAACAGGTATTGTTACAAGTTCAACACCTGTCATTGCGTCCCAAAGTTGAAGATCTTTCGTGCCGGCGACGCCTAAAACTTTGCCGTCGCAAGAGAAGGCTAGTTCAGCACCGCTTACCTTCTTGTCTAGAACAAGCCTTTCCAATCCAGTTTTTGCATCCCAAAGACTTACAGACCGATTTTTAGGTCCTTCAATTAGTGCGGCCAAGTTCTTGCCATCCGGGGAAAGGGCGGCCCTGTAAACACCAGACTTTCCCGTTGGAATTGAACACGATTCTTTACCGGTTGCTACTTCAAAGATACGAAGAGGGGATCCCCATCTATACCTAACCAGAGTCTTCCCATCGGCAGAAAGACTTTGTTCTCCGGTAATGTTGTGAAACGGGGATAAGTCTAAGTTTTCGAGTACTTTTTGTTCCACCAGGTTGCCATTGGCCACATCCCAGAAGCCGATGACTCCATCGCCACCCGCGGAGATAAGCGTTTTTCCGTCAGTGGAGAATCGTATATCAGCATAGCAATGACGGAGTTGCACAGTACCCATTCGCGCCAAAGCACCTGGCGGCAATGGGTCGCCGTAGAAATCCTTCTTCGCAAGCTTGGCTTGTTCCGTCTTCGGCGTCTCGGCCTTTTTCGCGGCGGATTTCGGCTCGTCCTTACGTTGCTCCTCCGCCGGTTTGTTTGCCAACACCTGATGAGCTGCCCAGCCCGCGCCGGCGAACAGCGCGCACGCCGTCATTACCAGAGCCGCGCCGGCCTTTAGCTTGCTAAGAGCCATCGTGTTGAGGATGCCCTTGGTGAGAAGGGCAACGGTCGTGGGCACGATTCCGGTTATCGCCTCGCCGGCAGCGAAGAGAACCGCCATCCGAATGGTACCGGCGGCTAGCACGGCCGGAACAGCGGCGGATGCTTCTTCCGCTAAGAGTAAGCCAACCGGTCCGGCTGCCAACGTTATGCCGCGCCGCGTCAGGCGGCCTTGCAAACGCTGGCGGGCGCGGGCCAGGCGGCTGGCGACCGTGCCCTCCTTCCAGCCAAGTTGTTTGGCGGCCTCCGCCTTGGTTAATCCTTCCAAACAGCACAGGAGAAGCGGAGTCCGAAAGCGCTTCGGCAGATGAAGTAGTTCCTCATCGAGAATCGCCCGGACCTCTCGGTACGAGGCTTCGGCTCCGGCGTCCGTCTGGCCCCCTGGTCGTTCGTCCCGTTCGTGACTTAGGCGTCGCAGGGCGCTTGCGTGCGCCTTGAGGGCGACGTGGCGGGCGACGCCGTGCAGCCAGCTGGCGACGGATGCCTTTTTGCGGATGGTTGCGGCCTTGCGGACCAGCACCAAGAAGGTAGCCTGGAAGGCGTCTTGAATATCTTGTTCGTTTCTCAGAACGCGACGGCAAACGCCCCAAACCAGGGCGGCGTGCCGCTTTACAAGCTCTTCAAACGCGGCATCATCTCCCTCGAAGGCAAAGCGCTCCAGCAAGCAGTCATCGGCCTCCGGCCCGGCCGCGGACCGGCCAAGGTGGGTTTGCAAGAAGTGCAGAACAGGAGCAAGAGATGTACGGCCCATGGTTTCGGCTCTTTTGACAAAGGAGTTAATACCTTTGTAGTCCCCAAAAGCCGGTCCGCTGGTCCCGAATCTGAGAAAAAAACGTTCGTTGGGGCTACTTCCGGTTCGTGCTTTCCATGCTTTCCATGCTTTCCAAGAAGGAAAATGGTTTCCATCAGGGGGCTGGGGAAATGGAAAGAATCAAAAGGCACTTTTCACTAAACCGGGGCAGACAGCCGCGTTTCGTTTCACGCGTTAACACGGAGATTTCGTTTCATTTCGTTCACTTGTTTAATGCCAAGGACTTACGTCAAAACGGGTGGGTCCGTGAAATGAAATGAAACGAAATTGGACGAGGCTGTCTACTTCTTCTCCTCCGCCTTTTTCGTCTGCATCTTGCCCTTGAAGTATTCCAGCGTCCGTTTCATCCCGTCGTAACGATTTACTTTGGGTTCCCAGCCGAGGAGTTGGCAGGCGCGGGTGATGTCGGGTTTGCGGACGCGGGGATCATCTTGGGGCAGCGGCTTGTATTCGATCACGCTTTTGCTGCCGGAGAGCTGCAAGGTTTCCTTGGCGAAATCGAGGATGGTTACTTCGTCGGGATTGCCGAGGTTGACCGGGTCGTGGAAGTTGGTGAAAAGCAGCTTTTCGATGCCGTTGACCAGGTCGGTGACGTAGCAGAAGCTGCGCGTCTGCAGGCCGTCGCCATAGACCGTGAGCGGTTCGCCGCGCAGGGCCTGGCCCATGAAGTTGGGCAGGACGCGGCCATCATCGAGGCGCATGCGCTCGCCATAGGTGTTGAAGATGCGGACAATATGTGTATCGACGCCGTGGAAGCGGTGATAGGCCATGACCATCGCCTCGGCGAAGCGCTTGGCTTCGTCGTAGACGCCGCGGACGCCGATGGGGTTGACGTGACCCCAATAGTCTTCGCGCTGCGGATGGACCTCAGGGTCGCCGTAAACCTCGCTGGTGCTGGCCAGCAGATAGCGGGCCTTGTGGAGTTTGGCCAGGCCGAGCGTGTTGTGCGTGCCGAGCGAGCCGACCTTGAGCGTTTGGATTGGGTGGCGGAGGTAATCAACCGGACTGGCGGGCGAGGCGAAGTGCAGGATGTTGTCAATCGGCTGGTCGATCTCAAGCGGATGGGAAATATCGTGGCGGATAAACGAGAAGCCGGAATGGCCGCGAAGATGTTCGACGTTGCCTAGAGTGCCCGTGATGAGGTTGTCCACGCAGACGACGTTGTGGCCGTTTTCCAGGAAACGCTCGCACAGATGGGAGCCGACGAAACCCGCTCCGCCTGTAATGACTGTTCGCACGGCTGTATCCTTATCGTTCAAACTTGAATAACCTGACTAACTCAAACACAGCGCCCGTTAAGCTGGCTAAGGGCGTATTGAAAAACCGACTACCGCGATTATCCTATCCATACGACCTCTCCCTGAAATATGCAAATGGAAATGGCAGTCGCCAAGGGGTTGTCCTGGCCCTGTTAGCCGACGAGGTACTCATGCCGGCCCGATCGTATCGCACCTTTACCGTACTGCCCCATCTGCCGGAGCGCCTGCAAGGCTTGCAGAAGGTGGCTTACAACACTTGGTGGTCCTGGAACCCGGAAGCCGTCGCGCTTTTCCGGCGCATCGACTCCGATCTTTTTGTAGCGCTTGACAACAGTCCCGTGAAATTGTTGACGGCATTAGACACGTCCAAGCTCGAAGCTCTTCTCGATGACGACGGCTTCCTGGCCCATATGGATCGTGTGGAAATGACTTTTCACACGTACATGGCCACCGCGACATGGTACCACGAGACGTACGGCGGCGACGCCCCCTGGCCCGGAACGGCCACGGAGACATGCATCGCCTACTTCAGCGCGGAGTTCGGCATTCACGAAAGCATCCCAGTCTATTCCGGCGGCCTGGGCGTCTTGGCGGGCGACCACCTGAAAGCCGCCAGCGATCTTGGCTTGCCCTTAGTCGGCGTCGGCCTCATGTACCGTGAGGGTTATTTCCGTCAGTATCTCAACGTCGATGGTTGGCAGCAGGAACGGTACCCGGAAAATGACTTTTTCAATCTACCGCTGATCCCAGAGACCAAGCAGGACGGTTCGCCACTGACGATTAAGGTCCCGTTTCCGGGCCGCGACGTTCACGCCCGCATCTGGCGCATCCAGGTAGGCCGCGTGCCGCTCTACTTACTCGATACAAACATCCCGCAAAACAGCCAGGAAGATCGGCAAATCACCAGCCGGCTCTACGGAGGCGACATCGACATGCGCATCCGTCAGGAAATGATCCTGGGCATTGGCGGCGTGCGGGCGCTCCGTGAACTGGGCAAACCGCCGACCGTATGCCACATGAACGAAGGCCACTCCGCGTTTTGCGGCCTCGAGCGCATTCGCGCGCTCATGGAAGAGCATAACCTCGATTTCGTCACCGCCCGTGAAGCCGTCACGGCGGGGACTGTCTTTACCACCCACACGCCGGTCCCTGCAGGCAATGACCGCTTCGAGCCGCAGTTGGTCGAGCATTACTTCTCGAACTTCTTGCCGCAACTCAAGATTGATAAGAACGAGTTCCTCGGCCTGGGCCGCGAGAATCCCAAGAACTTCGGCGAGCCGTTCTGCATGACGGTTCTGGCCATCCGCCTGTCCAACAGCAGTAACGGCGTCAGTAAACTCCACGGCAGCGTGTCGCGCAAGATGTGGCGTAATATCTGGCCCGAATTGCCTGAGAGCGAGATTCCGATAATCTCCATTACCAACGGTGTGCATACGCGAAGTTGGGTCTCGCCGGATATGCTCCAACTTTATGATCGTTACCTGGGCACTCAGCTGGAGGAGAACCCGGCCGATCACGGCGTCTGGCAGCGGACCAATCACATACCGGATGCGGAACTGTGGCGCACCCATGAGCGCCGGCGAGAACGACTCGTCGGCTTCGCGCGGACCCGGCTCAAAGTCCAGCTCAAGAATCGGGGCGCACCCCCGGCGGAAGTCGCTCGCGCGGATGAAGTGCTTGATCCGGAAGCGCTCACCATCGGCTTCGCCCGACGTTTCGCGACGTACAAACGGGCTACGCTTATCTTCCGCAATCTGGAACGGCTGACGAACATTATCAACAACAAGGATCGTCCCATCCAGTTCGTCTTCGCGGGTAAAGCACATCCACGGGATCAGGGCGGAAAGGAACTGGTTGCTCAGATCATCCACTATGCGCGCCGCCCGGAGCTACGACGGCGCGTCGTCTTCCTCGAAGACTATGACATAAACGTCTGTCGCTATTTGGTTCAGGGCGTGGACGTTTGGCTTAACAACCCGCGCCGGCCGTTGGAGGCGTCGGGCACCAGCGGCATGAAAGTCGCCTGCAACGGCGGGATCAATTTGAGCGTGCTCGACGGCTGGTGGGTCGAGGGTTACAACCAGAGCAACGGTTGGGCCATCGGCGCCGGCGAGGAGTATGCCGACCTTAACTATCAAGACGACGTGGAGAGCCGGGCCATCTATGATTTGCTCGAACAGGAGATTGTGCCTCTCTTCTATAATCGGTCGAGCGACGGCTTGCCGCGCGGTTGGGTCAAGATGATGAAGGAATCCATTTCAACTTTGGCGCCGGTCTTTAATACCAATCGCATGGTCCAAGAGTACATGGATACCTGTTATTGGCCAGCAAACGCGCGTTTCTCTCGCCTGGCGGCCGATGGCCTCCGCAAAGCCGGCGAATTGGCCAAGTGGCGGCTGAGCCTGATGCGCGGCTGGTCGCAGCTTAAAATCCTGGGTGTCGAGTCCTGCGGCGGCGATTCCGTTCATGTCGGCTCGGACCTACAAGTAAAAGCCAAGGTCAACCTTGGGCCGCTCAAACCTGACGACGTGCAAGTGCAATTGTTTTACGGCCTGGTCGATTCACTGGGCGAGATTCCCGCGCCGCAAACAGCCGTGATGAGCACGAACGGCCGGCCTGCCAAAGATGGGGAACCGTGGTTGTTCACCGGATCGATTGCTTGCCGGTCGAGCGGACAACATGGGTTTGCAATCCGAGTCCTTCCGAAACATCAAGACCTGGGCAACCCCTTCGAGCCGGGACTGGTGTCTTGGGGGTAAATTGGGTTTAGCGTCGAGCCGCCGGCGAGCGCTTAGGCTAACGCGCTCGCCGGCGGCTCGACGCTAAACGATTGATCGATGGAGAAAAAGGCGCCGACTTCAAACCAGCCGGCTTCGCGCGGACAAATCCGGACGATCTGTGCCAGGATCGCCATAATTCCCTCGCTGTCATCGTTCCGAGCATCGATATAGACTTGTTGCGTCATGGGTTCCTGGGGGGATAAGAATCCCAAGCCGGTGAGCGACACATCCTTGGCCTTGCATTGCAGGGGTTGGCCCAATTGAAAGTTGTGCAAGACCGGATAAACGCGCAGCGGTCGATAAACCATGTGTCTCTGGCGGGCGCGCTGTTCGGCTCTGGTGACCAGGAAATTGCGCAGGCTTCGAACCAGGACCGGTCCGATCTCCCGAAGCAACTCTTCAGCGCGCGCCGGCTTTCCGCCTTGCGGCTTAACCTGAACATTCACATCTACCCGTTGCGAAATTACCCCTGCTGGTCGTTGTAGATGAACGTGAATTTCCAGTCCCATCGGCCGTGCCAAGTAGCGTTGCAGAAAGCCGCGCGGCAGCCAAACCCGGCATAGGAAGAATTCAGGATCGAGACAGACGACCTGCGCCTGCCATTGTTTGCAAAAACCTTCCAGTTTCTCGCGCGTCTCTTCGGGCCTCAGGTCAACGCTAAACTGGCAATGTAAGGCCTCCCCGTTGTGCAAACTCGTCTGTAAAGCCGAGTCTTCATCAAACGGCGTTGCCGAGGCCACGAGTTTTGTGATGATCTGTACCGGAGGCGGCACCGGACCGCTCAATCCCGCTGGCAAGAATGACCAGGCGGAACTGATGACCGGCGGCAGGCCGCGCACTAGCGGACTCTCTCCGCCTGCGGTTTCCTTGAGCGCGGCAATCAACTCGGTGCATGATTGGAAACGCCGCCGCGGATCCGGGTCTAGGGCGCGGGCGAGAACGAGTTGATCCGATTCAGGGATCATGCCCAAGTCGGGCGGCCCTTCGCTTCGGATCTGGGCCAAGTGCCTAAGCGTCAGGCCCAGATGAGGATGCTGTCCCGTCAACATCTCCAGAGCGATCATCGCCAGGCTGTAGGAATCGCAGGTCGGATTGACGCTGCGGTCAAAGAGTTCGGGAGCCGAGTACAGCGCATTGAGCTGAAACGGCGAGTGGCCGGCGGGCAGCCAAAGAAGTTGCATTAACCCCGCATCGGCCACCAGGAGCCGATCCTCCACGCACAATAAGTTGTTGGGGTTCAAGCCCAGATGCTGGAGGCCATGCTGATGTTGGAGATAATCAAGCGTCTCCGCGGCGGCCTTGAAATAGGCCAAGAGTTCCCAGCGGGGCAGGGCGGGCAGCCCCTGCGATCGGCATTCCTGCAAACGATCCAGCAAAGTTTGGCCACCCAGGTCGGACACCACGATGAGACGGCCGGGACGATGATAGGCCACGTCAAAAGGCACCAACCCGGGATGAATCACTTGAGTCAATTGCGCGACGGCTTCCATCTCGGCATGAGCGCTCGATCGCGCAAACCCATGTATGAATTTGGCTGCTTTTTGATTCCCATCAGGGGCTTGCACTTTCCAGACTTCGGAAAGCGGGTTGTGGTCTAGGCAGGCCACGAACTTCAGCCCGGCATGATATTCACCAACTGCGGGCGCGGCGTCCTCGTTCCAGCCGGCTTCCGCGGCAGAGGAACCCCCCTCGGCATGATCATTGGCTTTTAATACCGATGGCGCGAAGGAGGGGACGGCCGCAGGGCTTGGGCTCCACGAATCAAGACGACCGCTCTGACTCGTATGCCTTTGAAACAAGCCCGGCGACACAGCGACGGGATGCGGGACTGCCACGAATCGAGGCGTCTGAGCATGGCGAAGTGCCTCAACAAAGGCCATGCATGTTGAATATCGCTGGCGGGCGTCTTTCGACAAAGCTCGAGCGACGATTGGCCGATCTCCGATGGGCAACGAAGATAAGTCCGGTTCCGCCTTGTCATGCAAAATGGCCAGTTGCCGGGCCGTCTTGCCCTGGAAAGGCCGGTGGCCGGTAAGTTGCTCCTGATAGACAACTGCTAGGCTGTACTGATCGCTAAACGGACTGATTGAGCCGCGATAGACTTCCGGCGGACAATACGCCGGAGTCGTGCCCGCCAAAATCGCGTTGTCGCTAGTGGTTTCCCAAAGACTGGCCACCAGACCGAAATCGGCCACCTTGATGTGATTGCTAACCAAGAATAGATTCTGGGGTTTAATGTCCAGGTGCTGAAGCCCAAACTGCAAGTTCATCCAGTCCAAGGCCTCGGCCGCCTCGCGCAAATACCCGAGAAGCTCTGAACGTGGGACGCCGATCAAGCCATTTTTTTGATACTCATTGCGGACTTCAAGCAGGTTTTTGTCCGCAAGCTCGGTGACGACGACCAGTTGGTCTTGAATGATTTCCACCCGTTCCACGGATAGCAGGAATGGATGGCGTATGATTTTGACGCGCTGGAGGGATTGCAACTCTTGCTCGGCCGTGGCAGCCTTGTCCCCCATTCCGCTTAGATCGCCGTAGACGAATTTAATAGCCTTGAGCAGACCGCCGGGCGCTTCGCACTTCCACACTTCACCGTAACCGCCCTTGCCGATGAGTTGGATGAGACGATAGCCGGGAATGGGCTGCTGATTGGGCAAGCGCGCGAGGCTTGCCGTCTGGGCCGGTGTGGTCAACCCTTCGGTAGGTCGGTCAATGTCATTTCCATTTGCGTCTGGCGGAAGGTAGTGCGTCATTCCAAGACCGCTTTGGCTGCCGATGCGAGTCAAACAAACGCGCGCGGAAACGGAGGATCTCCGGCCGGACACCCGGAACTCTACCCAAGATTAGGTCACTCTTGTGAGTTAGTCTAAAAATGAACCGAAAAAGTGGCGAAAAGGCGAGCGGGGGACGAAAGTCCCCCGTGATTGCGGCGAGACACCATGGGGGACTCTCGTCCCCCGCTCGCTTCGTCTATGCGGAAAGCAAATACCGGTGAAGCGCGGCTCCCTCGCGCTCACGAAGCGAGACAACAATCCGCAATTGCTCGATATACTGAGCGAGCGTCTTGCCGCCTAACTCGACTTTCTTGGCGGCGACAAAGTCATGAACCTGGCGTTCCAGGTCGGGCGTCGCCAATCCCACAATTCCCTCGAAAAGCCGGCGAATGCCGTTAGTCGGATACGTCTTGTTCATTTCTTCCCAGTGGTTTTGCACGAAGGACCAGGCCTTGTCCCGCCCGTGCACAGCCATGAGTAGCGACCGGATGATGGGCGGGGCATCTTGGGTGCGAAACGTTCCATCCAGCGTGCTGGCCAGGGTGCTGTCCACAAGAGCTGGCGGTTGAAACGCGGCCAAGGCATGCAAGAAGCGCTGTTCTAGTTGGGGTGTGGCGGCATGGCGGAAGCGCTTGAAGAAATCATCATAGCGAGCGGCGTCGCCGGTATGAGCGACAATCGTAACCAGGGCGGCCTCGACGTTGGCATCAATCGCCACCGAGTTGTCCGGCTTGTCCATGAGCAGCTCAGCCGCGCGGGCCTGAATGGCGGCACCGTTGCCTAGCGTTCCGAGTGTTCGCAATAGGTCGCCGCGCAACTGTCGCGTCAGCTCGCTTTCATCCTTGGTGGGACTCCAGCCAAGGGCTTTCACCGCAGGTCCGACGCGATCGCGAACCAGGGCCTCCAAACGAGGTCGATCCTCAGGATCGATGATACGGTTGAGCGTGCTGAATGATCCGATAATAATGGCCCAAACGTTCTTGTCGCGCTCATCTCGAAAACGAGCGGTCAAATCAAGATAGTCAGCTAACGGCATTAGGCCGGCCAGGACGCTCGCCCAGCAATCGTTGACTAAATTGAAGCGCTCAATAGCAGCCAAACGCTCCAAACCTTGATCCAACAAACGGGCCAAGAGGTCAGCGGAATATCGAACGCGATAAAACCCATGTCCACCTTCATTGATGAAGACGGATTCGAAGTCCTGTGGAACCGCGATTTGTGTTTGCCGGTCAGAGAGCAAAACGCGCCGCGATGCCGTTTGATTGGCCGCGCGGAGGCGAACCTGAAGAGGAATGGACCAGCGCTGCGACCGGATCTCGGGATCGGCCATCCTATCAGGTGGCGCCGATAGATAGGTGAAGCGCTGTTGCGACAGGACGAGGTGATCCTCTTTCCGTTCAACGGTGACGAGCGGATATCCCGCATGGAAGATCCAGCCATCCATGATTCGCTGGACCGGCTGGCCGGCGGCTTCCGCCAGAGCGATCCACAGGTCGCCGGTCTCGGTGTTGCGGTAGGCATGGCGGCGCAGGTAGCCGCGAACCCCCTCGCGGAACACGTCCGGGCCAAGGTACTGTTCCAGCATCCGCAGCACTGACGCGCCCTTCTCGTAAGTCAACACATCGAACATCGCGTCGGCGTCGCGCGGGGCGGCCACGGGATACTCGATAGGCCGGGTGGCATGGAGACCGTCCACGGAAAGGGCTGCCGAGCGCGATACGCCGAACGTCGTCCATCGGTCCCAGCCGGGCTTCCAGGCATCTACGGCGAGCATTTCCATGAACGTCGCGAAGGCCTCGTTCAGCCACAATCCGTTCCACCAATTCATCGTTACCAGATCACCAAACCACATGTGGGCGTTTTCATGGGCGACCACATCAGCGACGCGCTCTTGCTCGGCGTGCGTCGCGGTCGCCTCGTCGAGGAGCAAAGCCGTTTCGCGAAAGGTGATTGCGCCCAGGTTTTCCATGGCGCCGGCGGCAAAATCGGGAATGGCGAGCAAGTCTAGTTTAGCCCCCGGATAGGGTTGACCGTAGTATTGCTCGAAGTACCCCAGAGAGAACGCGCCGATCGCCTGGCCGAAATGGGCCAGGTGCTTTTTGCCGGGGACGCTCCAGACACGCAAGGGTGTCTTGCCGACTATCACGGGGACCGTCGCTTCCAGTTCACCCACGACAAACGCGGCCAAATAAGTGGACATGAGAATGGTGTCGGCGAATCGAACCACTTTTTTGCCATTTTCGCGGGTCTCCAACGAGACCCCCGAGTTGGATACGGCGGTCAGGGCCGGGTCGATCACCAACGTGATCGAAAAGACGGCCTTAAACGCCGGCTCGTCCCAGCAGGGGAAGGCACGGCGAGCGTCAGTCGCTTCGAATTGCGTAGCGGCGAGGTACTTGGTTGTGCCATTGGAATCGCGATAGCTGCTGCGATAGAATCCGCGCAGTTTGTCGTTGAGTTTGCCATGAAAACGCAAACGAAGACGGTATTCACCGGCCTCTATAGGCGCGGGAAGCGTCAGGTTGCACCTCTCTGTGGCCTGGTCCAAAGTAACTGACGCAGAGAGCGGAGCCAGCCCTGGGCGTTCGAGATTCGCCTCGGTGATCTCCAGCTCGGTCGCGTTAAGAAGGATCTCCGAAATGGTTTCGCGGATCGTTATGGCAATCCGCACATCGCCTTCAAATGTACTCGCTGTCAGATCAGGCTCCAGCCGGAGTTCATAACGGGATGGGATTATGGTTTGCGGTAGACGATAGGGATCCAAAGGCGCCTCTCCCTGTTATGTGGCAAGCCCCCTAAATTCATGGGTGTCGCAGCACTAGGTCATATTGAACGCTTCGCGCAGGCAGGCGAGCGCTTCTTCACCGCGGGAACGATCGACGACCACATTGACGCGAACCTCACTGGTGTTGATCATACTGATGTTGATGCCGCGTTTGGCCAAGGCGCCGAACATGGCCCGCGCCACGCCGGTATGCGTTCGCATTCCCACACCTAACACATAGAGTTTGGCGATATCCGGATCGGCGACCACGCGAACGGCGGAATCCATGTCCCGGACGGCGTCTTGTGCCAAAGCCAAGGCGCGGGACAGGTCACTGCGCGGCACACTGAAGGAGATTTCGGCCCGGCCTGCGCGAGTCAAGTTTTGCACAATCATATCGACGACAATGCCGCCGGATGCGACCTTTTGGAAGACGCGCGAGCAGTTGCCGGGCTGATCGGGGAGATCGAAAATGGTAATCCGTCCCTGATCGGTGCTGAGCAGAATATCGCTGACCAAGATGTCCTCCATACTGGCCAGCTGCTGGGTGAGAGTAATGAGGTCGCGCTTAGGATTTGAATGCCTCTCCGTATCGGGCCGGCGTGGGAAAGAGCGCGCCTTGGCCGGCGCCGTCAAGCCCGCTCCGGCCCTTGGTTCGTGAAGCTTGAACGCCTGATGCACTGCGCGCAAGGCCTTCATACCCTCGGCCTTGTCGACCAGCACGGAAATCTTGATGTCGCTGGTGGTGATCATCTTCATGTTCACCTGGGCCTCGGCCAGGGCGGCAAACATTCGCTCGGCGACCCCGGTATGTGTACGCATGCCGGCGCCAACCACGGACACCTTGCTGACACCCTCTTCATATTCAACGGTCGCGCCGAGTTCCTTGGCCAAGGGTTTGAGCACCGCCAGGGTAGGCGGCAATTCGTTGGCCAGAACCGTGAAGCCGATGGCCGCCTTGCCTTCCTTGCCGACGTTTTGAGCGATCATGTCCACGACCATGTTGCGGTCGGCGATCGCGGAGAAAATGCGATGGCTGATGCCGGGTTGGTCGGGCACGCCGTCGATACGCACACGTGCCTCGTCCTTGACGATGGCCGCGCCACAGACCGGCACATCGCGCATCCAGTCCGCTTCGGTCACGATCCATGTTCCTTCAACGTCGCTAAAGGAAGAACGAACCTGCAGCGGCACATCAAATTTCTTGGCGAACTCGATGCTGCGTGAGTGCATGACGCCGGCCCCGACGCTAGCCAGCTCCAGCATCTCATCATAACTGATGGTGTCGATTTTCTGTGCTTCGGGGACAACTCGGGGGTCGGTCGTGTAAACGCCATCCACATCGGTATATATCTCACAGCCGACCGAGTCGTCCGCCATGCACGGATCCAATTTCATGACCGCTGCTAAAGCGACCGCCGTGGTGTCCGAGCCCCCGCGGCCCAGGGTGGTGATATTGAGATCCTCATCCGCGCCCTGGAAACCGGCCACGATGACAATTTGGCCTTCATCCAGCGCTTGCCGCATGCGCTGCGTGGAGATGTTTTTGATGCGGGCCCGCGTGTGCGAGCTGTCCGTAACGATGCCAATCTGAGCGCCGGTGAAGCTGATGGCTGGTTTGCCCAGTTCATGGATCGCCATGGCCAATAAGGCGATGGAGATTTGCTCGCCTGTGGCCAAAAGCATGTCCATTTCACGAGCGGGAGGCGTTTCGCTGATTTCTTGGGCCAGCGAAATAAGTTCATCGGTCGTATCGCCGCGGGCGCTGACCACGACGACGACCTGGTTGCCTTCTTGCTGCGTGCGAATGGCTCGCCGCGCCGCTGCCATGATCCGTTGCGCTGTCGCGACGCTGGTGCCGCCGAATTTCTGTACGATCAGAGACAAGGTGGGAAGCTCCTCCTTAACAGGACCGCTGTTTTTTCGCCTATGACATTTCCCTTGTTCATCTCCAGCATAATAGCGGGCTCAATTGGCGGCTGCCAGGGCAGGCAATTGCTCATCTTCTGCTATGGGAGGTTTGCGTCCCGTGTGAAACTGAAGTAAAGATTTTGTATGGAGAAACCGCTGTTCCGTTAGATTCGTCGAATGGCCGTCCCCTAAGAAAACGATCCATGAAAGGCTACCTTCCGACACTCGACGGCTGGCGAGCTTTTGCCATTTTCGGTGTGATCGCCAATCACATTACCCTCTCCTATTTCTATCCTCACGGTCCCTTTCCCAACGACAAGGCTTTGCTAGTGTCCATGCGCCTGGGCGCCAAGGGGGTCGAGATTTTTTTCGCCATCAGCGGCTTTTTGATCTGCTCGCGTCTTCTTCAGGAACAGCGCCAATACGGCCAAATCAGCCTGCGCGCCTTCTATGTCCGCCGGTTCTTTCGCATCCTGCCGCCCTACATCTTCTACCTGGCAGCCCTGAGCTGGGTCGCATCAAAAGGCCTTATCGTGATCGACGAGTATGAGTGGGTGGGCTGTCTCTTGTTCATCCGCAATTACTTCATCGATCCCAAAGCCGTTGGCACCATGTGGTACACGGCCCACTTTTGGAGTCTGTCCGTTGAGGAACATTTTTACCTCTTCTGGCCGCTGCTATTGGTTTTGTGCGGCATTTCACGGGCCCGACGCGTGGTGGTCCCGATCGCACTGCTAATTGCGAGTTGGCGGTGGCTCGATCAACATTTTAGCCTTGCTCATGTGAGCCACATTACACGGCGAACCGACACGTGCCTGGACGGCCTTTTATGGGGATGCTGGGCCGCATTGTTGTTGGAAATGCCGGCTTGCAAGGAGTGGATTACGCGCCACCTGACAACGCCGGTTTGGTTGGCGATTTTCGCGACGTGGCTTTTGGTGATCTGTTATGAGCCGCCGCTGAGCGCTTTAGGGGAGGCGTTTCTGACTCCTTGGCTCTTAGTGGGCACTGTGCTGCATCCGACAACCTCGGTGTCCCGTCTATTGGAATCTTCACCACTGCGCTGGATCGGTCGGCTCTCTTACAGCCTGTACCTTTGGCAGCAACTGTTCCTCATGGGCAGCGTTCACGAGCGGCATCCCTTTGCTCTGGGAGCGCTTCAAGAATTGCCTTTGAACCTAGTTGGCGTATTCGCCATGGCCATGGCTAGCTATTACTTGATCGAAAGGCCGATGATCGGCCTGGGACAGCGGGTCGCTTCCGGCTATTTGGCCATGCCCGCTAGGGTAGGGGAGGCCCCCATGCCGTTACCCTCCAGTTGATCCGTATCCATAGACCGGGCCAAGTCGCGGGCTTTCGGGCTCCCAATCCAGTAGAGGCCGGCCACGAAAATTGCTCCGCCCACGATGTTCCCCAGTGTGGCCACTGTTAAATTGTACCCGTAGCCTTGCCAGCTAATCAGATAGTCGCTGTGTGGCAGAAGAAGGCCAAGCATCAGGCCGCACATGTTGGCGATGCTGTGCTCGTAGCCGCACGTGATAAACGTGAACATGCACCACCAGATCATGAGGATGCGGGCCGTTTCGTCCTTGATGCGGGCCGCCATCCACACCCCCAGGCAAACCAGCCAATTGGCTAGCACCGCCCGCCAGAAGAGGTGCTCGAATGGTAGGTTCATTTTGGTTTGAACGAGCTTGAGGACAAACGCTTTGACCGGATCGTCGTCCATAACGCCTGAGCGAATGACGATCACGGCCAACAAGATGCTGCCGACCAAGTTGCCGATCCACGTCCAGATCCAGTTGGCTGTAAGGTCTTTCCAGGTAGCCTTGCGAGTGAAGACGCCGAGAGTAAGGACAAGGTTGCTGCCGGTGAAAAGTTCCGATCCGGCGAAAACAACAATCGTTAAGGCGCCGCCAAAACAAACGCCCATGAGCAGCTTACGGCTTTCGGCTGGTAGAAAGCTCCCGATGGTGAAAATGAGGACGATTGCCGCGCCGACATACATGCCGGCCAACATGGATCTCGCGAAGTGGCTAATAAGGGAGCGCCTTTGGGCTGCCAACTTTGCCGCTGCCTGTTCGCCTAACGCCTGCACTGCTTCGGTGTACATTCACAGTCCCTCGCGGCCCAATTAAACCGCTTGGTTCGTTAAGAACAAAATCATTTCGCCCAATAATCACTCACAGTTGCTAGCCGAGTGGGCAAAACAAGCGCGGAAACTGTTTGGCAGTAGGCAACAACGGTGCCAAGCTTTATCGTCGTGATCACTTCGGTGGGAATTGACTACGCAAACTACTACAGATTTATGTTTTGTGGAGAATGCTTGTGCGTATCAGAAAGTCAGATAGTGCTCAAAACCTTTGCAACCTGCTGGGAAGCCAGGCAAGAATGTCCAGCTGCGAATTCCCAATCTGCTTCTTTATTTGCTCTGCTAACAGGCATTCGTGTCTACTTTCAGGACCCTGTTTTTCGGAAGCTAAGTTTCCAACAAAACGCAACCATTCTACCAAAATGAGAAACTTATAACTTATTGATGATAATAGTGTTACGGGACAAAAACGCATATGGGAATCGTGTGTTCGCTAAGCCTTTTTTTTCGCGTTTTGTAGGTGCAGATCCTTTGGTGTCCGTAACTTAACTTGTCAGTGTCACTGGTTACCAGATTTGCCAGCCTTTATTGGTGCCAATGGGACAGCTCAGGGAAGCCCAACAGTTGAATTCACAGGCGTTTTGAGTAGCTGATCTTAACGCTGAGGATTGGTAACCAAACTGAGGCTGAGTACAAAGACCCTCTGGCTCAGCTAGCGACCCTCTGAATTAGGAGATAAGAGTATCCCTAAGCAATTTCAGGCTGCGAACTTAGACCCTCTGGCTCAGGCACCGACCCTCTGGGTCAGCACAATTGAGCCAGAGGGTCAGAGGGCTGGTCGCCCAGGCCGGAAACGAACCTTTCTGACTCAGTTGCGCGATTCCCACCGACGGCCTTACTCACTTGACAACTCTGACTCATCGCTTGTCGAATAACAGATAATCGTTGCTCACCCATCCCGTTTCCCCGCCCGTCAATTCGATCTGTGCCCAGTTGCCACGCATGAAAAGAAGGCGGGCTTCTACCCCACGATTTAATGGGGTGTCATAGCGAGCCGGATAGGTGAGACTGTTGCCGGTCCGAAGCAAGACGCCATTTTCCAAAATCACGACCAGCGGATGCTGCCTCTCATGGCTCTCGTTAGGTAAGTTGTGAACCAAGCCGGCAATGGGAATAGCCGTTACTCCCAGAAAAAGCAGACCGATTGAGAGAAGAGTTGTTTTCCTGGTCATCCACCACCGCGTCATGGCCAGGCAACCCAGGCCGTAAAGGACACCGGCGGAAATCAGCAGCCAGCCCGCTTCAGGCCGTGGCAATCCCGGCGGCCAGGTCTCGGTCGGCGGGCGTCCCATAGTGCCGACTGTCGGATAGTCCACTTGCTCGCGAGCAAAGGCGAGGTTTTTCCGCAACACCTTGTCGTTTGGCGCCAATCGCAAGCCGCGCCGGTAGGCCAGGATGGCCCCCGGCAGGTCGTCCGCCAATAGCGCGGCATTCCCCTCGTTCCGAAGGCAGGCGGCGTTGTGGTGACCGTTGCGATAGACCTCCTCATATAAATGGGCTGCATCGCGGAAATGGGCCCGTGCCAGGCGCGGATCGTCCCTTGCTTCAAGGCCGGCGTTAAGCGCTTGCTCAGCCCTGGTAAGGAAACCTTCCACGGAAGGTGGAGCGGCGTCCGCGTCTGGCGATGCCAACAGCAGCGAACTCAGTAGGCCGATGGAGAGCATGGCTCCGCCTCCAGCGAAAGAATTAAGCCCGTGGCCGACGCTGTCAGGGCCACGTTGCCGGGCGGTGAAGGCTGAAAACGGGCCGCGTCGGCTTCCTTGAAAAACTTCACTGCTCGTTCAATCAAATCTGGTGTCAGATGGAGGGCTTGCAAATGATCCGCAACCTCGGCGGGGGTCGGTTCCGAGATTGGCAAGTCCAGACGTTCGCGTAGATAGCTTGTGATTACGGCGGTCACTTGCCGGGTCTGATCGCCTGCCGTTTTCTTTTCGGCGCGCCGGAGAAGCTTCAATGCTCGCCGGGCCGCCTTGCTGCGCCGGTGGAGAGCCATCCGCGCGGCATTTGGATAGAGTCGCAGCCAAGTCAAATACCAACCCGCGCAAAAAGCGGGAGGCAACACTAGCACGATGCCGATCCAAATCGGCGATAATCCGATGTCCTGCTGCTTTCGCAAAACGCTCCGTTCCTCAATGAACTGGTAAACCGTGGGCGGGGCGTCAATGGGCGCAAGCGAATCGGGCCCCTTGCCAGGCGGGACCTCGTCGCGCGGCCGTACGCTCAGCGGTATGGACGGGGCCCAGCGCGTCATGTACCCTCTCGACGCGGGCAAAACGCCCGGTTGGAAATAGATGAAGGGAAAACTGGGGATTGCGCGCACCGACGTATCCCGCGGCTTGAGCAGATAGACAAACTTCCACGAACTATCGTCCGCCGCATCCTGATCGGCTTGGTCCTCGATGTAAAACAATTCCGAGAAATCGGGAAATTCCCGCAAGTCGAGCCGCTCCGGAGGCTGCAATACGGCGCCATCGGCCGTGACTCGAACGGTAAAGGTCAGGGGATCTTCCGCCCTAAGAGTTGTCGGCGTGGCCAGTGTAACCACCTGGAACGAGCCGATCGCATTGCTATATGGAGCAAACGTGGGCCGCCCTTGAATGGGTGGGTCGGGCACTCCTTCGGCAAGCAAGGAAACATGAAAAACGAAAAATGAAAGAAGGGACAAAAGGTAAATTAACTCTACCCGGCAGCGCTTAGGACATCGATACAAGAGGGCTACCCAATCTAGCATTTGGCGAGACCGCGTTTATTTCTCCATTTTTCCTTTTTCCTTTTTACATTTCAATTCTCCCTTTCACCAGTCTTTCGCACCCGGGGTCGGTTTCTTGAGGCCACTGTGTTTATGCTTTTGCCGTTCTTGGAGTATGCGGGACGTTGCCTGGTTAAGATGAGCGGCGGCATCTTCGGGGGTCATTGCCACGGGATCTTGGGTGTCCGGAATCGGCGGCAGATTGCCCTTACCAGGCGCGGGTGGTTCCTTGGCAGCCTGCGCCTGATGACTGGAGTTTGGTTGCTTGGGTAGCTCTTCGCCGCCATTTTTTGGCATGCCGGGTCCCGGGTCGGATGTGCCGTCGAGTATAGGTCCATTCTTGTCTGGAGGATCGCTCTGCGGGCCGTGGTCGGGATCCGTATCTTCAGGATCCTTTTCATGTCTTGTTTGAGCGCGAAGCAAGAGCATTTTGGCCAATTCTAGGTTGTGGCGAGCATCGCCAGCGAGATCGGAGTCGCCCAGGGAAATACATTGTTCATAAAGATTGATGGCTTCCTTCAGGCCCTTGGCGTCGCGGTCGGCCGCTTGCTGAACCAAACAATTCGCGAGGCCATAGACCAGATGAAAGCGACGCGGCCCCTCGGCGTCGGACAGACTGGCCCGATAGAGCACCTCGGCCGCGCGAAAATTGCCCAGATGATAAAAGGCGGCGGCCTTGTTAAAGGCGACGAGGCCTGGATCAGTGGCTCGGACTTCGGCCCTATTGTAGAGTTCAACCGCCCCGGTGTAGTCTCTTCGCGTATAGGCGGCATTACCCAGGCGGAGTAATTCAACGGGATCCATGACCGGAGCGGCACTCGCAACGAGGATAACCAACGGTGATAACCCGGTTAGAAGAAAGAGACGCTTCATCGAGAATCCTTGGTTCGACTAACTAAGTAGGAGCGCAAAATGATTTACCTTACGGGTGGCCGGGGCTGAGGTACTCCGAAGCCCCGGGATGCCGCGCCGGGGCTTCGGAGTACTTCAGCCCCGGCCACCCTTGCTTCATTTCTAATGGTGATTCTTTATGGATTCCTACTTAGTACGTGGTTAATGTGTCAGTTTTCTTCGGTTTTCTCCTCGGCAAGGCAGCCAGCGCCATCTCCATCGTAAGAAGCCCCAGGGCCCCGGCAAAAAACCAGTTGGCGCGTTGTTGGTAGATCGGCAAGGCGTCCTCGGAGTCCTCGCGGACCGCCCGTGTTCTAATATCGTCGCGATACCGCTTACCCAGATGGGTCACGCGAGTGCGGGCCGGTTCATAAAAGCCACCGGTACGCTGGGCTATCTCTTGGAGCGGCTTCTCAACCAACCGTGACTTGACAGGGTTTCCGTCCATGTCGGTTATGCCGGGAATGGGGCTGGCGGCATCGGGATCGCCGACTCCAACCGTATGCACGGGCACGTCTCGAGCGCTGGCCACTTTGACAGCCAGCAGCCATTCGTTGTCCGGAACCGGATCATCACCGTCCGACACCAGTAAGATATCCTGCGATCCCTGATAACGCGGCTCTTGCAGCGCGAGGGCCTCCAGCAAGCCCGAGCCAATCCGTGTGCCGGAGGGTGTGTCTCCTACAGGTCGCAGCTCCGTCGCTAACTGTTCGGCATCGAGGTTGTCTAGCGTTTCCTTGAAGTGATCATAATCATGCGTCAAGGGGCACAGCACTTTGGATTGACCCGCGAATACGACCAGGGCAATCCGATTGCCGCCGCGTTGGCGCAAGGAATCAACTAGATCCAAAAGTGCCGCCTGAGCCCGACTAAAGCGAGTTGGCTGCTCGGCAAGCATGCTACGGCTAACATCAAGCACAACGACCAGGTCGCGGCCGGGAGCCGTGGTCTGCGATAAATCTCTACCCCACTGCGGCCCCGCGCTGGCAATGCCAAGCCCCATTAGGCCCCAGGTCAAGCAGAAGAATCGCAACCACCGAAAGCGTCGCCGCGAAGCCACGAGGACCTGCACGCTCGGCCAATGCCCGAACCGTGCGAAGACCCGCCGCCGTCGCCGCGCCGCTCGCCATGCCAATAGCGCCAAGACCGGCAATGCCGGCAATGCTAACAGGAGCAGTGGATGAGATAAAAGGTGGCTCAATTAGAACTACCAATTGGAAATTAATATTTTGAATTCCGGCTACGGTACTCGCTGCCAGACTGTCATCTCTAAACCGCGAATGCCGGCAAGTATCACAAAAGCCGCTAATCCGAACCAGGGATAACCCTCGTAGTAACGCCGATATTGAAAGCTTTGGATCTCCTGCCGTTCGAGATGGTCGATGTCCCTGCAAACGCTCAGCAATTGATTGGTGTCCTGAGCCCGAAAGGATCGGCCGTACGTGATGTGGGCGATTTCCTCAAGGGTGCGTATCCCTTCCATTCGCGTGGCGACGGATCCGCCGGCCGTACCTTCCTCGCGTGACGTTCCAAGATCGCTTCCCGCATCAATCGTGTACACCGGCACGTCGAGATTGACGGCTACTTGGGCAGCCTGGCGCGGCGTCCATTCCGATTGGGTGATCGGCACGTTGTGCTCGCCGTCGCTAAGAAGAACCATCACCTTACGGCGTGAGCCGGCGCTGTGCAGCCGGTGCAAGCCAAGCGTAATGGCATCGCTTATATTGGTCTCCATTTCGCCGGGGATTTTGGCTGGCTCGGCTTTTTCCAGAAGCTTAAGCAGGACGGAATGGCTCAACGTCAAAGGGCAGGGGCATTCGGGTCGGGTGGCGAACGTTACCAGAGCTATCTGGTCGGTGGGCCGACCCTCGAACTGTTTGCCGTCCGGGGCTTCACCTCCTTCGACAAAAAGCCGAAACGCCTTCTTGACTGCCTCCAGACGGCTGATGGGCTCGCCTTGCCAATCAAAGTCGTGCTCAGCCATGCTGCCGCTGCAGTCCACGACCATCACAATGGCGATGCCTTCCGTCGTGATTCGCGTCCGCTGATCCGGCCAGCGCGGGCCGGCCAGTGCGACGATAAGGAGCAGAAGGGCAAGAGCCCGCGTCGCCAACCCCACCCACTCCACCAATCGGCCTCGACCAGAGGGCAAAGTAGCGAGCCAACTTGTTGCGGAGTAGCGGAGGGCGTCACGCTGGCGGTTTTGCCACCACCATAAGAGCGGCGGCACTACGAAAGCCAAAAGCAGTAACCAAGGATGAGACCAGGTAGGCATTAAGAACTTCAAGGGCCTTCAAAACCGTTCAATCTCTGGCCGGTAGGGCAAACCTTGTGCCTCTTGAGTGACGACTGGACGCTGCTGCATTTAACATCTTGACTTAGCAAGGTTTGCAGACGACAACTGTTCTGAAAGGCATCAGGGCGACCGCACAGCTTGTAATCACTGCTGGTCAAAACTTGGCTTAGGTCCTTGTTTACGTTTCGCGCCCGCAGGGGAGAACCACTTAGGACATTTTCCTCCGCCGAAGGAACCTGCGGGTGCGAAACGTAACCAAGGGTTATTCACAGCTTCACTTTTACTATTCCAAGGATTCTCCTCATGATCAAACTTGGCATCCTGGACTTCGACACCTCGCATGTCGTCGAGTTCACCAAACGGCTCAATCATAAGGATATCACCAAAGATCAGTGGGTCGACGGCGCTCAGGTGGTGATCGGCTGTCCCGGGGAGTCCAAGTTAGAGCCGAAAAAGATTCTTGAATACACCGAGATGATGAAAAAGTTGGACGTGCCCCTGGTTGATAAGCCCGAGGCGATGATCGGCAAGGTCGACGGCATGCTCATCGAATCCGTGGAAGGCACACCGCATTACAAGCGGGCCAAGCTGTTTCTGGAAGCCGGCATACCCTGTTTCATCGACAAGCCGTTCACTTGCAGCCTGGCCGACGCCAACAAGATCGCCGATCTGGCTGAGAAAAAGAAAACGCCGGTCTTCAGCTCATCCTCACTGCGCTATGCGCCGGACCTGGTGCAATTCGTAAATGACGACAAACACGGCAGGATTCAAGGCGTCCTTACCTGGGGCCCCGCTCCGACGCACGAACGCAACCCGGGCCTCTATCACTATGGCATTCATCCCGTCGAGGTCTTGTATACGCTCATGGGCCCTGGCTGCCAGCATATCACCTGTACCCATGAAAAAGACGTTGACGTGGTCACGGGTGTCTGGAAAGACGGCCGGGTCGCCACGGTCCGAGGTCTGCGTCCTTATGGCGACTACGGCTTCACCGCCTTCACGGAAAAAGGCGTCAAGCCCGTTTCGATCGGCACGCAATTCATCTACCGCGAACTGCTCAAGAAGATTGTGGAGTTCTTCGAGAAGAAGAAAGCCCCGCTCGATGTGGCGGTCACCGTGGAAATGATGGCGTTCATCGAGGCGGCCCTGGCGAGCCAGAATAACCACGGGATTGGACAGAAAGTGGCGGGCTGAACGAAAACTTAGGCTACCTGGGACAGTTTCCCGACCCTCTGACCCTCTGGCTCATTTGGCGCTGACCCAGAGGGTCGGAACCTGACCCTCAAGGTCAAAGTGGTGATCCAGAGGGTCCAGCTGTAAAAGCATGGTGCCTTCTGACTTCCAAAGACGCCGACTGCGCTTACCGACCAACCCACCCTGGAGACCCGTTTTTTGCTCCAGAGCGCCGTTACCTGGTCCACAGGGTCACAAAGGGGTCCATGCCAACATTATTCTTTCCATTGCTTTCCACGGGGGGTGTGGCGCAATGGAAAGAATCAAGTGTTATTAGGTAGGAGCGCAAAATGATTTACTTTGTGGGTGCCCGGGGCTGAGGTACTCCGAAGCTCCAGCGCGGCATCCCGGGGCTTCGGATTACCTCAGCCCCGGCCACCCTTGCTTCATTTTTAAGGGTGATTCTTTGTCGATTCCTACTTAGCCTTTCAAACCACCGCCAGAATTAACGTTCCCGCGACGACCAGTCCTCCGCCCAAGAGAACTTTCCACGTCAATGCCTCGCCAAGGAACAACACGGCCAGGACGATGACAAACACCACACTTAGCTTGTCAACCGGCGCAACCAGTGAGGCCGGGCCGATCTGCAGCGCCCGGTAGTAACACAGCCAGGACAGGCCGGTCGCGATTCCCGACAGGCACAGGAACAACACGCTTTTTCCCGACAATTTGTCGAGCGGTTCCCATTCGCCGCGGCAGGTAACAATCAACGCCGTTACCAGGAAGATCACAATCGTTCGGATAAGCGTTGCAAGATTGGAGTTGATCTGCGCGACCCCTATTTTGCCGAAGATCGCCGTCAGGCTCGCAAAGAAGGCGGAGCCCAGGGCGAACAGAAACCAGCCGGATTTATCCATTGCATCCACCCTCGTTTCCGCGGTTTGAAGTTGCGATATTCGCTTTTGCCCTGACAGGGCCTTAACAACTTAGCCCAGGGCAACGTCCTGGGTGAGTGGATCCCCAAAGAATCATTCGCCCTGAAAGGGCAGAACAACGGACCCCGTCAAGGTCTAATCCTTGGCAAGGAACCTGATCCACTTGATCTTCAGCACCAAGAACCGTGCACATCCTCCTCAGCCTGCAATCCGTTACGGAGCGTTTTCCGTAAGTTCTTCGATGGTTAACACTCTCACCCGGTACATCGCCAGGCAGGAGGAACACCATCGGCAAGTTACGTTTCTAAATGAGTTTCGCAAGTCTTGCCGCCGGCATGACATGGATTTCGATGAACGGTTTGTCTTGGGATGAGGTTGTTTGGCCCTTACAGGGCGAGGGCTTGCTTGGGGACCGGCCAACCCAGGGCGTTGCCCTCGTTGTACCCCATAAGTCTGGGCGGGGGTATAAGCCCCTGGCAAGGTAGCTGTAATTCGCCGTAAAAATCGGGGATCGTGCTCCCGTGTTGGCCGCGACTCCCTCTCCTCGAACGACA
>Ga0073928_10000596_pt1 | contig 81797 bp, 64 predicted proteins | sample PaiPotPPA55metaG_FD_76969 | JGI IMG/M metagenome (GOLD analysis project Ga0073928, IMG submission 76969) | Iron sulfur acid spring bacterial and archeal communities from Banff, Canada, to study Microbial Dark Matter (Phase II) - Paint Pots PPA... ...
ACCACGAACGAACAAAAAATGGCCACGCCGAACACCAGTGCGGCTTGATTGTGCGCAAAGTCATGGTTTTGTAGGTTCGGAAAATGCCTGGAAATACGCGGTAAGCGCGTTGATCACAACCTTCGGCACCGCTAAAACTCTCCCTCTGGTTTGGCTTGCTCTGCTCCTATGCGCCCTATCACAATTTCTGCCTCATAGTAATTCTCACTTTTCATTGGCTCTCCCGCCATGCGGCGCAGCATCGCAATTTGACCGACGTGCGTGAGCGCGTCAGCAATCGGTCCCTGCAAGAGCTTTTCCGGCGGAGCATGAAGAGGCTCACTCGAAGCAAGAAAATCGTCGAACTTTTTCAAGGCAGCGAAAAAGCGTGTTACTTCCTTTCCCCAAGGCAGAGGCTTGGAGTTGTGCCACTCGGGTTTTCCGGTCGCCATGGAGAGCGCCCAATCCATCAGGTCGCCAATGTGCGCCAGAATTTGCTCTGGCGAGCGCACGCCCTGGCTGGCCTGAAACGTGGGAACACCCTCCGTGGCATCGCGAATCGCCTTGCCGGCCCGATAAGCCAATGTGGCCAAACAGTGCCGCAGCAATTCGCGTTCCGGATCTGAAGTTGAACGATCACTCATGACATCACCTTTGAAGTTTCAGTTCCTGGTCCGCAACACTCGCGACTCGGAAATTATAGCTGTTTGCGTTTCAGCATCTTCGCGGCACGGAGCGCTCCGCTCAGCCGCATTCTCAATCCGGATGCAAACTGGAAGTCGATAAACCCTTCCATCTGCTGCGCGAAGGTCGCGCCGTACTTATACCACCAGACCTTTTTCATTCCAGGTGTACGGTCTGAATCCAGATATTTCATTCGTACCATCTCTTCCAGCCCGAAGCGGCCATGGGTGCGACCCAGGCCGCTCGATTTCATGCCACCGTGCGGAGCTTCGCTGATTCCGAAACACGAGACCACATCATTCACCATGAGGGTGCCCGCCTGAATGCGTCGCGCCAAGCGGCCGCCCCGGTTGCGGTCCCTGGTCCAGACACTGGCGGCCAGACTATATTCGGAGTCGTTGGCCAGTCGAACCGCCTCCGCGTCGGTATCGAATGCCATAACCGGCAATACCGGACCAAAGGTTTCCTCACGCATGATGCGCATCTCGTGGGTCACGTCGGCCAACACCGTAGGCCTATAAAAATTCTTTCCCAGATTCGGGAGCCGGGATCCTCCTGCCAAAAGGCGCGCTCCACGCGCGATTGCATCTTCCACATGCTGCTGTACGATTTGCAATTGCCGCTCGTGGATCATCGGCCCCATGTCGGTCTTGCAGTCGAGCCCGCTGCCCACATGCAACAGCTCCGTTTTCTCGACCGAGACGCGCAGGAATTCTTCATACCGGCTGCGATGCACATAGCAGCGTTCCACGGAGAGGCAAGTCTGGCCGGCATTTACGAACGCTCCCCACACGGCGGCACTCGAGGCCACGTCGATGTTGGCATCGTCGAGCACGAGCATGGGATCTTTGCCACCCAACTCCAGCACCATGGGCAGCAGTCGTTCGGCCGCAATGGCGGCAATGCGCTTGCCGGTGGCGACGCTGCCGGTGAACACCAGTTTGTCGATTTGCGAATGAATCAATGCCTCTCCTGTTGCACCATCGCCCACCACGACCTGAAAAAGGTCGCGGGGTAGACCTGATGCCTGCAACAGCGACTCGAGCTCCAGCGCTACCAGAGAGGTAAATTCCGAAGGCTTCAGCACAACCGCGTTTCCAGCCACCAAGGCTGCGAGCGTCTCGGTCGCGGGAATCGAGAACGGATAGTTCCACGGCGAAATAATTGCCACTACGCCGTAAGGCTCCCGCAGCAGCCGCCCGCTTTTGAGCTTGGTGGCGAGATTCCCGTGCGGCACGGGTTCGTCGAGCAGCAGGCGATAGGCGTTGTCGATCAGAAATCGGGCTGCATCGAGCACCACCAGCACCTCCGTCGTCAGTGCTTCGGCGATTGGTTTGCCCGCCTCCCGGGCGATAGCAGTGGCGATCTCCGACTTCTTCTCTAAGAGCATGCGCTGAAATTGCGTGAGCACCGATATTCGCCTGCGCACGCCGATCGCAGCCCACTCCTCCTGTGCGGCGCTTGCTCTCGCCGTCGCCGCACGAACTGCTCCTTCCTCAGCGCACCCCAACTCCCGCAGAACTTCGCCGGTTGCCGGATTTACCGAGACGATCTTGCGCGCCGTAACTTGTAAGTCAGTGGCCATACTCAACGTTCACCAGGTAAAGTCCGCTGGCCGGCGCAGTAGCTCCCGCGGCCGACCGCTTGCGCACTTCGAGAATCCGTGCCACGTCATCTTTCTGCAATGTTCCTTTGCCCACGAGAATAAACGTCCCCACGAGATTTCTAACCATGTGGTGCAGAAAGCCCGATCCGTTCACGGTATAAACCAATTCGTCTCCCTCACGCTCCCACCGCGAAGAAAAGATGCGCCGCACATTCGAAACCGGCGCTGCCTCGCGTCCCTGTTCCGGGTCCACCGCGGCAAACGAAGTAAAATCGTGTTCGCCTTCGACACGCGCTGCCGCGCTCTCCATTGCCTGCTCATCCAACGGATAAGGATAGTGCCACACGTACCGCGCCAGAAATGGCGGACAGATTGCCGCACGATAGATCCGATACCGATAAGTCTTTGCCAGCGCCGAATGCCGTGCGTGAAAATCCGCCGCAGCTTCCTCAATCTCCAAAACACGCACGGATGGCGGCAACCCATCATTCAGCGCGATCACGAAATTCGTCGTCGGGATCGAAGATTCGATGACAAACGTGGCCACCTGCGCCAGAGCATGTACGCCTGCGTCCGTCCGGCCGGAGCCCTGCGGCAATACCTTTTCGCCGGTGATTCGTCCAATGGCTGAGGCGAGGGTGCCTTGCACGGTGATGGCGTCGGGTTGCACCTGCCAGCCGGCGAAATCCGATCCGTCATAGGAGAGAATCAGTTTGAGATTGCGCATGCGATTTTTTATTTCTTATAGCCGCGAGTCCCACCGTCGCGCCGATTCATCCAACTCAATTCACGTGTTGGATCTTTTCGCAACCCATTGGGATTCTGCCCGCTCGGCAAACGCGCCATCATCGCCGGCACTTTATCAGTTCAGAGTGCGGCAAGGCTCGGAAGAGAAGCATACGGCTCGGATATACTAATGCGTTCAAATTTTTCCTCGTGAAGAATTTGTCGCTCGGGGCTCTCAGCATGCCAGAGCGCCAAAGGCTGAATCGGTGCGGATGGAATTCTTGCGTACTTATCCGGAGTTTTCAAGGAACCCGGGGGCATCTCGCTACGTACCAATGTCCAGGAGAATTTTCATTTTGAGCAGGTCCAGCTATCTCAGGATGTAACCAGGTCCTTTTGCTGCATGGTCTTAATGAATGGAGATGAGTAGATGCTATTTCCACGTTTAGCCTCAATCCTGCGACTGGCCATCGCCAATGTTCTGTTTTCAACTCTGACTCTCACTGCTTTGGGGCAGGAGGCGCCCGCCGCGCCCGTCCCGCAGAACACTCCGGAGACGCAGCCGCTGCCAATCATGGATTACACCAAGCCGGTGTCGCATTTCCCCAATCCTGTTGGCCCCTATACGGCGCGGCACGCCGCTGCGCCTAATCTGGCGAATACTGGACGTATCGATTCGCTGATGCACGATGGCAAGCTTTACCTGTCGCTCAACGATGCCATCGCGCTGGCGCTAGAGAATAATCTCGATGTGGCCATCGCCCGCTACAACTTGAACATTGCCGATACCGATGTGTTGCGCGCCAAGGCTGGCGCATCGATCCTGGGAGTGAACGCGGGAGTAGTGCAGAATACACCCGGGGGCGGCCTGGGTGGGATTGGAGCTACTGCCGGCGCGTCTACCGGCGGCACCAGCCTGGGAGCGGGCGGCGTCGGCGCCGGGACTAATGGACTGGTAAGTTCCACGCTCGGTCAAGGACCGCTGATCACCAGCTTTGATCCTGTCATCACCGGCACGCTTCAGGAAGATCACCTCGAGAGCGTATCGTCCAGTTTGTTCAACGGCGTACCCATTCTCGCGCAAAATACCGGGACGGTAAATTTCAGCTACAACCAGGGTTTTAATTGGGGTACCAATCTGCAGGTTGGATTCACTAATAGTCGCGTCTCTTCCAACGTGCCGTTTACCACGTATAGTCCGGTCATTAACTCGGGGCTCCGCGTCCAAGTCACACAACACCTGCTTCAAGGGATGGGATTCGCCGCGAATACCCGCTTTATTCACATCGCAAAGAACAACCGTGAACTCTCTGACGTGGCCTTTCGCCTGCAAATCATAGATTCGGTGGATCAGATCGAAAACATCTACTGGGATTTGGTCTACGCCTACGAAAATGCCCGTGTACAAAACGAATCGCTGTCATTCGCCCAGAAGACGTTATCCGACACCAAAAAGCAGGTCGAAATCGGCAGCCTTGCTCCCATTGAGACTGTCCGTGCTCAAAGCACGGTGGCGCAAGATCAGCAGCTCGTTACCGCGGCTCAGACCAATCTCCAGTTAGAGCAGTTGCTGATGAAGAACGCGCTTACCCGCACTTTAAAAGATCCAACTCTGGCCACCGCTGACGTCATTCCCACTTCCACGATGGACGTTCCCGCCCAAGAACAGATTGTTCCTACTGAAGATCTGATCAACGACGCTCTCCGGCATCGCGCCGAACTGGTTGAATCGCGTATCGATTTGAATAGCCGCGATTACAGTAACAAAGCGGTGCGGAGTGCTCTGCTGCCCACACTGGATGCGTATGCTTATTATGCCGGGTCAGGACTTGGTGGTTCTCAAAATCCGGCAAACCTCTGCGCGAACCAGACGCAGGAGCAGCTTCTGCTCGGTTTCTGCGCGGGTCCAAACCCTAACAATCCTAATCCTAGCAACCAGATTCCCGTTGTCGCATCCACAGGCATTGGTGGAACCTGGAACCAATTAGTGAACTCTACCGCCCCCGACAAAGGTGTTGGCTTGCAACTCAACATTCCCCTGCGGAACCGCGCCGCCCAGGCTGTGCAGATTCGCTCGGAGCTGGAATTCCGGCAGGCCCAGATGCGTTTGCAACAGATTGAAAACCAGGTCGGCATTGAAGTCCGCAACGCGCAATATGCCGTGCAGCAGAACCGCGCTAGCGTGGACTCTGCCAGGGCTGCCCTGGATCTCGCGCGGCAGTCGCTCGACGCCGAGCAAAAGAAGTATCAGTTCGGCACTTCGACCACAACTCTGGTTCTGCAATTTGAGAGTCAGCTGGCCACCGCCGAATCCACGCTCGTGAATGCAACCGTGGCTTACGAGAAGTCGCGCATCGAGTTGGACCGCGCTACCGGCACGCTGCTCGATCACAACGGAGTCAGCGTGGACGATGCAGCACGCGGCCAGGTCACACGCCTGCCGAATGTACCCTACATTACTCCGCGCAAGGATCTTCCATCGGTGGCTCAGCCGGCGGCGCAGCCTAACGCGCAGCAGCAATAGCAGCGCAGGCTCCGATCTCGGACCCTTCGTCGTCGGGCCTCAGGCGCTAGGTGCGTTTCAAGGCCCGCGAAGTCTGGGGTCCAACCTCCGGCATCGGAGCGCTGTTTGTCTAACAATTCTTTACAATCTGCACCCGCGTCCGCCGCTTGGTCCCGCTAAGATGGAACCACGCTCTTAGTTATTTCCGCATTCGGTTTTCGACATCTATTTGTACTGTTAATACGATGAAAGACCTTTCTTACTCAAGGAGACAGACTATGTCTTTGCCTTCGCCCCGAACCCCCGCGCCCAGCCGGCGAGTTGCCCTGCTGTTGACGGCATGTGCCGTTCTCAGCTGTACGGGGTTGCGACCGTTCGTGCATGCACAGGATGTTCCTGCAGCCCCGGCACCGCAGGCCGCGCCCATTCCGGCGCAACCCCAGCTGATCCATTTGCAGGATTATTCCAAGCCGCGCCCGGGTTTTCCTGGCATCCTCGAACCCTACCGAGCGCAAGATTTACCTCAGCCGAACTTGGCCAACTCGCCGCGTATCGACGCGCTCATGCACGACGGCAAGATCTATCTTTCGATGGACGATGCCGTCGCGCTAACGCTTGAGAACAACCTTGATCTCGATATCGCCCGCTACAACCTCAACATTGCCGACACGGATTATTTGCGCGCCAAGTCCGGCGCCAACATTCTTGGCGTCAACGCTGGCATTGTGCAGAATACTCCCGGCGGCGGCGTAGGTGGTCTCGGAGGAACTGTGGGTTCTGGCACTGGCGGCACCACTGTCGCTGCCAGCGGCATCGGCACCGGCACCAACGGCTTGGTTAGTTCCACACTTGGGATCGGCTCACCCATCACCAGCTTTGATCCAGTTATTACGAGCACATTACAGCTCGATAAGAACAACACTGAATCCACCAGCGCTCTGAGCCCGGTGCCCGTCCTGGCCCAGAATACTTACACTGCCGACGTGGCCTATACTCAGGGCTTTCAGTGGGGCACAGCCTTGTCGGTCGGCTTCAACAATTCCCATATTACGACCAATAGCCCCACCAGTTTGCTGACACCGGACTTGAGTTCAAACTTCCAGTTCAAGATCACGCAAAACCTTCTGCAGGGGTTTGGCTCGCTGCCCAACCTGCGATTCGTTCGCATCGCAAAAAACAACCGCGAGATTTCCGACGTCGCCTTCCGGCTTCAGATCATCACCACCGTCGACCAGATCGAAGACATGTACTGGGATTTGGTCTATGCCTACGAAAACGTCCGGGTACAACAGGAAGCTCTGACCTACGCGCAGAAGGCGCTGGACGATTCGAAGCAGCAAGCGAAGGTGGGGACTGTGCCGCCCATTCAAGTGGTAAGCGCGCAGAGCACGGTTGCCACCGATCAGCAAAACCTGATCTTGGCGCAGAACAATTTGCAATTGCAGGAGTTGCTAATGAAGAATGCGGTGAGCCGCAGCATTGAGGATCCCGTGCTCGCGGAGGCCGAGTTGATTCCCACCTCGGCCATGCTGATTCCGCAGCAGGAATCAGTTGTTCCCACCCAGGATTTGATCAATCAGGCTCTCGATCACCGCGCTGAACTGGTGGAGTCGCGCATTGATCTCAATTCCCGCGATCTTAGCAGTAAAGCAGTTCGCAACGCTCTGCTGCCCACGCTTGATGCATTTGCTTACTATGGCGGCTCGGGGGTCGGCGGCGTGGTAAACCCAGCGATTCCGAATTGCGCGAACACGACCAGCACTTTCTGCTTTGACCCCGCGAAAGCCCCTCCGCCATTCCAGACGGCAACTTCGGTTGGCTATGGCAGCACCCTGAGCCAACTTGGAAACTCCACCGCGCCTGACAAAGGATTTGGCTTAACCCTGAACATACCGCTGCGCAATCGCGAAGCGCAGGCCAACCAGGTGCGCGCGGAACTGGAATACCGCCAGGCCCAAGTCCGCCTTCACCAACTGGAAAATCAGGTGCGCATCGAGGTGCGCAATGCGCAATTCGACGTGAAACAAAACCTGGTCGCAGTGCAGGCTGCGCAGTATGCGGTCGATTTCGCACGCCAGACATTGGATGCCGATCAGCAGAAGCTGAAAGTCGGACTCACCACGACCACTGCAATCCTGCAGGATGCCTCGACCCTAACCACGTCTGAGTCGAATCTGGTCTCGGCTAAAGCGGCCTACGAGAAATCGCGGGTCGAACTCGACCGCGCTACAGGATTGCTTCTTGATCATTCTGGCATCGATGTCGCCGAGGCCACTCGCGGACAGGTCACGCACCTGCCGAAAGTGCCGGATGTCGCTCCCCGGCAGGACGCTCTCCCCGGAGGATCGCCTGCACCATCGCAACCGCCTTCCGGGAAACCTTAGCGTTGGGTCGGCGCGGGAGGGAATCCGGTTCGACCTGATAAACTCGCCCGTGATGCAACCACCGAGCCTCCCCGCCATCCCTCGATCTATTTGGTGGATGGTGTTGCTGTCCTTTGTTCTGCAAGTGGGCGCGATTGGAATTTTTCGCCAGTATCGCACTCGCTCGGGAGAAGATCACTTCGGCTTCGGCTTTGAGATGGGACGCGTGGGTCGCTCCATCGCCCTGGGGCAGGGGTTCAGTAATCCTTATGGAGGAAATACAGGTCCTAGCGCCTGGGAGCCGCCGCTTTATCCATACCTGATTGCCGGAGTATTCAAGATTTTCGGCGTTTACAGTTACGCTTCAGCGTGGGTCTTGCTGTCGATCAATAGCTTGTTCGCCTCGCTCACCACGCTTCCTGTTTTCCTGATTGCGCACCGGACGTTCGGCTCACGCGTAGCGATCTGGTCGGCGCGGGCCTGGGCGCTCAATCCCTATGTTTGGTATTGGTCGATCCATTGGATTTGGGACACGACCTTCACTCCTCTCATGCTGGCGCTAATTTTTCTGCTCTCGTTGGAAATGGAGGAGCGGACAGACTCGCGGGGGTGGGTGCTCTTCGGCGCATTATGGGCGTTAGGAGGGCTGGCCAATCCAGCGATGCTCTCATTTTTGCCATTCTGCGGCCTGTGGATCTGGTGGCGGCGTTATCGCGGTGGCCTCACCTCGCTGGGCGGTATTGTGCTTTCTTCCCTCGCCTTTTTTTTAGTTCTTTCTCCCTGGCTGATCCGCAACCACGAGGTCTTTGGCCGGTTCGTGTTTATTCGCGACGATTTCGGATTACAGTTCCGTCTCGGCAACAACAAGCTTGCAGACGGCATGCTGATCGCCACATTGCAGCCGAACCTCAACACACTGGAGTTCGAGAAGTTCCACCGCATGGGCGAACTGGCCTACGAAGCCGATTGCAGGCGCCTGGCGTTCGATTGGATTCGCGAGCATCCGCGACGGTTCGCACTCATCAGCATGAAGCGCTTTTTTTATTACTGGAATGGCGTGCCGCGGCCCACCGACAGTGTTGCTCCGTGGGATTTTCGCAGCTCTTTGTTTCTGGCTTCTTCCGTGCTGGCGATCTGGGGATTGGGTCGCGCACTACGGCAGAAACGGCCTGGGGCTTGGCTGTTCGCAGGACTTGTCGCGACGTATCCCACTGTTTATTACTTTGTATTCCCGCACGCACGCTACCGCCATCCTATCGAACCTCAACTATTTATTCTGGCAGTATTCTTGTTTTGCGAGATTCGCAGCGGAACCTCGCTGCGCCTGGGTGAGAGTGAAGCTTTGAGCAATGCAAGCTCCGGTAAAATCAACGACCTGGTCGGCTGAATCATGGCGCATTGTTGATTGTATCTATGACCCTATCCGTAGCCATCGTTAGCCTAAACGAAGAAGCGAACCTCGGTCGCACGCTCGAAAGTGTGAAATGGGCCGACGAGATCGTTGTCGTGGATTCGGGATCAAGCGACCGGACTTGCGAGATTGCCCGCCAATACGGCGCCAAGGTTGTGGTCGAACCGTGGCGAGGCTATGCGGCGCAGAAGAATTTCGCGATCGAGCACTGCACAAAGACTTGGGTTCTCTCGCTGGATGCCGACGAGGAGATCAGTTCCGACCTGGCGCAAGAGATACGTAATGTGATCTCGGACCCGAATGCGATGGACGGCTATCGGATGCCTCGGCTCAATCTTTTCCTTGGACGGGAACTTCGGCACGGTGGTTTCTATCCCGACCCCAAGCTGAGGTTATTCCGAAGAGGAATGGGATTCGTCACGGGACGAGATCCGCACGATCGCGTCGAACTAAGAAATGTTTCCCAGAATCGCATCGGCCGCTTTCGCAGCCCGATGGTCCATTACACCTATCCAACCCTGTACCTGTACCTGGAACACATGAACCGCTATTCGACAGTTTGGAACGAGGTAGAGGGCGCCAAGCCGCAAGACTTCAGCCTCAATGCCATTGTTCTGCGCCCCGTGGCGACGTTCATTTACAACTACTTCATTCGCCTTGGATTCCTTGACGGTCGCGAGGGCTTACTGTTGCACCTCTATCACGCGGGGTATGTTTCATGGAAATACGCCAAAGCGTGGGAACTCTCGCACAAGCCGCCACAATCGTGAATATCGCGTGCTGACCGACCGGTCGTTCTTGCCGCACTCATCCGCCTTGCCCGCTGGCGCGCGCTTCCCTATCATCGAAACTGAACACAAAGGGTTACTATGCCGGAGAAGAAGCCATCCAAGCCGCAAGTTGCCGAAAGTCCCATCGCCGATGTCTTTGACCATCGCCATCCTTCCTCTGCTGAAAAGAAATGGGCGGAGAACACCCTCGCCCCCACGCTCGAAAAAGCCCCCGAACAGCCGATTGGCGCGCCTTCCGGGGTGAATCTTGACGAGTCCGGCGGTGCTCGTTTCACGACCATCTCCGGCGTTCCCGTTCGGCGGCTCTACACGCAGGCTGATCTCCCCGTGGACTGGACGGAAGAAAAATATCTTGGATATCCTGGCGCGCCGCCGTTTACCCGCGGCATTCATGCGACGGGATATCGCGGCAAGCTTTATACCATGCGCCAGTTCTCTGGGTTCGCCTCACCCGAGGAAACCAACCAACGTTACAAATATTTGCTGGAGCATGGAGGAGGCGGGCTTTCCGTTGCATTTGATTTGCCCACTCTGATGGGCTACGACTCCGATCATGCCGCGAGCGAGGGTGAGGTGGGCAAATGCGGCGTGGCGATCGATTCGCTCGAAGATATGGAAATTCTTTTCGGCGGGATCGATCTCGAAAAAACGACGGTGTCGATGACGATCAATTCACCCGCGTCGGTGCTGTGGGCGATGTATCTGGTCGTGGCCGAAAAGCAAGGCGCGGATTGGAAAAAGATTTCCGGGACGATTCAGAACGACATTCTCAAGGAATACATCGCGCAGAAGGAATATATCTATCCGCCGGCTCCGTCGATGCGGCTGGTGATCGACACCTTCGAGTTCGGATCGCAATTTACGCCTCGCTTCAACACGATTTCGATCAGCGGATACCACATACGCGAGGCTGGGTCGACGGCCCTTCAGGAACTTGCATTTACTTTGTATGACGGCATCGAGTACGTGGAGTGGGCGCGCCGGCGCGGACTGGATGTGGACGAATTCGGTCCGCGACTCAGCTTCTTTTTCAACGCGCACAACGATTTCTTCGAGGAGATCGCCAAGTACCGAGCTGCCCGCAAGATTTGGGGCCAGGTGATGAAGGAGCGCTTTGGGGCGAAGAACCAGCGCACCGCACTGATGCGCTTCCACACGCAGACAGCCGGAGTGTCGCTGCCGGCGCAGCAACCCATGAACAACATTGCGCGAGTGGCATTACAAGCGTTGGCCGCGGTGCTCGGGGGGACGCAGTCGCTGCACTGCGATTCCTACGATGAGGCGCTGGCTCTGCCGACGGAAGAAGCAGCTCGCATCGCGCTGCGTACTCAGCAGATCATTGCTTATGAATCCGGCGTGACCCACACGGTAGATCCTCTGGGCGGATCTTATTTCCTGGAAACTTTAACGCTGCAAATGGAAAAAGGCGCATTCGACTACTTTGGCAAGCTCGATGCCATGGGTGGCATGGTGAAGGCCATCGAGCGCGGCTATCCCCAAAAGGAAATCGCAGAAGCCTCCTACCAGTACCAGCGCGCCGCGGAGGCGAAAGAGAAGATCATCGTGGGGGTGAACGAGTTCGTAATCGAGGAAGAGTCGCCCCACATTCTTTATATCGACGAAAGTGTCGCTCGACAACAGACTGCGAAGCTGAAGGCGCTACGCGCAAGGCGATCGAACGACGAAGTGCGGCGTAGTCTCGACGCACTAAAAAAAGCCGCCAGTCAGGAACCGACGGCCGGTGCGAATGGAGGTATCTCTCCGGCGAACACTATGCCCCGCATCGTAGATGCCGTGCGCGCATACGCGACTGTCGGCGAGATTTGCGAGGCGCTGCGCGAAGTCTATGGAACCTATACGGAAGTGAGCATCACATAATCTTCAAGCTGTGGCCCCTCTGCGGCAATTGGGAGAACGTCGATGGATCGCATACCACGTAACATCCTCCACCATCCCGATGCTCCATTCATAGTTCCGTACATGGGGGCTGGCGTAAATCGACTTAACGTCGCCGATCTTCTATACCACGGTATAATGGTATATCGATTGAGGTTGTTCTCATGTCACGAGTATTCAACGGCCAGATTCACGTAAGGGTTCCATCCAGGGTCCACGAAGAGGTAGCCAAGGAAGCTTTCGACCAAGGAACTTCCATCAGTGGAATTCTTGCGCAAGCGCTAATCGTCAGGCGTGCCCTGAGAAGCATCGATCCCTGGAAATCGATTGACGAAGTGCAGTCGGCGAACCGCGACGTAACTGCGGCGGAAGTTGAGCGTTCGGTCGCGAAAGCAGTGAAGGCAGTAAGAAGAAACAGACGAAGAACCTGAAGTGGAGAAAGAAAAAGACCGACCGCGCTTGGTTATTGACACCAACGTTTTCGTTAGCGGATTGATTTCCAGTACCGGCTCGCCAGCACGGATTCTCCGCGCCATTCGAAACAAGACGGTTATTCATCTCGTTTCCGATCCGATCGTAGAAGAGTACTTGCGCGTGCTCGATTGCCCACGGATCAGGAAATTCAAGAGCGTCACAGATGCCTTCATCGCCGACATCGCCGCTTATCTTGTTTACCGAACGGAACGGATCGAACTGGTTTCGAAGATCAGGATGAGCCCAGATCCGGACGACGATGTTTTCCTACAAACCGCGGTGGACGGAAAAGCGACATTGCTGGTCACCGGCGACAAGACGGACCTGCTCTCGTTACGCAGAGTGGATACGATCCCGATTGTGTCGGCCAAAGAAGCTGTGGCAAGGCTGACGCTGTAGATCCGCATCACCTACGAACGAGAGAGCAAAGCCCTGGTATTCGTTATTTGTTCGCCTACAAGTTGGTTTTGTGATACAGATATATACCGATGCGACGAGCGCTGAGCCATCTTAAGAAGTCCGATCCCATCATCCGGGCGATCATCGAGCGAATCGGGCCGTACCGCATGCAATTTAACCCGCCTGAGTTTCACAGCCTGGCTGAGGCAATTGTCTATCAGCAATTGAATGGCAAAGCTGCAGAGACAATCTTCAAGCGCTTTGCTGCGTTGGCGGGTGACCCGTTGACACCCGAGGGCATCTTGAAAGTGAGCGATGAACAGATGCGCGGCGCGGGGTTATCGAAGCAGAAGACGGCATATCTGAAAGATCTGGCGGCGAAGACGGCCGCTGGGCTGTTGGATTTCGCTGGCCTACCGAAGTTGGCCGATGAAGAGGTGATCGCACATCTGACGCAGGTGAAAGGTATCGGCGTTTGGACGGCGCAGATGTTTCTGATGTTCGCGCTCAAGCGCGAAAACGTTCTGCCGACGGGTGACTTCGGCGTGCGCATGGCGATGCACAAACACTACCTCGATAGACAGCGGGGGAAGGCCTCGAAAGCTCCTGCCGGAGCGAAGAAGAGCCGCAAGAAGAAAATCAAGTTGCCGACGCCGGAGCAGATGGAGAAGATTGCAAGATGCTGGGAGCCTTATCGCAGCGCTGCATGTTGGTACTTGTGGAAGAGCCTGGACACGAAGACGCTTTAGTGAACGCGTGTTTTCCGCTGAGGGTGAAGCTCTGTGCTCGGCTGCGGACTCTGTGATTTAATAAGGGGCGATGGTCGATCCCAAGATTCGCGTGTTGGTAGCCAAGCCAGGCCTCGATGGGCACGACCGCGGCGCCAAGGTGATTGCGCGTGCGCTCCGCGATGCCGGCATGGAAGTGATTTACACCGGATTGCGGCAGACCCCGGAGATGATTGTTAGCGCCGCGCTGCAGGAAGATGTGCAGGTGATTGGGCTGTCCATTCTTTCGGGCGCGCACAATGCGATTGTGCCGCGGGTGATGGATCTGCTCAAGCAGAACAAGATGGATGACGTTCTGGTGCTGCTCGGCGGCATCATTCCGGATCAGGATATCGACGCTCTGAAGCAGCAAGGTGTAGCGGCAATTTTCCAGCCGGGCACACCCATGGATGACATCGTTCAGTTTATCCGGGCGAATGTGAAGAACGCAGGTGTGCCGGCCAAGGGTTAACTGGCCTGGGTTTTCGATTATTTTCCCCGATCATTCAATTGCTCAGCTCTGTGAATGCCCAATCCAAATCCAACTACCATTCGGCAACAACTTGAACGCACCGTTGGTCCCGCACCTTGGTATTCGAGGACCTTCCCGATATTCCGCTCGCGCTCCGGCCAGCGGTTTGTTTGGACGCATCACGGCGAGCAGGGGCCGGTTGCATATGTGGTTTCTCTGGCCCTTGAACAGGAACCGGATAAGCCCCGGCTGGCATTGAATACCTACTGCCGGCCGTTTATTGCGTCACCGCAATGTCTCGGAATCTGGTGTCCGGAAGGACGCAGCATTCGTCTTACCGGTTTCGATCCGGACCAGCTCAAGACATTCGATCTTGCCGAAATTGCAGGATGGTTCAAAGCATCTTCCGATCGAATTTACTCAATCAGTCCGCCAATCGCGGATTTCGAACTGTCCCTTACGCTCGCTCCTGGGATGCACAAAATCGATGTGCCGCCGGAACTGGCCTCGGTGGATGAGTTAGTCGTTCCGACCGGCTATAAGGCGCTGTCGAACGACGATCCCGCGTTCGCGCTGTTTGTTCTCTATCTACAGGCGGGGCTGGTGGAGGTTTTGCCGCAGAAATGGTTCACGGCCTCGCAATACCAGGTGGGGAAGCAATGGATATCACGTGCTGCGCGCGACCCCGAATCACATCGTATCTTCGGCGAGTGCTTCGGCGCGGGAACTTTCCTGCTGGAAGAAGACGGTTGCCGGCTGGCTGAGTGGATCGACAAATGATTGACAAGTAATCCTAATTGCTGTTTTTGCGGTAGGTTCCCGTGACAGGACGCGGGAAATAGGGAAGTGGCTGGGCGCTGATAATGGCTCGCGGATTGGCCTCGACCAGGGCTGCGGCCACTTCTGCGCCACAGATTTCGGCTGCGGCATCGCGGGCCCCCGATAACACGGGGATGCGTTTCTCGGTGTCGTGCGCATCGGTGGCCAAAATGTGAACAGCGTCGTGCTCAATTAGCCAGCGGGCGGCGCGGCGCACGCGCTCTCCCCAAAATCCAGTGAGCGCGGAGCCGGTGACCTGGATCACGCAACCCTGCTCAGCCCATTCCACCACGCGCTGTGGGCTCTCGCGCAAAATCGGATTTCGTTCAGGGTGGGTAATAATTGCGGTGATACCGCGATCGCCAAGCTTCAGGAAACAGTCCGTAGTCTGTTGCGGCACGCTGTAATTGCTCAACTCGACCAGCATGTAGTGCGTGCCTTCAATCGAGTAGCGGGCAGGGTTCGCCAGAACATCCTGCAGATTGTCGTACGAAAGATGGAAGTCGCAGCCGAGGCTGATCTTGAGCGAATCCCCGACAAGTTGCTGCAGGTGCACGACTAGCCCCTGAAGATAAGCGCGATCGTAATGATAGCGGTCGTTGGCGTGCGGAGTCGCGACCTGATGCGTGATGCCATCGGCCGCTGCCATGCGGCACATGGTAACGGAAACGTCCCACGACCTGGAACCGTCGTCTACTTCCGGAAGAATGTGCGAATGAATGTCGACCACGTTTTCGTAAGAACACCCGCACACCGGCGGTGTTGCGCTCGCTTTGATTTAAGCAGATTCGCAGGGAAAGAGAAAGCAGTTGCCCGCTCACGCGGAAGCACAAGTCGCGAGCGCCGCGTCTACAGGCGTGAAAACGCTGATTTCTAAATGGGATCTCTAAATGTGACAGTTCCGAGCAGACACGTTTGACAGCCAGTAAACAAAAAGGCACACTCACTGTTTTGCCGCTGATAGCGGCCTAAAGGATGCTGCATGAAATTTTACGTTTCCGTCGTGATCGTTGCCATCGCCGCGTCACTTGCCGCACAGGACGTCTCCCAGCCCAGCAGCCCGCAAAAGCGTTTCCTCACCGAAAAAGACCTCTTCGACTTTGTGTGGGTTGCCAATCCGCAAGTGTCGCCCGACGGCAAGCACGTCGCATTTACTCGGATCAATGTGGACGAGAAGCGCGCGGGATACGAGACTTCAGTATGGACAGTTGCGACCGATGGCAAGGAAACTTCCGTCCGGATGACGAACGCGAAACACGACACGCAGCCGCGCTGGTCACCGGATGGCAAGCAAATCGTTTTCGTTCGTGGCGGCGAGAAAGACGAAGCTGGCAAGCCGAGGCCCGGTCAACTTGCAATGCTGTCGCTGACTGGAGGTGAGGCCCGGACGATTACCGATCTGCCAAAGGGCGCCTCAAACCCGGTCTGGTCGCCCGATGGCAAGCAGATCGCATTTATGAGTTCCACGACGCAGGACGACATCGAGAAAGCGCGGCGCAAGAAGAGCGGGGCAAAAGGCGGCGACGCCAAAGAGGCGGAGAACGACCACGAATCCGATGTACACGTCATCAACCGTGCGGTCTATCGCAGCAATGACGAGGGTTATCTCGATCCAAAACGTCACGAGCATATTTGGGTGCTCCAGGTATTGACGGCTTCCGAGGAACCGGCCAAGCCCGTGCAACTGACCAGCGGAAATTTCGATGAGGATGAAGTCGTATGGAGCCAGGACAGCTCTCGCATTTACTTCCTCACTCGGCGGGTGGACGAGCCATACTACGAACTCCCGAGCACAGACATTTACTCCGTATTTGCAGCGGGTGGGAACCCCGAAAAGCTCGCAAGTGTTCCCATGCGGATTAGTAATCTTGTGCTCAGCGCCGATGGCCAGAGGTTGGCTTTCCACGGCGCCGTTACCCAGCCGGTGCGCTCCTATTCGGAGCCCGATCTCTGGGTCATCGATGTGGCGCCTGACGCGAAACCGCGAAATCTAACCGCCGATTACGATTTCGATATGGGCAGTTCAGTTTTCGGGGACAATGCCGCGCCACGCGGGGGGCACGGGCGAGCTCTCTATTGGTCTCCTGACGGCAGGTGGCTGTTCGATGTCGTGGAGAAGCAAGGACGCACTCCCATCGTACGAGTGGACACACAAACCGGAGTGGTAACCGAGGTCACCCGAGGCGATCAAGCGGTCCTCGATTTTTCAATGAATGCGGACGCGGGTGAGATCGTCGGCCTAATTTCCACACCTGTCATGATCGGCGACCTTTTCGCCGTTGCGAGTGATGGGACACAGATCCGTATCACTGACTTCAATGGGAAGCTCTGGTCGCAACTGAATCTGACCGGGCCGGAGGAAGTCGATTTCACGAGCTTCGACGGCAAGCGCATTCAAGGCTGGATCCAGAAGCCGCCCGACTTTGACCCGCAGAAGAAGTATCCGCTCATTCTCGACATTCATGGCGGCCCGCACACGGCCTACGGTTGGGTGTTTGATCACGAATTTCAATGGATGGCGGCCAAAGGATACGTGGTCCTATACCCCAACCCGCGCGGCTCAACCAGTTACGGCCAGGATTTTGGCAATATAATTCAATATCACTATCCGGGCGACGACTACCGCGACCTGATGGCCGGAGTCGACGAACTACTCAAGCGGGGATACGTCGACAAGAATAAACTCGCCGTGACCGGCGGCAGCGGCGGAGGCGTCCTTACGGACTGGACCATCACCCACACGGATCGCTTCGCCGCGGCGGTATCGCAACGCGACATTTCCAACTGGGCCTCATGGTGGTACACCGCCGATTTCACTTTATTTCAACCGAGTTGGTTCAAAGCGCCACCCTTCGAAGATCTGCAGGACTACAATAACCGCTCGGCGATCACCTTCGTGAAGAACATCCACACTCCTGTCCTGTTTGTGCTGGGCGAGTCCGACTACAGGACTCCGCAAGATTCAGGCGGCGAGCAATTGTTCCGAGCGCTAAAGTATCTGAAACGCCCGACTGCGATGGCTGTCTTTCCACGGGAAACGCATGAACTCTCACGCTCGGGCGAGCCCTGGCATCGCATCGAGCGTCTGGAATACATCGTGGGTTGGTTCGACAAATGGATGATGGGCGTACCGCATCCCGAGTTCGACATTCGTCCGGGGCAGGCGGTGGAGAAATCGGGGCCGTGAAGTCCCGCTCCTTGCAATGTTCGATGGCTTCATCAATTCATACAGCTTAAGCTCTATGAAGCCATGATTAACTAACGCGCAAGCCATCGATATAATCGATGTGCCTCGCAGGATGAAGCCGTACGACTGTTCTTTTTTGGACAGTTTTATCTCTAATCCTCTTGCTACGTTGAGTGTGCTGCTGCGGCAGAACGGTGGATCAGTCCTAACTAAGGTAGCATCGATCCCAACACTTTATCGTGGAAGAAAGCGTCTTGAAAGGTAAAACGAATGCTGGAGATTTCAGGAAAGTGTCTCGTTCCGAACTGATCGATTTGCTGAATCAGGACCTGTCGCGCGAGTACCAGGCGATCATTGGGTACGTCGTCAACAAGTTTCATCTTTTCGGTGAACCCACAGCGTGTGTGCGAATTGCGTCCGTTACTACCACAAGGGTCGAACGCACCTCTCTGGCAAGATCAAAGCGCTGGCCAAGGGTACGCCCAGAGTCCGTCAAGCAGAGAAGAGTTCCGACGCAGACCATAGGATCGTGTCGATCGCGAGGCTCGGCGGCCTGCATCATCGCTACGTCGTAGTCGCCTGAGTTGCTGCCACGGACGTCTCGCCACAAGGTGGAAGAAAAACTGCGTGAGATGGGTGCTCGCAGACCTTTCAAGAAGGGAATTCAGAATCCTGACCGTTCATGGTGCGCTGCTGAGACTCCTCAACTCGACTGTGAAAATTGGGCCGATCTCGGAAAGTGCCGGCGGACTCGTCATCTCTCGGTGAGTACTGGCAATCGGATAGAGTTGAATATCTCCGTTGACGAAAGGCCTCCATGCATTCTGCACCTTTTGAACCTTATCGATTGCAGCCGATGCCCCAACGAAAACCATGAGATTTCCGTTATATATGCTGGGAACAAAACTCCTGCGAAGAGCAGTAGCGGTCATAGCGTTCTCAAGAGACGCGAATAGGTGGCGCTCGTTGAAATTGGGAGGCAACCTACCCCTTTGATGGAGATATGCATAAAGGCTGGAGAGGTTATGCGGTTCATTATGCAGCTCCTTGCCAAAAATGCGGGCTGCCATATCCAACATTGTATAGGATTCTTCATTGCCAATGTTTTTCGTTTCGTTTGCGGCGACAGGGATGGCATCCAGAACCGAGATGAGGGCGACATGCTCGCCTCGACGCTGAATCTCATTGGCAATCGAGTAGGCAATCAGACCTCCTATCGACCAGCCGGCTAAATGGTATGAACCTGTTGGTTGGATTCTGTGAATTTCCTCAAGATAGTCAGCTGTTATTTCTTCCATGGTACTTGTTGGACTTTCGGACGAGCTAAAGTTGCGCGCCTGCAATCCATAAATGGGGCGCTGGGGCTCAACGTACTTCAGAAATCCGGCATAGCACCGGCTGAGCCCGTTGGCAGGATGTATGAAGAATAATGGGGGAAGGGTTCCATTCGCTCTAATCGGGAGGAGCTTATTGAATGGATTTATGTTAGTCCGGACCGCTGGTCGTGAGGCAAGTGTCGCAACTGTGGGGGACTCAAAGAGAGTATGGATTGGGATCTCTTTCCCCAACACCGCCTGAATTTTGTTCACTAGACGAATTGCCAATAGTGAAATGCCCCCCCAACTGGAAAAAATCGTCGTCTAGTGCAACCTGTTGGACTCCTAATACTTCTGCAAACAAAGTGCTGATTGTGTGCTCATCTGGGGTCTGCAGTCTACGATTGTTTTGGGCGATGGGCTCCGGTGCGGGAAGCGCCCCGCGGTCCAGCTTGCCGTTGGGCGTCAGGGGAAGCGCCTCGAGATGCACATAGGCCGCCGGCACCATGTAGTCGGGCAGGAGGGCGGACAGGTGGGAACGCAGTTGCTCTGCGTCGATCTGCGCGCCGTCTTCAGAGCAGGTGTAGTAAGCCGCCAGCTGCTTGTCGCCGGCCGCGTCCTGGCGCGCGATCGCCACCGCCTCGCGCACCCCAGGATGCTCCATCAGCCGGGCCTCGATCTCCCCCAGTTCGATGCGGAAGCCCCTGATCTTGACCTGGAAATCGTTGCGTCCCAGGAACTCGATGTTGCCGTCCTCAAGCCAGCGGCCCAGATCGCCGGTACGGTACATCCGCGCCCCAGGTTGGGAGACAAACGGATCGGCAAGGAACTTCTCCGCCGTCAACTCAGGCCGGTTCAGGTACCCCCGCGCCACTTGCGCTCCGCCGATGTAAAGCTCGCCCGATACCCCCACAGGAACCGGCTGACCGACAGCGTCAAGAATGTACACACGCGTGTTCGCGATCGGACGGCCGATCGTGAGGACGTTGGGATTATGATCGAGTTGACCTGAGGTTGCGACAACAGTTATTTCTGTTGGACCGTAGTTATTGACAATCGAAAATGGTGGTGAGCTGATCGGTAAACGGCGGAGACGATCTCCTCCGACCAGCAAGGTTCGCAAATGGGTGTTGACGATGTTCTGAGAGAAGGCGAGTTCCGCCATGGGGGTAGGCAGAAAACTAATATCAAGAGGCTGGTATCTCCACCATGCAAGAAGTTTTTCAGGGTCGCGAATCTCCGCAGGTGAGGGAAGCGCTAATTCGCCGCCTAGACAAAGTGCCGACAAGATTTCCCAAGTTGCCGCATCGAACCCGAACCCTGCCAGGCAGGAAGAGCGCTGCCCGTGTGTCGTGATAAAGGCGCTGCGGTGCCAATGGATCAGATTCCCTATATTTGCATGCTCGATCATGACGCCTTTTGGTTTTCCTGTTGATCCGGAGGTATAGATGACGTATGCGAGGTGCGTGGGGTTCAGGCCGATGCTTTCCGGAAGGAGATTTGTCGGGGGCATGTTTTTCCAGGGTTGGTCCTGGCTGTTGAGGTCGAGCAGGGGAATTGGTTGGCCGATGCTTTTGAACAGTTGCTGGAGATGTCCCTGGGTGAGCAGTGCGACGGGTGCGCAGTCGTCGAGCATGAAGCGGAGTCTTTCGGGCGGGTAGCCGGGGTCGAGCGGCACATAGGCTCCTCCGGCCTTGAGCACGGCGAGCAGGGCGGCGATCATTTCGAAGCCGCGCTCCACGCAGATGGCGACGCGGGCATCGGGCCCGATGCCCAGTTGGCGCAGGTAATGGGCGAGGCGGTTGGCGCGCCGGTTCAGCTCGGCATAGCAGAGTTGCCGTTGTTCGAAGATCAGGGCCACGGCATCGGGAGTCTTGCGCGCCTGCTGCTCGAACAGCTGATGCACGCACCGATCGGTGGGGAACTCCGTCCTGGTATCGTTCCACTCATAGAGCACGCGGCGGCGCTCGGACTCCGGGAGCATGGGCAGGCGATCGACGGCCTGAGCATCGCGGCGCATCATGTAAGGAAGTCTTTCCATATTGAAGTCACGATGTCTATTCGATGAGCCCAGAATGCGCTCCGGAAATCTGTCAGTCTAGTCTGTAAGATGAAATCTGAATGGATTGCTCTGCTCGATCTCTGCCTCGGCGAGACTACCAGTGTAGCCCTTGCCACGAAAATGCGCTCTCTTTGCGCTCTGTTTATCGGATCTACGCTGCTGACATACTATTGAATTTTGACGAGGCACAGCCCTATGGGCCGGCTCGCTCTTGGTCTTTGTCTATTGCCTAGTGTCTCGCCGCCCTGGCGGTTTCCGGCGGTCTGGACGAAATCACGCCCGCGCCTTCCCGTATCGAATAGAAACGGTCGGCAGCCAGATTAGTCAATGCTTCCGCCGTTCCATCCGGCCATAGGATCTCCGTCTTGTCCGCGCGCTCTTGGCTCCCCAGGCCAAAGTGGATACGAAGGTCGCTCTGCGACAAGTGGCTGCCGCCGCTGATCACTTCGCCAAGCTGTACCAGGTCGCCCGCGGTTGCTCGCACGCGTGCATTCAAGGCCAAGCAATTGCTCTTCACTCCCTCCAACTGAAAGCTGATCCAGTGATTTGGCGGGCCGCCCTCCGGACGAAGAATCATTGGCCTGCCCGCCAAACCAGTGCCATGTGTCTCGGTGGCGTCTTTACCGTGAGCTTGAAACCGCGAAGATCCTGCCCGGACGATCTGCCGGAAGATGTCTGCGGCGGTCCTTAGACACCAGGAATCACCTTAGTCCGCATTGTCGTAGGCGTTTGGTTTGATCTACCATACTCTCAGCTTTGGCCGATTCGCCGTCCATCTGGGAGAGTTTTGCCCTGACGCAAATGAGAGTGCTTCTTTATGGTATGCAATCGAGTGGTGCATCGATGCTGGCATTCGCGCTTGCCCAGAAGCCTGACAGTCTCGCCTTTATTGATATCTGGAACATGTTTGCGGCGCCTGAGATCGAAACGGAGCGGGATTGCGTCGCCAAAGCAGTTGTGACCACCGCCTTCAGCCTGGAAGTTCACCAGCGACGCTTCCGCCCGGACGTGACTCTTCTCTTCCTGCGCCATCCTGTCGACACCTACGACAGTCTGTTCGGCAAATCTTATGCGAATGAGGGCGGTTTGATCGATGAGAAGTTCGCTATGTTAGAAGAAGTGTTTCGGCGCGGCAATGGGTTCGACCGCATCGTCTACTATGAAGACTTCGTCTTTTCACCCCGAAGCATCATTGAACTATTCAACCGCATCGGCTGGCAGCTCGGTTTTGACGCTCTCCTGTTCCGCCGGACTTCGCAAGAGATCGATAGCGCGAATGCAGCCGCTTGTCCAGACATTCGCCGTCGATTGAAGTACGGTACGGGAAACATTCAAGCTCAAGGTGTTTTGCGGGATCGCGTGCGGTTCTCTCCGCCGTGGGGTAAGACCGCTCATTTGCCGCGCCTCTGTCCATCTCTGTTTGAGCACTATGCGGCGGTGTGCGCCGATAGAGGCGAGTTATGGCATGTCCCGTCGCGGGCGCTGCTGTCATGCGAACTTGGCACGATCATGCGGGAACTGACAAACTCGAGCGTGATCCCGGAACAGTCTGAGCGGGCGGGCTACGGGTTGCGATTAGTCAATGGAACGCCTCAATGCGAGGTCATCGACGACGAGATCCTTCTATGTCCGACGGTACAGGGGCGGGAGACGCGACTTACGGTATCAGGGCTGCCCGGCACGCCCTTCCAGCGCCTCCGGGCTGCTGCCTATGCAGAGGATCCGCGTGCCACGGGAACCACAGTAAGGATTCAGATCAATGGCGCCGCCGGTGAGTGCCTTGGAGAGCAGGAATTTACGTTGTGCCACTCCGATATGCGATACATTGATCTCGCGTTCGAGCCACAAACCTCGCCGATTACGGTTAGCCTCGGAGTACGCCTTGCTCACGGTATTGCATCGGCCGATCATGCTGCCATCCGCATTCAGGATCTCAGACTGGAACAGACGGCTGGCTAAACTGCGCCGATAGCCAAGACAAACGTCAGCCCGACGTAGACCCAATCTGATGCTGCTGCTGTGGACCGATCAGCATGCGGACTTGAACCCGACGTGTTATTGTGGCGGGGAAAGCGCGAGGAATACGAGCCGTTTTATCCTACCTTCATTCTTCTTGAGTCTATTTTGGTGTGCTGATGATTACTGGAATGATCGAGCTATTGACGGCGCGGCAGGCCTCCGGCTGGGCGTACGTTACTGAAGACCCAACGGTACCGCTGAGAATTCGAGCACGAGACCGCGAAGCTGTCCTGGGGCAGATGGATACGGAACGACATGGTCCTCGCACGGGTCAGTCTGCCGAGCAAAGCCAGGAACACCAGTTCCGCATCGAATTTCCCGCTCTGCTAAGTCGCGACAGACTCACTCGATTGACGATTGAGGCTGCACGGCAAGACAGTGACTGCTGGTGCGCACTCCCTCGTCATCTCAAGGTATTCAGCTCTTACTTACAGCCTGACCCGCCATTGTCGGCGAATCCGAATCAAGAATCTCAATCGGCTCGCGAGGCGTTGTTGGCGGAGGCAAAGACAGTTTCCTTCTGGTCGGAGTCGACGGGAACCGCGACGTTCGCGAGCGGCGAAAGTCGTCCGGTCTTCGTGGTGGGTTCGGCCCGTTCGGGAACCTCGGCCGTCTGCCTGGCTCTGTGGATAGGCACGCGATACCGTGGATTTCCCGAAGGACATGTGTTCGACGCAGCCATCCGCCTGATCAACGCGGTCAACGCGCATTTCGATAGGAAAGATGCGTGGATTCCTGCGCAGGTCAGCGCCGGATATCACCTTGGACGTGTGGCTCACGCGCGCTTCCGGCAGGAAACGATCGAGCTATTGAGACGGCTAGCCTCGGGCTATACGACGCCGTATTGGTTCGACAAGACGCCAACGTACCAAATGGTCGCCTCAGTGCCGATAATTGCCGAGGCATGGCCGAATGCCCGCTTCATTTTTATGAAGCGGCGGGGATTGGAGAACGTAAAGTCGCGGCTGCTCAAGTTTTCCCAAAGCAATTTCGGCGGGCACTGCCGGGATTGGGCTCTGATCATGTCGGCTTGGAGAACGGTGCGGGAAGCTGTGCCAGATAGATTTATCGAGATCGATCAACGCAGCATGTCGGCCGATCCGGGCGGCGCAGCGGTTCAGGTGGGCGGGTTACTCAGTCTGGAGCCGGCTGAGATTGAAGGATTCGCGGATGCCCTGCGCCGCGAACGGCCGGAAGCGACCAGTTCGACGGGAGCGATATTCAGCGACGTATCGGAACTGGGCTGGACCACGAACGAAATCGAGATGTTTCGCAGTATTTGCGGGGCGGAAATGGAAGCGTACGGCTATACCTATGACGGACAGTATTGCGTCTGAGTCATTCATTCTGCACATTCTTCGCGGCGGATGTTTATTGTTTTTTCCGGCTGGGAGCTGGCATTGATTGACTCGATTTCGCGCGTGAGAGAATTTCGCGGCATGCCGGAATCAGCAGTGCCGCCGCGTCTTCGTGCATTTCCGGAGAAGGGTAATAGCTGTTTTCGGTCTTCATGGTTGTGCCGCCGAAGGGATGAAAGGGTTTGAACGAGGTGGGATTGCCACTGCGATCGAATAAGCGTTGCGGCAAGCCCCGGCGAGAGATGCACTCGACATAAATGTCCGCGTGAGTTTGCAAGCGATCAATCATCTCCCGATTCACCAACTGCGGGAATTCTCCCCATAAACGCCAAACCGGCAATCCCCAGTGCTCTGGATACTCCGGGCTGCGGACAGAGAGCCAAAGGAGAATCTTCGGGGGCGTGATCGCGTGCAGCAACTGGGTCATCGCCAGGACATAATTATCCCTGGTTTCGGCGACGATCTTCCGCACCAATTGCTCGTCCTGGTTCATCAGCCAGGTGTAAAAGTCATTGGCCGTCACCTCGCGGCCCTCGGCCAGGTTGAGGCCGAGCATGCCATGATTCGTCGTGCAGAAAAGGGAGTTAGACTGGCTGCGACCGGAAAGAACCTGCACGATCACGAACCGAGCCCGGTTGATGTAGCCCAGCAGCGTGGAATCGCTGAAATAGAATGACGGACCGGCTCCGCCACGGCCGAGGTTCAAAGATTCGATCCCAATAGCGTGGGAAATCAGCCGCGGAAATGGCGTCTGGACAAACCTCCCGAAGGTCTGAGCACCCCCCAGGCAAGCGAGGTACTCATTTGTGTGAATTGGCGGTCCACGAAAAGCGCCCTCGAGGCCGGGGAGTTGATGGAGTTCGTAGTCGATGATGTGGGCATCGGCGCGTTGATATCCAATGGACACCGCTTCCTCCCGTAAGGCTCGGTAACATCTTGGACAAATACTCGCATTCGGCACGAGCGCGCGCAAGTAGAGCCGGTCAGTGAGATCGCTGCCGATTGCGCACTCGACCCTGATTCTTTACAGTAGTTTCCTCGAAAGTTCTTAGCTGCGGGCAAGAACAGCGCGCCGATGGAACCCTCCACCAAGATTGGCCCGGATGAAGCCGCCATGCCTTCGCATGGATATCTTTTGTGCTGCATCGAAAGGACCGGGAGCAATCTTGTGACGCGAGCTTTGACGGGCACGGGCATCGCCGGCCGGCCGATCGAGTACTTTAATCCGGTGATGCAGGATAAGCCACGCCTAAGGGGCATCCTAGGCGATTCAAATATGGTGGAGGGTCTGGGCAAGATCGTGAGCGCCGGGACAACTGCAAACGGTTGGTTTGGGGCAAAGATACACTGGGGTCATTTCCGGTACCTGGGGATGAGCATCCTGGGCGAATGGAAGGATTCGCAGCGCACCGCGGCCTACGAAATGCTGCAGTCGCGATTCCCCAAGGTGTTGACGCCAAGCGCTGCCTGTGAATTATTACGGCCGCGATTCGGTGACTTGAGCGCGCAAAAAACCGCTTATAGCTTGTTGCAGTCGCGGGTGCCGGATCTGCGCGTGATTTGGCTGAGGCGACACAACATGGTGGCGCGAGCCATTTCGCTATTTCGTGCGCTGCGCACAGGGCTGTGGCACCAACGCTTATCTCAAAGCACTACGGCTGCGGTCGAACGAATGGAAGACTTTGACTTCGAGGCTATCCATTGCTTGTATTGTCTGGGGTTTTTCCAGGAAGAATGCTGGCAGCGATTTTTTCAGGAACAAAAACTGTCGCCTTACTCCGTGGTCTACGAAGAATTAGTGGCAGACTATGAGTCGACCATGCGCGGAATCTTGCGATTCCTGCAGCTCGACGGGGAGCAAATGTCCATTCCGCCGCTTACTTCACGCAAGCAGTCGGATGCTCTGTCAGAGCAGTGGGAACGACGATACCGCAAGTCGATCGCGGAAGGTGGCATTTGACGTGCGTTCAGCCGAGGATAGCCAGCCTCAAATCTGCTTGTGAGTCGATGCTAAACGGGATAGACTACAGCTTTCAAAATTGAGGCTCGCGCAAAATGTCAGACGAAAAAGACGACCGCGGCGAAAAGCAAGAGCAGGCCATCGCCGCATTGCTGGCGCGGGTTCCAGCTACGCCGCCTAGTCCGCTGGTTTCGACGCAGTGGGTCGAAAGTGAACGGAAAAAGACGGCCCCCGATGGCCTTTATTAAATAATGCGGGCGCAGCACGCGCGCATGGCTGGTCCTTACCGTGATTATTCTTGGTCTCTCTTACAACTATCATGATGCGGCGGCGTGCATCGTTCGTGATGCTGTGCCGGTGGCGGCTGCCGAGGAAGAAAGGTTCAGCCGGCAAAAACATGATGTGCGATTCCCCGAGCACGCGATTGCCTATTGCCTGCGCGAGGCGGGTATCGCCGCCGCGGACCTCGACGCCATCGCCTTCTACGAAAAGCCTGCGCGCAAATTGGAACGCGCGCTGCGGATCGGAAAGCAGTATGCGCCGTCCTCCTATGCCAAAGTGGCCGCACAATTTCCGCTTCTTATCGACGAAGGAATGAGCGTCGAGCTGACCGTGCGGGAAAGATTGAATTTCCAAGGCCCGGTTTATTTCAGCGAACACCACCTATCGCACGCGGCCTCCGCGTTCTACGTCTCTCCCTTCAAGGAAGCGACGATTCTGACGGTTGATGGCGTGGGCGAATGGGCCACATGCGCGCACTTTATTGGACAAGGGGCGGCCATCGAGAAGCGCCACGAGATCCATTATCCTCATTCGCTGGGCCTGCTCTACAGCACGATTACCGCGTTTCTCGGCTTCAACGTCAATGACGATGAATATAAGATCATGGGCTTGGCGTCGTATGGCAAGCCGCGCTTCCGCGCAGAGATCGACCAATTGGTTCAACTCCATGGCGATGGAAGTTTCAATCTGTCGCTGCCGTACTTCGCTTATATGTACGACGGCGAAAGGATGTACAGCCCGGAAATGGAACGCTTACTCGGCCCGCCGCGGCGCAGGGACGAAGCCATCGTGGAGCGTCACCGCGACATCGCTGCGTCGTTACAGGCGGTTACTGAAGATGCGATGGTGGCCATGGCGCGGTCGTGCCGTGAAGTCGAGCCGAGCGCTAATCTCTGCCTGGCGGGCGGAGTCGCTTACAACTGCGTGGCGAACTCGAACGTCCTCGATCGTAGCGGATTCGAGCGCGTCTTTATCCAGCCGGCGGCCGGCGACAGCGGTGGGGCGATGGGCGCAGCACTGTGGGCAAGTCATGAAGTACTCGGTGAGCCCAGACGCTCCCGCGAACATAACACGATGCTGGGGCCGGCTTTCACCGAGGGCGAAATCCTGGAGCGCCTGAAAGCGTTCGAAATGAGCTTTGTGCGCCTTGACGAAGATGCGCTCTGCCGTCGCGTCGCCGCGTTGATTCATAGCGATTTGGTCGTCGGATGGTTCCAGGGGCGCATGGAATTCGGACCGCGCGCGCTTGGCGGCAGAAGCATTCTGGCCAACCCTTGCTCACCGGACATGAAGGACATTCTGAATGCGCGGGTGAAATTTCGCGAGGAGTTTCGGCCATTCGCACCGGCCGTGATCGAAGAAGCGGCATCAAAATATTTCCGGATGGATGCTCCCAGTCCATTCATGCTACTTACGCCGCCGGTACGCCCGGGCCGAGCCGCGGAAATTCCTTCCGTGACCCATGTGGATGGCACCGCGCGCGTGCAAACGGTTTTCGCGACGTGGCAGCCTTTGTTTCACCGGCTGATCAAGAGCTTCGGCGAGTTGTCGGGGGTTCCGATTCTCATCAACACGTCGTTCAACATACGGGGCGAGCCTATTGTCTGCACGCCGGACGACGCCATAAAATGCTTTCTCGGAACGGACATCGATTTTCTGGCGATCGGTCCATTCCTTGTTTCCAAGGTCTAAGTTTCCAAAGTCTGAGTTTCTGCAGGCTAACAATGACCCACGATTCGAAGTGGCCAATCCGTTTGCAGGCGGCGGCTGAAGCGCTTGAGCGTTCGCCGGGTGCGCCCGATTGGTTGAAGGGGGTTCTGCGTGACGCCCTTGCGCTCGCGCCGGACTTGGCGCCCGCCGCGAAAACCGAGGCCGCGCCGCCCGACTTCTTTTATCCGCACTGATTTAGTGCTATGCGTGTCCTACAAGGGAGAGGCGATTGGTTTCCAGGCTTCCGCATAGAAGGCCTTCGCCGTTACGCGTTTATCGGAGACTCGCACACCTATGGCGCCGGCGTGGCACCCGACGAAACATTCTCAGCGGCCGCGGAGCGCCAACTGAACGAAGCGCTGCTGGGATGGCCCGTAGAAGTCGTGAATCTCGGCTTCAGCGGCTACAATCTTTGGAATAGCTGGCTCGGTTTCAAACAGGCGCCACAGGTCTATGACGGAGTGGTTCTTACGCTCTGTTGCAACGACGCCGATCTGTTCGGCCGATGCTACCACGTCAATTATCCCGGGCGGCACCAGATACGATGGGAAAGCAGCCATCCCATTGGCCAAGCGGTCGCACGTTGCTTTGACGAAATCGCCTCGTTCTCGCAGGCATCGTCGCTGCCCGTAGCCGTCTCGTTTTTTAATGTCTTTGACGTTCGGGACAAACTGAGGATCGGGGAGATCATCGGGGATTTGTGCGCGTCGCGCGGCCTTCCTTATATCGACACCTTTGCCCATTTCCTTGACCGCAAGTTCGCCCGTGCCGATCTGTTGGTCAGTTCGGCGGATTTCCATCCGTCACCGATGGCGCACGAGGCGATGGGCCGGTACATAGTGGCAACGCTGCGGCGTAAGGGATGGTTTAGCCAATACGAGGGCTCGGCGGTCGCTGACGCGCCGGATCGAATTCTAGCCGCGGCGCGAGCCATGGTCCAGGCCGATCACTATCCGCGTGACGCCGCGCTGAATTGGGCTCTCCGCGCGCTCGAGGTCAAATCGCGTGTAGCGGGCCGTTTGCACGCGTCCGGCGCGGACGATAATTTTAGTGCCGGGGCGGCGCGAGCATCAAAGCTCCTGACCACCGCCAACCGCCGTTGGCACACCATTCACCGCGTGCGTGCGTTGTTGGGAGAAGTTGGGGAAGGTGGGCACGGTATTTCTTCGGGCATGTGGCGCGCTCAAGAGGAAAAGCTGACGCTGGACGAGTTATGCTTTGCCCTCGGGACGGGAGATTGGGATCGGCTTTCGGCTTGCCTTCCCCCGTCCGAGTCACCGCCGCAAATTACTCCCGACGATTGGCCAACTGACGCGCCGGAATTCCTCGATGGTTGCATCCATGAGCTGCTGCTTTTCCGCAAGGAGCTGCCCCGGTTGCACAGCTTTGCGTCGCCGGCGGCGGTCAAATCGCCCCATGATAAAGTCTTGATGCGGGCCGATCTCGAAGCGCTGGCGCGACTTGCCGATCGCGCCGAAGCGGAATGCGGCGCTCTGAAAGAGGCGTTTCTGCGCATAACGACCGTCTTTGGCGATGCGCGTCCGACATTATCCGAAGAACAAATTGCACATATTTCAAGCCTCGTCGGCGCCTCTTTCAAGCGTGTGAAGGAAAGTTTCTTCTTTGCGCGTTTGCTGGCAACAATCCAAACAATCCAGCAGATCGGCGCTGCAGACTGTGCCGCCTTTACTAACGCTGAAGTAACCATGTGTGGCCAGCCGATCGAAGGCAATCCTATGTGTTCGCTGGTGGGGACAGTGGAGTATAGCGTGCCCGACCGGCTGGCATTTACCGACGCCGGCAGTTTCTGGTCCGATGGTTCCCCGACGCTTCTCAAACTTCGGTTCCCGATATTTTATGCCGGCCGCCTCATTCTCCGGACTTACAATTCCAAGGCTCCCGGTCGGCCAATGATCGAGGCCGCCGTAGTCAAAGTGGAGCTTTACAATGGAAAAAGTCAGCGTCGGATCGTCGAAGGGGGATTATTTCATCGGGGCCGCGCTGGCCGGTTCGTTTCGCCGCTCATTTATCTGCCATGACGAACGGGACCTTTCTGCTCGCTGGCAGCCTAACCAATCAGGAGATTTCGGATGTTGGCTCCGTTAGAAAGCGTCGTGCAGGAAGCATGGTTGGCTGGTAAGGCGATCGACCTGAAAGGCGTTCAATTCGGACCCAGCCTTCGGAGTTGGAGTGAAGAACGATTTCACGACAAAGCATACCCGTATTATTTTTTTCTGGCCGGACTCGTGCGCTCGCAAGCGTGCAACCGCATCCTCGAAATCGGGACGCATTTCGGCGGAAGCGGGCTGTCGATGCTGAGAGGTATTGGCGATCCTAACCAAGCGAACCTGGTAACGATCGACATCACGGATCTCAATCCCGCCCTGCACAATGCACCTGGCCTTACGAAACTGACAGGCGACGCCAACAGTGAGGCCATGATTCAAAAGGTGCTCGAGCAGTTTTCGGGCCAGATGATCGACTTGATGTATATCGACACAAGGCATAGCTTCATGCCGACCGCCTTGGCCCTGGGCGTGTACGGGATGCTTCTTCGGCCTCGTTTTGTGGTGTTGGACGACATTTCTTTGACAGATGGCATGCGGCAACTCTGGTCGAGGCTTCGCACCAGTTATGAGGACGCGGTCAACTGCATCGACGTTGCGCCGCAAGTCCGCGTGGAAAAATGCGGCTTCGGACTCCTTCGTCTCAGATAGACCTACGCGATATTGCCTGGCCCAAGTGCGGCGAGGTTTAATGACGCAGGCGGAGGCGGCATCCATCCTTCGGATGTCCTCTCTATCCAGCTAACGTTGGAGGGCCGGTGCGAATCAGGCCGATCAGCGCCGGTCAGATTGATCACGACAACGGAATCTCTGGAGAAATCATCGTTGCGGGCCAGTTTGATGATTCCTGCTACGGCGGCCGATGCTGAGAAGCACGGTGAGATGCCTTCGCATTCTTCCACCCGGCGACGCGCATCGCGAATCTCGGCCTCGCTGACCGCGACAAAACCGCCACGGCTTTCCAACACGATACGCCGCACGTGGGGATAGGCTCGCGTGGGATCGCCCCGTAGTATCGCTTCCGCGATGCCTGTGGGACGAGCCACTAAATGCTCCGGCCGAATGGTTTCGCTGCCGTCGGCAAAAGCGTGGACCATCGGCGCACAAGTTTCCTGTTGCACACATAACACCCGCGGCAGGCGTTGCAGGCGTTTGAGTTGCAGGAGTTCCTTCGCGCCCTTATATCCTCCGTACACACCCATGGCACTCGATACCGCTTGCACGTACCAGTCGATCGGTTGGGGTACTTGCTCGCTGGCTTCGAGAAAGGCCAGCTTAAGGCCTTCCCTCCGGCCGGGATTGAAGAATCCGTTTTCCGAGACCAGTCCATGGGCGCGCGCGTAGATGCCGGCGTATGCGGCTGCTTCCACGAAACTCGCATCCCTCATACCAAAATGTGTTACCTGCGCATGGTCCGCGTGCTGCACCCGCGGTACGAACTTTTCCGCGGTAAACAGAAAAAGATACATGTCGGGATACGCCTGGATGGCATAAGCAAAGGAAGTGCCGCTGTTTCCGGTAGAGGACGCACAGAAAGCGCGAACACCACGTTCCCGGAGATAAGCGAGAGAGACCGCGGCCATGCGATCCTTGGTCGTCTTGGTGGGCAGCGCAGTTTCGTTTTTGAGATAAAGCGAGGGCATTCCCAGGTCGCGGCCAAGGCGCGTGGCATGAACCATTGGGGTGTATGTGGCCGCGGGCAAACAGTCATGCAGCCGGGTCAATGGGAGAAGCCCGGCAAAACGGATATATGGGTTGGGCGAATCCGTTAACTGGACATTCTCTAGAGCGTACTCTACCTCTACCATGCTGCCGCAGGCGTCGCAGAAGGGATGGAACCCGGTCGGATATTGTGCTCCACAAGCAACGCAACAATGCTGCACGATAACCTCGATATCAGTGAATCGAATCTGCTTCTAGAGACTCGTTGCCGTCGTCCAGAAGAAGATCGCGAATTCTCCTGGCGATGCCGACGCTCAGCAGGACCCCCTTGGAGCCGCCGCCATTGGCGATGTAAACATTCTGCCAACCACCCGCCCGACCGGCAATGGGCTTGTTCGACGGCGTCATGGGGCGCAGAGCCGCGATGTGATTGATCAGTTTGGCACGTCGGATGCTGGGCATGATCCGCGCCGCACGATCCAGCAAAAATTCTTTCTCTTCAGCCGTCGGCGTACAATCAAACCCGCAGTTTTTCATAGTGCCTCCGACCCACACCTCGTTCTCGCGGCGCCGGTAGATCGTGGTTAATCCCCAGGTAAAGTCATAGCGCGGAGGTTCTTCCAGCAGCCGCATGAGCAGAATTTCACCCTTGATGGGTTCCACTGCCAGATCGATACCGAGCCATGACCGTGTATCCGCGACCCATGGGCCGGTCGCAAGTATGATGTCATCGCAGGCGCTAGGACCCTTGCCGGTGCGGATGCCGGTCACGCGGTCGCCGGAGGCCTCGACTCCTAGCACGGTATCGCAAAGGATCGAAGCGCCAAGTTGTGCCGCACCGTCTGCAAGCGACCGGGTGAACTCGTAACTGTCGAGCGTAAGACTGCCCTCAGTAACGACTCCAAAACGGGCGTCGTGCGAGAGGCGTGGCTCGATTTGCCGAAGGTCGCTGCAGTCTAGCCATGCCGAGGAGAAGCCTCTTGTGGTCTTGAACAAGGCGGCGGTTTCTTCCAAGTGCTGCCGATCCGCGTCATCATATCCGAGATGAATGCGCTTCACCGGGATTGCTTCACACTTCGCGCAACCTAGTTGCGCCAGCTCGGCTCTGATTTCCGTATGGATGCGGAACGATTCGAGGGCAAACGGGACGAGTGCCGGCGGTGTCCCGTGAAGCGGATTCAAATTACCTGCGTTACGACCCGAAGCATGGGCGGCGATTGCATCGCGCTCGATTAGCGTTACCTCCAAACCGGCGCGCGCCAGTTGATACGCGGTTGCGCACCCTATGACTCCTCCCCCAACCACGGCAACGCGTCGCCGCCCTGAAGACACATCCATGCCACGCGACTCCTGGTAAATAGCTCTTATGTCGCAAGGAGTTCGTTTGTTCGATGCGAATTTATCGACGTCGATAACCCGACCTGATCGCAGGTTCTGTCTTAACCCTTGTGGAACTGCGTTCGATTGCAACTTGTCCTTGCCGCAACACCTTCTTGTCGGCTATTCTTGACGTTTAGTAGCGGGCCCGTAAGCCGAGTTGAGCCAGATTTAGTCACAAGATTGTAAGGTTAGTCCATCGCAAGGTCAATGGGACGCCAAGGCAGCAGCTACGGACTGCAGCTGCGGAAAAATCGACTTTTCGGGTTCTCGGAATTGGACGGATGGCTCATGATGCACGACCATCACGAATCGGATCCCGAGACCCCGCCACCCGCCCCGCCCGTTACCGACGGGCGGCAAACGAGGACTGCTGACGGGCAGAGCGGCGAGTTGGTGCCGGAGCCAGAGGCGAGCGCGTCGGCGACAATCCAATCGAAGACTCCCCTCCCGAACGAGATTCGCGGAATGGCCGACGACGCGCGACTAGCGACACAACGACGCGATTGGTTCGAAGCCTGGCGCCGTTGGGAGGCTGTGCTCACACGTTATCCGCAACACGCGCCAGCCTTTGTTGCTTCTGCCCACGCGTTGCGCAACTTGGGCCGTTATGACGAAGCCGAGGTGACCCTTGGGGAAGGAGTCGAGCGCTTCCCGGACGACGAACAGATCGCGATGGCTCGCGGTTGGCTGGCGAATGCGCGACACGATTGGCCTGCGGCGCTGAGCCGGTGGGAGGCTGTTCGCCGACGCTTCCCGGATAATCCCTGGTGCTATCTGGGAAATATCAATGCGCTGCGCGGCGCCGGCTGCGTCGATCAGGTTGGCTCTTTGCTCGACGCAGCGGACTCAGCACTAATAGCTGCCAAGCAGCGCGGGCTCGATGCGGCGGCCGCGTCTGTGCTGGAGTTAGAAATTGCAAAGGCCCGCCTCGATTGGCCAGCGATGCAGCGGTCAGCTAAGAAGATCATTGCCTGCGAAGCGATGCCTTCAGCACAGGTGTTTCTCGCCTTGGCTCAAGCTTGTTGGCATCTGGGCGACCCTGACGAGGCGGATCGCGCGGCCTCGCGCGCAAGTTCCGCTGACCCAACACTCGTCGAAGCAGTCGTTATCCGCGCTTGGGCAGCAACGGAGCGAGGGGATGGAGAAGCGGCGCTGTCGTGCTACCGCACGCTCGCCGAGCTCAACCCAGGAGCCGCGCGCTGGCCATTGAAAGTCGTCCAGTTGCTCAATTGGCTGGGCCGCGTCAAAGAGGCAGTGAGCGAGCTCGAAAATGTGCGGAAGCGGTGGCCCATCGATCCCATGGTGAGGATGTTCGCGCGAAACTATGGGCCCGCTGGGGTTATGGACCTCAGCTCGGCCAACGCTGCGACCTTCCCCGCTGAAGGCGATCCGGACCGCGCCGAGCAGGAGGAATTCCAGACCCTCGCGGACAAGGCACCAAGTCCGGCGGAACAGGTACGTCCGCTCATTGTCGCTGACCCGGAATGCGACGTGCTGATGGCCAAAGTAAACGAAGCAGAGACTGCGGTTCTTGTTTTCACCGGGAGCAACGACGCCGTTTCCATGCCGCTTCCGATCTTCGATCATTACCTGGCAACATTGAACATAACCGTCGTATACCTCAAGGATTTCAATCGCTTGCGGTTTCTCAGGGGCATACAGTCGTTAAGCGAGAATTACCAGGGAACGCTCGCAGCCCTCAGAGATATGTTGAGACGCCTCGGAGTGAAACGCCTATGCACCATCGGCAACTGCGATGGCGGCTTTGCTGCCATCCGCTATGGAGTCGAACTCAGGGCGGAACGAATCCTTACCTTTGGCGCTTCGACCTACATCCCGCAAAATTCGTTTATGAAGATCGAGCAGGCCCGAAATTTCATGAGGAATAGGCTGGCTGCCAAAGTCCCCGGCGACATGGTTGATCTCAAGCCATTCCTCCAGGCCGCCCCACCGGGCGCGCAAATCGAGCTGTTCTACGAGGAGGAAGACCCACGCGACCGAGTGCAGGCCTTGCACCTCGAAGGTCTTCCCGGAGTTAGGCTGCATCCAAAGCCGGGGCTGAGCAACCACCATCTGCTGCGCCGGTTGGCGTTGTCGCACGAGAATTTCCGTGGAATGCTCGGGGAGTTGCTAGGGGTCGGACCTTCGGCAATGGGCTGATATGTCGTCGGCTCAGAGCTGACCGCCGACGGCGGCGTAGGTTCGCTTCAGCGGGTGGCAAGGGTGGCTTGTTTTGCCTCGTCGCCTTCCCTTAAGATTGGCCATGAGTTCATCGACTGGGCCGCCCGAACAGACCCTCGTCCTACGCCAGCAACTTCCGCTGCGCAGGCCTTATGTTGCACCGCGCACACCGACCGAGCAACGGCTGGCGGAGATTTGGCGCACCGCGTTGAACATGGACGTCGTAGGTATTGAGGACAGCTATTATGATCTTGGCGGGGACTCCTTTCTCGCCGCGGCAATCTTCGGGATGATCGAAGAAACGTTCCAAGTTGCCGTCCCGATGGCAACTCTCGTGGATGCACTCACCATCGCGGAGCTCGCGCCAAAGATTGACGCCTTTCTATCCGAGGGCTCGAATGGGAAGTTCCGAGCGTGAGTCTGAGGTCGCAGGATTGCCATCCGGGGAACCTTGAAACACGCGAACCCTGCGGTCCGGACCATCCGTTTGATTGCGTTCGTAGACGAGCGGGGCGAGAACAAGCACGGAGATGCGGATGAACGTGGTCCGACCTATCCTCTATTTTGGAAAGAGCCGACCAAGCGCCGCGGCTCTTGTCGAAGGCGGACGCACCATCACTTATGGGGAACTCTCGGCGTTGGTGCGGCTCACGGCCAACTACATTACCTCTTTGGGACTGAGGCGCGGTGATCGGATCGGCCTCTCCCTGAAGGACACGTCGGATCACGTCGTCGCGCTGCTCGGCGTGGCGCAGATGGGAGGGATAGCGATACCCTTGGATTGGCGTGCCCGTCCGAGCGAGAATGCTCGTTTTATTGACGGACTTAGCCCCACCTGTGTGCTCGCGGAACCGGATATACAGCTGCCCGAAGATTGTCCGGCGGTTCGGCTCGACGAGAGATGGCACCGCGGCGTGGCGCATGCCAATATCGACGGCGAATCGCCCAGTGACTGGCATGATCCGTTCGTGATCTCGGCCACCTCGGGAAGTACCGGTATCCCAAAGTTTACTTTGATGACCCACTGGCAATACTATTTCGCCGTCGTGGGGATGTTTGAGTTGATGGGACTCGCCGGCCGCCACCGATTTCTATCCACTATGCCGCTCTATTATAGCGGCGGGCGGAATAGCTGCATGGCGCACCTGCTTCGCGGCGATTGCGTGGTCCTATATCCAAGCCTCTTCAGTCCCGCTGAGTATGTCGACGTCGCAAACCAGCAGCGGATCACCGTCGCAGGGGTGGTCCCGTCGGTGGTGCGCCAGTTGCTTGCAATCGATGGACACGAGCCGCTGTTGCCCGGCCTGACGATGCTCTTCAGCACCGGCTCGCCGCTGCACGCCGAGGAGAAGCGTCAGGCAGCAAGAAGGCTGACGCCGAACTTTTACGAACGCTATGGCACTGCCGAAACCCTCGCTATCTCGATCCTGCGGCCGGAGGACTTCGCCGCCAGGGCCGACAGCGTCGGGCAGTCCCATTCACTGGCGGAGATTGAAATAGCCGACGAGAATGACCGGCCGCTCCCGAGCGGCTCAGTCGGACGGTTGCGTTTTCGCGGACCCGGATTGGGATCGCATCTGCCCGGGCAAACTGAAGAGACGAATTTCCGCAACGGCTGGTTCTACCCCGGCGAGATCGCACGCCTCGACGAGGCGGGCTACATCTTTCTTCACGGCCGGACGTCTGACGTCATCATGCGAAGCGGCGCCAAGATCTATCCCGCGGAAGTCGAAGGGGCATTGGTTGAGCACCCCGGTGTCATCGAGGCGGCCGTGCTCGGCCATCGCGGCGCTGACAATGAAGAGGCGGTAATCGCGTTTGTCGTGGCTCGCGGAAAACTGCCAACAGGCGAACTTCTCGCCCATTGCCGCATGCGGCTGACGCCTCATAAAGTCCCCCGGCAAATCCACTTGCTCGAGCAGTTACCGAGAAACACCGCCGGCAAGGTCGACAAGGTAGCTCTCGCCAAGTACCTGAGCCCCACGTGAGACCGCCTGTGGACTAAGTGTGAGGGTTTCGAACCCGGTCACTCCGATTGTTAATCCGTGGCCGCTCGCGCCTAGCCTGGCCAGCCTTGCGTGCGAAGGTGATTGAGCCGACCACATGGCGCTCGATATAGCGGGGCGGCTGAATTTCTTCGGTCGCAATCAGATAGTGACCGTCATGCTCTGCGGCGTACTCACGCGGATTGGAATTGTGCAACGCGATCACACCGCCTGACTTCAACCAGGGTGAGAAGCCCTCATAGGCTCCCCGAGCGCCAGCGGGCGATTGGTCGCCATCGAAGACGATCAGGTCGATCCCTGTCTTCCAGGCAGGGGCAATCTCCTCGGCAGTGCCTTGATGCACTTCAACCCAATCGGACAGGCCGGCTGAGCAGACGTTCCTTTCGAAATGCTCACGCGGCGAGCGCCCCCCGAACGATGTAATAATTGCGTTGTAGTAAGGGACCGAGAAGGAATCTCCTGAGCCGTTGAAGGGGTCAATGCAATGCACTTTGCCGGCTCCTTTCAGTTTTCGGGAACCCGCTAAGAACATTGTGCTCGACCCGAAAAACGAGCCGATCTCGACGATCACGGCGTCGCCCTCGAGATAATACGCCATCTGTGCTAATGCGTTAGCCTCCTCGCCGCGGGTCCAACCCGGGATCGTCTTCGATAACCTCAGATAGGCCGCGAGATCCTCCATCCCTTTTCCTTTTTCTCCGGCAACGCTGCTGCGTTTGCCTTCAGTGCGAACAAGCGCGCTCACTTTCTCACCTCAATCCGTCTCATCATAGGCGACTCAATTCGGAAATATCGGGCGGAGGCCGCAGGCGCTCAAAGGGGCGCGCGAATCGCTCAAAATGAAGATTGTAGTATGGGTCGAGGATTTCGTTGTCGCTCCACCGCTTCCGGAAGAAAGCCGCCTCTTGGCGATGGCGCATCTGTTGCGCTTCCGAAAATTCGCGGCCCCGCGATTTCGACTCCAGGTGATACAGAACAGCAAAGGGGTTATACACGACGCGATATCCCGCTTTACGCACCCTCATGCAATAGTCAACGTCATTGAATGCCACTTTCAGGTTCAAATCGTCAAATCCACCATCTAATTCCTGGAAGAGAGCACGCCTGGTCGCAAGACAGGCGCCGGTTACCGCTGCGGCGCTGCGCAACAATTGGCTACGGCCAAAATAACCGCCCTGCTCTGGCGTCTCGCCAACCGATTCGTGCCCAGCCACCCCTTCAACGCCCAGCACCACTCCGGCATGTTGAATCGTGCCATCCGCATAGAGAAGCCGGGCGCCGACCGCGCCAACGTCTTGGCGAAGTGCATTGGCTACCAGTTCCACACACCAATCTTTCGTGAGCACCACCGTGTCATTGTTAAGGAAGATCAGCACCTCGCCCCGCGCTTCACGAGCGGCTGCGTTGTTAATTGCTGACCAATTGAAAGGCCCTCGAAAGCAGATCAGGCGAAATTGCGGCCGGCCAGAGAGGCTAGCAAAATAGCTTCGCGTCGCATGGTCAGCGCTATCGTTGTCAGCCACCACGATTTCGCACTCCCCGGGGTAGAAGAGGACCGAATCCAAGACGCTGTCAAGGCAGGGACGCAGCAAGTCAAGCCTGTCTCTGGTCGCCACGATAATCGAAATATTAGGCGCAACTGGCGGCAGCCGCCAGCGGACGCGCGTCGCGAACTGCCGCGCTGAACCCACAGGATCGTTATGGGATTCGACCTTGGCAGTTAAATGGAGTCGCTGTAACTGATCTTCGACTGCGGCGACGATGTTTTTCTGAATGTCCTCGGCGGCTGCTGGAGTACGCGACACCGATCCCGGTGTAACCCGCCAATGATAAAGGACTCGCGGCAAATGCAAAATATCGCTTGCTGACAGATGCGCTACCGCGCGAAGCAGAAAATCGTGATCCTGGGCTCCTTCAAATCCAGTGCGCAGGCCGCCGATGGCTGCAACTACATCCCGACGCAAGACGACGAGATGGCAAATATAGTTCAGGGCTAACAGCAGGTCCGGATCAAACCCCGGTTTGAAGAAAGGTGTGTGGTGAACGCAGCGTCCAAATTCGTTCTCTTCAATTCGATCCTCATCCGAGTAGAGCAAGCCATATAGTCGATCCTGGAGCGACACGGCGATGTGGTACAGGGCATCGGGGGCCAGTTCGTCGTCGTGATCCAGGAAGGCAATATAGTCGCCCCGTGCAACCGCAATGCCGCGATTGGTGTTGGCTGCGATACCCTCGCGAGCGGTCGCCTCGATCCATCGGATGCGCGGTTCTTCTAGGTAACGACGCTGCAAGAGCCTGACTTCATCGCTGTTTGAAGCATCGTCGGTGACAACAACTTCCCAGCGGTCGTAGGTTTGAGTCTGCACGCTACTGATCGCCTGATCAAGCAATCGAGTATTGCTGTTCCAAGTCGGCACGACCACTGAAATCAAAGGTTGGTAAGTGAGTCGCCCGCTGCGGACACGCTGCTCGCGCAGGACGTCCAGTGAGGGCCGATAAAATCGCTCCCAATATTCATCGTAGGCTTTGATTGGAATGCTGGCCAGGCGGCCCATCTCAGGCAGCCGCGCCTCAATCCTTTCCAGGGCTCGCCGTAACTGCGAAAGTTCATCGCGCGTCGCAACGATCGCATCCCAGTGTTGCGCCGCATCGGAGTACACCACGGTGCTGGTACCGATTGGCGCACGTGATACCGAATCAATCGCAATAAGCGTGCGCCCGCCCGCGAAGCTAGCGCGATGGGCGGTAGAGATCTTGAAGATGAAACCGTACTTGCCGTCGCCGCCGACCACATCCAGCACGTCTCGCCGAGGCTCGCCGCAGGACACGGAACCTATGAAAAGGTTGTCCGCATAGAACTCCACCATCACAGGTATAGACTTATCGCATAAGTCCACGGCCCAGCCCCGGATCTCAAATGCCGAAGCAGCGTCGACAACCCCAACGACGGAGCGCTTAAGTGCTGTCAATGGCTCGTGCTCCAGTCGTTGGCGCAGGATGCTATCGATGCCGGCCGTGGCCAAATGTGGCGCGATTGCCATTAGGTCCGAGTCCGAAAGCAAAAGCTCAAGTAACTGTGCCCAAGTGCGCGCCTACCGATCGGCGCGCCGCGTAGACGCGCCGATCGGTAGGCGCCGCTGCACCCAGTCGATCAATTGCAACGGCAGTGTACTCTCTAACCTGTTGTGAGGTAGCTCCTCTCGGAGCAGGACAGACTGAAGAATTGTGGTCTTGAACTCATCGCTCTCGAGAATGCCGCCAAGTAATTTCGAAACGCTGCTCACACCATCATGCGAACTGTTGGTGGGCATGCGACCGAGAAACAGATTGAAACAACTGGTCACATCGCGCGAATCGAGTGTATCGTTTGCTTCTTCCGCGGGTGTTTGAGCGTCGGTCTGGAGCTCGCCGCGAGAATCTTGAAAACTCTGCATGTTGGCATCGTTTGGCGTCCGCACTATACCAGACTCCTTACTGTATCGACTACGTTTGCCACCATGGTATTGGTTAATTCTGGATACATGGGTAAGCTCAAGATCTGAGTCGCAACCGCATCGGTTGCGCCCAGCCCGCCCGGATCAATGTCGAATCTGCCGGCATAGGCAGGTTGACGATGCACGGGTACGGGATAGTGAATGTTAGTGTCGATACCTTTCTGTTTGAGCCGCGCTTGAAACTGGTCGCGGTCAGGATGCCGCACTACATACTGATGATAGACATGCGTGGCGCCGGTCCGCTCTACGGGCAGAACTAAACCAGCGTTTGCAAGACCTGCATCGTAAGTGGCAGCAATCGCCCTCCTTCGCTGATTTCCAGCGTCAAGATACGGCAATCTCACCCGCAGAATGGCGGCTTGCAATTCACCGAGGCGGCTGTTTACACCTGGAAGATCGCTGATATAGCGGCGCCGCCATCCATATTGACGCAATTCTCGTACGTTCTGAATGCGCTCAAGATCGCTGGCGACCACCATTCCGCCATCGCCCATTGCTCCAAGATTTTTCGTTGGATAAAAGCTGAATGTGGCCGTGCCTGCCATACTTCCGACAAAGCATTGGTTCAGTTTCGCCCCGTGAGACTGTGCACAATCCTCGATCACGGGAACGCCGAACTTATTAGCAGTCTTTAAAATGGCAACGATGTCAGCGGGATGACCGTATAGATGTACCGCGACCACCGCGTTGATGGGACCCCGTCTATCGAGCGTCCGAAGGAGGGCTTCCGGATCCATGGTGTAGGTGTCTGGAGTTATGTCGACGAAAACCGGCGAAGCACCCGCCATTTCGATTGCCGCTACCGTCGCGACGGCCGTGTGCGAGACGGTTGCGACGCGATCGCCGCGGCCAATCCGCAAAGAGCGCAGAGCCAGCGCAATAGCATCCGTACCGTTGGCAACTCCCACCGCGGCAGGAAAATTAAATCGCCTCGCGAATTCTTGTTCAAAGGCTTCGACCTCCCTGCCCAGGATGTACCAGCCACTGTCGAGAACACGAGCCATGGCGGCCATCACCTCATCCCGGTGCTCTTCGAAGAACGCACCGGGAGACATTTGCGGAATATTCTGCAACGGACGCGAGACTTCAAACATAGTCGCTCAAGCAATTCCGAAAGTAGGCTATGCTACGCGCAAGTCCTTCCTGCAAAGTTATTTTGGGAGCCCACCCTGTCGCTTGGCGGAAACGCCGGTCATCGGCAAAATAATCGCCGATATCAATGCGCATGCGTTCAGGCGGAAAGTCTTTGGTCTCAAAACGTCCTGTGCCTGCGATTGTGACCAAGGACTCCGCGAGCTCAGCCAACGTGACGGGAGGACCGCCGCCGATGTTGAAAACGCCACCCTGGGCGGTCGCGATGGCGCCCGCTACGAGGAAGGCCTCCACCGCATCTTCCACATAGGTGAGGTCACGCTTTTGCTGACCACCCCATACCTCGAAGACACCTCCTTCGACCACCCGGCGCAGCCAGATTCCAAGAAAAGTCTGGCGTGCATCCTTTACTCGCATCCGCGGCCCAAAGGTGTTGGTAAGGCGCAGAGAAACAGTTTGCAGCCCGTAAACTTGATGGTACAGGGTGTGATAAGCCTCTGCGGCCGCCTTATGAATCCCATTGACGTCGACGGGCCGTATCGGATGACTCTCGTCGACCGGACAAGACACCGGCCGTCCGTAGATTTGGCGGGTCGACGCGAAGACGATTCGGGCCTCTGGAATATATCGCCGACACCCTTCGAGCAGGACAATCTGGGCGTGCACATTCGCACTCATGTCGGATAGCGGATCGGTCATCGAATCGAGATGGGCCACCGTTCCTGCAAGATTGAAAACGAAGTTATGTCGGGGAAGCAGAGATGCGATCTCCTCAGCCTTTCGAAGATCGACGATTCGGATGTGCAGCCTGTCTTCGAGATCTTTCAAGTTGGCGCGATTTGCCCCCGTATTCGGCAGCAGCGAATCCACGACCATGACCTCCGCTCCGACCTCCACCAGACGACGGGCGAGATTCGATCCAATGAACCCCAGGCCTCCGGTAACCAAGACCTTAGACCGGCGGTAAAATGAGTCGACGAGGTCCATAATCAACGTTGGTTAACCTGAGTAGCCAGACCCTGATCAGGTGGTTGTTCGCGCGGGAAGCGGCGCTCAGCCAATGCGTTCAGCAGTTGATTCCAACGCGGAAGAGTCACGGCCTTCACATCGAAATCCCTGATTGCTGTGGCGCGGGCAGCATCACGGAGCGCCTGCATTCGGTCGGGGTGGTCGAGAACCCGTTCTACACAATCGCAGATTTCAGAGGTCGAGAAGAAGTTGACGGCGAGACCGTTTTGTTTGTCCCGCAGCACCTCGAGCACGGGTGGGGTTGCCGAACCAACAATCAGGCAACCTGCCGACATAGCTTCGAGAAACGACCACGACAACACGAATGGGTAGGTCAAATGAACGTGCACGGATGAAACTTGAAGTACGTTCACGTAGGCATCGTAGGGAACCTGTCCTAGAAAGTGGACGCGGTCCAGATCGAGTTTCGCCCCTACTTCGGCCAACAACATCTCGCGGTAGGTGCTCGCGTAGGGGGGTGGATCGCTGTAACTTAGGCCGTCGCCACCGACGATCAAAACATGCAGCCGTGGGCGCCGGCGCAACATCTCGGGCAGCGCGCGCATAAAAATGTGGAACCCCCGGTAGGGCTCCAGATTGCGGGAAACATAAGTGACCACTTCATCACTTTTGGAGAGAAAAGTGTTTTCCCTGGCCAGCTTGATCCAAGCGGTTGAGTCGGGCCTGATTCGCCCGGTGTCAACGCCCTCGTGCAGCGACGATATGCGTGCCTGCATGGCTGCCGGAAAGAGGCTGCGCTGCCAGGCAGTCGCCGTGTGTCCCCAATCGCTCTCGGCAAAACTCAGCCGGTTGACGGTATTCCGGATCTGTAAGCGAGCGCAGTCGTCGGCGACCCTTGGCGCGAATTCGGGATCGAATCCCACATCGACTCCTTGGGGATGGTAGAAAAACTCAAAGTATGACAACAATGGTGCGTCGGGAAACACTCCCTTTACGAATAACGTCTCTCCCCAACCGCAATGTCCGATCACGATATCCGGAACTAGACCACTGTCGCGCAAACTCCGACACATGTCTGCGACGGCCGTCCCGGTTCGCACCGCAGTATCAAACGTAACGGTGTAGCGATGGCAGGTCGATACGGGCGGCAGATTGGGTTTGTATATGAGTTTGCGGACTCCTGGTATCTCGTTATGGTTCTCCTGCGTGACGAAATATACTTGATTGCCCGGTTGCTTGGCCAAGCGACGGACGATATGAAGATACTGAGCGGGAAAGTTCTGATGGATAAAGATGAAAATCATGTTCAAAGGCCTAACTGAGCCATCAGCCTTTTGCGCTTTGCAGGGCTTTCCGATGGCCTTTGCAATGCCAGCCCGGCAAGCTCCAACCCGCTTCTCCTGCGGCGCAGCACGATCTCGCTGAAGCCGGCTCGCTTGAGACACTCAAGGAACAGAGTTGGCGCGAAGCCGCAATGATGCGCCATACCGGTTTTACCGTGGGCAATGGCTGGGCCAAAGCCCCAAATCATGTCGTGAGCGGTCACCGGGCCAGCCGTCGATTGATAAATGGTTTCGTGCAGCCGGTCGGTTGCAATCCAATGGGCAATGGCCTGCAAATCGGGAACGATAATACACGCGAAACCGTTCTTGCGCAGCACCCGGCGAAATTCGCCCAGCGCCCGCGGCACTTCGTATGCGAACAGATGTTCAACGCAATGAGCGGACCAAACGGCGTCAACCGAAGCATCCGGAATCGCCGAAAGGTCGGCGATGCTGGCCACCAAGTCTGGCTTCAGGCTGGCGTCGACGTCTACGCGTATCTCTTGCCATTTATGAAAAAACCGTGGAAGCCGAGAGTCATCTAATGTGCCGCACCCTGCGTTAAGGAACACGCGGCGTGACTGCTGGGCCGACTTCTTGCGAGGCATCGGTAATTAAACCACCTAAGTTTGAGCCACACCGGAATGCTCGATCTGCGGACTCGGTTTCATGACCTCGGATGGGCCGCGCGGTGTAACGCGCAACTCAATCCCCCAGAGCGGATCGCTCGGTACGTCGGAACAGCACAGGTCGCCATTTTTGAACGGCCCAAGTATACTGCCAGACACAAATTTTCCGGTATACGCGCAATCATATTGCTCGGCTATTTCTGTTTTCAGTCGAATCGCAAAGCCCATCATTGGGATCCCGCGGCCACGGCTGCCGCAGAGCACTTGGTTTCCCAGCCACGGGGTTTGGAAGCCGTCCGCGGTGATCCCGCAGTATTCGATCTGAGCAGGCGCCAATTGCCCGACTGACAGCACCGCGAAGGCCTCGATCCACAATCTCCCGGCAATGCAGCCGGCCAAACCGTCGGTAAAAGGAATGTCGCCAAGGTTCTGGATATGCGCGACGATCTGAGTAGGCAGGCCACCTGAGCTTTCGGAGATAGCTGTTTCTGGACTAAGTGGAAACGTTTCGGCGCCAAGCCGCCGGACATCAATGGCCAGGGGTGGATTGTTTGGCAAACGCACCGAGGTCAACATCAGGGAGGCGCTGTTGCCGTAAATTTTCGCAATAATGATATCGCTGCTGCGAGCCAGCCATCGATCCGAAGTACCCTCTCGCGCCAGGAATTCGATTTCGCCCGGGGACTGCATGGGAGCGAGTCCGAGCTGCAGCGCCGGCAGGGTCAGTCCTGCGAGGGAAGTTGCCGTTGGGCCCCCATCTTTTACGGTGAAGGTGTAGATACCAGCCGGAAGAGTCAAAAGCTGCACCGATGCCGAAAGCTGGTCAGAAACAGTTGAGTTATTGGTTGCTGAAGTAGAGTCCATGAGAGGCTCCTTCTGTGGATTTGAAGTATTGATTCTCCGCGCGGATCGCAGCAGGGCATCATTTGTAAGCGCCGTCGATGCCGGTAGCGGTAGGAGGTCGGCCGCGACGTGGGCGCGCAATCGCTCAGCAATTGCCCCCAGATCGAAAGCGATGATCGGAATTCCGCGGGCAAGGGCGTGGCTGAGCGCATAGCACCAGGTCTCAGGGGCAACCGATGGGAAAAAGGCGATGTGGCATTGCTCCCTTTCAAGGAGGGCACCAACTTCGTTCTCGTCGTATGGACCGGTAATGAACACGCGCCCGGTTTGCAAAAGCCGCTCGTCGTCGCAGGTAAAGCCGATCACAACAAACTCGAGATCGAGGTCCCGATCAGCGGCGTCTCGCGCACACTCCAACAATATCTGGTAGCCCTTCGGTACGCTTATGGCGCCGATTACCGCGACCCGCACCCGCCCGGCTACTGCGGCCCTTGACCTCGATACCGTCTCAAGCGGCCTTTCCCACGGCATGACTTCAACCGGAACGCCAGGAAAGTACCGAGCAAGTCTGGTGCGAACATCATCAGAAGGCACGATTACCGCATTCGCACCATTCAAAATTCGGGCGCTCCGTATCCGGAGGGCTTCAACCGTCAGCGACTCTTCCAGGGCGGTTCCGTGGGCACGGATGCAGGTTTCACAGTCCTGAACCGGTGGCTCACCGCAATAAACACCAGTGCCACCGACCAGGGTTAGGCGCGGGCAAATCCAGGAATAGTCATGAACATATACGGAATAACTGACACCCAGGCTGGTCACCAACTCGAGCACCGTTGCGGGAAGTCCCGCGAAATGATGGAGCTCAATTTTAGACAGCTGCAACTTCTGAAGCAAAGCATGCAGGACAGGTAATTCTTCTGGCAGGTTGAAAACAAGATTCTCCATGCCAGAGTTATGAGCCGTCAGAATTACTTGATCCGCCCGACCGTGTTTCCCCGAAGGCTGAAGCACCAAGACAGGGTGTCCCTCGGCCATAAGCTCAGACTGTCGCGTATCGACGTGCCGCTTTACCCCCCCTGGAAGATCGAAGGTTACGAGCAGTACTGGATCGATCGCCTCCTGCAGGAGACGATGTATGTCAATCGCCCGCCTGGCATCGAGCAAAGGATCCGCCGCACCAAAGTCGGCGATCAGGGCGTCGTAGCCGGGATGAAGCGCATTCAGAATGCGGCTATTCCGCTCGGTCAAGATCGACTTCATGCGTCCATAGGAGCGGGCTCCCCGATGCCGGACGAACAAATCTGTCGCAGCAACGTGGCGCCAACCCAGGCCACGAGCTCGCAGGCAAAAATCGTTCTCCTCGCCATAGCCCTTACCGAAGGTAATCTCGTCGAAGGTGCCAACCTCAGTGAGACAAGCGCGCTTTATATAAAGGCAATAACCCACTCCCACTGGCAACTCCACTACCTTTCGAGCATTCACCTCGCGAGCAATGCGATCGATCTCCGCGGCCTCCGACTGAGAGTGCGCGCGCGCAGTTCTTCCTGGATAGCTGGTGATGGAGGAGGCTTCGCCTAACGGCGTAACCGTCCCTATGCCATCCTCGCAATAAGCGGCGAACTTTAATCTATTGAGCCAATTTCCGAATAACTCCGTGTCAGAGTTCAGCAAGACCACGTCGCGATCAGTATGGAGATTCATTCCTCTGTTCGCAGCACCAGGAAAACCCAGATTTGATGGATTCGTCAGCAATGTAATAAGACCGTCATGAGCCAAACGAGTCAGCGCCTCGCACAATTCCGAATCAGGGCTAGAATCATTGACGACCAGCAATTCTGCATCGTTGCGCGCTGTGGTTGCCAACACACTCTTGAGACAGGCAAGCGTCTCGTCACGTCCCGAATACACCGGAATGACGATATCGATCATTCGATTCGAAGTGGGTTCGGGGTCCGGTAGCGCAGAGAGGGTTCGTCTTGGCCATGCTCCCACTGGCCTAGGGGAGATCGGTCGTAATTCTAGCGGGCTGCCGGCTAACGGCGAGCAAGTTCCGTCGGGAAGTACAGCCGAAATCTCCAGAAGGGAAGAGTCACATTCCATGGAATCCAAAGGAAGCGAGAAAGGGGATCCCGCCGCGCCGCTCACAGACGGTACGACCGCGCGCCGAACCTGCTCATCACCGCGTCGCTTTATGGCGAGCGTAATGGGGAGCGCCGGTGCCCAGTCCATCTGCACTTTGCCGATCAACAATTTGTTTTCCGCCACCACCCAACCGGAAAGTCCAAACGCCGGGGGCCAGGACAGGTTGGACCCTAGTAGCTTAGAGTCCCCCGTGTGCACCGCAACGTGACCAGAAACTCCACGCGGCAAGTCACAGGTGAAGGAATCGAAGCCTTCCAGGTCAGGTGGGCAAATAGCTGGATGCAGCGCACGGTCCGCCAATCGGATCGTCACATGACTTCCGGTTCGTACGTGGCCGACCAACCGGAATCCACTGACCACGCCAACCCACCCCGGGAAGGGTAACCTTGGCATGCGACACGCTTGAGCTGCGAATTGCTCCAAATTCGCAACCGAACCCACGGCGAAGCGCGCCAGCAACGATTCGCAAGCGGCAGCGCCATCGAGAAACAAGTCTTGCGCAAAAAGCGCTTCAGCGCGGGCCAGCACCAAGCCGGGCTCCTGCCGCGCGCGTAGCCGGTCGGCTGCCTCCGCAGCTGCCCCGAGTCTAATCAATAGCCGCGCATACACCAGAAGAGAGGTTGCATCCTCCGGCGCAATCCGGCAAGCGCAATCTGCCAAACGGAGGGCCGCCTTTAGGCGGCCCTCACTAACAGCTTGCGCAATATCGCCGAAGAGTGTCTCCAGGCGACTTCCTCTACCCCTTAAACCCAGAGTACTCTCGGTGCCTGTTTTCACTGCCCGTTCCGACTCAAATGCCAGGAACTGCTCGGCTTCGGCGTGGCGTTCCCACATCAAATCGCCGTAGGGCTCATCAATGCGTCAGCTTGCCAACGTCGTGCTGCGACAGTCCCGAAATCGTGACGGTTGTCTTGTCTGCCAGCGTGACTGTATGAGCTCTCGTCTTGGCGTCTTCCGGACGAGCGGCCTTAAGGCCCTCGGCAGTAGCGCCCTTGACGCTGATGGTGTCGCTACTCAGATGGAAATTCTGAGCGCTATGACCACCAAGGTGTTCAGCAGACGTGCGACCACCGAGCGATGTCGCCGATCCACTAACCACCGTGTCATTGCCAATGTTAGAGAGTGCGTGCGTGGATGCGCTGCGCGCACCGCCCTTGAACGTGTCGCTGCCCTGACCATGGATCAAAGTTGAAGCGCGCAATCCAATTGTTTTGAGCGTCGACCCGCCGTATACGGTCGCACTCTCGTTAGCGCCGCCTAGATGCGAAGCGAGGCCGCTCCCCAAGGTCTTGAGTTTTGCTAATGCGTGATTTGCGGCTTGGCGCTCGGCATGACTCAAAACTGCTAGTCCATGGGTCGCGCCGCCACTTACTGTAGCTCCCACCATAAAATTCCTCTTCTGGTTGACAGGATTCTAGAACTCGATCAGGCCCCATTACCTCGCAACAACCTGTGCCTCAACAGCGGGGGAATCAAACTATGTATTCAGCACGGCGTGCGACCAAAAAGTTCTGGGGATTATGCCTTTGAAAGGCGGGCCTGTCAAGAGCATAATTTCGTAATTGTCAATGAAAATTATCGATCGTGATTCTTAGTCTCGTAGGCTGCGGAGTCGCCGAAAGCCCCTGTCTTTACGGCATCTTTGGGTCGAAGGTGTTAAGAGAAACTCCCAGAGGACCTCCAGCGCATCGCCCAGGGTTGTGGAAAACTTGGGAGGCGAAAGTCTCTATTTCCTCAGCGTCACGGTCAGTCAAGTTTAGCTGTTGTCGGTCTGGTTGGCGATTCACTTTAGAGGACGCAAACGACTTCGGTCTGAACCAAGTTACGCCTTATTCGACCGATGTGGACTGAACAGGTTCCAGCCAGTAGGGCCAGTGGAGGATGACAATTGGAATCGGTTGTCGTACAATTTCAGCCCTCGCCCGGACGCTAATCGCGGAGCGCCCGATGACTGCGAGCCGGTCATCTGATCTGACAACAAAAAGTGCAAAGACGTGACGACTCCTCTTGTACAAGCGCCCAATCTAGAGAATGCTGGCCTTTCTCGAATTGACTTTGCCCACGTGGTAGACGGGCAGTTTCTGGTGTTCGGATGGATTCTTGGTTTTACTAAATTAGTTGACAGCGCCTCGATCGACCTGGGGGGCGTCGTCATTGACTTGGGTAAACAGGCCATCCCGGTGCGGCGACCCGACGTCGCGCAGCATTTTTCACTGGAAACCGGAAACGATGAACACGGCTTTTACGCGCTCATCCATTTATCGTCCAAGGTCTTGATCGATCATTTCAACCTGACCGTCAACACTTCCTCAGGCGAGACGGCTGAGAGTCGTTGGCCCGTTTCTTGTATTGACGCGGACGCGGCCTCAGCTTTAGCGCCACATGTGGCGACGCTCAGAAAACTGTTGCCGCAGCTGCCGAGAGGGGAGGCGAAACGTCTGGTCGAGTTCGCCATGCCGGCACTAGGGCTGAAGGCGGAAGAGGAATATCTGGCAACGCTTCCTCCGCCAGTCCGATTTGGAGTGGACCTGTGTTGTGTTCTTGGGAATCGAGTTCTGGTTGTCTCGGGCTGGCTCGTCGATCCCTTGAAGGAATTAACTCGGGTCCAACTTCGGGTCGGTGGTTCGGTGTTCGACCTTCTAGCGAATGCTGTATCGATCGCACGTCCCGACCTCACTCCCGACGCATCGCTTTATCGAAAGCGAGATAGGACGTGGCTTCCGGGCTTCATCTTTGTACACGCGATTCCACCGCAAGACACCGACGCTGATCAGGTGAGGTTCGCCTTCGCCGCCGGGGCCGAGACCGCGTACTTGACACGGCCGGTCAGCCGCATTCCGCAAGAGGCTCGGCGAGACTTTCTATCGCTTCTACAAAAGTTGGATGCTGACTCCGTGCTCGTGTTGAGTGAGCATATGGCAACGGTTCTGGACAACTCGACAGAAAAATCGCTTGGCGCGTTGCTTGAGCTGATTCGTGAGAGTGCCACCGAACGGCTCTCGCCCTCCATCCAACATGGAAACCCCAGATATTCTCTTCATCTCGATCAGGCTATTCTCGTTGCCGGTAAGGGTGTATTCCTAGTCGGGTGGTTCAATGCGGAATCCACCGCTTCGGTGCAGGTGGTGTGTCATTGTGGTTCGTCCAGCTTTGTTGTCAGCGATCATTGGTTCCGCCACACCAGGTCCGATGTGAGCGCGCATCTTTCTAAGCAGGGAGTTAGGGTCGGAGATCATGAACATGGGTATCTCTGCTATGTACCGCTGAGCCAGGGTGATTCGCCTTATTATCTTTCAACCTTCTCCGAATCAGGCGAAGTGTGCAGGATGCGTGTGACGCTTGCGGAGCAGCGGGAGTCCGCCCTCGAGACGGTTCGCGCTTTGCTCAGCTCTTTCAATTGGGGAAATCGCAATCTACGGCTCCTGATGGAACGCCACATTGGACCTGCAGTGGGGGCGGTTTGGTCTGCCAGACAGAAGCCGGCGCGAACGCCCGCCGTTCGCAGTTACGGAGCGAGACCAGCCAACCCTACTGTGTCTGTTATCGTGCCTCTCTATGGACGGTACGATTTTGCCGAATATCAGATGGCTCTTTTTGCCGACGATCCAGAATTCCAGAGGGCGGAGTTAATTTACGTTGTAGACGATCCAACGATCGTTGACGAGTTCTGTCGCAGGTGTGCAGATTTCTACGGAATTTACCAAGTTCCCTTTGTGGTTACATACCCAAGCGTGAATCTTGGCTTCGCTGGCGCGAACAATTTTGCAGTCGAAGCGGCTCGCGGACAGTATCTACTTTTGATGAATTCAGACGTACTGCCTAAGCGACCGGGGTGGGTCGGCGACCTATTGCGAATCTACAGTTCACTTCCGGCGCCAGGATTGCTCGGCCTTAAGTTGCTCTACGAGGATGGCAGTGTACAGCATGCCGGAATGGCCTTCCGACGCCTTCCAGCGTGGGGCAATCTGTGGACCAATCACCATCCGTCAAAAGGGCAGAGTCCAGCGGGACTAACAGGCGTGCGGCAAGTCGTGGCCGTGACGGCAGCCTGTGCTCTCATCGAAACTGCGCTTTATCGCGAGTTGGGAGGATTCTCCGAGGACTACATCATCGGGGATTTCGAAGATTCCGATCTTTGCTTACGGGCCAGTTTGGCGGGGCGGCGGAACTACATTGCGCTTGACATTGAGCTATACCATCTGGAGCGCCAGTCTCAAAACCGCGTGGGTGACGCTGAATGGCGCACCAACATCACTGTGTACAACTGCTGGCTGCACAATGGCCACTGGGAAGATCTGATTGAAAAGATGAGCATAGAAAAGGCATGAGCGAGCCGCGCATTCTCATCATCTCTCATGGTCATCCGGATTTTAGCTTGGGTGGCGGCGAAATTGCGGCGCACGCCCATTGGACGGAACTAAGACGACGCGGGATTGAGGCGATGTTGGTCTCACGCGTGAGCAAATCTCCTGGACATGCGGGAGCGACTTTTTTCGCGCGATCAGCCGATGGGCTTGAAGTTCTGTTCAGTCCACCACCGGTCGATCATTTTCGACACACTCAAACGCAGGGCCGGGTGGTCTACGAGGATTTTCGTGGGTTGCTGGAACAGTTTCGCCCGACGGTCGTTCATTTTCAGCACTACGCCTTTGTAGGATTGGAAGTCATTCGCGAGGTCCGAAAGTATGCCTCAGATGTTCCGATCATCCTGACCCTGCACGAATTCCTCGCGATCTGCTATGCCCATGGGCAGATGGTCAAGACGAATGGAGTGCTCTGCCTGAAGGCGGCGCCGCTTGATTGTCATCTGTGCTTTCCCGACATTTCTCCGCAAGACTTTTTCGTTCGTGAATTATTCGTTAAGTCATTCCTCGGCCTGGTCGATCTGTTCGTCTGTCCAAGTGAATTTTTGCGCGATCGCTACATTGCTTGGGGATTACCGCGCGAAAAGATGGTCGTACTCGAAAACGGACAACCGCGACGGAATGGGAAGAGCGCTCAGGAGTGCTCCGACGAAACATATGCGGCAAGGTTCATTGTGTTGGGTCAGCTATCGCGTCGTAAGGGAACGCTTGTCTTGTTGGATCCGGTTCGTCTGCTTCCGAAACGGCTGCGTAAATTAATAAGAATTGAGATTCATGGTTCCACACAGCATGCGGAAGACGATTTTAAGGTGCAGTTTGAGAAAGCATTGAAGGAACTGGAAGATACGGTGAGTTTCTGCGGACCTTATATGCCTGGCGATGTGGGCGGAATCATTCGAAGGAGCGGTTGGGTGATTGTCCCCTCCATTTGGTGGGAGAACTCACCCACAGTGATTCAAGAGGCCTTCGCCGCCGGGCGTCCAGTGATCTGCAGCAACATTGGTGGCATGGCGGAAAAAGTTACCCACGGCGTCAGTGGCATCCATTTTCGCGTTAACGTTGCCGCCGATCTTGCGGCCCGCATTGAAGAATGCGCGTGCAATCCAAGTCTCTGGAAAAAGTTGTGCGCGAGCTTGCCCCAGCCACCGACGATCGAGCAAACGGTGGACCGGCTGCTGGCGTTATATCGCGACAGACCTGGACGATCTTCGACTGCGAACCCCGTCAAGGATGATAAGCAAGACCGCGAGGGCCGTTCATTACTCACGACACGGTTCGACCGATAGACGCAGCCCCTATGAAAGGTTGGAAATGAGGCAGAGAATTCATCTTTATTGCCTTTGCTGGAACGACGCCCGGATGCTGCCTTTTTTCTTCCGACATTACGACGATATAGTCGATAGGTACTTCGTCTTCGACAACGGTTCGACGGATGGATCGCTCACCTTGTTGGAGCAGCACCGAAGAGTTGAGATATCGCATTTCGATGTCCCGGGAGACTCGTTTGTGGAGGAGGAACGTCGTCTAGCCGATACCATTTGGCGTAATAGCGACGCCGATTGGGTGATTATCACCGAAATCGACGAACACATTTACCATCCCCACTTGACCGAGTATTTACGACGATGTACGGACCAGGGCGTCACCGCCATTCGATCCATCGGATACGAGATGGTGGCCGATTATTTCCCAAGCGGGACCCAACCCCTCGTCGAACAGGTGACGATTGGGGCGCGATCGCTTCCCCACGACAGACTCTGCATATTCAATCCCAGGGAACTTAGAGAGACCAATTTCGGTCTCGGCCGGCATACGGCAGAGCCAGCGGGACGAGTAGTGTGGCCCGCCTATCGAGAGGTTTTGCTTCTGCATTACAAGGGGTTGGGCATATCCTATCTGATTACGCGCAGCGCCGAGCTTAGGCTGGGCCTTCGGGAGCGAGATCTAGCGGAAGGCTGGGGTGTGCACTACACGTGGAGCCCGGCAGAGATTGCAGCAAAATGGCAGGCAGTCACGGCGAAAGCCGGTCCGGTGCCGGGATTGGGAATATTGAGACACATAGAGCCCGCGAAATATTTTGAAGAGGAGCGTATCGTCGAACAGTCCGGTCTATTTGATGGCGATTGGTATCTGGCCGCCTATCCCGACGTGCAGGCGACGCTTTGTGCTCCGGTCATTCGCGCCGACGCGCTTTCGCATTATTGCGCCCATGGTTGGAGAGAAGGGCGTCAGCCGAATTTCTACTTCAACCCGGAATGGTATTGTACCAATTACCCGGAGCTGCGCACGGCCGGGCGCAACCCGCTTTTCGACTATGTTGAGCTTGGGGAGAAAGAAGGAACTCGGCCATCGCCGCTCTTCGATACGAATTGGTACCGAGCTCAGCATGGTCTCGGTATCGGGGAGAGTCCTCTGAGTCACTACCTTATGAGGCGAATGAGTGGCCTCGTGAGCCCGCTTCCCGATTTCGATGTTCGCGAGTATTGTCAGAGCCATCCCGAGATACTCACTAGGGATGAGGATCCGTTCGAGAACTATTCCAAACGCAAACGGAAGTCGCGACCACAACCGATAACGGTCACCCGCTCCAAATCTGGAAACTGCGAGAAGAAGAAAAGAAAACGACGCCGCCAGCTTTAATCGGTGAGAAATTGTCGAGAGAGACGACGGACACACTGCAGATGACGGATACGGATCCTACGCTCAAGGAGTATTTTGCTCGCGAGAGAGATTTGCCTCCTGAAGTACGAGCAAGCCTAGACGCGAATCTGGATCTTACCATCGGCGAGTACTTTGGCCAGGGTAGTAACTTGCCCCAAGAAGTGTGGGCATGGCTAAATCGTGAAGGAGCGTTTTCGTTTCCTCCGCTTTCCAAATTCGTGGCGCCTTTTCCTCCTCCGCATTTAATGGAAAATGTTTCGGGCCTTGTTTCAGACCGCGAATTTGCCTCGCATGGTGCCGATTTTTGGCTGGCGCTTTCAAAATTGGTTCATCAACCTCTGACCAAATTCAGTTCTGTACTGGATTTCGGTTGTGGTTGCGGGCGATTGGGACGGATGTTCAAGGGGCATCCCGGCCAAGTCTATGGTTGCGACATCGATGGCCGACACATTGATTGGTTGCGCCAAAACATCTCGTACTATGCGGCACAGCAAACGAAGCCTGATGCAGTTCTACCGTATGGAAATGGAAAATTTGACTTAATCATTTCGGTTTCTATCCTGACTCACCTTTCAGAGAGTTCTCAGGATCTGTTGCTTGGAGAACTGTTCAGGACTGCCAAAGCGGATACTGTGTTGTTGTTAACCATCCATGGGGAACGGGCCATGGAACGAGCAATCAACGAACCCAAAATCTGGGAAATGATTTCCGTGGATAAGGAATTGTTTGAAGAATCCAAGGTACGATTCGACCAGGGCGAGTACGGTTTTATTCCCCAGTGGGACCAGTATCCCTGGTGCGACCCGACCAGCGATCATTTTCCGTATGGCGTCACATTTATTCCAAAGTCGTACATTTCTTCTCATTGGGGGAAATGGTTTCATATCGAGAAGCACGCCTCGGGCGCAGTGCATGACTGGCAAGATGTAATCGTCATGCGGCCGAGGAGAGGGCAGACGTGATTCGGATATGCAACGGAATATCCTGACCTCGCCTTTCCGAGTCTGGTGCAAGAGACGAGAACGCAATGAAGGGTCGGCTGCTATCCTACTTACTCGGTTTGCTCATGGCCGCATCGATTGCGGTCATATACGTATGTATTGAGCGGCTTGGTCCACGGCAAACTTTGATTGATCGCACTGTCACGGTAGTACTCGACGGACCGCGGGTCGTGGTCTTCGATACAGGCAAGGATTCCTGCGAATTGATCGACATTCCGGACGCGTCCGCTCGTGCCTTCCGCGATTACCAAGGCGCCGTCCATCTGATTGCTTCCCATTGGGTGCTGCGAGAAAACTCTGGGCCGACACTTGACAGAGTCAAACACAATTGCCAGATAGCCTACCAGTCCCGTCACGACGGGAATCCTGCGGATTTTGACGATGCAACGTGGCTGGATGCCTTCTACGCCCTCGACGGAAAACGAATCGTTGCTTTGGGGCATACGGAGTATCACGGCTGGCAGCACAAAGGCATGTGCGGTAAGAATATCGACGACAACTTGTGCTGGTACAACGCGGAGACGTTTCATCTGTCCAACGATGGCGGGTACCACTTTGGCTCACCCAAACCTCCCGCGAACTACGCTGTTGGCCTTCCTTACAAGTACGAAGCCAATAAAGGACCGGAGGGCTATAGCGTAGACACGAACATCATAAAGGCTGGCCAGTGGTACTACGCGATGATCACCGGTTGGCGGTGGCCGCCAAACTGTAACGAAGGAGAGGGACCGAACCGTTGCCTCGTTCCTCCTGGCGGGTGCCCAATCCGCACGTCGAACCTTCTCGACGCTTCTTCCTGGCGCGGATGGAACGGGAGTGACTTTACAGTCTCTTTCGTTAATCCTTACCAAGGTCCCGTGATTCATCCTGCCGATTTCGTCTGCTTGCCGGTTCGCTATATGGATTGTGTGAACGCCATTAATATCCACGAGCCCTCACATCTATTCATCGCGACGTTGGGCGACCCGTTCAACACCGAGTATGGGCCCAAAGGGGTGTATCTTTCGACATCGACCGACCTGATTCATTGGAACAAGCCAGTGTTGGTTGTGACGATTGCCCAACTCCAGGCGAAGGAACCGAAGGGAAATTGGTCGTACATGTATTTTTCGTTGATTGACCCGAATTCGAAGGATCCAAACTTCACGACGATAACCGACGAACCCTCCTTATACTACGTGCGATCGGATGAGGAGCACCCTCCCTATGTGCGCACCCTGTTCCGGCAAAAGATCAGGCTCAGTTTGAAATAGAGGCATGACCGCGCATTTCAGGGCGCGAAAGAAGGAGCGCCAATCCGTTCGGGTTCAAATGAAGAGGAGAATCGCAGGCTGCACGAAAACTTGCCGACAGAGGACTCGTCTCCGAGAACAGGTATTGCGTACCCTGCCCGTGCAAAAACGGTGGACCGTCTCTGCGGCGGGGGCCATGCTGGTTCCTAGGCAATACAAATCAAAGAACTCATCTTCTTCGCACGTTGCGGTATCGCTATGCGGATCGGAACATTCGTATAGAAGAGTTTGCGACAGGCTCGTCAATCCGCGCGCCGGCAAACCACCACGGCCTGCAAACCGAGAAGCAAGGGTCTAATCTCGCAGATCTCAAAAAATCGTCCCCAGTTTCGTCGAATATATTCATCGCTATGAAATGTGTGGCATCTGTACGGATCGTCATGGCGAAAGGTCACGACAGTCTTGCCCTCCGGAAGCGCGGTCTGGTCGGCGAGTTCCGGCCGGAACCTCACGACGTCGTCGCGCAAATCTCCAGTCATCTGCGTCCAAGTCTCCTTGCTGTGGATTGAGATGCAGGCGATTCCGCCTATTTTGAGGGTTCGCCGCAACTCGAGGAGCCAACCGGTTTCGGCCTCGTCGATGTGCGTGAATACCGAGCAGGCAGAAATCAAATCGAAATGCGAATCCGGAAGAGGAAGCGCCGGAAATGAGGCATTCAGGAACACTCGCATCTCCGGTGGAAAGTACTTCAGGTTAAACTCGACGGAACTGATCTTGAAATCGCATGACCAGACCTCCCAAGCATCGGTCTGAATCGCAAAGTTTCGAAAGACACGGCCGGTCGATCCGCCAAAATCAAAATATCGTCCGCCTTTGACGCCATATTCCGCGGCAATCCCTTCGATCATCCGGTAGTCGGCATAACCGCTGAGCCAATACCCCAGATCGTCTCCTGCGCAGTAGCCCTCACGGTTCTGGGCATCTGGGATGGGAAATACGTCTCGTCCAATTCTCTCCCGCATCTCCCCGGGGTCGGCCTGTATCCAAGAGGCGCATTCCGCAAGAACGTGGTCGTCTATGAAGTCCACTGGGTACCCGACGGGAGGTAGAAGTTCCGATGATTCCGCGTAGGTCAGACTATATTTGAGGGTTCTTTCCAACTGATTCCGGAGGATAAGGTCAGGTTCGGCCGTTGAATCTGACGCTACAGGGAGCTGAAGTTCCGAGCGTTGCCCGTCCTGGCTACATGCGAGAACGATAATTTCATCGAGTTGGCTATCGTCGAGGCGCTGATCTAGGTTGATGAAATAGGCATGGTCTCCTTCGCCGATGTTCGCATTCTTCAAGTCCTCCCGGAATTGATTCGCGGCGGTGGAACCAATATCCACACCCCTGAGCTGCACCGTCACAATCAAGTGTTCAGAAGGAACATCGTCTCGATAGACCCACCCGTCCACGCGGTCATTAGTAACACAATCGACTATGCCATCGATACCCATGTCGTCTTATGGTTGGTTCTTGACGCGAACCATACCAATGATGAGAGTGCGCCTCGACGCCCGATTCAGCTATTCCTTGGATTGAAGGAAACGGCCTGATCTACATTCGACCGCCATCAAAATACAGGCCGAAAGCGCTCTGGAATTGGCCAAGGCTCACTCACCTCGTAGTCAAGATCATACGTGTCAGTCTCGCCGAGTCGACCGGCTGAACTCCCCAAAGTATGCGCAATCGCATCTATTACCGCCGGTGATCTTTTCGAGACCTCGACCTCCGTATTTTTCGGACGCTTGTTATGTGTAGCAAAGAGCTTTCGACACTTGTCATCGGTAACTCGCGCCCACCAAACCGGTGTCGGGATGGCTCCAAGGTTGCATACGTGTTTTTGCTAGACGGCGCAGCCCGACGTCCCGATCGAAATAGCGTAAGTGAAAAATGTACAGGTCGTCGAATTTTGGTTCTACGCCGTTTACACGATGAAAACCCGCAGTCCGCCTCCTTCCGTTCACTCGTAAGATCCGTCCTATGTCTCTTTGCTCCATTCGAGGTTCGGCATTTCCTGGCTCCTAAAGCATGATCCATTAAGGCCACACTATACCCCTGCGGGTAAGTTCTCGCACGTGATTTTCCTACTCGGACCGAGTATCGCGCAGGGGTCGTGCACCTGCACGAGACCGGCCAAGATTGCTGACCGCGACGTTACCCCAGCCATGATGACTCGGTTGCGCCATCCATCTCGGTCGAGGCGGCGCAGGCGTCCGAAGAATAGGGAACTAAGAACAAACGGCAGCAGCGCTAGTTGGGCGGAGCCAGATAGTTCCGGTAGTCTTGCGAAGGCCGCGGTTGCTAGTGTTTCATGAAACGTAACGACGTAAAGGCTAGGCGGCACGCTCGACGAGCGTCAGGCAGTCGAGATCGGGCTCTCCCCAGTCGATCACTCGTTGGGCCAGGACGTTCAAGTTTTCTTTGCGGGCATAGTGTGCAAACATTTCTTTAGTCATGAAGTTACGGCCTCCGGGGTTGGTTAGCCAGTCGTTGCCGCCCGTGTAGTTGGAATGGTGGAAGAACCCACGACCCCCGGGCGCCAAAACGCGGTGCGTATCGCAAAGGTACGATCGAACCACGTCGCTGTCAAAGTGCACCATAGAGTCGAAGCAATACACCAGAGACACGTCTCCGTCGCGCACAGGTTGCAAGTCGAACCCGTTGTTCACAAAAAACCTTATGCCCTTACGGCCTGAAAATCGCTGCTTACAAATGTCAATGTTGCCCGGCTGTATGTCCATAATGGTCAGCCGTTTTGCCAGCGTCGACAATATAACGCTGTTCCGGCCATGCCCTGCCGCCAAGTCGATCGTATGGGAGAAGTCGCATCCCTCGATGAAAGGGTGCACGAGGTCGTCCCACAACGCCCTCATGTGAGGCTCGGCAATAGGGAAATAGGGATCGTCCGGTGGCCACGGGTCGCCGGAGTTCGCGGCAAGCTCACGGAGTTTCTCGGGGGTTATCTCATTCATTCGATATTTCCCCTACGAATATAAGACCCGAGCTAACTCCAGCAAGAGTAGGTTATCGAACGGGTTCTCGGCAGCATCTTCGTCCTTCGGTCCCGGGCTAGACTGCATTCTTAGCCTCGCCCGGGCTCACTTGGTGCGTCGTCAAAAATGCCCAGGGCCATCAATTACTTAGCCCGCGCCATCGAGTCACTAATTTCTATAGCAGAACCATATTCGGATGTCACGAGGCTTTCCTCATCCAGGCAAATGGGGTACCAAGCCCATGTCCGCAAACGTGCGGATGCTGCCCGGGGCCCTTACCCTGGTTGGGCGTCTTGCACGAGAGCTGCTAAGGATTGTGGCCGAACCTACTTGGTCCTGGCGGATGGTGTGCCCGAGAGCCAGTTGCAAAAACAGACATCCCGTAATCCCCCCTTTGCCAAGGCCAGTTATCGTCTAGCGAAAAGCACATACCTGTGCCATCATATGCGCATGCTAGAGGTTCGTAATCCGCTTGAAAGTGGAAAGGAGCAGCAAAACAGCACTGCGGTGCGTGCCCTTGCACGGGTGGCGGCGCATTACGGCCTAACGCTTGATCCCCAGCAGCTAATCCGTACCCATCCCTTCAAGACGGAAGAACCAACCGCGTCCCTTCTCCTGAAGATGGCCGAGGGTACAGGGCTCCGCGGTAAATTGATGCGCATCAAGCGAGGAGAGCTGGGAAGACTTGCGCGATTCGTGCCGGCGATCCTCCTACTCCCGAACGGCAAGGCGGCCGTGATCACTCGTGTGCAGTCTGGGGAGGGTGCGAGTTGCGCCCTCATTGACGAACTCGAATCCGAATCTGGTCTGAGCGCTCTCTACGATGAGCCACGCCTGTTCGAATTCTGGGAAGGCGACGTGATCTTGCTGAAGCTCCGTTGGCGCGCCCCTGGCGCGGAGCGTCCTTTCGGTTTTGGTTGGCTGCTCGACCAGCTTCTGATGGAACGAAGGCTGTTTCGAGATATTGCGATCGCCGCGGTTCTAATGAGCATGCTGGCGCTGTTCACACCCATCACCGTGATGATCATGATTGACCGGGTGCTTTACAACCACAGCATGTCCACCCTTCATGTTCTGGGGGCAGCGCTGGTGGTAATCATCGGATTCGAGACACTTTTCGGCTATTTGCGCCGGTGTCTGATTTGGTTAACCACTACCCGGATCGATGCGCGGCTCAACCTTTACGTCTTTGACAAGTTGTTGAACTTGCCCATGTCGTTCTTCGAGCGCTTGCCCACAGGTTTGATCAGTGCCAAGATCAGTCAAATCTGGCACATCCGGCAATTCATGAGCCAAGAGTTGTTCGGCACCGTGTTGGACAGTATCACGCTTTTCGTCCTGCTTCCGGTGCTGTTTATTCTGAGCTGGAAGCTAGCCTGTTTTGTGCTGGTGCTGGCGTTTTGTATTTTGGGCATTTATCTCGCGTTCTTACCAGCGCTTCGTCGAGCCACTGGCAGAGTAATTACTGCTGAGCAGCAGATGTGGTCGCATCAGGTGGAGACCATTCACGGAATTCGCACAGTCAAGTCTTTGTCTCTTGAAGGATTGAAGCGCAGCCAGCGTGATGTGTACGTAGCCGAGGTCATAGAGGCTCATCAGGCATTCGATCGACTCGCCAACTTTCCGCAAACGATGACCAATCCTTTGGAGCGATTAATATATGCCGGAAGTTTCTTTTTAGGCTGTTACCTGATCTTGTCGCAGCCGACCCAATCACTGCTCCCGACCGGGATGACCGCTGGATCCGTTGTTGCCTTCGCGCTCATTGCCAGCCGGGCCGTTGCGCCGATCGTGGCTATGGCGGGCATGGTCAATAGCTTCGAGGAGGCCCGTGGAGCGTTGGCGGAAGTAGCATCTGTCATGAACGTGCCGCCGGAGGAAGGGCGGTCGGGCACTGGTCTAAAGTTGCCCATTACCGGTCAGGTGGTGTTTCAAGACGTTCGCTTCCGCTACAGTCCGGGCGTCCCCTATGCCATTGACGGTGTGTCCTTTGAGATCCCGAAGAGTACGATTTTCGGTGTCATGGGCCGAAGTGGTTCAGGCAAGACCACCTTGACCCGGCTGCTGCAAGGCTTGAACCGCGACTATGAGGGTTTGATCAAGATTGACGGCATGGATTTGCGTGAGATCGACCTAGACCATTTGCGTTCCAGTATTGGGGTGGTTCCGCAGGAAAACTTCCTGTTCAGTGGGACGGTTCGAGACAACATCAGCGCTGCGGATCCGAAAGCGAGCTTTGAGAGGGTCGTTCGGGCGGCACAACTGGCAGGAGCCGAAGAATTCATCGAACGACTGCCGCATGGCTACGAGACGGTGGTGGAGGAAGGCGCGGTCAATTTTTCGGGTGGCCAACGGCAAAGACTGGCTATTGCACGAGCCCTGCTTGTGGATCCGCCAATCTTGATCTTGGATGAAGCTACCAGCGCACTGGATGCCGAAAGCGAGGCCATCGTCAACGCCAATCTTATGCGCATCGCTCAGAACCGAACGGTCATTATAGTTTCGCACCGCCTGTCGGCGCTGGCTATGGCCGATGCCATTTTGGTTCTGGAGCGGGGTCGATTCTACGCCGTGGGCCATCATCAGAAACTGGTCGTCAGCTGCGACATCTATCGGTCGCTTTGGTCGCAGCAAAATCGCCATCTGGAAATGGAAGGTCGAAATGCCGATCGTGAAGTACATCCCACCAAAGCAATCTGAGTCTGCTGCCGTAGCTACCGTCTCGTTTGAGTCGGCGACTGCGGAGATTGTTGCCCGCCACCACCCCTGGAAAGAAAGAGCTGTCCTTTACGTTCTTACCGCCCTGTTAGTAACGGTGTTGGTATTTATTTCGGTCGTAAAACTGGACCGCGTGGTAAATGCGACCGGGCGAATCGTCCCCACAGGGGGGGCGGTGACGATTCAACCGCTGGATAAGGCGATGATTAGCCGGATCCTGGTCTCGGTGGGCGACGTAGTGAAGAAAGGGCAGATCCTAGCCACCTGCGATCCGACGTTTGTACATGCCGACCTGAATGCGCTCGAAGAGAAGGTCGCGAGTTTGGACGCCCAAAAGCGCCGCATGGAGGCGGAAGAGGCCAGTCGCCCATTCCAGACCAAGCCCTCGAGAACCTACGACCTTCTTCAACAATCCATCTCAAAACAGCGCTCCAGCGAGTTTAATGCGGGGATGACTGATTTCGACCAACGTATTCATGGCGCTGAGGCACAAATTGTCGGCTTGCAGCAGAACATCGCCGACTACCGGGAGCGCCTCAAGATAGCCAAAGAAACAGAGGACATGTACACCAAGATGGAAGCGGCTGGGATTGCAACCCATCTGGACTTGATTGGGGTGCAAGACAAGACCATCGAATTGGTGCGTAACCTCACCGAACAAGAGAATGATCTCGTCGCAGCAAAGCACTTGCTCGAATCGCTGAAGGAACAACGCAAGGTATACCTCGACAAGTGGCATGACGACAATTTGGATAAATTATCAATCGTCAGAGACCAGTTGGAGCAAGCCGTGAACGACCTAGCCAAGGCAAAGAAGCTGAGCGAACTGGTGAACCTGGAAGCGCCTGTAGACGCAGTTGTCCTCAAGATTCCGAGTTTATCGTCGGGGGGAGTGGCGATGGATGCCGAGCCTCTGTTCAGTTTGATGCCGCTTGACACGCCCCTCGAAGTGGATGCGCAGATCGACGCCCAGGATAGTGGTTTCGTCAAGGTGGGCGATCCGGTAACAATAAAGTTCGAAACCTACAAATTTCTTGAGCACGGTACTGGCGAGGGCGTGGTCAAAACAATCAGTCAGGACGCTTTCACCGAAGTGAACGACCAGGACACGGTCACAAAGAGCGCTACAAAAGAGACACGAACTCCGTACTTTGATGCTCGCATTACGATCAAGGCCCTGCACCTGCACGATGTGCCCAATGCTCATCTGGTTCCGGGGATGACGCTGGCGGCCGATATCATCGTCGGACGGCGGACAATCTTGTGGTATTTGGTGGGCGGAGCACTTAGATCCGGTGCGGAAGCCATGCGCGAGCCCTGATCCGTTTTGCGGCCTGGCGGCGATCCTGCCCCGAACTCGTGAGGAAATTCGTTGACTGGAAAACTCAAGAAAATAGCAGCCGTGTTGATCCGGCGGACCCCGGAGAATCGACTGGCTGCGGTCGAAGCAGAACTGGCGAAAGGCTGGTCTTATCCCGCTTACGATAGGCTGCGCCAAATGGCTGAGAGCGGCGACCCCGCGGCCCAACACCGATTGGCCCAGATGTTTGAACGGGCCCAGGGTGTTATCCAGAACCTTGGCGATGCCGTCTATTGGTACCGATCGGCTGCCGAGCAAGGCCATCTGCGCTCGCAAGCGCGTCTGGGCTTGATTTACTTTATCGATCCGCCGGCGGCAGCCAGTTTGACTGTAGAGCAATCTGAACGCGTGGCGATTGGTGGACCGCCTGCAGGGAGCATGCTGGAAAAGCTGTTTCCCCACGGATTTGCGGTTAAGAAGGATTTTGGCGAAGCCGCGAAATGGAATCGTTTAGCCGCCGAGGCAGGTGCGGCTGAGGCGCAGGCGCGATATGGCCATCAGCTGGCACTCGGACTCGGGGTGGACCGAGACGAGACGGCAGCGGAGCGGTGGTTCGCTGCAGCTGCCGCGCAGGGTGAATGCGCAGGACAGGTAGGGCTCGGCGTACTCTACGCTGGCGGCTATGGGACAACACCAGATTATCCGCGCGCCGTGGGGTGGTTGGTCAAGGCGTCTGCGACCGGCAACGCCACAGCGCAATACTGGCTTGGCAGACTCGAGCTGCGCGCCGAGGGCCTCCCGCGGGACGTGACCGCCGCAATCGAGCACCTTAAGTCTGCGGTCGCGCACGACCACCTGGATGCGATGTATTTGCTGGGAACCACTCTGTGGCGCGGGGAATACGTCGCTGCGGATTCCTCCAGTGCGGAGAGTTTGCTGCGGCGAGCGGCTGGGCGAGGTCACAGCGAGGCGGCCTGTGTCCTCGCGAAATTACTGCTGGAACGGGACGGAGAGGCAAGTGTGGAGGCTGCCACGTGGTTCCGTCAAGCGGCGGATGCTGGACACCAAGGCGCAGCGGCTGCGCTCGGGGAACTGTACCTAGCAGGCCGTGGGCTGGAAAGAAATCCTCTGGAGGCCGCGCGCTGGCTTGAAGTCGGAGGCCCCGCGAGTCAGCCGGAGGCATTCACAGCACTAGCCTCCTTACATGCCGAAGGCGTCGGTGTGGAGCAGAACTTTACCGCTGCTGCCGATTGGCTTCACCACGCGGCAAAGCTTGGAAGCGCCACCGCCCACTACAACCTGGGCTCCCTTTATCGCCTTGGGATGGGTGTCCCGCAAGATCGGGAACAGGCAACGCAATGGTACAAGCAAGCGGCAGAACTAGGCAGTGTTGATGCCGCTTTCTACCTTGGAATACTCCATGCCGGGGACGACACGGGCTCTGCCGACTACCCGGAAGCAGCTTTCTGGTTCGGGCGTGCTGCCGAGGCCGGACATGCATTAGCCCGCCACAACCTTGCGTTTCTATTGATTGAGGGCAAGGGGATGCCGATCGATGTTGCGCGAGGTCTGGAGCTGCTTGAGTCGGCGGCTGCAGATGGATGCGCCCCTGCGGCCGAAGCGTTGTTCGCGCTATATCTTGAGGGCAAGCATTTCCCGCCTGATTCGGAGCGGGCGGCGGAATATCTGGCGCGGGCGGTCGAGCTGGGCAGTGCAATTTCGGCGAATATCCTGGCCGACTGGCACCTCGAAGGCAACATAGTTCCTTTCGACAGCGAGCTTGCTATCTCCCGGCTTGAACTGGCGGCGCGCCAGGGTAGCGTCGAAACTCAGGTGGCGTTGGGCCGCTTGCTGGCCGCCGGGCTGCGGGGCGTGCCGGACCTGACTGCAGCCCAGCCGTGGTTTGAGCGGGCGGCAGAGGGTGGCGACCCCTATGCCCAGGCGTGGATGGGAGATTGCTGCCGCATGGGACTAGTCGGTTCCCCTGATGCAAAATCGGCCGAAGCGTGGTATCGCAAAGCGGCGGCCAAAAATCACGTGGGCGCTCAGATAATACTCGCGAACGCACTAAGCGCTTCGGGACCGCCCACGCAAGAGGTGTTCGCCGAGATTTTCGGTCTCTGGCTGGCGGCGGCGTCCGCGGGTAATCCACTGGCTCAGCGAAACGTCGCGCGATGCTATCTGGATGGACGCGGTTGCGGCGCCGATCCGACCGCGGCCGCGCGGTGGTTTCGCGCCGCCGCCGAGCAGGGAGACGCGGAAGCCGAGTACCAACTGGGTAGATGCTATCGGAAAGGTTTTGGTGTCAGGAAGGATTCCGCGACGGCGCGGTTTTGGCTGGAGCGGGCGTCGGCACAGGGTCACGCAAATGCCGAGGCTCTTTTGGGAAGTCGCTGATGTTTTCGTGCTTTTCAAACTGACAGCTACTTGTCGGCGAGCACTGTCGCGCGCATTGCATAGAAGTATTCAGTGCGCCTAGCGAAGGAGGAACATCATGCCGGCTGGGCAAAGGACCGAACTTTATTGTCTTTGCTGGAACGACGCCCGGATGTTGCCATTTTTCTTCCGACATTACGACGATATAGTCGACAGGTACTTTGTCTTCGACAACGGTTCCACGGATGGATCGCTAACCCTGTTGGAGCAGCACGGAAGAGTTGAGATATCGCATTTCGATGTCCTAGGCGACTCGTTCGTGGAGGAGGAACGTCGTCTAGGCGACACGATATGGTGCAATAGCAACGCCGATTGGGTGATCATCACTGATATCGACGAACACATTTACCACCCCCACTTGAACGAGTATTTGCGGCAATGTACGGACCATGGCGTCACCGCCATTCAATCCATCGGGTACGAGATGGTGTCTGATAGTTTCCCCAGCGGGAGCCGACCGCTCGTCGAACTAGTGACGATTGGCACACGCTCGACCGGCCACGACAGACTCTGCATATTCAATCCAAAGGAGCTTACGGAGACCAATTTCAGTGTCGGCCGGCATGAAGCAGAGCCGACTGGACGAGTGGTATGGCCCGCCTATCCCGAGGTTTTGCTGCTGCACTACAAGCAATTAGGAGTGGATTATCCGATTGCACGGAGCGCCGAGCTTAGGCTGGGCCTGCGGGAGCGAGATCTGGCCGAAAGCTGGGGTGTGCATTACACATGGAGCGCGGCAGAGATCGTTGCCAAGTGGCAGGAAATCAGAGCTGCGTCCGGTCCGGTACCCGGACTGGGGATATTGAAACATATAAAACCGGCAGAGTATTTTGAGGATGAGCGCATCGTCGAACAGTCCGGTCTATTCGACGGCGAGTGGTACTTGGCTGCCTATCCCGACGTGGGTTCAGCTGGCGCCGATGCGTTTTCTCACTACTGCGCGCATGGGTGGAAAGAAGGGCGTCAGCCAAATTTTTACTTCGACCCGGAATGGTATCGCACTAATTATCCGGACATGCACACAAGCGGGCGCAACCCACTGCGCGACTATATTGAGCTTGCCGAGAAAGAAGGTGCCCGGCCGTCACCGCTCTTTGATACGAAGTGGTACCGAGCTCAGCATGGTCTCGGTGTTGAGGAAAGTCCTCTGAGACACTATCTTATGAAGCGGACGAGTGGGCTCGTGAGTCCGCTCCCCGATTTCGATGTTCGCAAGTATTGTCAAGAACATCCTGACGTGCTTCTGGGCGCGAATGATCCATTCGAGAATTATTGCAAATGCAAAGCTGTAACTGCCCCCAAGGCGCGGAAAGCGCGGAAGAGAACCAAGGCCTTGTCATGAATCAAGCGACTTTATGGGAAAAACGGGCGCGGCTAGCCCGCCGCCTTAGGCTCAATCATCCCAGGGATTCTTGACAGTATTTCCAAATATTCTCGAATGACCGCCTCAAGGGTCTCAGCACCTTGCTGTCCGCCGAGCCCAACGACCCCCTTTCTCCGCACACTGTATTCGAGCAGGTCGCGATAGGGATGAAACCCCGCCACGGGGGGGAAATTGAAATCGATGAGCCGTCGATCGGCGAAATCCTGGAGATCCGTCGGCGCTTTATCGAGATCCGTCGAGCGCAGATACAGGCCCATCCAGGCGATCTCCAGGTTACAAAAGCGCAGGATTAGCAAATAATTCGCCCGGGTGCGCGAGTCGGGAAATTCGCATACCAACACAGCTTCATTGAAAGCAGGAATTCTTGATGAAAGCTGCACCGTGAGACCATGCTCTGCCGCGATGTCCCTGATGATCTTGGAAGTCTCGTTGATCAAGGAACGGGTCTCCATGTCATTCTCTGCCGACGTGCCGCGGCTGTCGCCGCCCAGCCGATATCCGTCTTCTAAGACAGCGAACATCGAGGGAGGGAGAAACTTGGAGAATGCCCTAGTCACCGATTCCACCCAACTAGCGCGATCGAGAGCGGCAATCGTCCGCTCCAGAATGCCGCTCTCATCGCGCATAGTCACCTCGTCAGCTTTACGTGCGAAGAACTGTTTGGAGGACAGCGCGGTTGCAATGTCCTCGTCAGAGAGAAACTGCGGGCGGCCCTTCGTCCATCTCTGCCAGGTGATCTGCTGGTGCCTGAGCAGGTCCTTGAACTGAGAATTTGCCAGGATTGTCTGGAAATAGACTTCGTCGGGAAAAGCCGAGATTCGGAAGTACTTGGCTAGAGGACTTTGACGACACGCACAAACAAATTCCGCCGCCGCGCGGCTGAGAATCCACCATTGCGATCCCCAGAAGAAGGTGACGTCCAAGGGCGGGATTCTGGCGGGTCCACGGATATGTCCTAGTCCTGGTACTTCGTGGTATTCAAAGGTGAGGCGGCGCGCCACACCGCTCCACCAATTGGGCGGCTCCAACTTCGCTACCTCCAGATCAAAGTCATGAAGTGTTAAATAGCAGAATTCAGGGTCCAACATACCAGCCAAGGATGCGGCCCGGCGCAACGGCAGGTGCGTGCCGCTAACCAGCACGGCATGAGACCATGAGCCATCGGTGGCAAGTGCCGCCTGCAGGCAGCGCAACGATGCCTCGACCAGACTGAATCCGCCCCAGGTGCAGATCTCGGAAGGCACGACATGAATATTTGGATAGGCAGCGGCGATTGCCGCGATGCCCGCGCCTGCAACCGCTGGCGACTTGCGGTCCACGTGCACAAAATAAGCGTCTTCCTCACGCCACAAGGACCACAGGAAATCTATCGTCTGGTATGGGAGACCATGCGTTAGGACGAGATATGCGATCTGAGCCATTTTCCGTAATCCACTGTGTTCGCCGCGACTCAGAAATCGACCAGATGCAGATCATCGCGAAACTTCCGGATAGCCAGACAGTATTGTGCTGAACGTTTTCACGGTCACGTCCGCCGCCGGCATCAAATTGCTTTTTGCGTTGGGCGGTTAGCCAAATTCAAGTGACAATTCAGCAGCCTAATTTTTCACAAGGAACACGACGGATATTCCAAAAGTCTTTGTCCCATGTGTTTTTCAATGCGATCGATTTCTTCCCGGATCAAATGCTCGTCAGGTAAATCCCAATCAACTCCTACTGCGAGGCCCTCCGTGATCATTTGATCGCGCAATTTTTCGTAATTGATTCTAGCCCTCGCTAATAATGTATTGCGGCCATGGTGCTCTGGGATGAAATAGGATGACGGCGCTTCCGGGCCGACCACCGGCGTCAGGCCGAAAGTTCGAAGTTGCCATTCGAAGATAGACGCATTTTTCCTCCGCTGGATGATAAAGACCTTTTGATCGGGGCGGCACGTCAACGCGAATAAGTGAATCGCCGCGCCTTCCGCAAAAATGAGCGTTTGCGCTCCGTTATAAAAAGATATTTGCTTCCGAAGCGAGTGCTCTTGGGGGTGGACGACGCTGTACCCCTCCCGTGCCAGGATTTCCTCAATTCTCCTTTCGCCCAGAAAGCCGCCGGAGTCCATCAGTTTTGATCGCGAGATATACAGTTTCTTTGAAGGCTTGCCGCGGATCTGCCGCAACGAAGAAAAAAAATCACGGATGGCCGGGTGTCCGTAGATGTATCCGTTGTAAGGATGTGCAACCTGATCCGGGATTACCAACTTCTCAAACACGGTCGGAGCCGAGACAATCCTCAGCGGAATGTCCGGGACTAGAATTTTGATGAAAGCCGAAACCCATGCCGGTACTGGCTGGCGATGCATGCGAGCGTAGAAGACTATGGATTGTAAATCCTCTGTCGCGTGTTTTACGGCCCACAGACGGGATAGGCTTTCGACAAGAAAGTGTCCAAAATGCTCGTTCTTGAGCATCCCAGCATAGAAGTGGCTCCCTGGAATGCGTGGCATCTCCGCGGTTGAGTCTAGGGGGCGGGGTTCATTTATGAAGCCCGCCTTTCGGTGCAGGGACCGCGCACAAACAGACCCATCGGCATAGTAAGCGCCCCCATCGAAGATTCCCGAATTACCGTTCTGGCCCCACTTCAGCGATGTCAATGGAGCAACTATACCCTCAGCCAAGAGTTCGAGCGATAATGATTCTCCGTTTGTCGTCGAGTATTGTGCGACCGTAGGCATGTCTGTGTAGTCGAACCGAATCTAGCGATCCAGCAACCTTTCTCGAAGCCCGAGGATTCCCCGATTAGGATGGTTGTGGTTGCCGCATTTTATGTGCAACCCCGTTCGCTTCCAGATATTCGCGGAAATTATGGTACACGAAGCTGATCCGGCGGTTGAACTCCTCGAAATCGGCTCGTTCGTAGATCTCTCTCGCCGACAAGTTGGACGCTTCTTCGACGGGGAACGACGGTAAGCGCCAGAAATCGTAAACCTCCTGCACTCGAAGGTCGAAGGTGAGCGTAATCGCTGGGATACTGCATGCAACCGCCATCGCATTGGTGTGCAATCTAGTGCCAAAGATTACATCGAAATTGCGCACCTGCATATCGTAGTCGGTCGCCCGGGTGCCAAAAAAGACGCTTCGAGACTTATAAATCTCTTCCATCTCTGGATCGAACCAGCCGGATTTACGAAGCAACTCCTCAGCACTTCTCATGGCATCTGGATCGCGATAGGCGAATGCTTTTTCCTCCCTTTCCACCTGCGTGATAACCCCGACCCGGCCTAATGCATGCAACTCTTTAATTAATCTAGACTGTACACTGATGAAAGTTAATGGTTCCCGCTGATAGAGCACACCGTAATACCGGGTTAGGCTAAAGCCGAAGCTCTTGAGTTGCGACCATTCCGGCTTATGCAGCCGCAAATCGTCCCTATTGTGGCGCAAAATCGACGGGCATCCCACAATCTGCAGATTGTGAACTCCCTGCTGTTCAAGAAAATCGGCGGTAATCTGTCCGCGAACACCGACCACTTTGGATCGCTCGCTCAGCAGTCTCGCCAGGCGTTTAGCATTTTCGCTCCGCGGGAGACGGTCGAGCGAGGGCGCTTGAATTCCGATACCCATGACGACGACGTTAAGCTGCACCTTCTCCAGGAAATCCGCCAGCGTTCCCGCATAGGCGTCGTCGGCCAAGGTATTTGCCCCACGAATGAAAATGATCTCGAATTCTGAATGGATCCGCTCCAAGGATTTGGGCGTAGGAGACGCGGGGTCAAATACCGCAACCTCGTCGGGACAAGTCAGCGCTAAGCTGGCTTCCGTGACGAACAAGTCTCCCGTATTGCTATGCTTGCTCAAGACCACTGATGGATCAAGAGCATAGTAAGAAGACAGATACCGGTTCGACGATATTTCTCCGCTGGACCACAGATAGGCAACGCGCATCGTTATCAGCCTTGACGATTGCTTGTACCTCTTAACCGACGCAGAGATTGGGAGACGTCCAGCGGGCCATAGTAGCAGGTGTAAACATGCCGCTCATCCGAAACGATTTTACCCCATCCGGCTAGACACGCGAGCGGCGACGCCTGACAATTGCAATCACGTTTGCCCAACGGCCTCGTCCACGCGCATCGAGACTCTAGTGTGCCAGCGTAGAAGAGTGCAATGATTGCAGTCGCGGGGCGACGGTCTGCGATCACCGACGGCTCTGCAGATGGGAATAGACTTCATCGGGGGAAGCACAATGGCTGAAGGAAAGACCCACTTTGACACAAGGCGACCGCTGGTTGCCAATCCAGGCTTGCCAAGGGATTTCTATCCTGGCCCGGTCAAGACACAGGAGCATCTGGAGTACTACAAGCAGCCCCAGGTCGTTGATCTCATTCGGTCAGATGACATGCCGATACCCGCAACCGAAGACCGCGAAAACTATTATGAAGATCGGCATATCGAATACTGGCTTTCAGGTTATGTGGATTGCTCCAAAATGGAGCCCTATTTATGCGCGGCTAAGAGTCGTGAGCGATATCTTGATTTTGGGGGTGCGACTGGGCGCGTGTCACGACATGTGTCACGCGATCCCCGGCGAGAAGTCTGGCTCTGCGACATCAACGTCAATTGGATTGCATGGATTGACCGATTCTTCAATCGACCCATTCAGGCCTTTCAAAACAGAATCCAACCGTCGCTCCCGATCGAGGACAAGTACTTCGATTTGATCTCTGCGTTCTCGGTGTTCACGCACCTGGACCAAGACGAGATCCCGTGGCTTTTGGAACTCCGCCGCATTCTCCGTCCGGGGGGCTATCTTTACGTGACGGTGCTTGACGAAAACGTTTGGGATCGCCTGAAGGAGCCGGTTTGGAACTGGCTCTGCAAGTCGATTTCTCGAGGAAAAAACGATGAATTCCTCTCGCAACGATGCCAGAAGCCGCTTTCGGATCGGTTGGTTTTGGAATATTCGTCAGTGGAAGCCTACAACATTAATACCTTTCTTCCGAGAAGGTACTTGGAAAAGAAATGGGGCGCATGGTTCAGCGAGATGAAATTCTTTAATGACTACCACAACTATCAGACCGTTGTGGTGATGCAGCGGGACTAAAGCCAGCTTGACCTGTAGAGAGCGGTGCAATGCAAGCCTCCATCCCGCCTATTCGGATGGCGGACAACTGAGTCAGCGCTTAGCGGCATACGCCGCCAATACCTTAGCCAGAGGCAGGAGATGGCCCGAATCGTCCGCTAGCCAAACATCATAACGGTAGAACATCAGCGGTCCCAGGGGAATCTCCCGACTGAGTTTGTCATCAGTAGCGAGTGACACTTCCATAGCCTGAGTCAGCGTTTGTCCACTTTTGTTGGGGAAACCGTTTGGATCGGAAAAGCCCCACTCCGTGACCCAAAAAGGTTTACCTTTTCCCAGACCGCTCACGTCTTCCCGCAGATACTTCGTTATAACCTCCTCTATATCGTTCTGCGCGTAAATATGGGTACCGTAGCCATCGACGTGGTAGCTTGAATTATCCAGATAGTTGAAGCCTTGAATATTTCGCAACATGGCTACTGCTTGCGCTGGTTTAGCAAGGTGGCGGGTCAAATCACTGCCATGAGCAATGCCGAAGGTGATGATCTTGGCCTGCGGAAAGTACTTTGGGTCATGGAGCACTTCAGCGCCAGTTTTCAGAAACTGAGCATAGCCGATCGCCCACGTCGCCAACTCTTGGCGACTGGCGGGGTGGCCTGTGGGTACATCGCCATCATAGCAATCTGAATCGTCTTCGTTGCCAAACTCAACTGCATCGATGGTAAGATCCGCATCTTTCAGAGCGCCGAATAGTGTGCGCAAGCGTTGGGCGTATTTATCCAGGTTGATAGCACTGAGTTTCTTATCGTGCCAGCCGCACCGGTTTTTCGACAATTCGCCGTCGTAATCTTCGTCCATCTGGACGAGGTTTATTAGCATTTTCAAGTTCTGCTGCTTCACCAGTTTGACTTCATTGACGAAATTAGAGACACCTTTTGTCGATCCTGACGTTGGCCCGTCCCGGAACCAAGTTGCATGAAGCGCGCGCATGTCCTGGACAGTTTTTTCCTGCACACTTTCACTCTGCGAGCCCAACTTAGAACGGTCGATGCCGATTTCCAGACCTTGCGCAACGCACTTGGAGGTGAGTGAGGTTGTAAACAGAGATCCGAGAATAATGGCGCTGCACAAGTATCTTTTCATATCGCAGATCTTTCCTGTTGAACTAGCCTAAAAGGTTCGCGCATGTTAACATTCCCGACGTAGCAAAAGCAAGAATGGATTTCGCCGGCAGTGTGTCGGTCCCATTGGAGTGGGGAGCAAAATTCGTTGACAAATTGCCGCGACGATTTCATAATGTTGGCCTACTGTGGACCCCGACGGGTGTAGTTTTCGAGGTCGACGGGCAACTTGGGGCGCCTGCGGCCATCGGTAATTCCGTCAAGGGTCCCGCGAATGTCAGACTCCCCCACCGCGCTCTTGGGCAGGCATGCCTGGTGCGATCATCCCGAGGCCATGAAATCGCCTTAACTCGCTTCGCATTTATGATCTGGCCCTGAGAGTCGAGGCGCCGTTCGACTTACCAGTTGAGGAGTAGTTTATGTGCGGAATTCTGCCAGCCGACGTGCCGAAGGCTTCAGACGGGAAACTGTTCTGGCTTCTTTTTTTATTGCTAGTCGCTGCGGTCACGGCGAGAGCACAAAATGTCCTGACTTGGCACAATGACAATGCTCGCACGGGTCAGAATCTTAAAGAAACACAATTGAAACCGAGCAACGTCACTTACCCCACTTTCGGTTTGCTTTTTGTTTTGGCTGTGGACGGCACCGTCGATGCCCAACCCCTATATATGGCCGATGTGACAATCACAGGGCTGGGGGGGCAGGTGAGGCATAACGTCGTGTTCGTAGCTACCGAACACGACAGCGTCTATGCTTTCGATGCAGATACGGGAGCGCGACTTTGGCAGGTCTCGATGCTAAAGCCCGGAGAAAGCCCCTCAGACGATCGCGGGTGCAATTCAATTAGCCCTGAGATCGGTGTGACCGCTACGCCTGTCATCGTGCCCATCAGTGGGCCGCACGGTACGATTTACGTCGTAGCCATGAGCAAGGATGGTTCCGGGAACTATTATCAACGCCTGCACGCGTTGGACATAACCAGCGGGAAAGAAGAATTCGGTGGACCTGTGGAAATCCAAGCCAAGTTTCCAGGCACCGGCGACAATAGCTTGAACGGGTACGTCCTCTTTGATCCTGGCCAATACATGGATCGGCCGGGGTTGCTCGTCGTCGGCCAGAATGTTTACACAGCCTGGTCATCCCACTGCGACGAGCGCCCCTATACGGGTTGGGTGATCGGGTACGACCTTAGCACTCTGGCGCAAAGCCACGTCCTGAATGTCACTCCTAATGGCAATCAGGGAGCGATTTGGTCGAGCGGTGCCGGAATGGCAGCCGACGACTCCGGTTACATTTACTTTTTGGACGCCAATGGCACCTTCGATACCCAACTCGACGCGCGCGGGTTCCCCTCCGAGGGGGATTTCGGTAACGGCTTCCTCAAGCTCAATCCTGAGCTCAAAGTGGTCGACTACTTCAACATGTACAACACGGTCAGGGAGTCAGATATAGACGACGATCTCGGCTCCGGAGGCGCATTAGTCGTGCCACCCATGAAGGACGCCGACGGTAAAACCAGATATTTGGTCGTTGGAGCCGGCAAGGACACGATCATCTACTTGGCGGATCGCAACAACATGGGCAAGTTCAACCCCAACAATAAGGGCAATATCTACCAGGAGGTGACCCAGGTGGGTAGTGTGGAAGGCTTAGGTGACGGTGTTTGGGGCGCGCCTGCCTTCTTCAACAATGTTCTCTACTACGGCGCGCAGAGTGACGTGATTAGGGCGTTCCGGTTCTCCAATGCCATGCTGCTGAGCACCCCGATTTCGACCACAAGCATTCCTTTCGAGTACCCGGGTGCCACTCCCAGCATTTCGGCTGCCGGAGACAGCGATGGAATTCTGTGGGCGTTGGAAAACATTAATCCCGGGGTATTACATGCTTATGATGCGCGCGACTTGTCGGTCGAACTCTACAACAGCAATCAGGCAGGGTCGCGAGACCATTTCGGCAACGGGAACAAGTTCATCACCCCTACTATCGCCGGCGGTAAGGTCTATGTAGCTACGACAAGCGGAGTCGGCGTCTTTGGGTTCTTGCGCAATTCGACTGAGTCCGAAAAGTTGCCTCCAACTCGAAAATAGCAGCGAACAGCGTTTTTTTGGCTAAACGACGGATATCGCTTCGAGATTGATATGGACGAAGTATACTCCGACGGCGTCCACGAGTTTCGAACCGGCGTCACGAGAATTGTATGCTTCCTCGATCAATGGTGTAGATCTGCTTGTTATCGGCACATGCAATCACCGGCAAAAAGTGAAACTAATCGGCTCGCCGACTTGACTGGCGACCATTATCGAACATGCCTGGCACGGCTACACAGCACCCTTCGGCCAAGGTCATACCTCGAAATCGGTACTTTCCACGGTGACAGTTTGAAGCTGGCAAAATGTCCTGCGATCGCAGTGGATCCGAACTTCCAGCTCGAACATCGCGTGCCGACTGACGCCATGCCGGCGCTTTGTCTATTCCAAATGCGGAGCGATGAGTTCTTCCGCTCCTATAATCCTCGAGCGATTCTGGGCCGTCCAATCGATTTCGCTTTCCTCGATGGCATGCACTTACTCGAATGTTTGCTCCGGGACTTCATCCATACCGAAAAGACTTGCCACGGTCGGTCTGTAGTCGTTCTTCACGATTGCGTACCTCTCGATCTTCATATGGCGGGCAGAGCTTGGAACGATATGACGCGGCGAGCTTTGTCTGTGCATCCTGAATGGTGGACCGGAGACGTATGGAAGATCTTCGCGGTTTTCCGACGATACAGACCAGATCTAACGGTCGAAGTGTTCGATGCGCCGCCGACTGGCCTGGTGGTGATTCGCGGGATCGATCCAAGCTCGCAGGTCCTTGCTGACCATCAGAAGCAAATCGTTGAACTGTTCGGCAATTCCAATGGCGAATCCGCACTGTTTGAAGACTTTCTATCCAATCTGGAAATCAACCCCACAAGCAGACTCGCCGAAGTGCTATAGAAGTGCTATATATGCTCGCGGATTCTGGGCGCACATCGCGCACTGGCAAAATTAAACTCATGTTACTTTTCTCTGAGCACAAGCGCGCGCCATTGCGTGGTCTTGGATAAGTTCGGCTCAATGACCCGTGACTCAATGACTCATGACCACCAAACCGCGATATTCCGCTAAAGTTGGCGAAACACCGGCTTTACTTTTCGCAGAATATGGTTGCACTCCGACCGCCCCATCCGGTATCCGTATCGATGATCTTGAACCCGACTGTTTCGACCAATGAACATAGTGTTTGCAGGGGAAACAACCACCACCAGGGGCCGTAGTTTGGGGTAGTGCCAGCGTGCCACATGTATGGCTGCAGTGGTGACGTGGTTGGCGTGACATGCATGACCGTCAGACCCTTGCTGGCAAAATAAGCACTCATGATGTTGCGCGTTTTATCATTCAGCCCCGGAACGAACAGCATGCCCCCGCCGGCCAGATTAATTGAACCAAACTCGTTCTCGATGGCTTCGGGAACGATCATCGACCCCACCATCAAATACCGCTCAGACAAGGCAAATAATCTTTGCAGAGTGTAGAACACGGAAGGGGAATGATAAATAATGCCTGAACAATAAACGAAATGGAACGTTCCTACTTTTTCCGAGATCAGCGGATCGTTCAGATCGAGCGAATGCTCCCCATATCCGGAAACGCCAAGTGCCCTGCAATGATCGCGACAGAGACCCCAGGCGGCATGGCCGGGGGGCGTGGCGTCGATAATGGCCGCGGAACTGGCGCCGGCCAAGGTGGCGATCGAAACCTTTTCATTGCGCGTGCCCCAGAGTGCGCCCACGTCAACAAAGCTGCAGCCCCGCACGTGGGCGGCGATCACGCGGTCGCGGAAGCTTACCCGGTCGTTCGCATCCGATGGCATTGTCTCACCGCTGTCGCTGCAGGCACGACCAGACCTCCTCGGCCAGCCAAGAATCAAGGTACCAGCTAAATGGCCACTCAGCCCGCCGGTGTGAGATGCCAGCCGCGATCCGCAAGCAAACGCACAACCCCACTTTTTATATCGGGGACACGGCGGAGCGCAAGTCTCTCGGTTATCAGACCCATCCCGCCGGAATTAGCCGCGGTACTGTCATAGCGTTACATTTGGCGCTGGGGATTCGGTACAATGCTTGGCACGATATGAAATCCTCACCGGAAATCAAGTTTCAGCTCGCCATTCTGGCCGAATCGCCCGCTCCAATGGACGGGTTAGGCGATATAGGTTCAATTGAATGGTTGGGCTGCAAACAAACCGGCGAATTCTCGTTTGATTTTTGTAAGGGTGATGTCATCATATCGTCCGTTAATTTGGAAGAGGCTCGTTTTGACCTTCCGAATCTTCTGGGCGTCATTGTGGTGGGCACTGAGAACACGTTTGAGGCAATTAAGAACAAATGGAGTTCCGGGCTGCCCTCGCTAAAGATGACTTTCAGGCGAATACCTAAATGGGACAACAACGATATACTCCATGCAACCATAGAGTGTATTGCCGACGACCTGGCCTTCCATCGACGCCACAGTGGCCGGGCTGTGCTTGAACTGGCCACGTATCGCCGGGAGTTTGATCGCCTACAGCGCTGCTTCTCGCGGTTAGAGGAATACGTGGGCAGCCGATCCTTTCAGTGCCCGATAGAGATTTTCGAATATCCTCCAAATTCGGTCAGCGCGACAGGAACCAGCGGTAAGAGGCGGCTCGACGACGTTACCGGCTCAGTCGGTCATTCTCTAATTCAATACTTGCCTGTCAATTCGTTGGGCCTTTCGAGTTTTTCGATTCATATCAGCGCCAAACCGGAGACTGGGGCCGAGCCACTTCGCATTAAGCTTAAGGTAATCGAAACGCAGCACATATTCGGAACCTGGTCGATTGAGGCTGGCGAGGAACGGAAAGGCTGGGTAGAACTGGCACTTCAATCTGCAATCGATGAGCCGGCTTTGAGTTTGGAGATCATCGTAGAATGGCCGCGGGACAACTGGGGATTGGCGCTCGGGCCGCCGCATCCGTACAAAGAGTTCTGTGCTCGCACCGAAGCGGGCGAGCACCTCAGGGCGCCGATCAGCTTGCGCGTCTTCAGCAGCCTTCCGGGTGTCCGCGTCCCGGCAACCACGACCGCAATCAGGCCAATTGACGCGCCACATCTGCTTTCAGAATTCATCCCATACGATGTCTATGAGGCAGTTTCGCAGGTCATTCCTCAAGTGCAAGACAATAAACCAACTTTGGTCTTCTATGACCGGGACATCGGTTGCATAACAGTTCATCCGCACATTGGCGGTCTCACCGCCGGCCGGATGAATGTCGTCGTTCCCAAACATGCCTGGCGGATCTCGGCGCAAATTCACCTGGCGCACGAACGAGCAAGCCCGACACAGTTCGGACTGATGGTCTGCGCGCCCCGTGACGAAAGCGGGGAATTGGCGCGTCTCGTGCATCCCGATGTGTCCACGCCCGCCTTTTCCGGCTGGAAAAGCGTGTCGGCGCTGGAAACGAAGAGCGTTTCGGTGCTTCTCGCAGCGTCCCAGGAGGAACGACCAGCTCTGTATCTTGTGACGCGCCAAGCTCCGGATCTAAGTTCGGATTTTGCCTGGGCCCGGTTCAGCAAGTTAGAGTTCAATATTCTGCCTGAATCCCTGATCGCTGAGAAGGAAACTGATGAATTGGCCCCGGTTGCGGGGGATTCGTACATGCCGGCGAGGAACACGTAATCGAGACACCCGCGAAGCAGACTCGCGTCTGTCATAGAAGACCGCAGCGCGGGCTCCCGCCACCGCTAAAGCGAGTGGATTAGGAGCGGCCGCTCGCCGGACGGAAAATGTCATCCATCAGGTACGTTGCCGCATTCCGGACATACGACTGGGACGAAGAGATCGCGGAGCTCGCACGGCGTTTTTTTTCGGCTTTTCCTTCGTCGCACCAAGTCGTGCTGGCAGACGAGACGCGCGGTCTGATCACGATACCCGGCTACGAGAAAATCTCCCACACCGAAGACACGGCGCGCTTCGGGCTGCCGAATCATCCAAACGGCAGGTCGCTGTATTTCAATGGAGACTACGCGGTTTATTTCCTTCAGCGAGCCCTGCCGGATTTCGAGTACTACGTGGTATCGGAATACGACGTGGCGGTGAATGTCCCCCTCGAACCGATGATGAGGCTCGCCATCGATCAACGAATCGACTTGATCGCGCACGAGGTCGAACCTTCTTCGCCCGACTGGTTTTGGCATAGCCACGGGCTCACGCTGTCGACCGCTCCGTGGCGGTCGCTGCTGAACTTGATGGTATTGTCGCGGCGAGCGATCGCGTTTCTGCTGCAGGCGCGGCGGCAACTGGCGCAGCGTTTCGCCGCGGGGGAAATGGATCTCTGGCCGCTGGATGAGGCTTTTGTTCCCACCGTTCTGAAGTCCACGCCGGGCACGCGGTTCGCCGACTTGAGCACATTCGCGGACACCGTGAACTTCGGGTTTCGGCCCTGGCTTTCGCTGCACGATCCGCGCGCCAATCGTCCGGGCTCACTGGCGCATTCCGTGCTGGGCGGCAAAAGATTCATTGCGGCGCTGCTCGACGAGCATCCGCCGCGCGACTTCTTCCGTGAAGGAAGCGAACTGCGTGAAAGATTGCTCAGCCAGACACCGTTCGAGGACATCGCCGAGCCGCTGCGGCGAGCGTTGGCGAAGGAGCGCGATCATGAGGGAGTGGCTCTGCTGTGCGAGCACGCTGGCGCGTATGGCTGGAGTGTGGCTTCGACGACCGATCTCGCCTTGTACAAGCCGGCCGTGGCCAGTTCGGTGAGCCAATGGTCGCGGTACCAGGATCCCGAACGAGACGCGGGCGGCGCCAACGGTGAGGACCTTCCTCAGGATTACGGGTTCCACACCCGGGAGGAGGCAGATC
>Ga0073928_10000599_pt1 | contig 81520 bp, 65 predicted proteins | sample PaiPotPPA55metaG_FD_76969 | JGI IMG/M metagenome (GOLD analysis project Ga0073928, IMG submission 76969) | Iron sulfur acid spring bacterial and archeal communities from Banff, Canada, to study Microbial Dark Matter (Phase II) - Paint Pots PPA... ...
CGACAGTTTCCGGGTCGCCTGGGTCGAGCGGCACTACGCCGACGACGCGCTGACCGCGACCGAGCACTGGACCGCCATCCTGACGATCGTCGTCAAGACGCCGACCGATGCCGATCGGCTGAAAAAGAACCCCCTCGGCGTCTACGTCCGCGCCCTCAACTGGTCGAAGGATCTCGGCTAATGCGTCACGCTCCTCTCATCGCAGCGCTGCTCGGCTCGGCTTCGCTCTGCGCCTGCTCGACAGCCTGGAAACCGCCTTCGATCAGCTACGACGACACGCCGCGCCAGGCGGTCCTGGAGCCGAGCCCGCCGAAGCCGGTGCAGATCGTCGAATTACCGAAGCCCCTGCCATTGCCGGGCCAGCTGAAGCGGCTTCGGCGAGGCAGGCACGCGCCGCCGGAGCCGGCCGACCCGCACCTGCGGGTCGAGGAGGCCAATCACGCGGCACGCGTGCAGCCGATCCGCGCCGATTACCTGAACGCGATCCAGGTCTACCCGTTCTCCGACGGCGCGCTCTACCAGGTCTATGCCGCCCCCGGCGAGATCACCGACATAGGGCTGCAGCCGGGCGAAAAACTCATCGGCTCCGGACCCGTCGCGGCGGGCGACACGGTGCGCTGGATCATCGGCGAGACCGACAGCGGGACAGCGGCATCGGCGCGCGTGCATATTCTCGTCAAGCCGACGCGGCCGGACCTCGATACCAACCTCGTCATCAACACCGACCGGCGCACCTACCATCTCGAGCTGCACTCGGACCAGAAGACCTACATGGCGTCGGTGTCGTGGGCCTATGCCGAGGATCAGCTGATCGCGCTTCGTGGACGGAATGCCGCGGCCGAGGCCGTAGCGCCGGTCGCGACCGGGGTTGACATCGGCGCGCTCAATTTTCGATACAACATCGAAGGCGACAATCCGCCTTGGCGGCCGCTGCGCGCCTTCGACGACGGGCGGCAGGTCTTCATCGAGTTCCCGCGCGGCATCGGCCAGGGCGAGATGCCTCCACTCTGGGTCGTCGGTCCCGCCGGCGGTGGCGAGCTCGTCAACTACCGCGTCCAGGGCAACCACATGATCGTCGATCGCCTGTTTGCCGCAGCCGAGTTACGGCTCGGCGGCGAGCACCAGCAAGTCGTGCGCGTCGTGCGCACTGACGGGAGGCCGCAATCGTGACCGACCCAGAAGGAGGGGGCGGGCATATCGAGGCAGAGATGCGCCTGCGTCCGAGCCGCGCGCCGGTGACGCGGCTGTCCCGCAAAGTGCTGGTCGGGCTCGGGATCGTTGCGGCCGCCGGTGTAGCCGCCGCCCTCTTCTTCGCACTCGAACCGCATCGCGGGACGACCGGCTCGGAACTCTACAACCTGAGCAACGCTCCCCCGCCCGAAGGCCTTGCCAGCCTGCCGCGCGACTATTCGGGCCTGCCGCGCCAAGTGCCGAAGCTCGGCCCGCCGCTTCCTGGCGATCTCGGCAAGCCTATCGTCAACGCCGGGGCGCCGGCACCGCCGGTCTCGCCCAATCCGCTCGCACAAGAGCAGGAGGCCGCGCTCAAGAGCCAGCTCTTTATCGAGACGAATTACCGGCAATTGGAGGGGGTGGTCGCGCCGGCCGTATCAGCCTCAAACTCATCCGCCTCAGCTGCAGGCGCCGCGAACTCTGCATCGAAGGATCACAAGCTGGCCTTTCTCGATGGCCCCGTCGACCGCCGCACCGTCAGTCCCGACCGCGTCGAGCCACCGGCCAGTCCGTATGTCCTGCAGGCGGGCTCGGTGATCGCCGCGGCACTGATCACCGGGATCCGGTCCGACCTGCCGGGCGAGGTCACCGCGCAGGTCACCGAGGACGTTTACGACACCCCGACCGGCAAGGCGCTGCTGATCCCGCAGGGGGCGCGCCTGGTCGGCCAGTACGACGCGCAGGTCACGTTCGGCCAGTCGCGCGTGCTCCTTGTCTGGACGCGGCTGATCATGCCCAACGGCCGCTCGGTCGTGCTGGAGCGCCAGCCGGCCGCCGACGCGGAAGGTTATGCCGGCCTCGAGGACGAGGTCGACAACCACTGGGGCATGCTGTTCAAGGCCGCAATCCTCTCGACGCTCCTGAGCGTCGGGTCGGAAGCAGGGACGACCAACAACGAGAACTCGCTAGTGCAGGCGATCCGCCAGGGCGCCTCGCAGAGCTTCAACCAGACCGGCGAGCAGGTGGTCGGGCGGTCTTTGAATGTTCAGCCCACCCTGACGATCCGTCCCGGGTTCCCGGTCCGGGTGCTGGTTACCCACGATTTGGTCCTCGAACCCTATCGCACGTGAGGAGGCTGCCGTGGCGAAGCTGAAGCTCGGAGCGATCGCGGACGACAGGCCGGTCAAGCTGACCGTCGAGCTGTCGGCAGCCCTCCATCGCGATCTTGTTGCCTATGGCCAAGCGCTCGCGCGCGAGACCGGCCAGGGCGTCGTCGATCCCGCAAAGCTGGTCGGGCCGATGCTGGCGCGGTTCATGGCGACGGATCGCGCCTTCGCAAAGCTGAGGCGGATGATCTCCACCGCAGAGAAGGCGGCGTGAGCGCGCTTCGTCACGCAGGAACACTACAAAGCGGCCAACGGTGGCATCTTGGCGTTATGGGAAGAACGCGAGAACCGCCGGGCCGAAATCGCTGCCAAAATCGATCTTGCACAGGCCTTGCTCGCCAACGGCGATATCTTCGAAATCCCCGTCGAAGAGGCGATACGGCGGGCCCGTGCCCCGGGATCCGGACGACGACAAGTTTATCGAATGCGCAGTCGCTGCAGGCTCGCGGTACATCGTCAGCGGCGACGGTGATCTTCTAAGCCTCGACCGATTCGAGGGCATCCGCATCATTCGGGTTGCCGAATTACATGCGGATGATCGGCCCGTGATCGATACTCACGACCGCTTTACCAAGCCGGAAGCGTGGTAATCCGCTCTCGCGTCTGGCCGTTCGTAGCGGAATCAACACCATCAAGCCGATGTAGTGACGGATGCTGGGGTCGGCGGGAGTAGCATGAATATCGAAGGCCACTCCCTCTCGGACCTCGAAAAGTCCCGCCGTCGGCGGATGCTCTGTTCTCATTAGGTTCCGTATCGGATAGAGTTCCGCATCCGACCCGGAACCCATTAACTGGGGCGGTTAGATAGGACACACTCTTCCCAGCTCGGTTGGGCGGGGGTGGACTGGGAACGAGCGTGAGCAACCGCGGATACAATCCAGTTTTCATAGATGCGTTCGCAGGCTGCGGAGGCTTGAGCCTGGGGCTTTTGCGCGCCGGTTGGCGAGGTCACTTCGCGATCGAGAAGGATTTCTTCGCCTTTGATACTCTGAGAACCAACCTCATGGTGCCTGGTGCGCGCCATCGCTACGACTGGCCCGAGTGGCTCGAACAGAGGCCTTGGAATATTGAAGAGCTGATGGGGCAGTACGGTGAGCGACTTGCGGCCCTCAGAGGACGGGTTGACCTGCTCGCTGGCGGACCACCTTGCCAGGGATTCTCGAGCGCAGGACGTCGCCGCCACAGCGATCCTCGGAACAAACTGGTTGAGCGCTATCTAGAGTTCGTCGAGCTTGTCCTACCGAAGATGATCCTGGTCGAAAACGTCAGGGGCATCACCTACGACTTTGTCGGCGATGACCAGACCAGGACCAACTTCGCAGGAGAATTAATGTCCCGGTTGGGAAAGCACTATCATGTCTTCTCCGACACCATCCGCTGCTCGCTGTTCGGCGTGCCGCAGCAGCGCCCGAGGTTCTTCCTCGTAGGATTGCTGAAGTCTCAGTTTCGAAGACCTCCTCGGAGGGGAGACCCATTTGCGGAGCTCCGCGCGTCAAAGGTCCGGTTCCTGGCGGAACGTGGGATGCGATCGCGCGTCACGTGCAAGCAAGCGATCTCGGACCTGGAGATGGGATATGCAGGCGTTGGACCTTGTCCTGACTCGAAAGGATATCAGGCGGTCCTCACAAGCAGGGCCCGGACAGATTATCAGCGCTTGATGAGGGATTCCTACGAAGGAGCGGTGGGCGACACACGCCTCGCCCAGCATCGCCCTCACATCATGGAGCGATTCGCCAAAATCATTGAGGAATGCAAGTCGTCCGATCGCCTCACCGTGCAGCTAAACCGCGAAACGCGGGAGCGATACGGCCTCAAGAAGATGGCTACACGCGTGCTGGATCCGCGCAAAGCCGCCCCCACGATTACCAGCATGCCGGACGATTTGCTGCACTACTCGGAGCCAAGGACACTGACCGTCCGCGAGAACGCCCGACTGCAGACTTTCCCGGATTGGTTCGCGTTCCAAGGCAAATACACCACGGGCGGCGAGCGGCGCGCTCGGGAGGTCCCTCGCTTTACGCAAGTGGCCAACGCCGTGCCACCGCTGATCGCCGAAATGTGGGGGGAGGTGCTGATGAGGTACCTGGTGGCGAGCCTGCGGACTGAGCGTCTGGCGGCCTAGGCATGGCGGTTGTCGTTCGATGCCCGACGAGGTGAACAGCGCCCAGGAAATCGAAAGCGCGTTTCCGTTTCCCGCGGGCTTACTCGATTGGGCGGGCCATCGTGGCGGCGGTGTCCGGCGTATGTTTGATTCTGGCAGCGGTCGGCCGGGCAACGCTATCTTCGAGACTAATTTGCTTTCCCGCCTGCGGCAGTGGGCCCGTCGCGTTGCCGACGGCGATGCTTCGGCGCCGCGAGTCGTCCTCCTTGTCGGTGGTCCGGGGAACGGGAAGACGGAGGCTGTCGAGGCGACTATCGAGCAACTGGACGAAGCGCTCCGGTGCGATGGCCGGCTTGTTACATCCCTCTCAGGATTTTTCCGGCCTCCGCCCGGGATACCGGTTCCACGGCTCGTGACCATAAAGGCAGGTGAATTGGCGAGCCCACCTCGCGATTTGAAGATTGACGTCGTGCAAGATGCGTCGGTCGGTAGGGAAGGGAAACGATCGCCACCGAGCCTCTTGGTGGAAGAACTCAACCGGGCGTTATCGACAACGTCCCCGGGAGCTTACCTCTGCTGCGTTAACCGCGGCGTCCTTGACGACGCGATGATCTATGCAATCGATACTCGGTCGCAGCAGTCCCAGGACTTTCTTGAGACGGTGGTGCGTGCGGTTAGTCTTGCACCGGACGCTCCTTCTTGCTGGCCGCTTGATGGTTTTCCCGCTGTTGCCGTCTGGCCCATGGACGCAGAGTCGCTGATTGAACCAACCGAAGGAGGAAGCGTCGCGCCAGCCGTAGCCATCCTTCAGCGCGCCCTTGACGCGGACAAGTGGCGGGAGGCAAGGGCCTGTGCGGCCGGCGACGCCTGCCCCTTCTGCAATAGCCGAAGGATTCTAGCCGCATCCCGGGAGACCAGCTCACTGCTCCGGATGCTGAGATGGTTCGAGTTAGGGACGAGCCGGCGCTGGACCTTCCGCGACCTCTTTTCCCTCATCTCCTACCTGCTGGCGGGAAGCGGCGCCGGCCAGAAAAACGCACCGGCCGACCCTTGCTCCTGGGCGGCTAACTTGGTCAAGGCCGACCAGCAAGCCCAGCTTGGCGGCCGTCCACGGCGAGATGTCTCGGCCGCCCTCTTCTGGCTGGTTGGCGCGCAGTACCAGCATGCACTCTTCCACCGGTGGGACCCTGACGCTGCGGCGTCGCTGCTCAAGGACATAAAGGAGCTTGGACTCCAGGATACCAACAACACCGCGATGGGCCTGTACTACTTCCTACAATCCCGAGCCACCGGGTACGTGCCGGCGATGATCGCGCCACTGTTGGATGATTTCGTCGGTCTCCTCGACCCGGCGATGTCGTCGCCCGATGCCGAGGTCGCGCTCTGGGGTGTGACGGCGACGCTGGGGGAGCTCGACATTCGCTTCAGCCGGTCTGTGCGCGAAGGGCTCGACTTTGTAGTCAAGGGGCGGGCGCCGTCGCAAACCGAGCGAGAGCTCCTGGACCGGTTAGCCCAACTCGACGAACTTCTCTCCACGCCCCGCCTGCGCCGCAGGCGGCCAACCGCGGCTACTCGGATCCAGCGCTTGATCCGCGACTTTTCATGCCGTATCGCGCGGCGAAGCATTGGGGCTCGCCTCGCCATCGTGCCGGACGCAAGGACTCTGGACGCCTTCCAACGCGTTGTCGCGGACGACGATGGCCTGGGGCACGAGCTTCGGGAGATCGCGAATCAGGTTGAGGACCTATTGAACAATCACCAGAACTTCGAGGTGTCGCTAACGACAACGTTTGGACAGCCCTTGCCGCCGGTCCGGAGCCGCGCGACCCTCGTAGTTCCGCGAAGGCATGTATATCCGAGAGAGGTCCGGCGCGAAGGGCGGCCGCGGCAATCGGTGTGCTTCCTGGACGTCGAAGTCGGGCGTGACCCACAGCCAATTGCTCTCACCTATGATCTTTTCAAGGCTGTGTCAGACCTGGATCGGGGGCTTTCGCAGGCTTCGCTTCCCCGGAGCGTCCTTGCCCTGCTCGACACGACGCGTGCCCGCATGGCCGGCTCGATCGTCCGGGACCGAGACGTCAGCGACCGCCCGACGATCTTCTTAGGCGACAACCTCACCATCGAAAGGCATCGGGGACGCTTCGCCTCGGCAAAGCGCGGGCGGCGTCGATGACCCTTGGGGACTTCAAGAGCTCGCCTTGGGCACGATCTCATCCCGTCTATCGCAGCTCCGCCCTTGCTGTCGCGCCCGCCCCCGAGTACGCAAACTCGGAGGTCCTGGTTGCCGGTCTTTACCGCACCATCGGCCTGGAAGGGATAGCCGAGAGCGTTGTTCCCGGCAATGGCCGGGAGCTGGATCGCAACGTCGCGCGTGCTCGTGACCGCGAGCAACGGCCGGAAGGAGCCGCACTCGAAGGCGATGCCATGTGGGCTTTGCTCCACGACGTGCTGGAGAGCCCTAAGCTCCAGAATCAATCGGCAAAGCGGTTCCTGCAGGTGTCGCCGCTGGTCGGTGAGACGGCATGGTTCTCCGGGTCGGCCCGTCTAGCTGGAAACCCATGGCCCGCGGGGTCCCTCGTTCGCCGGATGGTCTGGCTGGGGTCCGCGGACGAACCATCTGCGAAGATCAGCTGGCAGGCCTTGTTCGATACCCTCGCGGTGCATGACGACGACGACGTGTTCGCACGCTTTCTCCGCGACGAGTTGGCCGCCTGGACGGGTCACCCTTGGGGCCAGGGCTGTATCTTCCCCCGCGTCGAAGATGTCCAACAGCTTCCCGCCGGCGAACTCGACGGCAGGGCGTTCCCGGCGCACCAGTTTGTCGAAGATCTGGCAGCGGTTGTTGCAGCGAAGCCACTGATGACGCGGCGGCAATGGACCAGCTTGCTTGAGGCGTTGATCCGGATGGCCGCCGTCGCCCATGTTGCGTGGCTTTGCGAGGTTCAGAAACTCACTTGGGCCTGCCTTAGATCCGCGCTCTCCGGAGCCGCGGTGCCCGGTGATCTTCGCGCCCGGATCTACCCGGAGCGCCTTAGCTACCTCAACTATGGAACCGGTGCGGTCTCGGAGCTCAAGGACAGGACTTCGACGTACCTCCGAGCCCGCCTTGGCATCAATGCCGTGCTCTGGAGTCTCGAAGATGCAGGCGTCCCTTATGAAGGCCAGTTGTCGTCGGCCGAGGATGTCGCGGCGCTTTGCTCGCATGTCCTGGCTCATCGTGGAAAGCTGTCCAGCGTCACAGGCGACGTCGACGACCTAGCGGAGGGCGAGGCAAGAGCGCTGCTCTGCCGGAAGGGGATAGGTTCTAACGTCATGGAGTTCGCGCGGCACGTTCTCTATCAACGTGTTGCAGCGAATCCGATCTTGCGGGGATATGACCAGGGATACGTCCTGCGAAAGCGGGGACCATCAAAATCCAGCCCCTGGATATGTGCGCCTGGCCCACTGGCCGTGCTTGTGCTGGTCCACTGCTCGCTGGCAGGGCTGGCAGGTCCGCGCTCTGTCCATCGGCTGGCGCAACACATGGCCGCCTACGGGATCAATGTCGACCACCGGGACATCGCTCGAAACGATCTAGGTCACCAACTGAGAATGCTTGGCCTTGTGCTCGATAGCCCAGACGCCGAGAGCGGTATGCTGTTGGTCTCTCCGTTCCCGGCTGCCCGCTCGCACGGAGACCGCGAACGATGAGCAAGTTGGCTAGCTGGCTGGCCGAGACCATCAGGGTGAGGGTGGACGAGGCTGCGATTGGCGGCCCTGCCATGACCGAGTCGCGGCTGATCTTCCATGGCCCGCCCCTGGAGGTCTTATCAGACGTCTACGACCTCCTTGTCGCGGGCGGGGAGAGGATCGGGACACCTGTGCTCCTGCAAGTCCCCGCGCTTGCTCGAGGCGAAAGCAATCCGCCGATTGGCACGTCGGGCCGCTGCGACGAGACGCATCTGCTGGACCTGAGGAACTCGCCCACTTCGTCTAGCTACCTCGCCCTCTTGCCGCCGGGGCAGCGTGCTATTCGGTCGGTGACCTCTACGACTGATGAGTTCGGCCTGGCCACCGGCATCGACGGCGGCAACGTGCCCTTCGACGATTGGTGGGGGGATTCGCTCGTCCAGCGCGCGGTGGCCGCTGCGCTCGAAAACCTTGCCGAAGAGGACCGTATCAACGCGGAGGAGCTCGCCCACCGCTCGGCTCGGGCCTTTGATGACGTAGATCCGGAGTCGTCTAGTCGCCGGGGAGCCTGGCGCTTGGTCTCGCGATTGTTCTCCATCGGCGACACCCCGTTGACGAGCGCCCGGGCCGTCAGCCTAGCCTGTGGGGTCCCTCCCTTGGGGGAGGACCGGTTGTCGCCCGGCGAGCAGCACGCCAGCCTCGACGGTGTTGCGTCAGCCCTTGCGGAAGGCTTTCGGGCAGGCCTGGAGGCGCCCATGGGAATGGCCTCCGCAGAGCAGAAGCCGTGGCTGGAAGCCTTTCTTTCCCACATACGCTTGACCTGCGACGTACCGACGGCGCTCGAGCGCGCAGCCGAGGCCTTCTACACTCCGGCCAGTGGGCTCGATCTCGAGCAGCCTCCGGACTGGTGGACAGGCCTTACGGCAGAGCTGTGGGCAGACCTGCTATCCGATGAGCCCGAAATTTTTGGGGACATCCGGCTGGAGTGTGGGAACCCACTGCTCCCACCGTCGCGCGGGGTGCCGTTGCTGGTCCAGGCGGACCTAGAACTTGTCATTCGTGCTGGTGCCGAGGGCAGCGATCCCGTCGATGTCACGCTCGTGCGATCTCCCGGAAGGAACGCGAACGGGTTTCCGGCCGAACTCGCCATCGAGGGAGAGTGCCCCTTCGTCGACACAGCGCCACCCCGCCACCGCTCGCCGATCCAATACAAAGCCAGCGCCGCGAACCATAGGCCCGCCTCCATAAAAGTAGTCTCGCTCGCCGATTGGGCACCCGGTATCTTCGTAGCCTGCAGGCTTGCCAGGAAGGTGACTGCCCCAAAGGCGCCAGCTCGCCGAGCGCGGGGCGCGCACTTCGAGACGAGCTTGTTACTTCCGGGGCCGGGTCGCTACGAGCTCCTCGTCTTCCTTTCGCCTGACATTCGGGTCAATCCCTTGGCGAGGGGTACGGCGGAGGGAGAGGGCTCCGGCTCGGAGGAACCGCAGGAGCTTGCGGTACGCGAGGTCCAGCCTGGCCGGCATCAGGTCGAGGTCGAGGTCGACGGTTCGTATCAAGTCGATATCACCTTCGAACGGCCCGCCGGCGGCGGAAAGACCTCGACGGAGGTATGCCGGGCATTCCTTTCCTGCGACGACGTCGAGGAGGATGGATGCCGCAGCGAGTTCGAGCGCCTCATAAAGCTTAACCGCAGGCAAATCGACCCGGGTGGCACGAAGCCGGTCGTCCAACTGAACCGGTCGGCGCGGACCAGCAGCCTTCAAGGCTGGATGTTGCAAGAGCGCGAGGTCTCGCGGTCGTTTCTGCCCATTGTCCTGGCCGAGGACTACGGAGACCATTGGGTCCAGCCGAACTGGTCGGAAGAGACTGGCCGGATTCTGTCCGGCGGCCGTTTCCTCAAAGATCCTCGCCCGCCGGCGAGCGACTTCGACCCCCCGTCAGATTTCATCGCGGCCCGAGAGGCCCTGGCCCAGTTGATCCGGGGTGAAGATGACCAGTCTGGGCTGATCGAAGCGGCCGCGCTGGGGGCCTGGTTAAAGCGGGGCGAGGACTTCCCCGGCCTGATCGAGCAATACCTCGACGCCTATGCTAGCTGGCTCAAGGCTAACCCCGAGGTCGCTACGTGGGCCGATGTGGTGGCCATCGTTTCCCTCGAACCCGGCGGCCGGACCCTGGCCCGTGTTCCCGATGCAATCATCCTTTCGCCGCTCCACCCCCTGCGGATAGCCTGGCATACCGTGGCGCAGGGCGTCCTCGAGGCGCCGGCGATGAGCAATCAGCCCTGTCCGGCTGCCGGCGTGCTGGATCCGGGCATGGTCCCCGACATGCTGCGGATGCCCCTCATATCTCCGGAGGGAATCGAGCGGGTGCCGTTCCTGTCGGTCGAATGCAACTCGGACTATTGGTCGGTGCTGTGGAATGGCAACAAGCTTTCCAGCCTGGCCAAACGCTCGACAATGGAGCCGTTCGGACCTGCTTTGGGCCTTTCGATCAGCGGTATATCGAGCGGGTTCAGCGCCAGCCAAGTTGGGAGGGCTCTGGACGACGTGTCTAACGTCCTCTGCGCAAAGCCCCGGATCAGCGTCATGGTCAGTAGCGCCGGCGGTGCAACTGACTCATGCAACGACGGGCTCGTGGCCTGGTCAGCAGCGCGGCACACTGACGCTGACCGGAGCGACAGGCGTTACTCAGCCGGGTTGCAACGATTGGACGTGTTCGACACGCGCGACGAGGATTCGAGGCCCGATGAGGCGACGATCGCTAACCTATCGGAAGACACAGCCAACCACGTTCGGTGGTACCACGGTCATCCGAATGGTGTTGGGCTAGACCTGGGCATCATTGCCCAGCTTGATTCTTCGGAGCCCGACGCGTGCGAGACTACGGTGCAGTCGCCGCTTGGCGCGGGTGGCTTGATCCGGCACCGCGTCCGCCGCCAGCTTCCAGGGGCTTTCCTCAGCGAATCTCGGCAATCGCGCGCGGCGGAGCCTACCGGCGAGGCCCTCGCCGATAAGGTCGCGGCGTGCATCGCCCTGCTGGAAGGCGGCGCTGATCGGCCGATCGGCCTTCGCTTTGCGCCAGACGTCCATGCAATCTCTGAAATGCTCGAGGAGAAGCAAAGCGACTTCGTTGCGGTCTCATCCGCGGCTATCGACCCCGCCTGTTTCCTCGGCGGGTGGCTGCCGCAATCGTACCTCTGGGACTACGACCTGCCATCCTACTCGAACCGGGCTGGGGATACGAACGGCTATTACCTATTGTCGAGCGTGAAGTCCTCGGACCGCGACGGGCTGAGGAAGGTCCTATCCCGTCTTCCCACCTGCGGGGCGCTCAGCGATACCGAGGTTGGGACCATCCTCCTCGAGGTCGCCCGTCGCGGCATTCCCACGATCCGAGGCCTATCTGGTGATGACACCGGTGCCACGGGTGACCTGGGATTGTTCGTCGCCGCAAGACTTCTGCAGGACCGGTTCCGGCTTGACGAAAGCGCGGATAGCCTCCTGCCCGTCGTCGGGGGTGATGCTAATCAGCCGGAACTGGCACTCGTCATCCCGGTCGATCCATTCCGCGGCTACCTTGATGATTTGTCGCGAGCGTTAAACAAGGAACGTCCGGACGCGTCTCTAGCCAGGCCAGACCTTTTAGTCGTCGGCGTCTCGCTGCGCGCCGGCACGGCACGCATCCACCTGACCCCGGTAGAAGTAAAGTGCCGCCTCGGGGCGATATTCCCGCCGGGTGACATTGACGATGCGCTGGGCCAGGCGAAGTCGCTCGGGAGATTGCTGAAGAGCCTAGCCGGCCACGCAGAAGCGCTCTCGATTTGGCGACTCGCGTTCCAGCACCTCTTGCTTTCAATCATTGGCTTTGGAATGAGGGTCTACAGCCAGCATCAGGACCTCATACGAGCGTCAGGCGATTGGGCCGCGTTCCACGAACAGATCGCCACAGCGATCCTCGGAGATCCGAGGGCAGTGACCGTCGACAGCCGGGGCCGTCTTGTGATCGTCGACGACTCTCCAATCAGCGACACCCACGACCGTGACGAGGACGGCTTTGCCGAGGTCGTGGTCGTCGGCGCCGCGGACGCGGGCCGGGTCGTCGCCGGTGCCGCCCAGTCCTTTTACAACAGCGTCCGAGCCAAGATCGGCGACTGGGAACTGGGGGCTCGCTGGCCTACCGATCATGCCCCCGCACCGGACCCAGAACCGGGGCTGCCTCCAACCGTACCCAAAGCCGGGCTGGAGGGCTCTCCAGATCCCCATGCCATGGTGGAACGGCGGCCACCGGCCACCGCGGCAGCCTCGGCTGATCAGACAGGCAATGGAATACAGCTACGGATCGGCTCTACCGTCGATGGCTTCGACCAGCGCGATCTCGCGCTGCCCTTGTCGGACACGCGGCTCAACCAGCTCAACATGGGCGTGGTAGGCGACCTCGGGACTGGCAAGACCCAGCTGCTGAAGGCGCTAGTCTGCCAGATTTCGTCCTCGGCACCCGCCAACCGAGGCATCCGGCCGCGGATGCTGATCTTCGACTACAAGCGCGACTACAGCAGCCCGGACTTCGTAAGCGCCACGGGCGCACGGGTGGTGAAGCCCCACCGGCTGCCGCTCAATCTGTTCGACACCAGCGTCATGGCGGACTCCATGGTCCCCTGGCTGGACCGCTTCAGGTTCTTCGCCGACGTTCTTGATAAGATATACTCCGGCATCGGTCCGGTGCAGCGGGATAAGCTGAAAAGGGCCGTCCGTGCGGGCTACGAGGGGCAGCCGGACGGCCAGCCCCCGACGATCTACGACGTCCACGCCGCATACGCACACTTGCTGGAGGGCAAGTCGGACTCACCGATGGCGATCATCGACGATCTGGTCGACATGGAGATATTCGAGCCGGACCCGTCGAAAACGCAAACGTTCGACGCCTTCATGGACGGCATCGTGGTGATTTCGCTCGACGCGCTTGGACAGGACGACCGCAGCAAGAACATGCTCGTCGCGGTCATGCTGAACATGTTCTACGAGAACATGCTACGGACGCCGACAAGGCCTTTTATCGGCGCTGACCCTCAGCTTCGAGCGATTGATTCCTACCTGTTGGTCGACGAAGCCGACAACATCATGCGCTACGAGTTCGATGTTTTGCGCAAGCTGCTGCTCCAGGGACGCGAGTTTGGCTGCGGCGTAATTCTGGCCTCGCAGTACCTAAGGCACTTCAAGGTGAACGCGACCGATTACAGGGAACCGCTGTTGACCTGGTTCGTGCACAAGGTTCCTAACGTGACGCCAGCGGAACTCGGCGCCTTGGGCTTGGCGAGTGCCGCCGGCGAGATGGCCGAGCGCGTCAAGGCCTTGCCCAACCATCACTGCCTCTACAAATCGTTCAACGTCCCGGGGCAGATCATCAGGGGCCTTCCATTCTTCGAGTTGTCGACGACGGCAAAAGCGAACGGTTGAAGCCCATGGCGGACTTCCTCTCGCCGGCGGAGCGGTCCGCCAGGATGGCGCGGATCCGATCCAACGACACTTCCCCAGAGATAGCGCTCAGGCGGGCGCTTCATGCGCTCGGTCTGCGATACGCACTTCACAAGAAGGGCCTGCCCGGGCGGCCGGATCTCGTCCTTCCGAAGCATCGCGCGGTGGTGTTCGTCCATGGCTGCTTCTGGCACCGCCACGGCCGATGCAAGGTCGCCTCCACGCCGAAGAGCAACACCCAGTTCTGGCAGGATAAGTTCAACCGCAACGTCTCCAGGGACGCCAAGGTCGCGGGGGAGCTCAAGGCCCTCGGCTGGCGCGTATTCATCACGTGGGAATGCCAGCTCCAATCGAAGATGCGGGCGAATGCGGTGGCGGAAAAGCTCGCCTGCGAGATTCGCGGCTGTGGCGAGCCGTGACGAGCTGCTGAGAAATCCAGAGGGAAAGGCAACAAGCTGCCAACTCGCCTGTGGCGATCACCTGACGGTGGTGTAACCTTCTGCGACCGTGCCTCGTCTCAGGCGGGACAGACTGACATCGATACTTGTGCGGCAACGTCGGAATCTAACTATGCGACACAGGTTTTCACAGATTTGCGCAATCACGGCGCGATTGCCCAAATAGATGAACAAGAAAGTCGATTTGGTCGGGCTGTCTGCCGCTCGGACAGCGGGCGAACGTCTCCCTATCTTCATTGATGTCTTCGCTGGGTGTGGGGGGCTTAGCCTCGGGCTAAAGCGAGCCGGGTGGAAAGGTTTGATGGCGATAGAAAAGGATTCCTTCGCCTTTGAGACTCTGGACAAGAACTTCCCGGATACGAGTCCGTTGCGCTACTACTGGCCAGCCGCGATAGAACGCAAGGCGTGGAACATCCATGATCTCCTAGCGGAACGAGCTGATGACTTAGCTTCCATGGTAGACGAGGTGGGGTTGTTGGCAGGAGGCCCACCCTGCCAGGGATTCTCGGCTGCCGGCAGACGAAGAGCAAACGATCCTAGGAACCTCCTTTTTGAAGATTACCTAAGAATGGTCGCTATATTTCGACCACGGCTGGTCTTAGTTGAGAACGTGCGAGGCTTCCAGGAGAGCTTTAGGGGCAGCAATGTTGGTGAAATCGAGAATTTCGCCGCCGCGTTGCGCGATCGGCTAAGCGAACATTACCACACCTCTAGCGCCGTGATCCGAGCCAGCGACTTCGGCGTTCCGCAAGTCCGGCCAAGGTTCTTCTTGGTTGGAGCTCGGAAGAACCTCTTTCCGGCGAATGCAATCGGGGCATTTTTCCCCGCTCTCGTGGGACAACGGGAATCCTTTCTGTTAGCTCGAGGCCTCCCGCGCTCGCCATCGGCGCGAGACGCGATTAGCGACCTGGAGGTAGTACGCAACGGCGCTGTCCCGTGCGCCGAGTGCGACGGCTTCGAGGCGATCAATTACGGGGCGACCCGCACGGCCTATCAGGAAGTAATGCGTGACGGCCATGCGGGAGCGCCTCCTGATCTTCGACTGGCGCGCCATCGTCCAGACATCCGCGAGCGATTTGCCTCGATTATTCGGGCCTGCCGGGAGGAGGGGCGGCTCAACACGACCATCTCGTCCGAGGTTCGCAAGGCTCACGGCCTAAAGAAGATGGCAATCCGGGTGATGGACCCGCTCAGCGCCGCACCAACCATCACGAGTTTACCCGACGACTTGCTGCACTACTCTGAACCCCGAACGCTCACTGTCCGGGAGAACGCACGACTACAAACTTTCCCGGATTGGTTCCACTTCAAAGGCAAGTACACCACCGGGGGTGATCGCCGCCGGCGCGAGGTGCCCCGCTTTACGCAGGTGGCGAACGCGGTGCCGCCGCTTCTCGCCGAACAGATCGGGCTAGTGCTACTGCGCCTCGCCGGCTCCGCCCAAGCTATCGACATGCCGGCCGAGCGCATCGCAGACCGTGGTAAGGGCAGCACGATGGGTGCGGAGCTTACTGCGGAAATCCACCATCCAGGCGTCATCGATCACCACCCCCGCCTCGCCTCGCTTGGTTGACCGCAGGGTCACGTTGCCGGCGGTGTCGACCTCTTCCTTTGCATGCGCGAGCGTATTGCGGTTCCCAATGATATCCGCCTCGTAGCTGTTTAATGCTCGGAGTGCAGCCGCAGGCTTGGGTGAGAGCGCGTTGGCTACCCGCCTGATCGCCATGTACTTCTGCGCAGAGGAAAACAGGCGACTATCTCCAATCACGTCCAAGATGCCACCATTCTCGACAATTGGCTCCAGCGTACTGACGCTGGCGCGGGCAGACTCGATTACCTTGGCAAGCGTCCTTGCTGCAATTCCATTGAAGCTGGCGTGGCCGGCGCTGAAGACGCGATCAAGAATGATTTCCATGAGCACGTCCATCTCGGCGACCTCGGCCATTGCGATTCCGCGCATATGGTTGAGGTCGACCGCCTTGCCGACGATCGTGTCGGTGACGCCGTTCAGCATGTCTCCAAGGGACGTGCGGTCAGCGACGAAGACGCCGGCGACTTCTTGCGTAGCCAGCTCAGAAAGTAGGTTGGCCGAGCGGTCCGACGAGTAAAAGATGATATCGGTGTACGGTAGCTGAGTGCGCATCCTCTTTGCAGCCGCCGCGCCGTTCGTATCCGCGCGCCCGAGGTTGTAGTCAATCATGACGAGGTCGTAGTCCCGTCCCTCCTGGCGAGCGAGATCGCGAATGCCCTGCTCAGAGAGGTCGTCGGCGTTCTTGCGGTTCAGCGAGAAGCCCCTAGCGCCTAGAAAATCCCCAAGCCCTGCCACCGCAGCGTCAACGCCCCCTGGCTCGTCATCTATCACGAGGAGCCGAAATTCGAGCTTCATCCGGGCACCCGCAGCGTCAGGTGCGCGCCGTCAAGCTCGTGGGAGAACGGCTCCGCATGCGCCGATATCTCGCCACGCATTCCCTGGATGACACGTCTTACATGGAAGAGCCCTAGGCCCGAGCCGTCCGTGGTCGTCACGCCTTTCTCGAATACGCGATCGAGGGGCTCCAGGGTGGCGGGCCAGCCCATGCCGTCGTCTGCGACCGTCACGGTGAGCTCCGGCTTCGCACCGCGGCCGACGCGCAGGGTAAAGCGGATTTTGGTGGCCCGGGCTTTGACTGCGTTGGAAACCAGATTGTCGATAACGATCCCGACCTCGATAGGCTTGAACTTTCGTTTAGCTTCCTTGTCGTCCGTGTCCACCTCGACCGCCACGCCACGGGGCGCCCAGAGCGAGGAGACCGTCTCGATGTAGTCGCGAATGTAGAGCGACAAGTCCGCCTCGACCTCGGTTGACTGCTGCTTGTAGCCGCCTTTCGTCGCAAATCTGGTTGCGGTCAGAATTTGACTGTTTCGATAGGAAATCCGCTCCAGGAAGTCGATCCAGTCCACGGAAGCGACCTCCGTGCCTGCCCGAAGCTTGCCCATCATCCGCTTCACGTCGTGATGGACATCCGTGGCATGGATCATGATCTGGTGATGGAGATTGAGGATCGTGTCCTCGTCCAGGGAGGCAGCTGAAACGAGGAAGTCGTTACGCTCCCGCTCCTCCCCGTACCGCACTTCTGCGACGGCGGCAGCTTGCTCCGCTGCCTGTGCTCGGGTTTCGGCGCGTCGTTCCGCCTCACGGGCATCCGCCTCAGCCGCTTGCAAAGCCTTAATCCGAGCCTTTGCCTCGTCGACGCGTGACAACAAGGCCTCGTCACCGGTCTCGTCTGCCAGCATTTCCAATGCCTGGAGCGATGCCTCGAAGGCCGCCGACTTCTCATCGACGATGCGGACAAGTTCAGGGTTGTATTCAAGGAGCTCTATGCCCTCAGTTGCGGCCAGCCGCGAGACGAGCTGCGCAATTAGGGCGCTGCTCTCATCTAGGCGCATGCGGGACGTATCGCCTAGGTCCTTGTCGAGCTTGTCTTTCCATGTGATGTCGACGACGTATCGCTCGAGGCGTCGCACACATTTATCGAGCACGAACTTGACGAGCTGCGCTACCTCGGGTGTGCGTATCAGGCCTTGGTTGCGGCTTGTAGCCTCGTCAAACCCCTTTACGCCCTTTACCTCGATTCGCCCAATAAGGTCGCGCCCTCCGAGGAACCGTCGCTGCCCTTGCTGCTTGCGCCGGTTCAGCTCGAAGAAGTCGTCGTCCTCGGTGCCGATGGGGAAGACCCGAAATCCATTCCTGAAGAGAAAAATCGAGCCAAACTCGACGGCGGGAAGGCCCATGCGATGGGCAAACACAGCCTTGGCACTGCGGTTAAGGAAGTAGACGTCAGCCTTGAGGCCGGATGTATGGAGAAGCGGATAGGGGCTCTGCTCCCGAATGCGATAGATAATCTCACCTCTATCCTCAAGGGCTGTCTCGATTGTTTCTCCATCTTCAGAAAGCGTGACACGAATGGCAGTGGTCCGCTTGCCGATCACGTCCAGGATGGGGTTGTCAATCAGCCCGTTGACCAGAAGACGTGCTTCCTGCTTCTCCCCCCGCGCGGCGTTATAGGTCTTATCCGCCTTGTCGGCGGCTACCTCTGCCGGCGCGGTGATCTCGATCTTGAAGCGCGGCGAGCCCGCGGCGAAAGGGTCGATGAGCTTCGTAAGCTCGCGTTTCAGAGCCTGCAATTTCTGGCGGCCCCATTCGGACCGAAGGTCGCTAACTTCCAGAACGGTGCCGGTGGCACCCTTCGGCTGCACGCTCGGGTCGGGAAACGCTTCGGTCTCAGCCAGATCGACAAGGACATTGCCGAACTCCTGCTTAGGGTCGCCCTCGTACAGCCGCCAATCGACATTCAGGATCTGTACAGGCTGCTTGGCGGCACGCGATGCGAGCGCGAGTTTTGCGCCGAGCCGATCACAGGAGAAGCGCCCTACGCCTTTTGCTCCCGCAAACGGTCGGCCCCGCTCCTCTATCTTGTCACGATAGTCATCGTCCTCCGTGCCTTCGCGCTTTGCGGAGTACGCCACGAATAGCCACTTATTAACGATATCGGCCCTAGACATGCCCTTGCCGTCGTCAATGATCACGATCCGGTTCGGCTCGAAGAGCAGTCGAACGGTAGTCGCGTGTGAGTCGAACGAATTTTTCACCAACTCGAAAACGGCAACGAAATCGTCCGTAATAAGGTCGCGCCCGATCAGGTCCTTAAGGCCTGTGCTTACCTTGAACGGCTGCTTCCCGTCGTGCACCGGCGTTCCCTCCGCGACACTTTCATGGGCTTGTGCCCGGCCAGCCCGATCAAAAATATCGCGCTGAATTGCGCTCTGCACGATGAACGGGCAACATACTCGCGTCTGAATCCGATGCACAGCGCTCGTCGAAGCGCAGGCGCAGGAGTTCCATCTTCATCTTCTCGATCTCGTCCGCCTCCGGCGCCGAGACGGCGTTAAGGAACCGGCCTGCCGAATCGAGCGCGCGGTAGGCACCCGACCTAGCAACCACCGATTTATCGGCGATACCTCGGGATCCAACTTTGGCAAAGCTATGACGCCAACGGGCTCCTTCTCGTGAACGGCGCTTCGCCCAGCACTCACCTAGCACTCACCAAAAGGCAAGAAGACGGTTAGAACGGCATATTGCAGCGTATTAGGCTCTCCCTAAGTCGTTGATTTGGATATCTTAGAATGTCGTGGCGTAGGCAGAAATCTACAATGGCATTGTAGAGGTCATCGGTTCGATCCCGATTGGCTCCACCAATAAATGAAAGGCCCGGCCGGACACGGCTGGGCCTTTCATTTATTGGGGGAAGCAGTCGATAGGCCGGCAGGAACATCGAATTAGGCCTGCGGGAAATTTCCCCAAAGCCGCACCGGTCGTCACACCGAGATCCTCGGCCAGCAGGACGACATGGTTGCGCCAGACTAGCAACGTCTCGAACGTTTCGTCCGCCCCGTCCCTTGCACCCGACCGCGGCGAGCGCGTCGACGAACGAGTAGGGAATCGGTGCCTCGGTGGCTCTCCTTCGCTCGCGGTCGCGCGGGCGAGCATTCATCTCGGCGCGAGGCGCATTCCCTTACCTGTCGCCGGGCCACGCGTTGAGCAAGCGTGCGCGCCGCCGATCAATAGGGTGGCGGCAGGGTTGCGAGGGTTGTCGCGACGCCGGTGATCGCACTCAAGGCGCCGCAGGCGGCCCGTGCCGAGCGAAATGGGTCGATGTGTGTTGCCGTCTCCGTGCCGGCAACCCGCCGGCTCGCCCCATCTTTCAACAGACGGCAGCCCCGATCGGTTCCCGAACCGACCACGCACATTTCTACCGTCGGTGTGATCGGCACGCGGTCGACCGGTTGGCGCTATTTCTATCCGCGCCGTAAATCGATGATGTCAGGGGTGCTAATTTGTGTAAGAAATTGTAACGATGAAGCCTATGCGGCACCGGGCAGCACGCGAATGAGCGACAACGGCCACATCCTGGTCGTCGACGATCAAAGGGAGACCTCTGACGTAGTCCGCGATTACCTCACGGGAGAGGGATTCCGCGTCTCGACCGCGGAGGACGGCACCGGCATGCGCCACGCTCTCGCAAAATCGCACGCCGATCTCGTTATCCTCGACCTGATGCTGCCGGGCGAGGACGGGCTGACGCTGGCCCGCTTATTGCGCGCCGAGCAGCCCGGGGTCGGGATCATCATTCTGACCGGCCGCAGCGATACGATTGACCGCATCGTCGGCCTCGAAATGGGCGCCGACGACTACCTGCCCAAGCCGTTCCACCTGCGCGAACTGCTGGCGCGGATAAAGAGCGTGTTGCGCCGAGTGCACGCCCGCATCGGTGACCAGCCGACGGCAGCCCGCTCGCGCGCGTATTTCGCTGGATGGTATCTTGATCTGTTGAGCCGCGAGTTGGTGTCGCCCTCTGGGGCCGAGGTCCGGCTGACCACCGGCGAGTTCGACCTGCTGGCCGTCTTTATTCGCAATTCCAATCAAGTCCTGTCGCGCGACCGGCTGCTCGATCTTGCGCGCAATCGCGAGGTCGGCCCCTTCGACCGCACGATCGACGTGCAGGTCGGGCGGCTCCGTCGCAAGCTCGAGGACACCCCTACGAGGCCGCTGATCAAAACCGTACGCGGCGTCGGCTACATGTTCACGCCGACCGTTGAGCTGAGGTGATATTCATCGCCAGATCGCTGCGCGGTTGGAGATCGGCGCAGCGCGACCGGCATAGGCGGGCCATTTTTCCGGCCGTTGCGGTATAAGGGCAGGCCCAAGAGGAGCCGCTGACGCTCGGGCCCGACCTGATTGACCACGTCCTGTGGGTAATGGAGGCAAGAAACGCGCACGGTGCGCGCTCGGAACCTCCGCAATGTTGCCAGCGTTCTTACAATAAATCATGGCCATTTTTACAAACCATGACCATGTTTACGACACATGGGGGTTACCATGATGCTCGATAAAAGAAATCGCTGGTTTAGTCGGTTTGGAATTCTTAGCGCTGCCGCGGTCGGCGGTCTTGCAGTGCTGACGCTTCCATTGTCGCCAGCCAAAACTCAGTACCTCGGTTTGGATTTTGGGAACGGCGTAGGCATCGGTGTCGGCACACCGCCGTCCGCATATGGCTATTACGCGTATGGCTATCCGCCGTACCATCACGACTACTACGGTCGGCCGCTCTATTATCGGCCATACTATCCCTGGTAAAGGATAGGTCGATCCCGCCTCCGGAGTGCTGGGTGCGCTAGCCGCGCTCGGCAATTGGCGCGCGTTAGGGGTCTAGCGCGGCCCACCTTTCAGTCAAGCATCCGATCCTGGCCGTTTTGTCACGGGACCGTGTTGCGAGCGATGAGATAGCGATGCTGGAAGCAAAGACCCAAGGTCTGATGATCGACATGCACGCGCTGCTGCCGCTGATCGTCACCAACGCTATCAATACGCTTGGCGCCGTTGTCATCCTGCTCATCGGCCTCTGGCTTTCGGGCAAGGCCGATCGGTTTGTGGTCGGAGCCCTAAGCCGGACGCCCCAAATAGACGCGATGCTGAAGGGCTTTTTCGGCAATGTGGTGCGTTACCTGGTCCTGACCGTCACGCTGCTCGCCGTGCTTTCGCAATTCGGCATCCAGACAACGAGCTTTGTCGCCGTCCTCGGCGCTGCGGGCCTGGCGGTCGGTCTAGCCTTGCAGGGCACCCTCTCCAATCTGGCCGCAGGCATCATGCTGCTGATCTTCCGGCCCTTCCGCACCGGTCATAAGGTGCAGGTCGGCAACAGCATCGGCACGGTCACTGAACTATCGCTGTTCTGGACCGAGCTGGTCACCGACGACAAGGTGCAAATCCTTGTGCCGAATGGCAGCGTCTGGGGCCAGCCTTTGCGCAATTTCAGCATCTATCCGGCGGCACCTCATGCCGGCGAGGTGCGATTCCGGAGTGGTGAGGAGACCGAGATCGAGCCGCTGATCGAAAAAGTCCGCGCCATCGTCGAAGCCGATCCACGCGTGCTTGCCGACCCCGCCCCGAGCGTGCTGCTCGACCGCAGTGCGCCCGAACATGCCCTCGAAATCGCCGTCGCGTTCTCCACCGCAGAAGACGAGACCGCGCTCGTCAAGAGCGACCTGATCAAGGCGGTGCATGCCGAGATTGGCGAAACGACCCCCGTTCCACACGGCGGCTTGCGGCGGGCGGGCGGATAGCCGGCGATGGAACCCGAGCCTTCTCGATGTCGTTGACCTCGAGAACGCTACCGATGAGGCCCCCCGATGATGCGACACTGGCTTTTGGTCGGTGCGCTTGCTCTGACCCTTGGACTCACGGCAACGACTCGCCCCGGCCTGGCGGCGCCGGACCCCACCGCCTTTGTCGGCGATCTCGGCACCGAGGGTATCCAGGTGCTTGGTCCCGATGTTCCACAGACACAGCGCCTCGCCCGTTTTCGCGCGCTGTTCCGGCAGGATTTCGATATCCCCGATATCGGCCGGTTCGTACTCGGTCGCTACTGGCGTGAGATGACGCCGGAACAGCAGCAGGAATTCCTCGGCCTTTTCCAGGAGTACACCGTACGGGCCTACAGCGAACGGCTTGGCCAGTTCGGCGGGGCACAATTCCGCGTCACCGGCACCACTCCGACTGGTGACGAGATCGTGGTCACCAGCGAAGTTGACCGCACCAATGGTCCCCCGGTTAAGATCGATTGGCACCTGCGCGACCGCGACGGCCAATACAAGATCACCGATGTTTATGTCGATGGCGTCAGCATGAAGGTGGCGCAGCGCGACACATTTGCGTCGTTGGTTCAAAAGAACGGCGGCCGTGCCGACGCGGTTCTCGCGGTGCTCCGGCAAGAACTCGCTGTCGCGCGATAGTCGTTCGCCGCCCACCCGAACGGGATTTCCGGCAATGGATTGGATAGCCTGACGCAGCAGCTTCAAGCACCAAGGTGTGTGCCTTTTCCGAGCCACATCGGGGTCGGCCTCTGCTACACCGCCTGTCCGATCTCGCCAGACCCGCGGCCCGGCAAAAAAAATCGGCGAAATGCGGGAACGATCCGATCGTCCCGGTGTTTGCTCCTGACACCGCCGCCCGGCGCGACGCCACGAGTCGCTGCTTGGGCCGAGCTGGAGAAGCCAGTTGCATGGCTTGGGGGATCGGGCTTTCCAATCGCGTCGGCCAGCGGCACTCCTGCCTCTGGCCCCGCAAACATTTGAACGGATTGCCCATCCGAGATCCTCGGCGCGCTATCCTTAATGCATCCTTAACGTATTACAAAAAAACTGCTGTACTGTTATCGGGTTCAGCAATCCCGGACCGGTGCGCAGCTGTCTGCTGGCGCCGGCTGGTTTGAGTTGCCGAGGAGTCGGATATGGAGCCTAACGCCGACGGTCTTGCCAACATCGCCGAGGTTTCCTCGGAAGCTCTCCCGGATTCGCCCGTTGTTGATGACACCCTGGCGGCGCTGGTCGCCAATGGGCACGCCGAGGAGATAATCGACGGCGATTCCTTCGACCTGCGCCACATGCTGCAGGCCTTGTACGCGATGCGGGTCGGCGATTTCTCCGTGCGGTTGCCGGCCGCCCGGACCGGCCTCGCCGGCAAGATCGCCGACACCTTCAACGAAATCGTCGCCGCCAACGAACGCATGGCACATGAGCTCGAATATGTCGGCCAGGTGGTCGGCCGCGAAGGCAAGACCCGCCAGCGCGTCAAGTTCGGCCTATCGAACGGCGCGTGGGGCGAGATGGAGGGCTCGGTCAACACGCTGATCGACGATCTGCTGTGGCCGACCACCGCGGTCACGCATGCGATCACCGCGGTCGCGCGCGGCGACCTGTTGCAGACCGTCCGGCTCGACGTCGACGGCCGTCCGCTGCAAGGCGAATTCCTGCGTCTGGCAACGATCGTCAACACGATGATCGAGCAGCTCGGGGTCTTCACCTCGGAAGTCACCCGCGTCGCGCGCGAGGTCGGCACCGACGGCAAGCTCGGCGGCCAGGCGCAAGTGCGCGAGGTCACCGGCGTGTGGCGCGACCTGACCGAAAGCGTCAACTCGATGGCGTCGAACCTGACCGCTCAGGTGCGCAACATCGCAGATGTCACGATCGCCGTCGCCAATGGCGATTTGTCGAAAAAGATCACCGTCGACGTGCGCGGCGAGATCCTGCAGCTGAAAGAAGCGATCAATACGATGGTCGACCAGCTGCGTTCGTTCGCCTCGGAGGTGACGCGCGTCGCGCGCGAGGTCGGCACCGAGGGCAAGCTCGGCGGCCAGGCGATCGTCCCTGGCGTTGCCGGGACGTGGAAGGACCTGACCGACTCGGTCAATGCGATGGCCGGCAATCTCACCGGGCAGGTGCGCAATATCGCCGAGGTGACCACCGCGGTCGCGCGTGGCGACTTGTCGCGCAAGATCACGGTCAATGTCAGTGGCGAGATCCTGCAACTGAAGGACACCATCAACACGATGGTCGATCAGCTGAACGCGTTCGCTGGCGAAGTCACCCGCGTCGCGCGCGAGGTCGGCACCGAAGGCCGGCTCGGCGGGCAGGCGCAGGTGCCTGGCGTCGCCGGCACCTGGAAGGACCTGACCGACAGCGTCAACTTCATGGCCGGCAACCTGACCGCGCAGGTCCGCAACATCGCCGAGGTGGCGACCGCGATCGCCGGTGGCGATTTGTCGAAAAAAATCACGGTCAATGTCAGCGGCGAGATTTTGCAGCTGAAAGAAACCATCAACACGATGGTGGATCAGTTGAATGCGTTCGCCGGCGAGGTGACGCGCGTGGCTCGCGAGGTCGGTACCGACGGGCGGCTCGGCGGTCAGGCCAATGTGCTTGGCGTCGCCGGCACCTGGAAGGACCTGACCGACAGCGTCAACTCGATGGCATCGAACCTGACCGCCCAGGTGCGCAACATCGCCGAGGTGTCGACTGCAATCGCCAACGGCGATCTGTCGAAAAAGATCACGGTCAACGTCAGCGGCGAGATTTTGCAACTGAAGGAGACCATCAACACGATGGTCGACCAGTTGAATGCGTTCGCCGGCGAGGTGACGCGCGTGGCGCGCGAGGTCGGCACCGAAGGGCAGCTCGGCGGCCAGGCCGAGGTCAAGGGCGTCGCCGGCACCTGGAAGGACCTGACCGACAGCGTCAATTACATGGCCGGCAACCTGACCGGCCAGGTGCGCAATATCGCCGAGGTTGCGACCGCCGTTGCGCAGGGCGATCTGTCGAAGAAGATCACGGTCGATGTCAGCGGTGAGATCCTTCAGCTGAAGGAAACCATCAACACGATGGTGGATCAGTTGAATGCGTTCGCCGGCGAAGTGACGCGCGTGGCGCGCGAGGTCGGCACCGAAGGCCGGCTCGGCGGGCAGGCTGTCGTCCCAGGCGTTGCCGGCACCTGGAAAGACCTGACCGACAGCGTCAACTCGATGGCCGGCAATCTGACCGGGCAGGTCCGCAACATCGCCGAGGTGACCACCGCGGTGGCCGGCGGCGACTTGTCGCGCAAGATCACCGTCGATGTGCGCGGCGAGATCCTGGAGTTGAAGGACACCATCAATACGATGGTTGATCAGCTGAACGCCTTTGCCTCCGAGGTGACGCGCGTGGCGCGCGAGGTCGGCACCGAAGGCCGGCTGGGCGGGCAGGCGCAGGTGCCGGGCGTCGCCGGTACCTGGAAGGACCTGACCGACAGCGTCAATTCGATGGCGGGTAACCTGACCGCCCAGGTGCGCAACATCGCCGAGGTGACGACCGCGGTGGCGCGCGGCGACCTGTCGCGCAAGATCACGGTCGACGTCAAGGGTGAGATCCTCGAGCTGAAGAACACGATCAACACGATGGTCGATCAGCTCAACGCCTTTGCGTCGGAGGTGACGCGCGTGGCGCGCGAGGTCGGCACCGAGGGCAAGCTCGGCGGCCAGGCCGCGGTGCCGGGCGTCGCCGGCACCTGGAAGGATCTGACCGACAACGTCAATTTCATGGCGAGCAACCTGACGGGCCAGGTCCGCAACATCGCCGAGGTCGCGACCGCGATCGCCAGCGGCGACTTGTCGAAAAAGATCACTGTCGACGTGCGCGGCGAGATCCTGCTGCTCAAAGAGACGCTGAACACCATGGTCGAGCAGCTTCGCTCGTTCGCGGCCGAGGTGACCCGGGTCGCGCGCGAGGTCGGCACCGAAGGCCGGCTCGGCGGGCAGGCCGTTGTCCCCGGCGTCGGGGGCACCTGGAAGGACCTGACCGACAACGTCAACCTGCTTGCAGCGAATCTGACGACACAGGTCCGCAACATCGCCGAAGTGACGACCGCGGTGGCGCGCGGCGACCTGTCGCGCAAGATCACCGTCGACGTCAAGGGTGAGATCCTTGAGCTGAAGAACACGATCAACACGATGGTCGATCAGCTCAACGCTTTCGCCTCCGAGGTGACGCGCGTCGCGCGCGAGGTCGGCACCGAGGGCAAGCTTGGCGGCCAGGCGGCGGTGCCGGGCGTCGCCGGCACCTGGAAGGATCTGACCGACACGGTCAATTTCATGGCCGCCAATCTGACCGAACAGGTCCGTGGCATCGTCAAGGTCGTGACCGCGGTCGCCAATGGCGATCTGAAGCAGAACCTAACCGTCAAGTCGATGGGCGAGGTGGCCGCGCTCGCCGAGACCATCAACAACATGACCGACACGCTGGCGACCTTTGCCGACCAGGTGACCACCGTGGCGCGCGAGGTCGGCGTCGAAGGCCGCCTCGGCGGCCAGGCCAACGTGCCCGGCGCCGCCGGCACTTGGAAGGACCTGACCGGCAACGTCAACCTGCTGGCGGCCAACCTGACCAGCCAGGTGCGCGCGATCGCCGAGGTGGCGACCGCGGTGACGAAGGGCGACCTGACCCGCTCGATCCAGGTCGAGGCGCGCGGCGAGGTTGCCGAGCTCAAAGACAACATCAACACGATGATCGATAATTTGCGGCTCACCACCGACCGCAATACCGAACAGGATTGGCTGAAGACCAATCTCGCCCGGTTCACCAACATGCTGCAAGGCCAGCGCGACCTGGCGGCGGTCGGCCGGATGCTGCTCTCCGAACTGGCGCCGTTGGTCAACGCCCAGAACGGCGTCATCTATCTGATGGAGTCGGAAGGGAGCCTGCGCCAGCTATCGGCCTACGCCGATAGCCCAACGAGCGGCCATCCGGAGCGGCTGATGGCGGGTCAGGGGCTGGTCGGCCAGTGCGCCGCGGATGCCCGCCGCATGCTGTTGACCCAGATGCCGGACGACGTGGTCCCGATCAGCTCGGGCTTGTTCCAGGCGCTCCCAAAAAATCTGATTGTCCTGCCGGTATTGTTCGAAGCCCAGGTCAAGGCGGTCATCGAGCTGGCCTCGCTCGGCAGCTTTACCGATCTGCAGACCTCGTTCCTCGAACAGCTCACTGCAAGCATCGGCATCGTCTTGAACAGCATTGAGGCGACTGTGCAGACCGAGGGTCTGTTGACCCAGTCGCAGCAGCTCGCCGGCGAACTGCAGACGCAGCAGCGCGAATTGCAGCAGACCAACGAACAACTTGAGCAGAAGGCGCAGCAACTCGCCGAACGCAATGTCGAGGTCGAGGCAAAGAACCAGGAAATCGAGCAGGCGCGCCGGGTGGTCGAAGAAAAGGCCACCGAGCTGGCCCTCACCTCGAAATATAAATCCGAGTTCCTCGCTAACATGTCGCATGAGCTGCGCACGCCGCTCAACAGCATTCTAATCCTGGGTCAGCAACTGGGCGACAACCCCGACAGGAACCTGACCCCGAAGCAGGTCGAATTTGCCCGCACGATCCACAGCGCCGGCACCGACCTGTTGAACCTAATCAGCGACATTCTCGATCTGTCTAAAATCGAGTCGGGTACGGTGTCGGTCGACGTCGAGGAAATCTCCTTCCATAACCTCGTCGACATGGTCGCCCGGCCGTTCCGGCACGAAGAGGAAGGCCGGCGTCTGTCCTTCGATGCCCAAGTCGATCCCGAGCTCGATCGCAGCTTCACGACTGACTCGAAGCGCTTGCAGCAAGTGCTCAAGAATCTGCTGTCCAACGCGTTCAAGTTCACCGAGCACGGCGGCGTAAAGCTCAACATCTACCGGGCCAGCACCGGCTGGAGTGCGGACCACCCCGTGCTCGACCAAGCCGCCGCCGTCGTCGCGTTCGAGGTTTCCGACACCGGGATCGGCATCCCGCCGGAGAAGCAGCGGTTGATCTTCGAAGCCTTCCAGCAGGCTGACGCTAGCACCAACCGCAGATACGGCGGCACCGGCCTCGGCCTGGCAATTAGTCGCGAATTGTCCAATCTGCTCGGCGGCGAAATCCAGTTGCGCAGTGCTCCCGAGGCCGGCAGCACGTTCACGCTCTATCTGCCTGATAAATATGTCGGCACACCGACCTTGAGCCGGACGGCCTTGCCAGTGGCGCCGGTGCCGGCGCTCTCCGACGCGTTCGAATTGACCGAGCGCACGGAAGCGCCGATCGAGGCTGTGACGGACGACCGTCTGAGCATCGAGCCCGGCGATGCGACGTTGTTGATCGTAGAGGACGATACGCATTACGCGCGGATCATCGCCGATCTGGCGCACGACAAGGGGTTGAAGGTGCTGGTCGCGATGCGCGGCGCGGATGCCCTCGCACTCGCGCGCGAATATCACCCGATGGCGGTCTCGCTCGACGTGTTTCTGCCGGATATGCTGGGCTGGACCGTGCTCAGCCAGCTCAAGCAGAACCCGGCGACACGGCATATCCCGGTGCAGGTCGTCACCCTCGACGAAGATCGTCAGCACGGCCTTGCCCGCGGCGCCTTCTCCTTTGTCAACAAACCGAGCACGACCAACGATCTGGATGCGGCGTTGACCCGCATTACCGATTTCGTCAAGCCGCGCCGCAAGCGCCTATTGATCGTCGAAGACAATCCGGATGAGCAGCTCTCGATCAGGGAGTTGCTCGGGCATGACGATATCGACCTTGTCACCGTTGGCACCGGCTCTGCTGCGCTGACGGCGTTGCGCGCGGACCCAGCCGACTGCATCGTCCTCGACCTTCGCCTACCCGACATGTCGGGCTTCGATCTGCTCGAGGAAATCCGGGACGATCCGGCCCTCGCCGACCTCCCGGTGGTCGTCTTCACCGGGCGCGAGCTGTCGCCTGAAGAGGATGCGCAACTGCACACGATGGCGCGCAGCGTTGTCGTAAAGGGAGTCGAGTCGCCGGAGCGACTGCTGGACGAAACCGCGCTGTTCCTACATCGGGTGGTGGCGAACCTGCCCGACGACAAGCAGCGCATGCTGGAGCGGCTGCACACCTCGGACGAGGATCTCGTCGGCAAGACCGTTCTGCTCGTCGACGACGATGCACGCAATATCTTCGCCTTGAGCAGTTTGCTGGAGCGGCGCGGTATGCTCGTCTTGACTGCAACCACCGGCAACGAAGCGATTGCGCTCGTCGACTCGACGCCGGAACTGGCGATCGTGCTGATGGACATCATGATGCCTGAGATGGACGGCTATCAGACAATGCAAGCGATCCGCGCCAACCCCGCATTTGGCCGCTTGCCGATTATTGCGCTGACGGCAAAGGCAATGAAGGGCGACCGGGAGAAGTGCCTCGACGCCGGCGCCTCCGATTACCTGGCAAAGCCCGTGAACACCGAACAGTTGCTTTCCGCATTACGGATGTGGCTCCACCGCTAGGCCACGCAGCAGGAAGAGGGCCCCGTGGGCGCTGAGGAACCGGTTACCATTCTGCTGGTCGACGACCAGCCGGCGAAACTGCTCGCCTATGAGGTGATCCTCAGTGAGCTCGGCGAGACCCTCATCAAAGCCGGCTCGGCAAACGAGGCGCTGGAGCAGCTGCTCAAATCCGATGTTGCCGTCATGCTGATTGACGTCTGCATGCCTGATCTCGACGGGTTCGAGTTGGCGGCTATGATCCGCGAGCATCCGCGCTTCCAGAAGACGGCGATCATCTTTGTCTCGGCGATCCAGGTCACCGATCTCGATCTGCTGCGCGGCTACGCGGCCGGCGCAGTCGATTACGTCCCGGTGCCGGTGGTTCCGGATTTGTTGCGCGCCAAGGTCCGGGTCTTTGCGGAGCTTTATCGCAAGACACGGCAGCTCGAAACCTTGAATGCCGAGTTGGAGCGGCGGGTCGCCGAGCGCACTGCCGAGTTGGCTCAAACCAACGCCGATCTCGAGCGCCGCGTCGAGGAGCGTACCCGCGAGCGCGAAGCGGCGCTGGCGCAGGTGCACGAGATGCAAAAGGTCGAAAGCCTTGGCCAGCTGACCGGCGGGGTCGCGCACGATTTCAACAATCTGCTGATGGCGGTGTTGGGTAATCTCGAAATCCTCCGCAAGTTCATCCCCGACAACCCGAGACTGCATGGCCTGATCGACGGTGCCATCCAGGGTGCCGAGCGTGGCGCCACGCTGACTAGGCGCATGCTCGCCTTTGCACGCCGCCAAGAACTGCGGCCGGAAACGGTCGACGTGCCAAAACTCGTCGACAGCATGGTCGAGATGCTGCGCAGTTCGCTCGGGCCGGGTGTTCAGATCCTTACGCAATTCGACGCGAATTTGCCGGCGACCCGAGTCGATCCGAACCAGCTCGAATTGGCGCTCTTGAACCTTGCGCTGAACGCGCGCGATGCGATGCCGCGGGGCGGAATGTTGACGATTTCGGCGCATCGGGCGCCGGTTGGGGTGGGCGACGTCCCGGGGCTAAAGGCCGGTGAGTACGTCTGCATCGCCGAACGGGATACCGGTATCGGGATGGACGAGACGACCGTCAAGCGCGCGATGGAGCCGTTTTTCACGACAAAGGGCCCCGGGCGCGGCACCGGCCTCGGCCTGTCGATGGTCGATGGGCTGGTCGCGCAATCGGGTGGAGCGATGCGGATCATCAGTAAGCTCGGCACCGGCACCACGATCGAGCTCTGGCTACCGGTGTCGGAGCCCGAAAAGGCGGAAGAGGTGGGACCGGCGGGCCCGTCCCCACTTCCTATCGACAAGCTGCGCGCCTGCCGGGTTCTCGTGGTCGACGATGATCCGATCGTCGCAGCGGGGACTGCAGCAATGCTGGAGGATCTAGGCCATCATGCTATCGAAGCCGACTCGGCGGAGATCGCCTTGCAGATGTTGAGTTCGGAAGCTGGGATCGATTTTGTGATCACCGATCATGCGATGCCGGGGATGACCGGCGCCGAGTTGGCGCAGTGGATTCGTCGCCACCGGCCGCACCTGCCGGTGGTGCTGGTAAGCGGATACCCGGAAGTCCCCGGCGATGAGCTGGGCTTGCCGCGCCTATCGAAGCCCTATCGCCAGGAGGAACTGGCCCGGCTGTTGGCCAGTCTGGTCGACGTCGAACCGCCCCCCTTTTCGGGCGGCGCCATATCGACCCCGTCCAACGGTCCGGGGGAGGGGGTGCGAGCGATGCCGCGGCCAAAGCGGCGGCCACGCGAGGCCCGCTTCGCACGCGTACGCCTTTGAGCTGTTCGTGAAGCGCGGTGCACCCTCGACCTTCGAACGGGGTCCGAGCGCACCGCCGCGCTCGGGAGCTATGTCTTTCGGGTTGGAGCGCTCATTTGACGCTCGCAACAGGTCGTTCGGGCGGTGCAACTATGCGACCAGGGTCGCTGCCCAGCAGCCGGAAGAAAGCTAAGTTTCCAGACCGGGACCTTTTCCCTTGATCCTTCACGTCAAGACGATGATCGCCATGAGGTAAACAGTCACAGCGAACAAAAGAACATCACCCACGATTACTTTCCGCCCGGGGCCGACATCGCCTACGTCAAAGCCCAGAAGTGCTAGGGACTTCGCAGTGGTCAATGAAAGCGCCCATCTGTTTTGTTTATCGCCTGACACATCATCCTCCAGTCGCGATCTTTCGATCTCGAATCGGCGACCAACGATGCCGCGACACGGCAGTTCCGACGATTCTTGAAATTGAGACGGATCGGCGGTCTGTCGACCCGGCGCGTGACGAGCTGTGGGCCGCAGATGGGCCAACATCGATCGGGCGGTAGCCGCTGAGCGGCAGGTGCTCCGCTACCCAATAGAGCGCTGCCCAATAGAGCGCTTGACGACATCAACAAGTTCGCTCGGCCGGACCGGCTTCATCAGAGTCTCGTGGGAATCAGCCCTGCCTCCAGGCATCTGAAACAAGTAACCGCTCATTACAACCGTCTTCGCGCCAAGATGCACGGCGGCATCTGCTATGACCATGCCATCGCCGTCCGGCAGCTTCCAATCGGCGATAACCAGGGCATACTCGTGGGCGTCAAGGTGTGCCCAAGCTTCGGCGTTCGTGGTCGCCAGGTCCACGAGATAGCCCTCATCGACGAGTACGTGCGTCAAGAGGACACCGACATCGTCATCCTCGACCAAGAGGATGCGCTGCTCTTTCAGCATCAAACGAGACCCCCCAAGCGACATCTCGAAGGGAAAACGTCTGACCGGAGTTTTGGTTCAATCTAGACTAGAAAGTGGTCGGTGATGGGCGCCAATTGGGGCCTGCTACGGGAAGCAAAAACCTTGGATGGCATTGCTTCAAGCGGGAACGGAGGGGCTGAGCGTGTGTTCCTCGCGCGAGACAACGGCTGGTGCATAAAACGGACGGTAGAATTCGACACGACGCGCCGACTGAAGAAGGAGCCATTCTGCATATGTCCCTGAACGTCTCCAGGGTGTGTCGACGTTGAGCAACTGCATGGCGCTAATGACCCCGACGAGCGGGGCGGGCGCGCTCGACGAAGGTTAACTCGAGCGGTAACGCTGCAGCGAGCCCGCCCAGCGCGGAATTTTTTCGCACGGAACCGTTCCCGCGCCGCGGCTGTTTTCGACGTACCACGCGATAGCGCAACTGAGAAGAGGCATTTCTCATGTTTCATCCGATCCGTCGTAGTCCCCTTGCCGTTTCGCTCATGCGCTCGGCCGCAATCGCGGCGTTGATGAGCGCGCCGCTGATTGCCGCGCCGCTGACCTTCGCGGACGCCCAGTCCCGATTGACGCCGGCCGCCACCAACCCTGTCGACACGAAGGGCGAGTCCGTCGAGCAGCGCATCACCCAGCTGCATGCCGAGTTGAAAGTCACCCCCGACCAAGAGTCGAAATGGAACACGGTGGCCCAGGCAATGCGCGACAATGCCGCGAAGATGGAAAAGCTCGTCGCCCAGAAGCACCAGCAGGCACCGCAGAATATGACCGCGCTCGACGATCTGCAGACCTATCAGGAATTTACGCAGCAGCATCTCGAGGGGTTGAAGAACCTGACCTCGGCCTTCAAGTCGCTCTACAATTCGATGCCCGACCCCCAGAAGAAGAACGCCGACCAAGTTTTCGCGAATTTCCGCCGCGGGCCGGACAGCACGCAGCGCAACGGTTAAGCGCGCTTACCCTATCGCAGGAGTTTGACGATGACGTGGATTAACAAAGCGCGCGTCGCGCGCCTGGGCGCCGGGATCGCGGTCTCCGCGCTCGTCGCCTTCGGGATGACCGTTGGCACGGCGCAAGCTCGGTGGGACCATCGCGACAACGACTGGCGTCACTGGCACCACGGCTGGAGCGGGGGCTATTGGGCCGCACCCCCCGTGGTCTATGGCAACCCGTACGCCTACGGTTACTATCCGCCGCCCGGCGTCGGCATTAACCTGCCGGGCGTCAGCATTGGCATTCGCTGAGTTTCCAGTGGCCTGACGGAAAGCGGCCGGCTTGCGCCGGCCGCTTTCTTTTCAACAGCCCCGCCGCCAAGCGTGGCCGCCGCGGCGTAGTTGGCGTTCGGCGGCGTATTCTTGGCCCGGTGCCGTGTTGGCGGCGTAGCCGGGAAATGTCTCCTTACTTGAGCCGTCCGATGGAGGCCAACGGTTGGAATCGGCGCGCCGCCGACGTTCGCGGCAGCCTCGGCGTCGGCCGGAGATGCCCCTTGTGAGCCGTACCTGGTCTCGCAAGCTGGTGCGCCCGGACCAGCTCTCCTTGACGCTGATGCCCCGTGCGCGCCCTCCTCATAGGCGCTCCCGCATTCGCCAGGACAACCGCGTGTGCTCCTCTTCAATGCTGCGGGTTGGCCAGCAAAATCGGGGTGCCGCTAGGACTCTGCGGCGCCGCATGGGTGACGAGTGAGCCGCCGCCCGGGTCGGGCGTCGTCGCGAACCCGGCCGCGGCGTACTGACCCATCAGCGCGAGGTCGAGGGTAGGCGGCGAGTTGCCAACCGTCTGCGTGCCGAGCGTGCCTTGCGTCGCCTCGTAGGCACCGCCACCGCCGTAAGACTGGTAGCCGTTCGCCCCTACGGTGTAGTCGAACTCCGAGCCGAGCCCCGAGCTGCCGTCGGTCTGGCCGAGCCCGTCATAGTACGGAATGTAGACCTGGCCGCTCGTCTTGTCGTAATAATAATTGGTCTGCACGGTGCCGGCCGGGAGCGTGGTCGTGCCCACGGAGTCATAGATATAGTAGTAGCCGCCGTAGGTATTGCTCGTGGTGATCGTCTCGCCGGCGTGGTAGCCGTAGGTGCCGTTGTCGGCGAGGTAACCGTAATAATAGCTGCCGTCATTGTAGACAAAGTAGAATCTGTAGAGGTTCGTGGCTGGCGGTGGCGGTGGCGGCGATGTGCCGCCTTGCTTCGCCTCGTCGGCGCCGCCCCCGCCGTAGGACTGGGAGCCCTTGGCCCCTACGGTGTAGTCGAACTCCGAGCCGAGCCCCAAGCTGCCGTCGGTCTGGCCGAGACCGTCGTAGTACGGAATGTAGACCTGGCCGCTCGTCTTGTCGTAATAATAGTTGGTCTGCACGGTGCCGGCCGGGAGCGTGGTCGTGCCCACGGAGTCATAGATATAGTAGTACCCGCCGTAGGTATTGCTCGTGGTGATCGTCTCGCCGGAGTGGTAGCCGTAGGTGCCGTTGTCGGCGAGGTAACCGTAATAATAGCTGCCGTCATTATAGACAAAGTAGAATCTGTAGAGGTTTGTGGCTGACGGTGGTGGCGGCGGTGGCGGCGACGGTGGCGGTGGCGGCGATGTGCCGCCTTGCATCGCCTCGTAGGCCCCGCCCCCGCCGTAGGACTGGGAGCCCTTGGCCCCTACGGTGTAGTCGAACTCCGAGCCGAGCCCCGAGCTGCCGTCGGTCTGGCCGAGACTGTCGTAGTACGGAATATAGACCTGGCCGCTCGTCTTGTCGTAATAATAATTGGTCTGCACGGTGCCGACCGGGAGCGTGGTCGTGCCCACGTTGGCATAGATATAGTAGTAGCCGCCGTAGGTATTGCTCGTGGTGATCGTCTCGCCGGTGTGGTAGCCGTAGGTGCCGTCGTCGGCGAGGTAACCGTAATAATAGCCGCCGTCATTGTAGACAAAATAGAATTCGTAGAGGCTCGTGGCTGACGGTGGCGGCGGCGGCGGTGGGGGCGATGGCGGCGGCGGTGGTGGCGGCGAGCCACCGGTGGGCGGACCCCAGCCGCCGGCAATGCCGGGAAAGTTGACCGGAGAGCCGAATACCGGGCTGCCAGCAGCAATGTCGTACGAAGAATCCGTAATTTGTGGATTTTTGTAGGTCGGATTGGTGTCGCTTCCCGCGCCGCCGCTCCCAGTGCTCACCAGATTGCCGCCAGTACCATAGTTCCAATAGTCGTTATTCCTGATCGTCATCGGGTGGGGTGGGCTAAGACTGCCGACATAGCCACTGCCTCCACCGGACGCGATGGTGCCGACGAGAATGTTGTCTTGCCAAACGTTCCCGGTCATCGCGCGAGCGCCCTTGGGGTTCTCGCTTTGCTGGTAAAACAGAAATCCGTCCGGCATATAGGTTGAAACGTCTTCGATGTTGCCGGAGAACACGTCGTTGTTGCCGCCGTGTATCTGCACCATCCCGAATGCGGTCGTGGTGGGGGCGAGTACGTTGCCCGTGACAGTATAATTGCTTGCCCCGTCATCGAGATAAATTGACACACCGTGTGACTCGCCAAGGAAATTGTTGGTAATCGTATTACCAGTGCTCGCCGTGCTGTTCAAATCCTGTGCATATATACTGGAAGCATCCGAATAAGGATTGCTGCCGCCAATAATTGTAGAGGCTGCATTTATAACGATATTATTACTTATGGTATTGTTGTAATTTCCATTGCCATGGACTGAGTAGATCGAAATACCGTTAGAACCAAGGTTATAAAGATAATTATTCGACACCTGCACATTGTTGACCGCAGATCCCGAGTCATCAAGTGCGATGCCGAATTGCGGCATATCATGAATTGTATTGTTGATTATGCTGGCGTTCGATGAGCCATTTGTAACCAATATGCCGATGGCCGTGAAGTTGCTGATATCGAGCCCGTTGACCGTGACCCCCGTTGCCCCGTTTATCGCCATAAAGGTCGTGATCGAGCCGCCACCGGAAATATGGGCGCTGCCGTACCCATCCGGGGGGTAATACGACCAGGTTTCATTGCTGTCCGAACTACCCAGATTCAGAACCCCGCTTCCATAGGGAGTGTTAGCGCTGCCGCTGGGCGAGTAGTCGCCGGCACGGATATAGGTTGTCTTTGTACTTGAATTCTGCATCGCCTGCTGCGCCCTGGCGAAAGTGCGGAAGGGCGCATTCAGGGTGCCGGCATTGCTGTCGCTGCCGGTCGGTGAGACGTAGAAGGCTGTAGCCATGGTCACAACACCTGCCAATTTGACGTTTGTGATCGGCGCCCGGGTTGCCGGTTGGTCGACCGAGCGCGGAGTGTCTTTGCGTGCTAGCCACCGGAAGTCGAAGCAGTTCCAAACCCAGTCAGCCGTCGACCGTGCTGGTGCTGCCCGCAAAATGCCGGCATGCCTCCTCTTGGGGGGCAGACACAAAGAAACTGTTTGAAGGCAGGGTCAGTTCAGCGACGGCCAACGCTTCGGCACCGGAAGAGGTGCAGCCAGCAGCGAGGGATTCAAACTCTCCCCGAACCTCGGTAACGAGGCCGCCGAACAAGGCGCCGCTCTCGACCACGAGAATGCCGCCTCTACCCCCTGAGGCGTCATTCTCGACAAAGAGAATGACACCTCCCCCCCAAATCGCCTGCATCACCTTTTCCCCCCGAAGCGGGTGGTGCAAATGTGCACGTCAGCGATTTATCGCGGTTACGTCAGGCCAGAGTCGTCACTTTGAGCGTCTCGGGCAACCAAAAATCGCGCGCGGTGCCGGGCAGACGGCGACCGAAAGCGCCCGCCGTTTGCGCCAAGACGTTAAAAACGCGCTGCTTTACCGGCCCGCTACCGGCGTCGCTTTGTCGCACTTTGTCGCAGCTTTGTCGCAGCTTTGTCGCAGTTTGTCGCAGCTTTGTCGTATTAGGTGACCCAGCGCCCTCAAGCGAAGAGCGACGGGCTATCGGCGAGCATCTGCCGCGACACGGCGACACCGCCTTCCGGAAGTGAAGGGCTCCGCCGGAAACCGCGAAACCCCTCCGGCTTTCGGCGATCAGGGACGCACTGCCGGGGTCTCAACGCCAAGACCGCGGGCGCGCCATGCGAGATAGAATTCGAGATCGATGATCTCGGGCGCGTCATCGGGATAGGGCTCGGTGCGCATCCCGACTAGGCAATTGCGCAGCCGCCGCCGCAGCGAGCCGAGGCTCTGCCACTCCAGCCGATAGAGCGGGTACCCGGTCGGATGGGCCTGCGGGATCACCGCGCCGCCAAGTTTTTGCCCCCAATTATCGTCATGGCATTGCGCGCAGGACAGGTTGAGCTGGCCCTGCCGGCGCTCGAAAATCGCTCTGCCGGCATCGGCGACGCGGCGGGCTTGCGGATTCCGGGATGGCAATCGGCTGTCCCTTTGACTGATGCGCGACAAACGCGGCGAGCGCCAAGAGCTCCCTGCTCTCGAACGGCAGCCGCGGTAACTGCTGGCGTTCGGTCCGGCAGAGATTGATGCGCTGCTCCAGGTCAACCGGCGCCCCGCGTGCGGCATCGAAGGCCGGGTAGCGGGCGGCGACGGCGTTCATGCTGTGGCGCGCGTCGCCGTGACAGCCGGCGCAGGATTTGCCGGCCGCGCCGTCGCTGCGGTTCCACAGGGCTTCGCCGTCGAGCACTGCCAGCATGCCCGGATTGGCTGCGTCGTCCTCCTGCATCGCGCGGAGCTCGCGTCCCATAAATTCAAAGCCCGAGCGGCGCTCCGCCGCCGGGATGTCGGCGGCGAATGCGGCGAGCGGCGCGAAGACGGCGAGCCCGACGACAAGCACGCGCAGCGCTCGCGGCAAGCCGGTCATTCGACCGCGAGCGCGGCCGTTTCAGTCGCCGAGAACCCGTTATCGCCGCTCCAGTTGAAGACGAACGTGCCGCTCTCGGTCGCTGTGGTGAAAAACGCGATGAAGGGATTGGCCGCGATCGCCGGCGACAGCTCGGCGCGGAAGATCTCCTCGCCATTATAGGTGCAGGTGAACAGCGTGATGATGTCGCGCGGGATCAATGCGCCATTGGTCCCCACCCTATAGCCGCTCTCCATCGGATGTGAGATCAGGCTCTTGATCTCGATAACCTCGCCGCGCCTGGCTGTGGCCGGAAGATGGATCAGCACGCGCGCCGTCACGGGATGTTCTCGACGCAGGCCGCGATCGTGACGACGATGTCGGCGCTCTCGCTCCAGAACGATCCGTCGCTCATTTCGGCCAGCGCCAAGACTTGCTGAGAAGTGGCGAGCTTGATGCGGGTCGATACGCTCGCCCGCCCGGCGCGAGGCCCGAGCGTCACCGAGATGACATGCGGTTGCGGGTTCTTTTCGTTGACGATATGGATGGCCTTGACGTGATCGGCCGTGGTCATCGGGCTGTCGACCGAAACGGTCAGCGGGACGGTGTTGCCGTTCTCGACGAGCGGCGGTACGTCGAGGCTCACCCTGCCGTGCTGCAACACGGCCTCGCCGAGGATCTTGCGGATCGCCTCTTGCATCGCCTGCGGCGTGGCGCGGCTCGCTCTTAGCGGCAGGGCCGACGCTATCCCTGCCGCGGCGGCAAAGCCGGCGGTGCGCATCAGGAAGCCGCGTCGGTTCGCCGTTGAACGGAGGGGATCGGTCATTTGCAATGACATCCCTTATCGGTTTCCTATTTGGTCAACGCCGCCAGGAAGGCAACGACATCCTCGACCTGCTCGGCGTTGAGGATCGGCTTGCCGGCAAAGGAAGGCGCGACTCGGGTCAGACCCTCTATGCGGTAGTAGGGCGGCATGATCGTACTCGGATTGACGCGGCTCGCATCGACGACGCGCAGCCGCAGCTGTCCGGCCGACAGGCGCGATCCGACGCCGGCGAGGCTCGGCGCTAGCGTACCTTGCAATCGATCCTCGGGAAACGGGCCCGAATGGCACAACAGGCAGAGCCCGAGCTTTCGGTCGCCGACGATTGCACGGCCGCGGGCCGGGTCGCTCGCGGCCCGGGTCAGTGGCGCCGGGATCGCGTCTCCGACGACCTGATACGGCACCAGTCCTGCTTCCCGCGCACGGAGATGCCCGCCACCGCCCGCCAGCAGCAACGCGGCAAGCACGTATCTGCCCAACGCGTCAGCCGAAGGCTTCCGCGGTGATCGTCCGGAACCAGCCATCCGCGATGCTCGCCTCCGCCGTGCGAACCGATGCCGGCGCATCGAGCGGGCTGGCGCCCCCGGCACCGGCGACCTCGACCAACTGACCATTCGCCGCCTGGTATACGCCGGCAACCGAGATGCCATAATCGGGCGCCACCAGGCTGTAGCAGACATTGATCAGCTTCGGCATTGCCGGCGTGCCGCCGGTGAGCAGCGCCGCCACCGCGGCGGCGCAAACCTTCGCCTCGGCATTGGCCGCGAAGGCCGATTTCGGCATCGCGCCGGCGATTGCCGCGTCGCCGATGACGTGAATGTTCGGTTGCAGGGTCGATTCGAACGTCACCGGGTTGATCGGGCACCAGCCGGAGCGATCGGCGACACCGGCCAGCTCCGCGATCTGGCCGGCCTTCTGCGGCGGGAACACATTGGCGACGGCGGGTTTATAGGTCTGAAAATCGGTGGCAAGCGTCAGCGCCGCCGGATCGACCGCCGTCACTTTGCCGCCCGACGAAAGCGACACCTATTCGATGAGGCCCGGGTAAAGCTCCTGCCATGAGTTCTGAAACAGCTTCTGCTTGGAGAAGGCATCCTTGGCGTCGAGCAGAATCAGCTTCGAGCGCGGCTTCTCCTTCTTCAAATAATGCGCGATCAGGCTGGCGCGCTCGTAGGGCCCGGGGGGACAGCGATACGGATTGGCCGGCGCCGCGATCACAACGAGCCCGCCATCCGCCATCGCCTCGAGCTGGCGCCGCAGCAGCGTAGTCTGCGCCCCCGCCTTCCAGGCGTGCGGCATCCTCTCGGCGGCTGCTTCGCCATAGCCGGGCAACGCATCCCAGCGGATATCGATGCCTGGCGCCACGACCAGCCGGTCGTAGGAGAGGCGCTTGCCGCCCGCCAAGGTCACCACGCGCGCCTGCGGATCGACGCCCCTTGCCATCAGCAAGACCAGCGCCACGCCACCGGCGGCGAGTTCCTCATAGTTGAATTCCTGAGCGCGCAGATCGCGCGATCCGGCGATGACCTCATTGCTGAACGGGCAGGCCGTGAAGGTCGCGTTCTGCTCGACGAGCGTGACGCCAATGCGCGGATCGAGGCGCTTCAGCGCGCGGGCGCAGGTGGCGCCGGCGAAGCCGCCGCCGATCACAACCACCCGGCCGGCGGAACCCTGCGCCAGCGCAGGGCGCAACGACAGCGGCGCGCAAGCCACAAGCGCTGTCCGCCTGAGAAAATCGCGCCGCGTGCTTCGCCTGCCCGCCATCTCCGCCAGCGCCTTAGTCCTTCTGTGCGGCGTACCACGCCGCGATGGCCGCGATCTCGGGCTCCGAGAAGCCCTTGGCGATGCGGTCCATCACCGTCGCGGGACGCTGCCCCGCGCGGAAGGCTTGCAGCGCGGCGACGATCTCCGCCGCGGGGCGGCCGGCAAGACGCGTCACCGGTGTGCGAACCGCCGCGCTCGCCGCGTGGCAGCCGGAGCAGGAACTCGCCCCCGGCGGCGCTTCGGCCGCAGTGGCGCTAATCGGCTCTGTTGTCGCGGCGAAAAAAAACAGCGCAGTCCCGGCGAATGCCGGGACCCACCGTTCGACCGCATCACAAACGGATTGGTAGGTCCCAGCGTTCGCCGGGATTGCGGCGTGATATTCGTCGTAAAGACGAGCCGACACAGCTCCCGCCCTAGCCTCGCAGCGCCTCAGGTCGACCTCAGATCCTGGTTCATCAGCGGCAGCGAGCGGATGCGCTTGCCGGTTGCCGCGAAGATCGCGTTGAGCACCGCCGGAGCCGCGACGCAGATCGTCGGCTCGCCGACGCCGCCCCAGAAATCGCCGGTCGGCACGATTACAACCTCGACCTTGGGCATCTCGTCGATGCGCATCACGTTGTACGTGTCGAAATTTGTCTGCTCGACCGCACCGGCGTTGACCGTGATTTCGCCGTACAGCGCCGCGGAGAGGCCATAGACGAACGAGCCGGCGATCTGGCGCTCGATCTGTGCCGGATTGACCGCATGGCCGGGATTGGTCGCGGCGACGATGCGGTGGATCTTGAGCCGGCCGTCCTTGCTGACCGAGACCTCGGCGCAGGCAGCGACATAACTGCCAAACGCCATGAACTGGGCGAGCCCTTGGTAGACTCCGGTCGGGGCCTTGCCCCAGCCGGCCTTTGCGGCGGCGGCGTTGAGAACCGCCAAATGCTTTGGTTTCAGCATTTTGCGACGGAACTCGAGCGGGTCCTGGCCGGCGGCATGGGCGAGCTCGTCGATGAAGCATTCGCTGTAGACCGCGTTTTGATTGATGTTGACGCCGCGCCAGAACCCCGGCGGGATGTGCGGGTTGCGCATCGCATGATCAATCAGGACGTTCGGTATGTCATAGCCGAACGCGGCTTCTTCCCCACCCGGGTTGAGACCCTGGAATACCGCCGGGTCCATCCCATCCTTCAAATTTTGCGGAAAGACGGCCGCCAGGATCGATTGCCCTGAAATGCGCATCTGCCAGCCGACGACCTTGCCGGCGGCATCCAGCCCGCCCCGCAACTTGCATTGCGTGACCGGGTGGTAGTGGCCATGCGTCGTGTCCTCTTCGCGCGTCCAGATCAGCTTGACCGGCGTCCCCGGCATCTCCTTCGCGATCAGCACCGCCTGTTGCACATAGTCGTTGAACGCGGTGCGCCGGCCGAACCCGCCACCAAGAAGCGTTTTGTAGACGTCGCACTTGGCAACCGGCAGACCGGAGCTTTCGGCGACCGCGGCGAGCGCGCTCTCGGCGTTCTGGGTCGGACACCAGACTTCGCATTTTTCCGGCGTATAGAGCGCGGTGGCGTTCATCGGCTCCATCGGCGAGTGGCTCTGGTAGGGGTAGCTGTAGACGGCCTCCACCACTTTCGCGGCACCGGCGAGCGCCGCCTTCGCAGCGCCCGCCTTGTTGCCGACAAACGCCTGCTCGGCGCCGAGACCCTCCTTGAGCATGTCGGCGATCGTGGCGCTCGAAACCGTGGCGTTGGGGCCTTCATCCCAAACAATCGACAGGGCGGCGAGCGCGGTCTTGGCGTTCCAGAAATTATCGGCGACGACCGCAACGGCTCTCGCCGACCGGCATGACCTTCTTGACGCCGCGCATGCCCTCGACCTTTGCGGCATCAAAGCTCTTCAGCTTGCCGCCAGGAACCGGGCAGGCGCGGATCGTCGCAGTCACCATGCCCGGGAATTTGAGGTCGATCCCGTAAACCTGCTTGCCATTGACCTTGTCGGCGGTATCGAGCCGCTTCAGCGGCTTGCCGGCGATTTTCCAGTCCTTCGGATCCTTGAGCTTGATGTCTTTCGGCGGGTCGAGCTTGGCGGCCGCTGCCGCGACCTTGCCGTAGGTAGTCGTCCGACGGGACGGCTTATGCGTGATGACGCTGTTGGCCGCGATGCACTCTGCAGCCGGCACCCCCCACCCGGCCGCCGCGGCGCGGATCACCATGTCGCGCGCCGCCGCGCCGCCCTGGCGCACATATTCGTTCGACTCGCGGATGCCGCGGCTGCCGCCGGTCGAGAAATTCCCCCAAACGCGTTTGCGCGACAGGTTTTCTCCAGGAGTCGGATATTCGGTCGTGACCTTCGACCAATCGCATTCCCGCTCCTCGGCGACGAGCTGCGCGAGGCCGGTCAAGGTGCCTTGCCCCATTTCCGATCGCGCGATCCGGATCACGATCGTGTCGCCGGGGCGAATGACAACCCAGGCATTCACCTCGGGGGTGTTTTGGGCGGCCTGTGCGGCAGCGAGGCCGAACGGGATCCGGAAGCCGAGCGACAACCCGCCGCCGATCGCGGCGGCGCTGGCGACAAACGAGCGACGGTCGAGTTGCGGTGATGCGGTCATGGCGTGCCCCCGTTTCAGGCTTTGGCGGCGGCGTGAATCGCCTCGCGCACCTGCTGGTAGGTGCCGCAGCGGCAGATATTGGTGATTGTGCTGTCGATGTCGGCGTCGCTCGGCTTCGGCTTCTCCTTCAGCAACGCGGCGACCGCCATGATCATCCCGCTCTGGCAATAGCCGCATTGCGGGACGTCGTTGTCGATCCAGGCCCGCTGCACCTTGTGCAGCGTACCGTTGGCGGCGAGGCCCTCGATCGTCGTGACCTTCTTGGCGCCGACGCCGCTAACCGGAACCGAGCACGAGCGCGTCGCTACCCCATCGATATGGACAGTACACGCGCCGCATTGGGCGATGCCGCAGCCGTATTTCGTGCCGGTGAGGCCGATCGCCTCGCGCAACACCCATAACAGCGGGGTGCGCGGATCGACGTCCGTCTGGTAGGTGTTGCCGTTGACGTTGAGAGGCACCATCACCGTCCTCCCTCTCCGGCCGATAGCCAACAGTGCCCTTCGGCGCAGCCGGTCCGTTCCGCTTCAGGTGCGACGCGGTTTGTCAATTGCAAACCGTAGAACCAGGTGTCCTGCCTGTCCACCGGCTCCGTGGATGCTGCCGCAAACTTGATTGGGCGGGCCAGCCGCGCCCGAATAGCCCGCACACTCACCACCCCGCTCGCTAACGCCGTCCGGCGAGAAACTCGGCCTTCGCTATGACGCGATGCAGCGCAAGCCGCCCTCGCACGCTAAGCGGGTGCCGAGCGCGGCCGGCGAGCAGCTCGCGCTGTTGCGAGATCGAGAGCCCGCCCCGAGCCAAAAATTCACGCAGCCGAAGCAGCAGGTGATCAAGGCCTTGGCCATCAAGCGTCCAGTTGCGCACCGGCCCGCTGTCGATGTGGAAGAACCCGGAATGCGGGTACCAGCCGACGCCGCCGCGCTGCATCGCGCGCGCCGCCTGCATCGCATCTTCGAGCCGCGCCTCCAGCCGGACATCGAGGGCGCGGCCATAAAGGTGCTGGCTGTTGTCGGCGACGCCGAAGGTGGTGCGCGCCAGCATCGCGTTGGTCTCGGGGGTGCGGTAGGCCGACAGCACCGTCGCGCGGGTCGCGCCGACCGCATCCATCACCGCGGCGAGAAAATCGACAACCCCGACATCGATGGCGATCCTCTGGCCGGAATGATGATCGCGCAGGAAGTGCGAAAGCTCTTCCATCGCCAACGCAATCGGGCCGAGATCGTCGCGATAGGGGCCATCGAAACTCTCGCCGGTGTGGGCGTTGACGAGGCTGAGGCGGCGCAGCGCGGGTAGCTTCGGCATCGCGCCGGCCTGCCAGGGAGTTGCCAGCAAGCCGGTTGCCAGCGCGAGAAACAACCTGCGGTCCATCGGCCGGCATTAAACGGGAACGCCGCGCTAAAGGGAAGGACGCGGGCGTAATCGGTCAGAGGCAATAGGTCCGCAACGGCGGGAACCCATTGAACCCGACCGAGGCATAGCTCGCCGTATAGGCTCCGGTCGACAGGATCTCGACCTTGTCGCCAACTGCGAGATCCAAGGGCAGCCGGTACTCGGTGCGCTCGTAGAGGATATCGGCGCTGTCGCAGGTTGGTCCGGCAATGATCACCGGCCGCGACGGCCCCGAACGCCCCGGCACCTGGATGCGATATCGGATGCTTTCGCCCATCGTTTCGGCAAGCCCGTTGAACCTGCCCACATCGAGGTAGACCCAGCGCTTGTCGCCGCCATCCCCCTTGTCGGCGATCAGAATGACCTCGCTCTGGATGAGGCCGGCATCGCCGACCAAGGAGCGCCCGGGCTCGATGATGATCTCCGGCAGATGGTTGCCGAAATGGCGGGTCAGTGCGTCGGTGACCGCTTGTGCATAGCGCTCGATCGACGCGACCTCGCCGCGATACTGCGCCGGAAACCCACCGCCGATATTGACCATGCGCAGGCTGATGTCGGTCTCGGCGAGCAGCGTGAACATTTGCGCGACTGCGCCGATCGCCCGGTCCCATTGCCCAAGATCGGTCTGTTGCGAGCCGACATGAAACGACACGCCATAGGGGTCGAGCCCGAGCCGGCGAGCGGCATCGAGCAGTTCCACGGCCATTTCCGGGGTGCAGCCAAACTTGCGCGACAGCGGCCAATCCGCGCCCTCGCACGAGACGAGAATACGGCAGAACACCCGCGCGCCCGGGGCGCGGCGCGCCAGCTTTTCGAGCTCGGCCGCGCTGTCGAAGGCAAACAGCCGCACCCCCGCGTCGTAGGCCAGGGCGATGTCCTTCTCCTTCTTGATCGTGTTGCCGAAAGAAAGCCGGTCAGCCGAGGCGCCGTTGCCGAGGCACAGGGCGATTTCCGCAGGGCTGGCGACATCGAAGTTCGAGCCCTTCCTAGCCAGCATGGCGACGATTTCGGGCGCCGGGTTGGCCTTCACCGCGTAATAGACGCTGGCGATCGACAAATACCGGCACAAGACATCGTAAGCCTCCCCGATCAGATCGAGATCGACAACGAGGCAGGGGGTCTCGGGCGAGTTCTCGGACAGGAAGCGCGCAATCTTGTCGTTCATGGCCCGGGCTACCTTGCGAAAAGCGGCTGAGCTCTCCCCCGCCGTCCGGCAGGGGAATGCCTCGATCGGAATCGAGGACGAACCGTAACGCCCGCGAACTTGGCCTGGTGGCCGTGCCGCGGCGCGTTCTGTCAGCTCAAACTGCTGGGATCGGTAGCCCGTCCGCCCCGCCCACGCAGGCGGGTGCCGCGCAGAGCAGCGTCAGGACAGGGCGCTGCGGCCCTGATCGGGATTGCAACCATATCGACCTCCCTCTCGGGACCGGTGAAGAAGCCGGACTGCCAAAAAGGACGCGTTACGTCGTTGCATAACCACCATGGGCCATAGGCACGTGCGAGTGCGTCAACCGGTGGATAAATACGCGCATCGTGCGGGATTGCAAGGGAAAATCTCGGCCGATTTACGCTGTGGCTACCCCCGTCTTCCGGCCTGCGCGGTGCGGCTCTCAGCGATCGGAATGACCAGGCGGGGCTGCTGTGCGGCCACCCGCTCCTGCGCCGCCCCGATGATCAGCCGCAACAGGTCCGAATAGCGCAGCCCCGCCATCTCGGCCATCAGATTGAGCTTGCCGTCCCAGCACCAGCCCGGGTTCGGGTTGACCTCGAGCAGCTTCACCTCGCCCGCGGCATCAGCGCGGAAATCGAAGCGGGCGTAGTCGCGGCAGCCCAACCGCTCGAACAGGATGTTGGCGTAATCGCAGATCCGGCGCCGGCTATCCTCGTCGAGCCGCGCCTCGCGATAAGTGATCTGCGACCAGTACGGCGAGTCGGGAAGCCATTTCGAATCGTAGGTCAGAAGCCGCGGCAGCGCCGGATCGAGCCGGGAATAGTCGACTTCGAGGATCGGCAGCACACGACAGCTCGATCCCGGATTGCCGACGATGCCCACGCTGTATTCAGGTCCGGTCAGGAACTCCTGGATCAGGATCGGACAGCCCGGCAGAAGCTGGCGCAGGGCGCCGAGATAGGCGATCGCTTCCTCCCAGGTATGGACCACCGCATCCTTGGTGATGCCGATCGAGGAATCGCCGAAATTGGGCTTGATCAGCGCCGGGAACACGCCCGAGGGAATGGTCGCGGCCAGATCGTCCGAATTGAAGTAGGTCTCGGCCGGTACCGGCACATCGATCGCCTCGGCGACCCCGCGCACCAGGGATTTGTTGTAGCAGACCCCGAGGCAGGCCGGTCCGGCGCCGCTGTAGGGGATGTCGAGCATCTCCAGAAGCGCCGGCACATGCATTTCGAGAAAGGCGTCGTTATTGAACCCCTCGTCGCAGAAATTGAGCGCGAAATGCGGCGGGCGCCCGCGCAGATCAGCAAACAGCGTCGCGTGGTTGTCGAGATAGCGGAAGCGGTAGCCCGGCAGTTCGGCGAGCGCCGCCTTGAGCCGTGCCACGGTCTCGGCGTCCTCCTCGTTGAAATGCCCATCGCGCTTGACCGGGTCGGGCAGCCGCGGATCGCCGAGGATCACGGTGACCTCCGGGAACAGCACCGCCCGGCGAGGCGCGAGCTGGGCGCGGCGCGGCGCGAGGGCGGTCAGGAACAGCCGGTGCTCGACCATGCCGAGATCCTGGTTGCGGGGCGAATCGGGAGATGCGACCGAATGGAAGCGGACATTGCCGAACCCGGCGCGGCTCATCAGCGCCTCGATCCGCTCCTTCGAATAGAGCCGCTCGGCATAGAATTGATCGGCAATGACGCCGCGCTCGGCATGCACCACCACCTCGCGGCTGATCAGGCGGTCGCCATCCCCGGCCAGCCCGCGCTCGCGGCACACAAAGTGGTTCTGGTCGACCCACTCCCAGGAGCGCGCATCGAAATGGTCCCGCATCCACTCGCCATCCATCAGGTCCATGACGAGGGTGCCGCCCGAGGCCAAGGCGCGCTGGACGGCCTTGAGCACCGCCAAATCGTCCTCGGGCCGGTCGAAATACCCGAACGAATTGCCGAGGACGCAGACGCAATGAAACTCGCCGTCGCCGAGCCGGAAGCGGCGGGCGTCGCCTTCGTGGAACGACACCTGCAAATTGCTTTGCCTGGCGCGCTTCCTGGCGAGGCGGATCAGATAGCGCGACCGGTCGAGCCCGGTGACATGTTGAAACCCGCGGCGCGCGAGATCGAGCGAATGGCGGCCCTGACCGCAGCACAAGTCGAGGATGCGATCGTTACGCTCGATCCCGGCGCTGCGGATCAACAGATCGACTTCCTGCTCCGTATTCCGGTCGTTCTCGACGATGTCGCCATCGGTTTCGAGGTAGAGCGAGTTGAACAGCGTCCGCCACCATTCGGAGGGAAGATGGCGTTCAAGGTCCGATACCGGCCCCAAGGTCCGCAGGCCGTTGCGCGGGCCCGAGCGGTCCTCGCGCGGCGGTTGCCCGACGAGCGCGCCGAACGCCCCGTTTTCGACAAGCTCGAGCCCGGCGGGGTCGCCGGCGCGGATCTTCTTCCCCATCTGAACTCCCCTAAGACATCAAAAGGGCGGCACCTTGCTCGCGAGCACCACCGAGAAGCCGGGCGCGGCAAGTGTTTAGGTGCGCAGTTTTTCACTCCCGCGTGCTGCTGACCAACGACCGGAGGCAATGCGACTCAACCATGGCGACAATCAGATCCAGGCGCGAAACCCGGCCACCCTTGCGCATTGCCGGACCGCTGATAAACCCGTAGTCGGTGCGACAACAACGCAAACCGGCGCAAAGTTCGACGCAGTGCTGCTCCCTTTCAAGATTTGGCTGAGGCAAGCCTCGTGAATTGCCCGGAACAGCGTTAAAATGCTGCTGCGGGTCCGCGGCGCGGCGCTACTGCGCCATCATCACACGCGAATCGCCCTTCGCTATGGTGCCGCGCGTAGCGGGACGGTGCTGAGTTGTCGCCCCGTGGCAAGGTCGATGATCACGAGCCGGCGATCGCCGTCCGGGAGTACGATTTGGAGCACGAGGCGATCGCTCCCCACGCCCATGGTGTCGATCCGCGCCCCGGCCGGCAGCTCGATCGGGGCTGCGGCGAAGGGTTGCGACGGCGTTGCCGCCGGCCCGCTCCGCGACATCCTGCCAGTGATCACGACGATCAGGGCCACGGACCCGGCGAGGATCAGTACCGCCATGACGATGACCAGGATCTTCAACGCGCGCATCGGCTCGGCTCTGCCGTTCGCGGCTGAAAGGCGCGGTCATGCCCGCTAGGATTTCTCGGGCGGCGACCCCAGAGGAGCGACGCGTTGAAATCACCGTCGCTCCAAGCGATCACGGGGTCCGCCTCGACCGCGCTTTGCAGCGGCAACTCCCGGAGTTATCGCGCACCCGCCTCAAGCAGCTAATCCTCTCCGGCCAAATCGCCGGCGACGGGACGCCGCTGCGCGACCCGGCACAGCGCGCCGTCGCCGGGACGAGGGTTGTCGTCATGCTCCCGGAACCGGCTGAGCCCATCCCGGCGGCGCAGCCGATCGCGCTCGACATCCGCTTCGAGGACGAGCATCTGATCGTCGTCGACAAGCCGGCCGGCATGGTCGTCCATCCCGCCCCCGGCAACCCGGAGGGCACGCTGGTCAATGCGCTGCTCGCGCATTGCGGCCCGAGCCTCGCTGGGATCGGCGGCGTCCGCCGGCCCGGCATCGTCCATCGCCTCGACAAGGACACAAGCGGTCTCCTCGTCGCCGCCAAGACCGAGACGGCGCATCGCGCGCTGTCGCACGATTTCGCGGTGCGCCGGATCGAGCGAGCCTATAGCGCAATCGTCTGGGGCGTGCCGGCGCCGGCGGTCGGCGAGATCGTCGGAAATATCGGCCGCAGTCCTTCCAACCGCAAGAAAATGGCGGTGGTCGCCGAAAACCGCGGCAGGGCGGCGGTGACCCGCTACCGGGTCGAGCGACGGTTTGGCGCCGAGGGGACTTGGTACGCAGCCCTTATCGAGTGTCGATTGCTGACCGGCCGCACCCACCAGATCAGGGTTCACCTCGCTCATCTCGGCCATCCGCTGATCGGCGACCCGGCCTACGGCAGGCGTGCCGGAAGCCGGCTGGCTCATTTCGGCAGCGGCGCCGGGCCGGCTGGTGCGGCAATTGCCGGTTTTCCGCGGCAGGCCTTGCATGCCCGGCTGCTCGGCTTCATCCATCCGCGCACCGGCGAGCGGCTGAGCTTCGACAGCTCCGTACCGGCCGATATGGTTGGGTTGCTCGCCAATTTAGAGCTACTTTAAACTGGACAAAAGATTACCATATTGGTAAGGCTTTCGGGCGGGGTCGGTCGAGCCGCGATTCCTGCCCTAACGGTCCGTTCGCCCAAGTGCGGCATCCCTCGGAGCAACATCGGTCAATCGCCATGGTTTCAGTCCCGTCCATTTCCGGCGAGGGGAATCTGACGCGCTATCTCCAGGAGATACGCAAGTTCCCAATGCTGGAGCCGGACGAAGAATACATGCTCGCCAAGCGTTGGAAGGAGGCTGAGGACCCCGAAGCCGCGCATCGGCTGGTCACCAGTCATCTGCGCCTGGTTGCCAAGATCGCGATGGGGTATCGCGGCTACGGCCTGCCGTTGTCGGAACTGATTTCCGAAGGCAATGTCGGCATGATGCAGGCAGTCAAGCGCTTCGACCCGGATCGCGGGTTTCGCCTCGCCACCTATGCCATGTGGTGGATCCGCGCGGCAATCCAGGAATACATCCTGCATTCCTGGTCGCTGGTCAAAATGGGGACGACCGCAGCGCAGAAAAAGCTGTTCTTCAACCTGCGCAAGCTCAAGGGCCAGCTGCAGGCGATGGAGGAGGGCGATCTTTCGCCTGAGAATCTAAAGAAGATCGCGACCCAGCTGGATGTTCCCGAAGCCGACGTCGTCAGCATGAACCGGCGGCTCGCGAGCCCCGATCACTCGCTGAACGCCCCGCTGCGCAGCGACAGCGAGGGCGAATGGCAGGATTGGCTCGTCGATGACAGCGAGAGCCAGGAAACCATGCTCGGCGAACGCCAGGAGCTGGGGCTGCGGCGCGATCTCCTGGAGAAGGCGATGACCCATCTCAACGATCGCGAGCGCCACATCCTGACCGAGCGACGGCTGCAGGAAAACCCGACGACTCTCGAAGATTTGTCGCAGCAATACGGCATTTCGCGCGAGCGGGTGCGTCAGATCGAGGTGCGCGCCTTCGAGAAGCTGCAAAAGGCGATCAAGGCCGCAGCCATCGAACGCCGGCTGATCACGCACTGATTCGCACGCGGGTGGTCGCCACGCCCCAATCGTCATCCCCGGGCTTGACCCGGGGATCCGCATAGACGGCAGGGTCGAGCCCGGCCACGAGGAATAATGGAGGCGTTTCGGCTCGAGCGAACTCTGCTCTAGCTGGGGTCGAGCTCAGTATCCCAATAGAGATAATCCCGCCAGCTTTCGTGCAGATAGTTGGGCGGGAAGGCGCGGCCGTTCTGCTGCAGCATGTAGGTAGTGGGTTGGACAGGGCGATGCCGCGGATACAGCCCGCTCTGCTGCGGCAACCTGTTGCCCTTCAGCAGGTTGCAGCCGCCGCAGGCGGTGACGACATTGGTCCACACCGTAGTGCCGCCGCGCGAGCGCGGCACGACATGGTCGAAGGTCAACTCGTGCGAGGGGCGTGGACGGCCGCAATACTGGCAGCTGAAGCGGTCGCGCAGAAACACGTTGAACCGGGTGAAGGCCGGGTGGCGCGCCGCCTGGACATATTCCTTGAGCGCGATGACGCTCGGCAGGCGCATCTCAATGGAGGGGCTGCGCACATAGGCGTCGTAATGGTCGATGATGTAGACGCGGTCGAGAAACACCGCCTTCACCGCGTCCTGCCACGCCCACAAGGACAGCGGAAAGTAGCTGAGCGGGCGAAAATCCGCGTTGAGCACCAAGGCTGGGCAGCTATCGAGCGCGCTCGCCACCATCGACCTTCCGTTACCCTCGCTTATCCCCAATAGCATGCGAACATGACGATTTGATAGCGGATCGGCCGTAGGGCGACAAGTCGTCACGGCATAGCGTCGCGGCGACCCTGCCATGTCGAACAGCGTCGCAATAAAGGCTGCGCCTCGGCGTAGAGGGGCGTGTAACCTTGCGTTGTCCTGAACCGCTGATCACGTCCATTGGGTGGGAGGGTTTGCCATGGCGCAATCATCGTCGCGAATCGAGCAACTGGCCCCGGAGCTGGAAAAGATCATCTCCCAGTCCGAACCGATCCAGCACCTGGCCGACGGCTTTGGCGGGGCCCACGGTCCGGCGGAGGGACCGCTGTGGTGGCGGGAGGGCGGCTATCTCTTGTTCAGCGATATCCACAACAACCGCCGGATGAAGCATGAGCCGGGCAAGGGCGGCACCTCGTTGTTGCTCGAGCCGACCAACCGGGCGAACGGCTTGACCCGAGACCTTCAGGGCCGGCTGATCGCCTGCGAGCATGACAGCCGGCGGGTGACCCGCCAGGAGCCGGACGGCAGCATCACCGTCATCGCCAACAGCTTTCAGGGGCGCCGGCTCAACCGGCCCAATGATGTCGTGGTGAAATCGGACGGCTGTATTTATTTCACCGACCCGTGGACCAGCCCCGCCGCTCCCGAGCAATGGGATCTGACCTTTTCGGGTGTGTACCGGGTGACGCCCGATCTCGGCTCGCTGAGCCTCCTGTGCGACGATTTCGTGCTGCCCAACGGGCTCGCCTTCTCGCCGGATGAAACGCTGCTCTATATCAACGACACGCGGCGCGGCCATATCAGGGCCTTCGAGCTGCTGCCGAGCGGCATGCTGGCCAAGCAAACTGATCGGGTCTTTGCCGATCTGCGCGGCAACGAGCCCGGTGTCCCCGACGGCATGAAGGTCGATATCGAGGGCAACGTCTATTGCGGCGGGGCGGGCGGCATCTGGATCATGGACCAGCATGGCAAAAAGCTGGGGCGCGTTCTGCACGGAGCGGCGGCCACCACCAACATCGCCTTTGGCGGGGATGACTGGAAGACCCTCTACTTCACCAGCCGCAATCACCTCGGCGCGGTCAAGGTGCGGATCTCCGGGATCCCGGTGCCGGTCACAAAAAAATAGCGGTCGTCCGCGCCGCGCCGGCAGCGGGCGCTGAATGTCGGGGATTGCCGCTTGCGCCGGCCGGCATGCAGCGGTAATCAACAGCACTTGGCTCCGGACCCGTAGCTCAGCTGGATAGAGCGCTGCCCTCCGAAGGCAGAGGTCGCACGTTCGAATCGTGTCGGGTCCGCCACGATTTCAATAATTTGCGACACAGGACTGAAAGTGTCGCTCGAGCTAACAACCAGATAGCAACCGCGCGGCAGGAGAAAACGCGCGCAGCCGCCGCGAGTTGAGAGCAGCGTCGGCGCCATATCGCGCTTCCCTGATCGGCGATATCGGGCTCGGTCTGACGACGCAGCCCTTGCACCAGACGAGTCGCCCTCGACATCGTGCCATAGTGGTTTCGGAACGGCAAACGTGACCGTTCCGGGGCATGAGAACCCCTCGGTTAGCGGCGATGTGCCGCCGTCAAAGGCACTCCTCGACCAACCCGGCGCGACGCTGACGAATTTCGGCACGATCGCCAGCACCGGCGGGACGGGCGGCACCGGGGTGCAGTTCGCGAAGGCGAGCAGCGGCTGGTGCTGGGGGCGGCAGCACGCTCGTCGGCGAGGCCATGGGCGGCGGCATGCTCGACCTGGCGAGCGCCGGCGGCGCGGGCACCATATCCGGCCTCGGCACCAGCTTTGTTCGCCACCGTAGCCGTCGATCCGATGCGGACGCGAGCGGGCCGGTCACCGGCAGCGAGGCGTTCGTCATCGACAGCGAAGCGCCCAGCGCTCGGTATCGAAAATCAGCGCGGCCTTGGCCGCGCCATACTGCCCGGACATTGCGAGCTGCGGCGACCACCCGTAGATCGACGCCACATTGATGACCGAAGCGCCCGCACGGCCCTGCATATGCGGGAGCGCCAGCCGCATCATCCGCACGGTCTGGACCAGGTTGCGCTCCAAGGCGTTCCGCCAATCGTCATCGGTGCTGTCGGCGATGCGCGCTCCGCCGCCGCCGCCCACGTTGTTGACCAGCACGTCGATCCCGCCATAGGCCAGGGCGGCGGCGCGGACCAGCCCGGCCGCCTGGTCCGGTTCGCCGACATCGGCAGCGTGCGCGGCCACCTCCGCGCCGGCCGCCCGTAATGCCGCTTCGGCTTCGGCCAATTGCTCGGCCGAACGCGCCGACAGCATCAACCGGCAGCCCTCGGCGGCCAACGCCTTGGCGGTAGCGAGGCCAATGCCGCGGCTCGAACCGGTGATCAGGGCGGCCTTGCCCGCCAGGTGAAGATCCATCGGGACCCCGCTTATGCCCGCGCCTTACGTGCGGCAATCCAGGATGTCATCGGGTCGTAGAAGTTCGCGAGGTAATATTCGGCGATGTCGTCGGCCGTGGTGTTCCACACGCCATCGTGGCCGAGGATATAACGGAGAGCCTCGTCGAGATGCTTTGCCGCATTCGGCCGCCCGATATTGTGCGGGTGCAGCGACAGGCACATCACCCGTCCGTTTTCCGCACCTTCGCGATACAGCGTGTCGAACTGGTCCTTGATCATCTGCAGGAAGTAATCGGCCTCCCGGCTCCAGGCCAGCATGCCCGCATCATTGGTCTGCCCGGTATAGGGAACGTAGATGAATTTCTGGCCGCCGCGCACATTGATCGGCCAGGGCTGGTCGTCGATGATCCATGAGGTGTGATAGAGGCAGCCCGCCTCGGCCATCAGATCGTCGGTCCTGACCGTGTATCCGGCACCGCCGCCGAGCCGACCCTTCAGCCGTTTGCCGGTCATCTCCTTCAGGTGCGTGATGAAGTCCTGCCAGTACGCCCGCTCCTGATCTTCGGTGTAGCCGTAGATCGGCCGGCTGTTGTAGAGCCCGTGCGCCATGTAGTCCCAGTCGGCGGCTATCATAGCGTCTTTTATCTCGGGGAAGTGGTCGAGCAGCTCGAGGTTCAGGCAGCAGCAGGCGCGAACCTTGTGCTTGTTGAGCACATCGAGCATGCGCCAGAAGCCGACCCGATTGCCGTAATCCATGCGCGAATAGTGCGGAATATCCGGCTGGGTCGGGCGGCTCTCCGGCAGATATTCGAAATGCTCCATATTCGGCGCGACCCAGAACGCGACTCGCGCGTTGCCGGGCCACTTGATGATTGGGCGCTCGGTGATCGGCGCATAATCGAACCGGCCGGGTGCGAGGATCCCTCCGACTGCGGCATCACCCCCACCCTGCCCTCCCCCATCGAGGGGGAGGGTTTTTGGCACGCTCCCTCCCCCTCGATCGGGGAGGGTTTTTGGCACGCTCCCTCTCCCTCGATGCGGGAGGGCCGGGGTGGGGGTGGCGCGAGCGAACCAGTCGATGATTTCGCCGCCGGTCGCCTTCCACACACCCGCATGGGCGCAGATGTGGTCGAGCACTTCGTCGAGATGCCGGATGCGCCACGGCTGGCCCATGATCCAGGGATGCAAATGCAGCACCATCAGGCGCCCGGTGGTCGCGCCGTCGGCATAGAGACCATCGAACCACTCGCGCCACAAGAGGTTGACCTCGTTGATCGTGCGGCGGCCGTGGAGGTGGATGTAGTTGTCGTCGAGATAGGCATTGACCCCGAGCGAATAGAGTTCCCCGGTCTTCGGCGTCATCTTGTAGGGCTGCTCGTCGTTGCCCCAGTCGCAGACATAGCGAATACCCTCGGCGGCGAGCAGGTTGGGGGTGTTCGGCGTCTCCTGGAAGTCGGGGCCGGACCAGCCGACCGGGCGTTTGCCCGTGGCTTTCTCGACTGCCTCGATCGAAGCGCGGATGTACTGCCGTTCCTCGTCTTCGGACATGCCTATGTGGATGATCCGCCGGCGCGAGAGACCGTGCGCGATGAACTCGGCATCGCGCTTCTGGCCCTCCTTGATCAGGAACGGGTAGTGGTCGGCGACCGCCTTGTCGAGCGCGAGGGTGGGCTTGATCCCGTATCTGTCGAGCGCGGCGAGGATGCGAAAGATCCCGACGCGGTTGCCGTATTCGTGGTTGCCGTAACCGCCGATGTCGGGAAAGTCCGCCTCGTTTCCGGTCCACATGCCCTCGGGACCGCCGAGCGGGCTCACCGCCAGCGGCGCACCCTGCGGCACCTCCCAGTCCCAGTGCTCGAGATTGACGATGACGGCAAGCGCGACGCGGGCGCCCTCGGGCCATTTGAGGACCGGACGCGTGACGATAGGCGACCAGGGATAGAAATCCTGGTCCATGCCGTAGGCTCGCTTTGCGGGCATCGCTCACTCCGCGGCTGATACAGGCCGGAACCGTCCGTGTGGCGGCGTCCGAAATGTGCGACAGAATGGCCCCTCACGAAAGAGGATCATCCACGGACCGACACCATGATCGGTTCAGGACCATGAGAGGTGCACCCGATGCAGATCCGGTTCGACGGCAAGATTGTTGTGGTGAGCGGCGCCGGGCACGGCTTTGGCCGGTGCATCGCCGAGAATTTCGCGGGGCTCGGCGCACGGGTCTTCGGCTGCGATCTGTCGGCCACGGACCTTGCCGAAACGGCGAAGGTCGGTGTCAGCACCGCGGTGGTCGACTTGACCGATCGCGCCGCGGCTTCCGCCTGGATCGCCCAGATCGAGCAGAGAGTGGGCAGTGCGGTCGATGTACTGGTCAACAATGCCGGCGGCGTCGCGGGGCAGGAAATGCGTCCGATCGACGAGGTGCCGGACGCCGACTGGGACCGGATCTTCTCGGTCAATATCGGCGCCGCCTTCGCGCTGAGCCGAGCGGCGGCCGCGGGGATGAAGCACGCCGGGAGCGGCCGGATCATCAATATCAGCTCCGGCGCCGCGCTCGCTGCTTCGCTGACTGGAATCCAGGCCTATTGCTCGGCGAAACACGCAGTGGTCGGCTTCACCCGCCAGCTCGCCCACGAGCTTGGTGCGTTCGGCATCACCGTCAACAGCGTCGCGCCGGGTTTCGTGCGCTCCAATCCGGCATCCGAAAGGCAGTGGGCCGGGTATGGGGAGGAAGGACAAAAGGCGCTGGTGGAGCGGATCGCGATGCAGCGTTTGGGAAGCCCGCAGGACATCGCCAATGCGGTGGTGTTCTTTGCCTCCGACTTGGCAGGGTTCGTCAATGGTCAGGTGTTGGCGGTAGATGGAGGGAAATAAGCTCAAGGCGGGTTTGTGCGTTTCGCGCGGCGGCTCGAAAGCGATGTTGTTGTCAGCCGGGGACGGAGCGGTTCGCTCACAGAAATCCGATCGACAGCCAGGGGATCGCGGCGACCAGCACGAGCGCGATGACAAGCGCGCCGATATAGGGCCAGATCCGCCACAGCGAATCGTCCGGGTTGGTGCGGCCGATCGCGCAGGCGCTGAAGAAGCCGACCCCGAACGGCGGCGCGAACAGGCCGATCCCCATCGCCAGGATCACCACCATCGCGTAATGCACCTCGTGCACGCCCATCGTCTTGGCCACCGGGAACAGCAGCGGGCCGAACAGTACGATTGCCGGCAGCCCTTCGAGCGCGCTGCCGAGCACGATGAAGGCGACGATGGTGATCGCGAGAAAGCCCCAGCTGCCGCCCGGCACGCCGGCCATCACCGAGACCAGCCACAGCGAGAAGCCGGACTGGGTCAAGGCCCAGGCCATCGCCGTCGCGGTGGCGATGATCATCATCACCGCGCCGGTCAGCGACACGGTCTCGATCAGGATCGGATAGAGGCGGCGCCAGTCGAATTGGCGATAGAGGAGGAGCCCGAGGAGAGCGCTGTAGACGACGCCGACGGTCGAGACTTCCGTCGCGGTGGCAACCCCGTCGATCACGGCAAAGCGGATGACGAAGGGCAGCGTGAGCCCGGGCACCGCAATCGCGAAGGTCCGCAACATCACCGAAACCGGCGCGCGCGCGCCGGCGCCGATATCGGAGGCACGCGAGCGCCACCAGGCGACGACGACCAACGCCAGCGCGGCGACAAAGGCCGGCAGCAAGCCGCCGGTGAACAAGGCCGCGATCGACAGGCCCGGCACGACCGAACCGATCGTGATCAAGACGAGGCTCGGCGGGATCGTCTCCGACATCGCGCTCGAAGTGGCGAGCAGCGACGACAATTCGCCGGGATGCATCCCGCGCCGCTGCATCTCGGGAAACAGGATCGGCGCCACCGCGGCCATGTCGGCCGCCTTGGACCCGGAGATGCCGGAGACCAGGTACATCGCGCCGAGCAGCACGTATGACAACCCGCCGCGGACATGCCCGACCAGCGCGGCGAGGAAATTGACCATCACCCGGGCGATGCCGGTCATCTCCATCAAGAGGCCGAGAAAGACGAACATCGGCACTGCGAGCAGCAGCAGGTTGGAGATGCCATCATCCATCCGGTTGACGACAATCGCCAAGGGCATCGGCGTGGTCAGCGCCAAATAGGAGAATGTGGCAATGCCGAAGGTGAAGGCGATCGGGACGCCAATGATGACGCAGGCGCCAACGATCACGACAAAGAACAGGATGAGGCTGCCGTGGCCCATCGCCACCAACAGCGGCTGGGCCTGCCACAACCCGCCGGCGATGCCGCCGATCAGCGCCAGCGCCAGCAGAAACCGTCGGCAATTTGTCGACTCGAGCAGCCTCAGCAACGCCACGATGGCAATCAGCCCGGCGCCGACGAGGATGGCGACAACCCGGTACCCATCGGAGATGTGCAGGGTGATCAGCTCGACCGAGCGCTGGACCTGGAGGTATTGCTGCGCCGGCACGAGGATTTCGAGGACGAAGACGATAACCGCCAGCTCGGCGATGGTGCCGAGCCAGCCGCCCCATTCCGACCCGACCCAGGTGGCGAAGGTCGTCAGCCGCATATGCCCGTCGTGGCGCAGCGCGACGACGGCGCCGACCATCGCCAGCCACAAAAACAAAAACGTCGCCAGCTCGTCAGTCCACAAGAGCGAGCTGTTGAACACATAGCGTGAGACGACCCCGGCAAAGAGGATGCAAGTCTCGGCCAGCACCAGCGCCGCGCCGATGAATTCGACGACTATGCCGATCAGCCGGTCGGCCGCGAAGGCGGCGCGGCGCAGCCCGCCGCGCATCGCCGGCGCCGGCGTGATGCTGGCGATCGCCTCGCTCATCCCGGGCGCTTCGCTGCTCATTGGAGACGGCTCAGGTCAGCGGGCCGACGGCCTTCTCCAGGAGTCCCCAGGCCTCCTCGCCCATCTGCGTCTTGATCTCGGGGTAGAAGCCCGATTTGCGCAGCGCGTCCTGGAACAGCTTGGTGTCGGGCTGGTTGAAGACGAGGCCGGCGGCCTTCATCTTGTCGATCTCGGTCTTGTCCATCACCTGCCAGTCGGCGCGTTCGGCAAGAGCGGCGGCGCTGAAATTCTTGTAAACGACCTCCTGCACATCCGCCGGCAGCCGCTTCCACGCCGCTATGTTGAACGCGACGTGCAGCCCGACCCAGATGTGGTTGGTCATCGCGCAGTATTTCTGGACCTCGTAGAGCTTTGCGGTATCGATCAGGATCAGCGGGTTCTCCTGGCCGTCGACCAGCCCGGTCTGCAATGCGCTGTAGACCTCGCCAAAATTGATCGGCGTCGGCGAGGCGCCGAGATGCTTGAACAACGCGATGAACAGCGGCGCCACCGGCAGGCGGATCTTGAAGCCCTTGAGGTCCTCCGGCGTATTGATCGGTCTGAGTTTGCTGGTGATCTCGCGGAAACCGTGGTCGAAGGCCTTGTCGATACAATGGAGCCCGGCTTTTTCGGCGAGCCCGCGCACGTATTTGCCAAGATCGCCGTCCATCGCCGCCCAGGCCTTGTCGTAGTCGGAAAACGCAAAGCCGACGCCGAAAATCGCCGCCGGGGGACTGCGCTGGGCCAGGATATCTACCGACATCACGTACATCTCGAGAGCGCCGCTGATTGCTTGCGACATCATCGCGGTGTCTTGGCCGAGCACGCTGTTCGGGTAGAACGTGATGTCGAGGCGGCCGCCGGTCTCCTCCTTGATCTTGGCGCACGCCTCGCGCGAGCGGACCGCCATCGGGTGCCCATCGGGCAGCGCAGTGCCGAATTTGTAGGCGAATTCCGCCGCTTCCGCCGGCCAGGCGAGGATCGTCGGCGCGGCGACGGCGCCGGCTGCCGCGATCGAGGCCCGCGACAACAGGGTGCGGCGTGTCATTTGCATCGGAATTTCCTCTGTTTGGCGCATGGCGCGCTGCCGATCCGGACACGGCGCGCTAGGCGCCGCTCACCCAGAGACCGGCGAGGACGCTGCCGCGCGCCGTTGATTTGCGCCATCTTATCGCGATTAGCGGCAATCGCCGCAACCCGCCTTTCGCGATGGCCGATCGGCGGAATGTCCTCCTCTAGACTTAGGTCAGCGCCGCCAGCACCTCGGCTATCGTTCTCGCCTGCAGAAGCGTCAGCCGACGGCGGCGCGAAAGATGCGCATGTAGTTTGCCGCCGGCAATCTTGCCGGCCTCATCAGGGGTGAAGCCGCCGAGCAGCATCGCCGCGATGAGGTGCACCCATTGCGTGTAGTCCTGCACGGTTCCCGGCGTTACATGCTGGTCGGTGCCGATGCTGACATGATCGACCCCGACGATCTCAGCCATCTCCTTGAGGCCGTCGACGTATTTGTCGAGGCTCGCGAAGAAGTGCCAGATGCCGATCGAGCCGCCCGTCTCGGCGATCGCGCGCGCATGATCGGGGGTGACCTGCCGCCCTTCGAGCGCTGTCGGCCCCATCGCCCGCGACCCAAACAGGGCCGTGTGCGACAGCAATAGCGGTCTCGTAGCGATCTCGACCGCCTGCTTTGCCATGTCCGCGCTCGCGTGCGCGACGTCGCAGACAAAGCCGAGCCGGTGACAGGCCCGGATCACCTCGGCTCCGAACGAGGTAAGGCCCTGGTGGGTGATGGCGCCGGTCTGGAAGTCGCCGATGTCGTTGGGCGTGTAGTGCACGAGCTGCAGATGCCTGATGCCGCGCTGATGCGCTTCCTTCAGCCGCTCGAGCCTACCGTCGAGGAAGTCGAGCCCTTCGACGTCGGCGACGATTGCGGGCTGCCCCGCATGGTGCGCCGCCTCGAGGTCGGCGGCGCAGAGGGCGCGGCGCACGCCATGATTGGCGACCATCTCGTCCATCCAGGCGAGGCGTTCGAGGTGGTGGCGGTAGAGCTCGCCCGGCGCCGGCGTGCGGACCGCGGCGAGGGCGCCTTCCTGATTCCTGGCGAGGATCGGGCCGTCCGGCACGTCGGCGAGGCACGCGACCGCGAGCGAACCCGTCCGCATGTGGTTGGCGAGATCGTCGCTCGGCGGCGCCTGCGAGGTGATCCCGCTTTTCCCGCCATGGGTGTGGACATCGACGGAGATGACCTTCCGCAGGATTTCGAGCGCGGCAGAGGCGGTCTCGGCGGTCCGCGCCGCTTGCGTCGAACCGCGCGGTCCGCCGCCGCCGGCGAGCATCGCCCCGACCGAGGTCGACGCCATGCTCCACAATCCGTGTCGCGGCGCGTCGGCCCGCCCGTGACCGCAGCAATCCATGCCATCCTCCCGAAGTGGCGTCGGCAAGCGCCGCAGCGGATCAGCGGAACCAGCGATCGGACATGATCGGTGCGACTGGGGTTTTTCGGGGCAGCTGGTAGCCCCTCCTTGCCGGCCCCATCCCTCCCATAACGTAATGAAAAAGCTGGTGCCCCGAGTCTGATTTGAACAGACGGCCTACCGCTTACGAAGCGGTTGCTCTACCGCTGAGCTATCGGGGCGAACCGGCTTCAGCCCGCCGCGGCTTACTTATCCCATTGCGGCGGCGCCGCCAAGCCGCTCGCCGGGGAATGCGGCAGCGACCGCGCGAGGCCCGCCGCGCCGGGCTCCTCCGGCGTCGGCAGCATCAGCGGGGAGCTGGCGCTGACCGAATGCGCGGCGATCCATCTTTCGCCACCGGGTGGGCTCTGCCACAGAAGCGTGTCGAACCCGCCGCATTCCCGGCACAGCGCCTGCCATTCCAGGCTCTCTCCGCCGCACCTGGCGCACACGTAACAGGGGTCGGGCGGCGCGCCGATTGCGCGGTCGAGCCAGTCGCGCGCCGCCGGCATATTGCCGGCCTCGCTTTCCTCGAGCCGGGCCATCAGCCGGCACAGCCGGCGCGAGGGTCCGGGCCGCGGCGCCGCGGCGGCGATGGCGAGCGTAAGGTGGCGGCGCGCCTCGCCCCAGAGCTGCGCTGCCAGCGCCGTCTCGGCGACGGCGAGATGGCTCTCGCTCGCCTCCGGGTTCTGCGCCCGGAGCTGCTGCGCGGCGGCGGCGCGGGCCAGCGGCGGCGCTTCGGGGCGGAGGTCGAGGTAGAGCCGGGCGAGGTCCGGGTGTGGCGCATCGCGCCAGGCGCGCTCGATCGCCTTGGCCGCCGCATGTTTGCGCCCCAGCGCGATCAGCAGCCCGGCATGATGGACGGCCGGGGCGGCGAGGTCCGCCGCCAGCGCCTGCGCCTGGGCGGCCAGCCGCGACGCCGAGCGCCGGTCGCCGCGGCGTTCGGCGTCGCGGCTCAGCTCGTAGAGCACGACGCCGCGGTGATGGCGCGTGCGCTCGGCCGGCAACACCCGGCGCCGGGCCGCGGAGGCGAGTGTGGCGCGTGCCGCCGCCCAATCCCCGGCGCGCGCCATCAGGACGAGCAGCGCATCGACCAGCCAGCGCGCATCCGGGCGCAGCTTGTGGGCGCGCTCGGCGAGGTGCCGCGCCGTCGCGTCGTCGGCGGCGCGCATGGCTTGGCCGATCAGCCCGCGCAACCCGAGAAAGGCGGTCTCCGGCCGCTCCAAGAGCGCGGTGTAGGCACCGCGCGCGGCCGCTGTGTCGCCTTGCCGGGTTGCCGCCTCGGCAGCGAGCAGAAACGCCATCGGCGCGTCGTCGAGCAGCGCAGCGGCGCGCCGCGCGGCAAGCTGCGCCTGCGCCGGCTGCCCGGCCGCCAGCGCGACGACGCCGCGGGTCAGCGCCGCCTCACCGTCGCGTTGGCGGCGCATCGCGCGGCGCCGCCGGCGGTTCCGCGGCACGCGGCGCAGCGCGGCGACGAGCAGAACCAGCAGCGACACGACCAGCACGACGAGCGCCACAGCGCCGAGCAGCACTCCAACCGAGGTGTCAAGCTGCCAACCCTGCCAGACGATCTCGACATGCCCGGGGTGATCGGCAAAAAAGGCGGCTCCGACGACCGCCGCCGCAACGAGAACCAGCGCTATAAGCCGACGCATCAGCGGGGCGGTCCGGAGCCCGCGGCGGCGTTCGCCGCGCTGCCGAGCCGCGCCGCCAGGAGAGCCTCGATGCGCTGCAGCGCCGCCTCGACCGCGATACGCTCCTTCGCCATGCGCAGCCATGGCCGGGCGGTCTCGGCCGGCGCGCCGGTCAGCTGGTCGAGCGCGCCGGCCGCGCTCTCGAGGTCGCCGCCGGCCAGCGCCCGCAGGGCGGCGTTGACCGCGATTGCGGCGCTGCCGCCAGGCGGGGTGTGCCCGACATCGTCGATGCGCCGGATCGTCACCAGGCCGCGCAGCCGCTGCCAGGCCTGATCGGCCCAATCGGGCGCGGGCGCATCGACGTTTGCCCCAGTGTTGGCCGGCCGGGCGTCTGCCGTGGCGATCGCGCCGGCCAGCTCGCGCAGCCGGTTGACAAGCACTGCGCGGCCCACCAGCCCAGTCGTCGCCGGCTCGGCCAACGCAGCGGCGGCCACCGCGATCTCGGGCCGGGCGTGGGCCAACGCGACCAGGGCCTCGTACGCGGTTGCAAACGGCCGTCCCGCCTCGACCGCGTCGCGGATCTGCAACAGCACGAGAACCAGCGCTATGTCAGTCGGATCGCCGGCCGCCTGGCCGCGCATGGCCTTGTCGACGGCCTCGATCCGCGGCACCAGGTCGGCGGCGGTCGCCGTCAGCCTTGCCACCTGCTGCCGGAGCTCGGCGATATCGCTCGCCCCGGCCGGATTTGTTTCGAGCGCGGCGACCCGGCGGTCGAGACTTTGCAGTGCCGCTGTCGCCGCCGCTTCGGCCTGTTGGCTCTGCTGTTGCGCCGCTTCGAGCCGGTCGAGCCGCGGATCGGGCGGCGGCATTGTTGGCGTCCAGGGCTGTCCGTATAACCAGAGCATTGCGGTCGCTCCCAGTCCGACGACGAAGAGCAGGGCGACGGCGAGCGCGATCGCCACCGTGCGCCAGCCCGGCGCTGCGGCGACCTGCGGCGGCGCGGCGATCGGGTCCCCGGTGGCGGCGGGCTCTTTCCTCGGCTCGTCCCGAGACTCGCTCATGCGCGGCGCCGTTCGGCGAGCACCCGGTCGAGCGCGGCCAGGAGACCCGCTTGGTGCGGCCGCTCGGCGAGATGCCGCGCGCGGAAGCAAAGCGGCCCGAGCGGCGCGTCGGCCGCCGCGCTGATCGAGATCGCGGTGACCGACCCCAGCGCCTCGACGGTCCCGGCGCGATCGGCGAGGCGGGAGAAGATCGCGGCGGTGCGCGGCGAGAAGAACAACGCGAAATCGACGCTCCCCTCAGCCAATGCCCGCACGGTCTCGCAGCTGAGCCGCGCGGCCGGGCGCGCCTCGTAGAGCACCGCGCGCTCGACGGCAAAGCCATCGGCCCGCAACTCGCCGGCCAGATCGCCGGCGACAATGCTGCCGGTGACATGGAGGAGCGGGCCCCCCGCCGGGCGCAGCCGGTCGCGCACCAGGCCGGCGAGATCGGCGAGCGATCCGCCGGCGCTCTCGACCCGGGAAAAGCCTTCGCCACGTGCCCGCGCCGCACTCGCCTCGCCGATCGCGAAGAGCGGCACGGCGCGTTCGTCGGTGAGCCGTGCCAAGGCGCGGACCCCGTTGGCGCTAGTGCACAGAATGGCCTGAACCCCGGCGACATCGGGGACACGCCGGTCGTGGTAGTGGATCTCGAGCAATGGCTCGACGATCGCCGCGATGCCGCGCGCGGCGAGCGCCGCGGCCAGTTCGACCGCCTCGGCGCGCGGCCGGGTCACCAAGGCGCGCAGGTTGTAGCGCTCCAGGTCGATCGATCGGCTGCTCCCGCAGGGTGTGCCCATGCGGCCTTCATCGCGCAAGATCGGCCGGGTGACAAGCCGGGCGATTATTTGCGCTCGGACCCTGGCCGGACGTGTAGCCGCGTCGGGCGATTTGCTCCATAACCCGGGTTCGTTTGCGAGGGACCAGGTCGGTGGTCTAGCTGACCAATAGCGAGGGAGAGCGAAAAGATGCGGCGCGCGTTTGGCCATGCCGAGCGGCCGCTCGGCGAAGCTGAGCTGTTCGACAAGTTCCGCACCTGCTCGATGCCGGCCACGCGCGGATCGCGCCCGAGCGCCTGTTCGACCGGCTGCGCAATCTGGAGCGGCTGTCGGGACCGCGGTTGGGTGAGTTTTCGGCAAGCTCAGCGGTTGCGCGGCCAGTCGTCGCGCCACAGAAAATCGGGGCCGAGCTGGTCGAGCGAGGGGCAGCCGATCTGGCCCATCACCAGGTCGATCTCGCCGCGGAAGATGTCGATCGCCTTCTTGACCCCGGGCAGCCCGCCGGCGACCGCACCGTAAAGCGTCGGCCGGCCGAAGAAGCAGAACTGCGCGCCGAGGCACAGCGCGATCAGGATATCCGCGCCCCGCCTGACGCCGCTGTCGAGCATCACCGTCATGCGGTCGCCGACCGCAGCCTTGATCGCGGGCAGCACGTCGAGCGAGGCCGGCGCCTGGTCGAGCTGGCGCCCGCCATGGTTTGAGACGATGACCCCGTCAACGCCGATCTCGGCGGCGCGCACCGCGTCGGCCGGATTGAGGATGCCCTTGACGATCAGGGTGCGCGGAAAAAGGCGGCGATAGCGCTCGAGGTCGCGCCAGGTCTGCGCTGCCGCCGGGGTCTGGGTGCGCCCAAAGCGGATGACGTCGGCCGTGCTCGCCCCGTTCCCGGCATGCGGCACCCAATTGCCGAGGGTCGGCGCGCCGCCGTTCTTGACATAGTCGTAGACCCAGGTCGGATGGGTCAGGGCCTCGATGACAATCGACGGCTTCAGCTTCTGCACCGCCTCGAAGACGCCGCCGTTGCGGACATTGGCGAAGCCGTTGCGGAAATTACGCTCGCGCTTGGGATGCACCGGCACGTCGACCGTCAGCACCAAGGCGCCGAGCCCGTTGTCGCGGGCGCGGCCGACCAGCGCGTCGGTGACGCCGGGATCCTTCGCGGCATACATCTGAAACCAGGTATTGTCGGGAGCGATGCGCGCCGCCTCTTCCATCGAATGGTTGCTGCCGCCCGACATGATGTAGGGGATGTTGGCCTCGGCCGCGGCCTCGGCCAGCAGCAACTCGCCCCCGCGCCGTTGATAGAGGCCGACGCCGCCGGTCGGCGAGATGCCGAACGGGCTGTTGAATTTTCGGCCGAAGATCGTTTGCGACTGGTCGCGCTTCGAGACATCGACCAGATAGCGCGGCAGGAGATTGTGCTTGTGGAAGGCCGCGGTGTTGCGCGCCAGCCCGCGCTCGTCCTCCACCCCGCCTTCGATGTAATCGAACATGATCTTGGGAAGCTTGCGCTTGGCCATCTGGTGCAGGTCTTCGATATTGACCGCATTGTTGATGTTCATCGGGCCGGGCCTCGCCGTAGGGTGCGGAAAATGGACGGCCCAACAATGCTGGTTCAACGCGGCGCCGACAATCCCTCAGGGCGTCGCAACCGCCATGCCCAGCGCGTGGGCACCCGCAACCGCATTCCCGGCGAAAGCCGGGATCCATCACTCAACTGCGCAGCGGAAACGTGGGTCCCCGCTTCCGGCTGGACAGCGTGTGAATTTGTTTGGCGCGGCCGTTGCCGAATGCCGCGGTTATTCGATGACCTCGTCGGCGCGGAGCAGCAGCGCGTGCGAGAGCGTCAGGCCGAGCGCCTTGGCGGTCTTGAGGTTGATCACCAGCTCGAATTTCGTCGGCTGCTCGACCGGAATATCGGCCGGCTTGGCACCCTTCAAAATCTTATCCACCAGGGAAGCGGTGCGCCGAAACGTGTCAGCGGCGTCCGTCCCATAGGACATCAGACCCCCTAACTCAACGAATGTCCTGCTGAAGGACATCGTCGGGAGTCGGGCCTTCGCAGTCAGGTCAACCAGCTTTTGCGCATGCTCGCCAAAGATAGTGCCGGCCATCACGATCACGGCGCCGGGGCGCTGCTCCAAGAATGCGCGGAAAGCCGGGTCAAATTCCTTTGGGTCCCGCACGTCGACGGGAATGATCTCCACGTTCAATACCTGGGCCGCCTGCTCGACCTCTTTGAGTTCGGAGCGATTGGTCGGGTAGTCCGAGTTCCACAGGACACCCACCCGCTTGGCATCTGCAACCGCCGTGGTCAGCAACTCCAGGCGCTTGGCGCCGATTTCTACCATTTGATCGCTCAGACCGGTCAGATTCCCGGCGGGCCGCGCGAGCCCTGGGACGAGGCCCGAACCGATCGGATCGGCGGTCCGGGCGAACACGATAGGGATTGTCCGAGTCGCGCTCTTTGCCGCCAGCGCCGAATTTGTGCCAACAGCAAAAATGACGTCCGGCTGAAGGCGGACCAGCTCCGAGGCGAGGTCCGGGAGGCTCTCTTGTTTCCCCTTCGCGTAACGACGCTCGAAGGCGATGTTCTGCCCTTCGATATAGCCCAGATCCCGCAGCCCTTGGGTGACCCCTACTTCGAAGGGCGTCTTTAGCGCGGGGCTCTCATCCGACAATATGCCTACCCGCGGGATCTTCGTCGGCTGCTGCGCCGCGGCCGGCAGCGACCACGCGAAAACACCGAGCACCAGCGCGAAAACGAGCCCGGTTTGTCCGATCCTCATGCCGGCCGCATGGCAATCGATCAGCGGTTGCGCGGCCAGTCGTCGCTCCACAGGAAGTCGGGGCCGAGCTGATCGAGGCTCGGGCAGCCGATCTGGCCCATCACCAGATCGATCTCGTTGACGAAGATGTCGACCGCCTTCTTGACCCCAGGGAGGCCGCCGGCGGCGGCGCCATACAATGTGGGCCGGCCGAAAAAGCAGAAATCGGCGCCGAGGCACAGCGCGATCAGAATGTCGGCGCCGCGCCTGACACCGCTGTCGAGCAGGAGGGTCAGCTTGTCACCGACCGCCGCGCGGATCGCCGGCAACACGTCGAGCGAGCCCGGCGCCTGGTCGAGCTGGCGGCCGCCGTGGTTGGAGACGAGGATGCCGTCGCAGCCGACATCGATCGCGCGCAGAGCGTCCTTCGGGTCCATGATGCCTTTGACGACGAGGGCGCGCGGGAAGAGCTTGCGGTAGCTCTCCAGGTCACGCCAGGTCTGCGCGTTGAACGGGCGCATCGCCGACGAGCTTTTGTAGACCTCCTCGGCGGAGGCGCCGGCCGGCGCGTAGGGTTGCCAGTTCTCCAGCATCGGCGTACCGCCGCCGCGCTTGAAATATTCGACGATCCAGCCGGGATGGCTCATCGCCTCGATCAGGATCGCCGGCTTCAGGCTCAGCGCCTGGAACAGGCCGCCGCGGATGTTGGCGAAACCGTTCCTGATATTGCGCTCGCGCTTCGAGCCGACCGGCGTATCGACGGTCAGCACCAGGGCGCCGCAACCGGCATCGGCGGCGCGACGGATCAGGTCGGCGTTGATCGCCGGATCGCGCGCGGCATAAAGCTGGTACCAATGATTGCGGCCGGCGATCTTGGCGCAGGTCTCGATCGAATCATTGCTGGCGCCCGACATGATGTAAGGGATGTTGGCGTCGCGCGCGGCCTCGGCCAGCATCTGATCGGCGTGCCAGCGAAAGAGTCCCGCCCCGCCGGTCGGCGAGATGCCGAACGGGCTGGAGAATGTCTGGCCGAAGATCGTCCGCGTCTGGTCGCGCGTCGAGACGTCGACGAGATAGCGCGGCAGCAATTTGTGCTTGTGAAAGGCCGAGGTGTTGGTCTCCAGCCCGCGCTCGTCCTCGAGGCCGCCCTCGATAAAGTCGAAGGCGATCTTCGGCAGGCGCCGTTTTGCCATCTTGTGCAGGTCTTCGATATTGACCGCTTGATCGATCCTCATCGGGTGGGGCTCTCGCTGAAACGCGCCGATCCAGGCGCCGGCATTGATTATTTCGCGGCGGACATCCGGCTAGTTCGGCCGGCGCGCGGTGACGAGGAGGAACGTGCCCGGCAGGCGCACCTCGCCATTCGGCGCGGCATAGGCCGCGAACGCCGCCTCGGTTTCCTTGACGATCGCCTGGCGCGTCGCCGCGTCGGCCGCTTTCTCGTCGAGCAGCCGGCCCGATGGTCCGAGGACGCCGGCGTGCTCGGCCTCGGCCGCCGCCGATTGGCCGACGACATGAAATGTGCGCTTCTCGACCTTGATGTCGGCAAACCCCGCCTGGCTCAAAATCCCGCGCAGGTAATCGGGATCGCGGAACGCCATCGGCCCCGGCGCGTTGGGCGGCGTCGGCGCCGGCGGCCCGACGCGGCCGACTGCGATGTCATAGGGGAGCTTCCAGTGCACATTGTCGGCGATCGAGGACCATACCGCCATGCAGAGCCGCCCGCCGGGGCGCAGCGCACCGGCGAGGTTGCGGAATGCCGCCGCGGGGTCGGCGAAAAACATGACGCCGAAGCGCGATGTCAACAGATCAAAGCTCGCCGGCGGCAGCGCGTGGGTCTGGGCGTCGGCGAGCAGCGCGGTCAGGTTGGCGATGCCGCGCTCGGCGATGCGCCGGCGCAAGAGCCCCAGCATCGGCTCCGCTATGTCGATGCCGGTGACATGGCCGCCCGGCCCGACCGCGGCTGCCAGCGGCAACGCCGTCGCGCCGGGGCCGCAACCGACGTCGAGAACGCGCTCCCCCGGAGCCGCGCGGGCTTCCGCGAGCAGCTGGTGTGCGACCTCGATGTTGCGCGATTCCTGAATTTCGGCGCGACTGATCCAACGCGGCCCGGCCACCTCGTTCCAGTAGCGCCGCATCTCGGCATTGGCCGTGTCTGCGGCGGTGGTTTGTTCGGTCATCGCTTTCTCCGTCATTCCCGCGCAAGCGGGAATCCAGGGATGCAGGATTCAATCGCTCGCCCTGGACCCCTCCCCGGACTTGATCCGGGGATCACGCGGGGGTGACGAGGATATTTAGGCACAGCTGAGATCGCGTCGAAATGGCGGTTCAGACGATGCCTTCCTGGCGCAGCGCGTCGATCTCCTGCGGCTTCATGCCGAGCCAGCCGCCCAGCACGTCGGCATTGTGCTGGCCCAACAGCGGCGACGGCTTGACCTTGGGCGGCGTGCCGTCAAAGCGCACCGGCCAGGCCGGCATCTTGACCTTGCCGGTGGTCGGATGATCGATCGTCTGCATGATGCCGCGCTCGGCGAGCGAGGGCTCGTTCATCAGCTCGAGGGTGTCGAACACGGCGCCCGCCGGCACGCCCGCGGCGCCGATGATCTTCATCGCCTCTTCCTTGGTGTGCTGGCGGGTCCAGGTGGCGATCAGCTCGTCGACCTCGGCCGCCCGCTCGCTGCGCGCCGATCCGCTGTCATAGCGCGCGTCACCGATCAGATCCTCGCGGTCGATCGTCTTCAACAGGCGGCGCCAATGGTCGGCATTGGCGCGGCTGCAAAAGACATAGACGTAATCATTGGGGCCGCCCGGCTTGCACGGGTAGAGCGCCGATGGCACAAGGCCGCCCTGCGCCGAGCGGGCGTAGCCGGCGCGCTCTTGCGCCTTGCCGCTCTGCTGGGTGCGCGAGAACGGGACCCGCATGTAGTGGATCATCGCGTCCTGCATCGCGACTTCGAGACGGCGGCCGTGGCCGGTCTTCTGCCGCTTGTAGAGGGCGCCCAGGATGCTGATCGCCATCAGCATGCCGGTGCCGGTGTCGCCGAACGAGGGGCCGGGCTTGGTTGGCGCCTGGCCGGCCTCGCCGGTGACGCTGAACGTGCCGCCGGCGGCCTGCGCGATCATGTCGAAGGCGAGGCTCTTCTCGTAGGGGCTCCCGACGCCGAAGCCTTTGACGCGGCAGTAGATGATGCCGGGGTTGATCTTCTTGACCTCGTCATAGCTGAGCCCCAGGCGCTCGATCGTGCCGGGCGCCATGTTCTCGACCGTGACGTCGGCCTTCGCCAGCAGCGATTTGACGATTTCCAACCCACGCGGCGATTTCAGGTTCAGCGTCAATGATTTCTTGTTGGCGTTGAACTGGTGGAAATACCAGGGGTCGGTGTCGGGCTTCCCGGGCTGGAGGCGGCGGCCGGGATCGCCGGTCGTCGGGTTCTCGATCTTCACCACCTCGGCGCCGAGCCAGGCCAGCGACTCGGTGCATGACGGCCCCGCCTCGAACTGGGTGAAATCCACCACCTTGACGCCTTCGAGACAATCCAGCTCGACCCCGATCTCAGCCATCGTTTCCTCCCAGAACGAAATCTGCCGATACGGTGCCCCGGCGCGGCGCCCGAGCGCAAGGCGGAAGTGTGGCGGCACGCCGGATGGGGATTGCTTCCCCGCGGGTCAAGCCCGCGAGTCCCAATGACAGCAAGGGCTCGCCATTGCGAGGAGCGGAGCGACGAAGGAATCCGGATCGGGTCGCGGGACCGGCGGCGCGGACGCTCAGCCGGTCATCCGCGCGAGGCGCCGCTCGACCAGCCGCACGAACAGCGCGGCGCCGTAGGGCAAGGCGGCGTCGTTGAAATCATAGCCGGGGTTGTGCACCTCGCAGCCGCCCTCGCCGTCGCCGTTGCCGATCTGGATATAGGCGCCGGGGACCCGCTCCAGCATGTACGAGAAATCCTCCGACGCCATGACGAGGCCGGCGTTGCGGTTGACGTTGTCCTCGCCGACCAGCTCGGCGGCGGTATCGGCGATAAAGCGGGTCTCGTCGGAATCATTGACGAGCGGCGGGAAGAGCGCGCGGAAATCGAGGCTGGCGGTGGCGCCGAACCCTTGGGCGACGCCCTCGGCGATGCGCCGCATCCGCTCTTCGACTAGGCTCATCGTCGCCTTGCTGAAGCAGCGCACGGTGCCGCGCAGGACGGCGCGCTCGGGAATGACGTTGTAGGCGTCCCCGGCATGGATCTGGGTCACGCTGACGACGACGGTATCCTGCGCCCGGACATTGCGCGCGACGATCGATTGCAAGGCCGTCGTGATGTGGCTGCCCACCAGCACCGGATCGATCCCGGATTCCGGCCGCGCGCCGTGGGCGCCGCGCCCGGTGATCGCGATGTCGAAAAACGCCCCGCCCGCCATCATCGCCCCCGAGCGGATCTGGAACTTGCCGATCGCGAGCCCCGGCCGGTTGTGCATGCCGAAGATCGCGTCGCACGGAAACTCGTCGAAGAGCCCGTCCTTGACCATCGCCTCGCCGCCGCCGAGCCCCTCCTCGGCCGGCTGAAAGATGAAATGCACCGTGCCGTCGAAATTGCGGGTCTGCGCGAGATGGCGCGCCGCGCCCAGCAGCATCGTCGTGTGCCCGTCATGGCCGCAGGCATGCATCCGCCCGGTGTTCTGCGAGCGATGGGCAAAGTTGTTCGCCTCAAGGATCGGCAGGCAGTCCATATCGGCCCTGAGCCCGATCGCGCGCGGCGAATTGCCGATCCGCAGCCGCCCGACCAGACCGGTCTTGCCGATCCCGCGATGCACCTCGATGCCAAAATCGGCGAGCTGCGCGGCGACCAGATCGGAGGTGCGCTGCTCCTCGAACCCCAGCTCGGGGTGGGCGTGAATGTCGCGCCGCACCTCGGTCAGCTCGTCGTGAAAAGCGCGAATTTCCTCTATCACAGGCATTGGCGTCGATCCCTCTGACACAACCGGCCGGTTATAGCCCCTGAGGCGCCGCGGCGCGATAGCCGCAGCTGAAGCGGTCGACAAAGGCACGCGCGGCCGCCGGGTCGGCGAAGTAGAAGGCGACGGCGTCGTTAGCGATCCCGGCGATCCCCGCCGGCGCCGCTTCCCATCCCGTGGGGCCGCAATTTTGGTTGAGCCAAGCCTGCATGATCGCGAGCTGCGCGCCGAACCCGCTCGGCGGCACCGCAATCAGCACCGCCAGCGGTAGGACGGCGCGTTCCCCTCAGTGATCTGCCTCGGCGCATCGTTCCACATTTGTTCTTAATAATGCGCGTTGGCGCTCCAGTCTAGTGTCCACCGACCCCCTCAGGAGAGGGGCTAGGCGATCGCGCGCAACGCGGGACGCAGGGCCCAGGTCAACGGCAGGGTGACCAGCGCGACGGCGGCGATCAGCACCATCATCACCGGCACGTCGGCAAGGTCGCTGGCGAGGCCATATACCACCGGCGCCAGCGCGCCGGCGCCGACCCCGCCGGTATAAAAGATGCTGAAGGCGCGCTGCCGCCGTGCAGGCGCGACGAGCTCGGGGACGGTGCCGTAGAGAACCGACGAGGTGCCGTTGAGCGCGACCCCGATCAACGGCAATACCAAGAGGCAGGCGAACAGCGGCAGCGGCAGCAGCACCAGGATGCCGAGAGCGGTCAACGCCTCGGTCAGAACGGTCGCCCACACCATGCCGAGGCGTAGACCGAGCCAGCCGCAGGCCAGCTTGCCGGCCGCGCCGCCGGTGAAAATGAGGGTCAGCGCGATGCCGATCATCGGCAGGTCGGCGCCTTTCATCTTCAACAGAAACGGCAGGAACGTCAAAAACCCCATCCGCGTCGCGCTGTCGATCATCGCTATCGCCAGCAGCAGCGGAAAGCCGCGCCCATCGCGCGCCGCCGGGTTTGCGGCATCGGTTTTCTCCGATGCCACGGCGATCGAGGCTCGGCCCGGCAGACCGCGCACCGCGAGGATCGCCGCCGCGGCGGCCAGACCGACGAGGCCGATGACGGTCGTCGCCCCGCGCCACGGCATCAGCATAACGAGCCCGGCAGTCATCGCCGGGAAAGCCATCTTGCCGAGATCGCCGGAGAAATTGTAGCCGGCGAGCGCGCCCCGCGAGCGCCTGCCCGAAAACGCCTGCGCCACCAGATTGGCAGCAACCGGGTGCTGCACGCTCGATCCGGCGCCGCCAACCACCAGCGCCACGACCAATAGTGCAAAGCCGGTGCTCGCCCCGGCGATCAGATACCCGACGCCCGCCAGTGCGGTCCCGATCCCGAGCAAAAGCGGCCCGCCGATCCGCTCGGCAAGCGCACCGGCCGGCACCTGCAGGCTGGCCATCGCCCCGGTGTAGAGCGCGCGCAACAGTCCGATCTCGGCATAGCCGAGGCCGAATTCCGCCTGCCACAGCGGCAAGAGTACGTAGAGCAGGTCGGTGTAGCCGTCATGCAGGATATGGGCGCCGCAGGCCACCGCCATCGGGCGCCGCTCCGGCGCCGCGATCCTCTCCAGACTGGCGGTGATCAGAGACATCATACCGCAATGGCAACCGTGAAGCTGTCATTAAACTGTCATTGTGCGCGAAGCCAAGCAATGGTTTGCCGGCCGGGACGCCACCGGCATATTTTCTGCTTTGCACAAACAAAGGGGGAGAGCGATGGCCGAATTTGATCTCGTCATCCGCAACGGCACGGTTGCGACCGCTTCCGATACGACGCAGTGCGATGTCGCGATCAAGGACGGAACCATCGCCGCGCTGGGGCGCGGCCTCGCTTCCGGCGCCCGCGAGATCGACGCATCAGGCCGCCTCGTCCTGCCCGGCGCCATCGACAGCCATTGTCATATCGAGCAGCGCTCCTCGGCCGGGGTCATCTGCGCCGATGATTTCTACAGCGCCACGGTCTCGGCCGCCTTCGGCGGCACCACGACGGTGATCCCGTTCGCCGCCCAGCACCGCAGCCAGTCGCTGCGCCAGGTGGTCGCCGAATACCACCACTTGGCCGGCCCCAAGGCGGTCATCGACTACGCCTTCCACCTGATCATCTCCGACCCCTCGGAGCAAGTGCTGGGACAGGAATTGCCGGCCCTGATCCGCGACGGCTACACCTCGTTCAAGGTCTACATGACGTACGATCTGCTGCGTCTCAATGACCGCCAGATGCTCGACATCCTGGCGTTGGCGCGCAACGAGGGCGCGATGGTCATGGTGCATGCCGAAAACCACGACATGATCTCGTGGCTGGCGGACCGGCTGCTGGCGAAGGGGCTGTCGCAGCCGCGCTATCATGCGGTGTCGCACGCCCGGATCGCCGAGGGCGAGGCGACCAACCGCGCCGTCGCGTTGGCCGAGCTGCTCGATGTGCCGCTGCTGATCGTCCATGTCTCGGCCGCCGAGGCGATCAGCGTCATCCGCGACGCCCAGACCAAGGGCCTTCGCATCTATGGCGAGACCTGCCCGCAATACCTGTTCCTGACCGCCGACGATATCGGGATGGACCTCGAGGGCACCAAATTCTGCTGCAGCCCGCCGCCGCGCGATAAGGCGGCCCAGGAGGCGGTGTGGCGCGGCCTCGTTAACGGCACCTTTCAGGTGTTTTCCTCGGACCACGCGCCCTATCGCTACGACGAGACCGGCAAGTTGCTTAAAGGCGACAAGACGACCTTCAAGGACACCGCCAACGGCGTCCCCGGCATCGAGTTGCGCGTGCCGCTCCTGTTTTCCGAGGGTGTCGGCAAGGGCCGCATCGACCTCAACCGCTTTGTCGCGCTGACCGCGACCAACCATGCCAAGCTCTACGGGCTCTACCCGAAAAAGGGCACGATTGCGGTCGGCGGCGACGCCGATATCGCGATCTGGGACCCGACGCGCCAGGTGACGGTCAGCGCCGCCCAGATCCACGACAATGTCGGCTACACGCCCTATGAGGGGATGCATCTCACGGGCTGGCCGATCACGGTGCTGTCGCGCGGCCGGATCGTCATCGACGACGGCAGGCTCCTCGCCGAGCGCGGCAGCGGCAGTTTCCTGCCCTGCGCGCTCTCCGACGCGGCCCGCCCGCTCGGCCGCGCCACCCCCGAACTCGCCTTCGCCGCCGCGAGATCGGGCGCGCCGCTGGTGTAGCGGGCATCTTGCTATGGCAAAATCGGCAGCGGTCAGCCACCTTCGGGCGATAACGCCGCAACCGCCCGCCAGCGGTCGGAAATACAAGATCAACGAGCCGTTTGAGCCTGTTATGCGGGTGGGGTCGGGGTAACATCCATAATGAGCTTGTATATCTTCCGGTTTCAAACAGGCCGATCCGCTATCCTGATGTTCGAAAAAATCGGGGCGCTGCTGACCCGCGCAACCGGTGGCGCGGCAGCGGCGTTGCTGCTCTTCGCCGTCATTGCTAACGCGCTCGCCGTTCTCTTTCGCTATGTCGTCGGCCAGCCGCTGATCTGGACCGAAGAGGTGCAGCGCTACCTGATGATATGGGTGGCGTTTCTCGGCAGCGTCGCTTGCCTTGGCCGCGGCGAGCATATGGGGATCGATTTGGTGACGACATGGCTGCCGGCGGCCGCCGGCAAGCTGTTGCGCCTCGTGCTGCTCGGGCTGACGCTGAGCTTCTGCGCCGTACTGGTTGTGAAGGGTATCCCCCTGGCCCTCGGCAACAGCACACAAGTCTCGCCGGCCGCGCGGATCCCGATGACCTATCCCTATCTCGCCGTCGGCATTGGTGGTGCGCTGATGCTCGCGGTCGGCCTTCTGCGCATCCGACGACTGCTGGCGCCGCCGACGGAGAGGGATCCAGCCGGGTCATGACCGCGATGGTCGGCGTCTTCGTCGTGCTGCTGGTCACTGGGATGCCGATCGCCTTCGCCCTCGGCGTTGCCGGGATCGTCGGGCTGCTGTGGATGCAGGTAGACCTTGTCGTCGCGGCAGCGCGCATGTTTACCGGTATTGACAGCTTCGTGTTGCTCGCGGTGCCCTTCTTTATCTTGTCCGGCGAGATCATGAGCCGAGGCGGGATCACCGAACGACTCGTTCGCCTCGCCGCATTGCTTACCGGCCGGGTGCGGGCCGGCACCGCCTATGCCGCGATCGTCTCGGCGGTTTTCTTCTCGGGTATTTCGGGAGCGGCGCTGGCGGATGCGGCAGCACTCGGCCAGGTCTTCATCCGCAGCATGCCGAAGGAAGGATACCGGGTCGAGTACTCCGCGGCTTTGATCGCTGCCGGCTCGATGATCGGGCCGATCGTTCCGCCGTCGATCCTGATGGTGATCTACGCCTCGGTCACGCAGATTTCGGTGATAAGGCTGTTCGTCGGCGGCGTGATCCCGGCCCTGGTGATGGCGCTCGCGCTTGCCGTCGCGGTGATGCTGCAGGCGCGTGGCGGTCGATTGCCGAAAGCCACGGCGGCGATCACCGGCGCCGAGGTGCCGCGCCTGTTGATCGAAGGCGCGCTCGTGCTGATGATGCCGGCGATCATCGTCGGCGGCATCGTTCTCGGTGTGTTTACCCCGACCGAGGCCGGCGGCATCGCTTCGCTCTACGCAGCGATCGTCGCGGCCGTTGTCTTTCGCGCTGTCGGCTGGCGCCAGCTGTGGGAGTGCCTCACGGCGACCGCGCGCACCACCGCCTCGCTATACCTGATCATCGCCGCTGCCTCGATCGTCTCATATGTGCTCACCCTCGGCGGGATTGGGGAGATTGTCCGTAATATCGCCAGTGGTTTTGCTGGGCGCCCGACCGAATTTCTTGCTTGCGCGGTAATCCTGATGCTGTTCGTCGGCATCTTCCTCGAGCCGGGCGCCTGCATCGTTTTGTTCATGCCGTTGCTGTTCCCGCCGGCGGTGGCGCTCGGCGTCGACCCGGTGCAGTTCTCGATTGTCGCGATCCTGACGATCACCCTCGGCATGATTCACCCGCCGGTTGGGCTTTGCCTGTTTGTCTGTTGCCGGATCGGCGATGTCTCGATCTTTGAGGTCACCCGCGAGATCATCCCGTTTTTTGTCGTGCTGCTGGTGGTTGTGGCCATGCTCGTCGCCTTTCCCGCGATTACAACAAGCTTGCCGCGTCTTCTACTCTGACACGAATACGACAATCGGATTGTTAATTATATACACACATTTTGATGCGACCCTTCGCGCGTGAACGCGATAACGACACGAGCTTTCCAACCGGATGAGCCGCTAGAGTTCCACCTGCGGCAATGTCAGGCCGAACTCGCGGCAGCCCGAGCCCAATTGACCCGGTCCGAACAGACCTTGGGCGAGGTCCTCGATGCGTCGCAGACCTGGATCTTCGAAACCGGCCCGGATCTCCGCCTGACGCGTATCATTGGCCACCTCGCCGGGATGACCGGCCGCGACGTTGCCAAGTTGGTCGGGAAAACGATCGATGATCTGGTGATCGACCGCGACAATCCCGACGTCGAGAGCGTCCTGGCCGATATTCGCGCGCACAAGCCATATCAGGGCTTTCTGTTTCAACTGCGCTCGCCGCTCGGATTACGGTTTATCCGGGCGAGCGGCACGCCGCGTTACGATGCCGTCGGGAAATTCGGCGGCTATCACGGCGTGGGTGCCGATGTTACCGAGCAGACCGAGGCCAAGCGCCGCACGCTCGCGAACGATCGGCGGATTGCCGAGGCGCTCGAAAGCATTCCGGCAAGTCTGATGTTGTTTGACGCCGAGGATCGCATCGTCATCTGCAACAAGGTGAGCAGAGCCTTTTTCCCCGGCGCCAAACACCTGCTGGTACCCGGCACGCGCTTCGAGCATCTGCTCCGGACCGACATAGCCAGCGGCTCGGTGTGGAAGAACGACGGCGATGTCGAGAAGTGGATACGCAAGCGGATGAAGCGGCACCAGTCGCCAAAGACGGTGCTTACCGGTGAGCGCAGCGACGGTCGTTGGATTCAGGTCATCGAGCGCCGCACCTCCGATGGCGGCACGATCGGCATTCGCATGGACGTCACCAAGCTCAAGCAAGCCGAACAAGAACTGCGCCGCAAGGCCGGCGACCTCGAGGCATACGCGGCCGAGCTGAAGCGATCGAACGCCGACCTCGAACAATTCGCCTATATCTCGTCACACGATCTGCAGGAGCCGCTGCGCATGGTAGCGAGCTATTGCCGGCTGCTGCAGCGTCGTTACGCAGGCAAGCTGGACAGCGACGCCGACGATTTCATCGGCTACGCGGTCGACGGCGCAACGCGCATGCAACGACTGATCAACGATCTGTTGAGCTACTCGCGGGCCGGCCGCAGTGGTGGGGAAAGCGAGGTTTTCCCGGCGGCGGCGGCGGTCGACGCGGCCCGCGCCAATCTGCAGGCAGCAATCGAGGAGAGCGGCGCGAGGATCGAGGTAGAACCGTTGCCGGCGCTCGAAGGCGACCGCGGCCGGATCGCTCAGTTGTTCCAAAACCTGATCGGCAATGCGATCAAGTTCCGCCGCGGCGAGCCGGTCGTCGTGCGCATCGCCGCCTCGCCCGAACCGGGCAAGGCCCGCGGCGCTAAAAAATCGGGCATGGTCCGGATGACGGTCGCCGATAACGGGATCGGGATCGCCCCAGAATACGTCGATCGCGTGTTCATGATCTTTCAGCGACTGCACGATCGCGGCAAATACCCGGGCACCGGCATCGGTCTCGCGATCGCCAAAAAGGTCGTCGAAAGCCACGGCGGCCGCATCTGGATCGAGTCGACACCCGGCGAAGGTACCAGGTTCAACTTCACGCTCCCGATCGGCTCTGACTTGGAGGTGCCTTGATGGATATAACGCAGCCGATCGAGATCCTGCTTGTCGAAGACAACCCGGGCGATGCGCGCCTGACGCAGGAGGCGCTGCGCGAGGGCCATGTGCGCAACCGTCTCCACCACGCGCGCGATGGGGTCGAGGCGATGGAATTCGTGCGCCGCGAGGGCCCGTACGCCGATGCGCCGCGGCCCGATTTGATCCTCCTCGACCTCAACCTGCCGCGCAAGGACGGTCGCGCGACCCTGGAGGAACTCAAGGAGGACCCCGACTTGCGGCTCATTCCGGTGGTGATACTGACGACGTCGGAGGCCGAGCAGGACATCCTGCGGGCCTACGAACTACGCGGCAATTGCTACATCACCAAGCCGGTCGACCTCGAAAAATTCCTCGAGATCGTGCGCCTGATCGAAGATTTCTGGCTGACAATCGTCAAATTGCCGAGTCGCCAGCAATTCCGCCTGTCCTGACCATCGGCGGACAGAATCAGACCGGGACAGACCGCACGATGTCGAGCGCCTTGCGGATCCTTTTGATCGAGGACAATCCGGCGGATGCCCGATTGACCCGCGAGCTTTTGCGCGAGGCCACCGGCGCCAGCATCCAAACGGTTCTTGCCGACGCCCTCAGCGCCGGCCTGGCCCTCCTTGCCGAACAGGAATTCGCCGCCGTGCTGCTCGATCTGTCGCTGCCCGACTCGTTCGGTCTGGAAACCGCGCGCCGTCTGAGGCAGAGCCATCCGCGCATTCCGCTGGTCGTGCTGAGCGGCCTCGACGACGAGAAGACGGCGGTTGAGGCGTTGCAGAACGGCGCCCAGGATTATGTCGTCAAAGGCGTTGGCGACGGGCAAACCATCGCTCGCGCGATTCGCTACGCGATCGAACGCAAACGCGGCGAATTGCAGTTGATCGACGCGAAGGAATCGGCCGAGGCCGCGAACCGTGCCAAATCCACCTTCCTGGCCCATATGAGCCATGAGCTGCGCACGCCGCTCAATGCCGTCATCGGGTTCTCCGATCTGATCGCCAGCGGCGTCCTTGGCCCCGGATCGCAGGATGTATGCCGTCAATATGGCCGTTACATCAACGATTCGGGCCGCCATCTTTTGGAGCTGGTCAACGAGATCCTCGACCTGTCAAAATTGCTTGCCGACCATCTGGTGCTTTCCGAGGAACAGATTGATCTGCGGTCGCTGCTGCGCGACTGCGTCACCCTCGTGAGCATTCAAGCGATCCAGAAGGAGATTACCATCGCGCTGCGGGCGCCAATGGACATGCCACCCCTCATCGCCGATGAATTGCGTTTGAAGCAGGTTCTGCTAAACGTGTTGTCGAACGCGGTGAAATTTTCCGGCACCGGGACGGTCGTCGAAATCTCGCACACGCGCGGCAATGAAGGCGATCTCGTGATCGCGGTGCGGGACCAGGGGGTCGGCATGCGGCCGGAAGATATCCCGGTCGCGCTCGAGCCGTTCCAGCAGGTAGATAACTACACGACGGCCCGGGAAGGAACCGGACTCGGCCTCCCGATCGCCAAGCTCATTGTCGAAAAACATGGCGGCACGCTCGATATTACCAGCGCCGTCGGTGTCGGGACCACGGTTTGTCTGAGCCTCCCTAGCTGGCGCTTGTCGGGGACCGACGACGAGGCACTTCGTCAGTCGGCGTGACCAATCGCCGAGCCTCATGCGGCCGTCGAACAACCACAGCGCGCCGCATATCGGTCCTACCCCGGTGCCCCACTAACGGCGGCAGCCAGGCCTCGCGATTGATGGGCAAGAGGGTTCAATGGCGACATAGATCGGGAATGTCGCGTTTCCAGCCACATGGGCGGTTCGCTGCACCGAAACACCGGTCATCGCGCCGCCCTCGCCGGGGCGGCTCAAGTCGACCCAACGGCGACATTGGCCGCGCGGGGCTCAGGCGTCAGGTAACTGATCGGATTCCGTTGAAAAAGTAGGGATTGCGCGGGTTCAGGATGGCTGATTCAATCCGGTCTGGGGGACCGGAGTACAGCCGATGATGGGGGAACGTCGGGTTGGGCAGGACGCCCTGTTCTATGA